>Ga0136617_10002244_pt1 | contig 17262 bp, 19 predicted proteins | sample AntDrymUQ3222106_2_FD_129672 | JGI IMG/M metagenome (GOLD analysis project Ga0136617, IMG submission 129672) | Polar desert sand microbial communities from Dry Valleys, Antarctica - metaG UQ322 (21.06) | ecosystem: Environmental > Terrestrial > Soil > Desert | place: Antarctica: Dry Valley...
CCCCACAGCGCCAAGAACTGCTACATCGAAACGGAATCCGGGCGGCGGATCACCCCCGATCACCCCCGGAGCCCCCGATTTCAGCATGGATAGGACTTCACGGACAGAGCTGAGCTTCGAACCCGCCAGTCAGGGCTGCGCACTGCGCCGCGGGCACGCCCGCGAAGCTTCAGTAGAATTCACTCTTCTATTGCGCGGATGCGGGCGGCCGTCGCCGGGTATCGTCTTTAACGGACGTCTGGAAGAACCCGGCGCGGGCCTTCGGAAAGGCGTACTCCTATGTCGAATAGCGGACCGTCGAAGTGCGCAGGTCATGGCTAAGCTCCTGACCATCGTCGCTGCCTTCCTCGAGGGGCAGGGATGGGCGCACGAGCGGCTGCCGGGCCGCACCGTGATGAGCTTTCCGTTCCAAGGTGACGAGGAGCGCTGGGTGTGCTACGCCGAGGCGCAGGAGGAGCACCAGCGCGTGATCTTTTATTCGGCGTGCCCGTTCAACATCCCCAGCGAGCAGCGTCTTGCCGCAGCGGAGTTCATCACGCGGGTGAACTACGGGCTCATCATCGGCAACTTCGAGCTCGATCTCGATGACGGGGAGCTGCGCTTCAAGACGAGCCTCGACGTCAAGGGCGCGACCCTGACGCCGGCGCTGGTAGAGCGTGCCGTGGTACCAAACCTGCACGCCATGAACACCTACCTGGCCGGCCTGATGGCGATCGTCGGCGGCAAGTTCGACACGCCGGCGAGGCTCGTCGCGGACATCGAGGGGTAGGCGGCGCTACGGACGGGAGCGCTCGCGTTCGAGTGCGGCGATGTCGTGCGCGAGCCCCTCCGGCGTCAGCACGCTCGCGGCGAAGCCGACGCGCTGCACGCCGTCGCCGTCGAGCAGGACCGTCGAGGCGGTGTGCTCGGCGGCGCTGCTCTGCGGCTGGACGCCGTAGGCGCTCCACAGCCGCTGCAGCTGCTTCGCGGTGCCCAGCGCCCACCGCATGCGGCCCTGCAGGCCCTGCTTGAGGGTGAACGTGCGGGCCCGGCGCGGGGTGTCGTTGGCCGGGTCGACGCTCACGGCCACGACCGGCACGTCATGGCCGAGATCGTCGAGCGCGATGCGGATCTGGGACGCCGTCAGCGGGCAGGTGTCCTTGCAGGTCGTGTACAGGAACGTCACGACGACGGGGCGGCCGCGCAGGTCGGCGAGGCGCACGGGCTTGCCGTTCTCGTCGCGCACGCCGAAGTCGGTGGGCTTGATGCCCGGCGGGCGGACGGCGCCGCTGAAGCCCGCGGCGGAAACCGTCCGCTCGCCGACCGCGAACAGCAGGACGCCGGCGACTGCGGCGAGCGCGAGCAGACCGGTGACGAAGAGCGCGAGGCGCAGGCGCGCGGGCATCGCCCGAGGGTATCCGGGGCTCGCGGCCGATCCGCCGGTCGCGCCAACCGCTCAGGCTTCGATGAGGCCGCGGCGGATCGCGTAGCGAACGAGCTCGACGCGGTCGCGCATCTCGAGCTTGCGCATGAGGTTGGCGCGGTGGGACTCGATGGTCTTCTCGGCGAGGTGCAGCGTCTCGGCGATCGCCTTGTTCGTGTACGCCTCGGCGATGAGCTTGAGCACCTCGCGCTCGCGCAGGGTCAGCGGTTCGACCGGGCCGCTGCTGTCGTCGGCCATCCACTCGCGCAGCAGCGACGGCTCGGCGGCGTTCGTCATGAACGCCTCGCCGCGCACGACGGCGCGCACGGCCTGCACGAGCGCCGTGTCGGCCTCCTGCTTGAGGACGTAGCCGGCGGCGCCGGCCTGCAGCGCCTCGAAGAGGTAGCGCTCGTCGTCGTACATCGACAGCAGCAGGACGGCGATGTCCGGCGCGTGCGACTTGATCTCGACGGTCGCCTGCAGCCCGGTCATGCGCGGCATCGAGACGTCGAGCACGCAGACGTCAGGACGCTCGCGCAGCGCCAGCCGGACGGCCTCGACGCCGTCGCAGGCCTCGGCGACGACCTCCATGTCGGGCTGGCGATCGAGCAGCAGCCGCAGCCCGCCGCGCACGATCCCGTGGTCGTCGGCGATCAGCAGCCTCATCGCGACAACGGACCTTCCGGCTCGACGGCTACGACAGTCGAGCAATGACGCGCTGTCATGGCGCGCGCGTCCCGCGGGCGCGGACGGTGAGCTCGACGGTCGTCCCGCCGCCGGGCGTCGAGAGGACCTCGAGGTGCCCGCCCGCGAGCAGCGCGCGCTCGCGCATGCCGGCGAGGCCCGACGCGCCGTCGCGCAGATGGTCGGCAAGAAAGCCCTGACCGTCGTCGACCACGGTCACCTTCAGGTGCGTGCTGTTGCAGCCCATGACCGTCACCTTGACCTTCGTGGCGTGCGCGTGCCGGGCGATGTTCGACAGCGCCTCCTGCACGACGCGATAGATGACGAGCTGCTCGAGCTCGCCCAGCAGCGGCCGCGGGCCGTCGGCGCCGAAACGCGCCGCAATGCCCCAGCGCTCGCCGAACAGCCGCACCTGCGTGCGCAGCGCCGGCAGCAGGCCGTGGTCGTCGAGCGCCGCGGGGCGCAGCTCGCGCGCGAGGCCGAGCAGCTCCTGCATCGCCTGGCCGGCGAGACGCTGGGTCTCGGCAAGCTCTGCGGCGAACTCGGGCGGCGCGTGCTCGGCTGTCGCCGCGAGGCGTAGCGAGACGGCGGCGAGGGCCTGGTTGACCTCGTCGTGCAGGTCACGCGCGACACGCGCGCGCTCGATCTCCTGGGCGCGCAGCACGGCTGTCGCGCTGCCCGTGCGCTCGGATTCCAGGCGCGCGATCATGCCGTTGAAGGACTGGCGCAGGCGCGCGATGTCCGCGGACTCGCCGTCCTGCGGGTGCGCGCGCACGCCGGGGACCGTGAGGTCGACGGCGGCCATCGTCCGCGCCAGGGACTCCAGCGGGGCGAAGCGGCGGCGCATGATGAAGTTGTTGGCCAGCAGCGTCGCGAGGATCGCGGCGACGAGCACCAGGAACTGGCGCGCGCCGGCGGTGTCGCCGAGATCGAGGCGTGCGGCGACGCCGGCCGCGAATACGGTGCCGACGACGAGCACGGTGTTGACGGCCAACACCTGGGAGAGCAGCGCTGTTCTTCGCATGGGGTCTGGACCCCATGTCGGCAGCAGCCGCGATGACCGATACTCCCCGTGCAGCACCCTCCACGAAGGTTTCCTCCAGGATCCGGCCGGCCAGGGGCGTTCCGCGTAGCACGGGGCGCCCCGTTCGGCGTTCTTGGCGACATCGGCTCACAACGGCGCGAGTTCGAGCCCCGCAGCGGGCACAATGAGCCTGAGCCCAGGCTCGGCGACGTCGCTATACTTTTTGAAGCAGGCGAAGTCCGACCACCTTTGAGGAGATTCGTGTGAGCCCGTCCGGCGCGGAGTTCATCCGCCAGATCAAGAGCCAGATCGCCCAGGTCGATCCGGGCGAAGTCCACGAGGCGCTGTCCGATTCCAACGGCGGCGGCCCGATCGCGCTGATCGACGTGCGCGAGAGCGAGGAGGTGCAGCGCGGCCTGATCCCCGGCGCCAAGCACGTGCCGCGCGGCCACCTCGAGTCGCGCATCGAGGGCGCGGTCCCCGACCGCTCCCAGCACGTGGTCATCTACTGCGCGTCGGGCAACCGCTCGGCGCTCGCCGCCAAGACGCTCGGCGAGCTCGGCTACGAGAACGTCGAGTCGATGACCGGCGGCTACACGCTGTGGAAGGACCGCGGCTACAAGGTCGAAGTGCCGAAGGTCATGACGGCCGAGCAGCGCGAGCGCTACAGCCGCCACATGCTCGTCCCGGAGATCGGCGCCGAGGGCCAGCAGAAGATGCTCGACGCGAAGGTCCTGCTGCTCGGCGCGGGCGGTCTCGGCTCGCCGACCGCGCTGTACCTCGCCGCGGCGGGCATCGGCACGATCGGGATCGTTGACGACGACGTCGTCGACCTCTCCAACCTCCAGCGCCAGGTCATCCACACGACCGACCGGATCGGGACGCCGAAGGTCGACTCGGCGCAGGAGGCGATGAACGCGATCAACCCGGACGTCAACGTCGTCAAGTACGAGACGCGCCTGGACGCCTCGAACATCATGGAGATCATCGAGGGCTACGACGTCATCGTCGACGGCGTCGACAACTTCCCCACGCGCTACCTGCTCAACGACGCCAGCGTGCGCCTGAAGATCCCGGTCGTCAGCGCCTCGATCCTCGGCTTCGACGGCCAGCTGTCGGTCTTCGCGCCCTACGAGGGGCCGTGCTACCGCTGCCTGTACCCGGTGCCGCCGCCGGCCGAGCTCGCGCCGAGCTGCGGCGCCAACGGCGTGCTCGGCGTCCTGCCCGGCACGATGGGCCTGCTGCAGGCGACCGAGGTCGTCAAGCTCATCACGGGCGCCGGCGAGCCGCTGGTCGGCCGGCTGCTGCTCTACGAGGCGCTCGGCGCGACGTTCACCGAGCTGAAGGTCCGCCGCGACCCCGACTGCGCGATCTGCTCGCGCGAACCCGACGAGATCTCCGACGAGGAGCTGGGCGTCTTCCCCGACTACGAGGCGTTCTGCGCCGCGGCGGGCTAGGCTTCCCGCCCTCTATGGCCACCATACGCATCCCACCGGTCCTGCGCCCGTCCGTCGGCGGCGTCAAGGAAGTCGACGCCGACGGCGAGAACGTCGGCGCCGTCCTGCGGTCGCTCGCCGACCAGCATCCGGCGACGCAGACGCAGATCTTCGCCGACGGCGGCGACCTGAACCGCTACGTCAACGTCTACCTCAACGACGAGGACGTGCGCGTGCTCAAGGGCCTCGACACCCCGGTCGGCGGCGCCGACGTGCTCGTGATCCTGCCGGCGATGGCGGGCGGCTGAGCGGGACCCGGGACCGGCGTGCGCCCGGGCAGGGCGCGTGACATTGCGGTCTCGGACGGACGTGAGCTCCGACGCAACGACCGCGCCATCGAAGCTGGCGCTCGTCGCTGTGCTGCTCCGGCTTGGAGGTCGTCGACTGGGCGGCGGAGGTCGCGCAGTCGCCGTCGCTCGTCGCGTCGAGCGACGGCGTCCATGCCACGCCGCGCAGCGGGGTGCGGGCACTGGCGCTGGTGAGCGGCATCGATCACGGAGACGGTCCCGACCGCGGTGCATCGCGCGGGCGGGATGTACGAGCGACGGAGCGGGTTACGCGGCGCGACCCGTTCCCGCCCCCGCGGAGAGCGCGGCGCGGAAGCGTTCCATGCGAACAGATTCGCGCCACGCTCACATCCCACCCGAACCTGGCATGTCAGCGCGGCGCGGAAGCGTTCCACGCGAACGGATTCGCGACACGCTGGCATCCCACCCGAACGCCTGGCATCTCCCACGCCGTCATCGATTGCCGTTTGCAAGCGCCGGCGCCATGCCACCTTCAGCGAGGGCCCCGGCCAACTGGACGGTGGCCGTGCTCGTCGCGCCGTTCGCGGGAGGCGGTCTCCGTGGCCGCCGCGAGGTCCCTGCCCGGCGTTACGATCGACCAGCGGTCGCTCGAAGCCGCCGCCCGGCGAACGGGCTACCCGAGCGACTCGAAGTCCGCTCGCAGGCGCCCGAGCACGATCCCCGTCGCGATGTTCGCGCCGGCGTCGTTGAGGTGGATGCCGTCCGGCCGGCGGACGATCGTCTCGCGGCCGCCCACCGCCATCGCGGCGCGGTAGCGCCCGTCCGGCGTGAAGACGTCCGCCATGTCGAGCACGCGCACCTGCGAGCGAAACGGCTGCGCGGCGACGGCGATCGCAGCGTTCACGGCGCGGGCGATCTTCTGGCGCGGCGCGTCGCGCGGGAGCGGCAGCGTGAGCCAGTACACGCGCGCGGCGCCGCGGCGCCGGTAGGTCTGCATCATCCGCCGCGCGCGGGTCGCGTAGACGACCGCCCATTCGGGACCGCAGCACTCCACCTGCCGGCCGCCCGCGCCGGGGAACGGAAAGCCCTCGTTGGCGCCCATGAACATCACGACCGCGTCGGGCGTGCGCTGCTTGACCTGCTGCGTCGAGAGCAGCCCCCAGTCGACGATGTCGCTCTTCGAGATCCCGGTGCCGAGATGCGCGTCGCGAACCGTCCGGACCCCGTCGCCCGCCACGCGCCGCGCGAGCTGCACGTCGAGCGGCTGGGCGAGCGAGTCACCCGTCACGAGCAGCGTCTTCAGCTCGGGCAAGCGGGTCGGCTTGGCGCCGAGATCGGTCGCATCGAAGGAATCGCGCGTGATCGGCGCGCCCGCTCCCGCTCCCGTCGCGGCGGGACCGGCGACCGGCGCGGAATCGAAGCCGCCGGCGCCCGTGAGCTTGTCGTCGGGCGACAGGAACGCGGTCACGCGATCGGCGGCGTCGGCGAGCGGCAGGCGGTCGGCGATCCAGCCGGCGGGGTTTCCGACGGCGAGCACGACTGTCCGCTCGACGCCGGCATCCATCTTCTGCCCCGAGCTGCGGATCGACGAGCCCTCGACGAGCAGCAGCAGCACGGCGGCGAAGAAGACGCAGACGATTGCGTCGCGCGCGCGCAGGCGCCGGCCGGTGGGGCGGTCGAGGATGAAGGGGTCGCGTTCGGTTGCGGGCATGCCTAAAACGAAAAGTAGATGAACGGTGGTACGCCCTGGCTCGACACCGTCGCAGCGACGAACATGATCACGGTCGCCATGCTCGCGCCCAGAGCGGCCGGATGCAGGCGCTCGAAGCGCACGCGCAGCGCGTCCAGCGGCCGCGCCGGCGCCAGCTGCAGCGCGATGACGAGGAACGTGACGAGCACGACGGGGACCGACCACAGCGTCGCCGGGCCCCAGTGCGCCAGCCGCGAGACGTAGTCGCCCGCAAGCCCGAGGTCGGGCGCGCGGAACGGGATCCACGCGAGCACGACGATGTGGAACACGAGCAACCAGGCGAGCCAGCGCGGCAGCCGCACGCGCCCGCGGAACTGGTGCTCGACGACGAGCGCGACGCCGTGGATGGTCCCCCACAGCACGAAGCCCCAGGCGGCGCCGTGCCAGAGGCCGCCGAGCACCATCGTGATCATGAGGTTGCGCACGGTCTTCAGCTTGCCCTTGCGGTTGCCGCCGAGGGGGATGTAGAGGAAGTCGCGCAGGAAGCGCGACAGCGTCATGTGCCAGCGCCGCCAGAACTCGCCGAAGCTCGCCGCGCGGTAGGGCCGGTCGAAGTTCTGCGGGAAGACGAAGCCCATCAGCAGAGCGAGCCCGATCGCGATGTCCGTGTAGCCCGAGAAGTCGCAGAAGATCTGAACGGCGTAGGCGTACGACGCGAGCAGGACGTCGGGCGCGGCGTAGGCCTGCGGCACGCCGAACACCGGGTCGACGATCTCCCGCGCGAGGAAGTCGGCAACCGCAACCTTCTTGACGAGGCCGATGACGATCAGCGCGACGCCCGCGCCGACGGCGACCTTGCGCGGGTCGCGCGGCGACTGCAGCTGGGGGATGAACTCGCGCGCGCGGACGATCGGGCCGGCGACGAGGTGCGGAAAGAAGCTGAGGTACAGCCCGACGTCGATCGTCTTGGCCGGCGGCAGCAGCCCGCGGTACACGTCGACGGTGTAGGAGATCGCCTGAAAGACGATGAAGCTGATCCCGACCGGCAGCGCGATCGCCGCCAGCGGCAGCGGCAGCCCGAGCCCGACCCCGTCCAGCGCGCCGTTGACCTCGGTGGCGAAGAAGCCGTAGTACTTGAAGACCCCGAGCGCGAGGAGGTCGGCGGTGACCGCGGCGGCGACGATCCGCTTGCGCAGGCGCGCGTCGTCGCTGCGGTGGATCGCCTGCGCCGCCGCCTGGTTGCCGAGCGTGACGCCCGCCAGGAGGATGCAGAACGTCGGGCTCGCGACGCTGTAGAAGAGATAGCTCGCAGCGAGCACGAACGGCTTCCAGATGCTCTGGCGTCGCATGAGCGCCCACGAGAGCGCGAGCACGATCGGGAAGAAGACTGCGAACTGGACCGTCGGGAAGACCATGCGGGGGCGCGCCTCGAGCGTGGGGACGGCGGCGGCAGGACCCTAGCGAAGCCCGCGGCGAGCGCCGTTCGTCCGTCCAACCGGCGCCGGCGTCCGGGCTGGTCGGCAGATCAGGCCTACGCCAGGATCCGCCGCCTACGCCAGGATCCGCCAGCCTACGCCCGGGCTACGCCACGACCCGCCGGCTACGCCAGGACCCGCCGGCCGGCGGCGGGATCCTCGGCGGCGGCTTGGCGCAGGCATGCCTCGCGCGCCTGACTCAGCCGGCCGGCGCGCCGTCGGTCAGGCGGAGGACAGGTCGAACTCGCCGTCCTTGGCGCCCTCGAGGAAGGCGTCCCATTCGCGGCGCGTGTAGCGCAGGATCGACCCGTCGGGGTCCTTGCTGTGGCGGACGGCGACGCCTCCGGGCAGGAAGGCGGTTTCGACGCAGTCGTTCTCGCTCTGCGAGTGGCTGCTCGTGCGCCAGACCGCGCCGCTCAGGTCCGGGGGCGCGGCGCCGGGTGTCGGTCGTTCGGTCATGTGAAGTCCCTCCGCATGGCGGCGATCATAGCGGCCGACTTGCGCTGCGCAAGGGCGGCCGCGGTCAGCCGCCGCAGCGCCTGCGCGAACGGCTCGACGTCCTCGTAGTAGACGTCTCCGGCGCGCGTGGCGATGGTCGCGACGTCGACGTCGACGTCGTCGTGCGAGCGCAGGATCGTGAACGTGCCGGTCATGCCGCCGTGCGCGCCCGCCGCGTAGGGCAGGATCCGAATGTCGACGTTGGGCTGGGCGGCGGCGTCGACGATCCGCTTGAGCTGGGCGCGCATCACCGCCGCGCCGCCGACCGCCACGCGCAGCGCGCCCTCGCCGATGACGGCCGAGAGCTGCAGGGGATCTGCTTCGGCCAGGCGGCGCTGGCGGCCGAGGCGGACGCTCACCAGGCGCTCGATCTGCTGCGGGGTGGCGCCCGGGTCCCACGCGCGCAGCGCCTCGCGCGCGTACTCGGGCGTCTGCAGCAGCCCGGGCACGCCGCCGTTGTGGAACGTCTCGACCTTCCACGCGCGTCCCTCCAGCCGCGCGTAGTCGGCCACCTTGACGGACGCGTCGACCTCCCATCGCCCGTGCGCGCGGGCGCTGCGCACGGAGCGCAGCAGCGCGTCGCGCTCGGCCTCCTGCACGTCGTAGAGGTCGAGCATGAAGTACACGTCGGGCGGGCGCGGGACCAGCCCGCCGTTCTCCCAGCGGCTCAGCGTCGAGTGAGCGCGCCCCATGCGCCGGGCGACCTCGTCGCCCGTCAGCCCGGCGGCCTCGCGCAGCGTCCGCAGCCGGGCGCCGAGCTCGCGGCCGCGCAGCGTGGCGCCGCCCGCTCCGACTCTGACGGTGACGTGCTCGTTCACGGGCGCAATCCTAGGGTCGCGGCGGCCGGATCTCCCGGACACCGGCCGGGTCCTGCCTCACGCAAGTTGCGCGCGCGTGGCGCGGGGCAGGGTCGCACCGGCGCCGGCGCCCGCTGCCGGCCTCGCCGCCGCAGGCGCAACAAGCGCCGTGCACACCCGTCCGGCGGCGCGCCGCGAAGATGGCGCGCAACCCCCTTCAGGCCGGTAGGCCCACCTGTCTACACTGGTTGGACACATGGGCCTCCCGCCGCTCCAGAACCGCCCCTGCGGCGGTCGCTACGGGGACATCGTGCAGGCGATCGGCAACACGCCGCTCGTCGAGCTCAAGCGCCTGAGCCCGAAGCCGGGCGTCCGCATCTGGGCGAAGATGGAATCGGCGAACCCGACGGGCTCGGTCAAGGATCGCGTCGCGCGCTCGCTGATCGAGAGCGCCGAGGAGCAGGGCCTGATCAAGCCCGGCCACACGATCCTCGAGCCGACCTCGGGCAACACCGGCATCAGCCTCGCGATGATCTGCCGGCGCAAGGGCTACCCGCTGAAGGTCGTCATGCCCGACAACGTCACGCCGGAGCGCACGCAGCTGCTGGAGATGTACGGCGCGCAGATCCTCTCCAGCCCCGGCGACCAGGGCTCCAATGGCGCCGTCGCGATGGCCAACGAGATCGCGCAGGACACCGACACGTACTACATGCCCTACCAGTACGGCAACCCAGCCAACCCGCTCGCGCACTACAACGGCACGGCGCCGGAGATCCTCGAGGAGCTCGACGAGATCGCCGTCTTCGTCGCCGGCCTCGGCACGGGCGGCACGCTGATGGGCAACGGACGGCGCTTCAAGGAGGAGCTCGGCGACAGCATCAAGATCGTCGCCGCCGAGCCGATGCAGGGCGAGCCCGTGCAGGGCCTGCGCTCGCTCGACGACGGCTTCATCCCGCCGATCATCGACATCAGCCTGCTCGACCGCAAGATCTTCGTGACCAACCAGGACGCCGTCATCTGGACGCGCAGGCTGCTCGACGAGGAGGGCATCTTCGCCGGCGTCTCGTCCGGCGCGATCGCCCGCGTCGCCGTCCGGCTCGCGAACGAGATCGACGAGGGCAACGTCGTCTTCATCGTCTGCGACGACGGCTGGAAGTACCTCTCCTCCGGCATCTACACCAAGCCCGTGGAGGAGATCGAGAACCTGGACTCCACCGTCTGGTGGTGATCCGGCGGGCGATCGCGCCCGCAAGCAGTCCCGGTAGGTAGCTTGCAGGACCCCTACAGGAGACTGGCATGGACATCGACAGCTTCCTGCGCGACCCGCTTTCGCGCAGGCGCTTCTTCCATATGTCGGGCGTGAGCGTCGCCGGTGGCTCGGCGGTGTTCCTGGCCGCGTGCGGCAGCGACGATCCGACGAGCCGCGTCCCGACCGGCCCCGACGAGTCCGATCAGGCCGACGTGGAGATCCTCAACGGGGCGCTCGACCTCGAGCTCATGGCGGTCGCGGCCTACAAGCGGGCAGCGGCGCTGATGACGGGCGACGTGCTCGAGATCGGTAAGACGTTCCTGGCGCAGGAGCAGGAGCACGCCGATGGCCTGTCGGCCGCGATCAAGGACGCGGGCGGCATGCCGAACCGCGCCAAGTCGTCCTACGAGTTTCCCGAGCTGCGCTCCCAGACCGACGCCCTGAAGTTCGCCGTCGACCTCGAGAACACCGCGATCGCGGCATACATCGACGCGCTGCCCAAGCTCTCCCAGGGCGACCTGCGCGCGACCGCGGCCGCGATCGTCACCAACGAGGCCGAGCATGCCGCCGTGCTGCTCGACGCGCTCGGGCGCGATCCCCTGCCCGGCGCCTTCGTGACCGGAAGCGCCGCGTGATGGAGCACGTCGTCATCACCGACGGCGACGCCGGCACCGCCGCGATCGCGGCCTTCGAGCGCGACCGGCGCGCCCTGCTGCGGCGCGGCTTCACGCTCGGCGGCGCCGCGATCGCCGCCTCCTCGATCCCGCTGCTGTGGTCGATCCGCAACGCATTCGCCGGTGCCGGCAGCGACGATCCGATCCTCGCGAGCGCGATCAACCTCGAGCGCGTCGCCGTCATCGCCTACGGCGTGGTGATCGACAGCGGCCTGCTGTCACCCGCGCTGCTGCGGCTCGCCCGCCGCCTGCGCGCTCACGAGCAGGCGCACGCCGACGCGCTGACGACCGCGCTGACCGACCTCGGCGGCTCGCCGCCGCAGGCGCCGAAGGGCGTCGCGGCCGTCGACAAGGTCGTCAAGGGCCTGGGCGACGTCAGATCGCAGGCCGACGTCGTGAACTTCGCGATCGAGCTCGAGACGGCAGCCGTCGCCGCGTACTACGACGCGCACGCAAAGCTCGTCGAGGCCAGGCTGCTGCAGATCGGCGCGTCGATCATGGCCAGCGAGGGCCAGCACCTCGTCGTCCTGCGTAAGGCCGCCCGCAAGGACCCCGTGCCGAACGCCTTCGAGACCGGCGCGTCGTGAGCTTCACATCTTCGGCTACCGATCAGTACCGCTGCAACTACCATCGCTTCGTGGAAGCGACCGTCACCGCCAGATAATCAAGGAGGGCACGAACCATGCCATTCAACCTCGGGCCCGGCGAGCTGCTGCTCATCCTCGCGATCGCTCTCGTCGTGCTTGGACCCAAGAAGCTTCCGGAGGTCGGCAAGTCGCTCGGCAAGGGCATGCGCGAGTTCAAGGACTCGCTGTCGAACATGACCGGATCCGACGACGACGACGAGAAGACGCCGCAGCTGAAGAAGGCCGAGCGCGCGCTCTAGCCTGTCAGCGGTGAGGATCGAGCGCGCCCTGCTGGACGAGATCGTCGCGCACGCCGTTCGCGACGCGCCGAACGAGTGCTGCGGCCTCGTCGTCGGCCGCGAAGGGACGGCGACGGCGGCACACGCGCTGGAGAACACTGCGGCCAGCCCGTTTCGCTTCGACATCGACGGAAGCGAGCTGATCGCGTTCGCCTTCGCCGAGGAGGACCAGGACCAGCTCACGGCGATCTACCACTCGCACACGCGCTCGGCGCCCTACCCATCGCAGACCGACGTGAACTTCGCGGCCGGCTGGCCCGGGGTCGAGTGGCTGATCGTGGGCGTGCCGAAGGCCAAGGACGCCGAGCCCGAGGTGCGCTCCTACCTCATCGAGGGGGGCACGATCCGGGAAGTCGAGCTCGAGGTGACGTAGCGCAGGACATGCGATGACTGGCGCCACTCACGTCTCTTCGAGCACCGGCGCGCAGTCGTGACGACGCAGCCGCTCGTCTGCCCGAGCTGCGCCGAGCCGCACTCGCTCGACGAGCGCTTCTGTCGCTTCTGCAACATGCCGCTCGTCTACAGCGGCAAGCTCGGCGTCGACGAGCCCGTCTCGGACCGCCACGAGCGCGCGCGCAAGATCGACCCGCGCTACACCGAGGGCGAGCTCGTCCGCGTCACGGGCGCGATGAACCAGGCCGAGGCCGAGTTCGTGCAGGGGCTGCTGCTCGAGGAGGGCATCCCGTCGAGGCTGCGGCGCACGCGCGGCTTCGACGTGCCCGACATGCTCGCCGCCGGCCCGCGCGACGTGATGGTGCCGGCGTCCGCGCACGGCGCCGCCCGCGAGGTGCTGCTGGAGGCCGAGATCGTCGGTGACGAGCCGGCGACGGAGCAGACGCCGCCGTCGCGCGTCCTCGCGGCGCTGCTGGCCGCGGTCGCGCTCGTCGCGCTGATCATCTGGCTGGGGACCGAGCTGATGGGCTGAGCGCGCGCCTCACGGCCCCGCCAGCCGCGCGAGGTGCGAGCGCCAGGTGCCCTCGGTGTGGACCATCGCGCGGCCGTGAAAGACGGACACGAGCGCCTCGCGCGGGCCGCCGCGCGGCAGCGAGCAGGCGAGGCGCACGGCGGCCCCGGCGCCCTCCTCGCGGGCGACGAGGTCGACGACCGTCCCGCCCAGCAGCGCGGCGTCGCGCAGCGACGGCGGGAAGTCCGGCCGCGGGCGCTCGCGCATGCGCCGCGCGATCGCGGGACGCGCATGCGCCGTCTGGCCCGAGAACCACTGCGCCGCGCCCGCGACGAGCCAGGCCCAGCGCGCCGCCCGCAACGTCGAGCGCGGCGCCCACGGGGGCGGCAGCGCCGGGTTGCACTCGGCCACGACGAGCTGTGCGTAGAGCGCCGCCGGCGTCAGCAGGAGCATCTCGCGCGACCCCTCGACGTTCGCCGCCCGCTCGGCGAGCAGGCCCGGCGTGAGCATGTGCAGCGTGCCGCGGCACGCCCAGCCCGCGAGGTAGCGCCGCGCCGCGGGCGTCGTCAGGCGGCGCACGACGGGCAGGAACGGCTGCGCGAGGTCGAGCTCGGCGCGGCTGGAGTGCAGGACGACCGTGACCTCCTGGGGGAGCTTCGCGAACAGCGGCCCGAGTCGTTCGCGCGTGTCCTCGAGCAGGTCGAGGACGTCGTCGACGTCGTCGACGTCGCGGTCCTCGTGGCGGGCGACGAAGTTGCGCGAGGCGGTCTCGATCCAGGACGGCATCTCCCCGGCGGGCTTCGCTACCGCGGCCGGTGCCCCTGCACCTCGACCGCCTGCTGGTAGGTCGGGCGGTTCTGCCAGCCGATCATCGGCTGCGTGACCGCGCCCGTCGCCCGGAACGAGATCCTGTCGAAGCAGGCCTGGTCGGCGGGCAGCTTCGCCCTGGCGCACTCGGCGTCGCGGTACAGCGTCGCGGGGTCGACGTAGAGCGCCTGTGCCAGCGCTGCGCGCAGCGCGTCGCGACAGCGCGCGAGCCTGCCGGCGCCGCAGTAGCGCTTGGAGTACGGCGCGCGGACGTTCAGCCCGAGCACGCGGCGCAGGTCCTTGTAGGCGTAGCCGTACCAGCCGTTCTGGTACGCCGAGCCGAGGTGGTCGCCGTGGTTGTTGGGCGTGTTGTCGAGCTCGTGGGCGGCGCTGAGCTGCTCGAAGAGCGGGTCGCCGAGCGAGGGCTGAAACTGCGCGCGCATCCAGCGCGGCCAGAAGGCGTCCAGGATGCGGATCGCGTCGGCGTGCTCGTAGCGCCCGTCGCCGTCGCGATCGCGCCGGTGCGCGCCGTCGGCGACCCAGGCGCGCAGCTTCGCGACCGCGCCGGCGAGGCCGGGATCCGGAGGGTCGCCGATCACCCGCAGCGCGAGCGGTAGCACCTTCTCCGCGCGCAGGTCGGTCGTCGCGGCCTCGCCCATCGCCTCGACGAGCCCCGGCAGGTCGATCTTGCGGGCGCCCCCGATCCGCGCCTCGATCTCCTGGTCGAGCATCTGCGAGCGAAAGACCGAGGAGAAGAGGTTCGTGTCGGCACCGGCGTAGCCGCGCGCCTGCTTGTTGTTCCACGAGGTCATGTAGGGCTGGCCGTTGATCGCCTGCGGGTGCTTGGCGAACGACGTGTAGGCGGCGGTGTTGGCGTCCGGGTCGAAGCCGCGCCACTCCAGGCGCGCCGGCATCGGCAGCTGGCCGGTGACGCCGCGCGCGCGCTGCGGGTTGGCGCCCGAGTTGAAGTACGCGATGTCGCGGTCGTCGGCGTAGAGCCAGTTGAACGTGTAGCCGATCTTGCTCGCGGCACGCTGGAAGTCGGCTGCGTCGCGCATCTTCGCCGGGTCGTTGAAGTCCGAGAAGCCGAGCGCCGAGTCGATCTCGTGCTCGTAGGTCGAGCGCAGGCGCGTGTAGATCACCGGCCTCCCCTTGATCGTCGCGCGGCCCGCGACGAGCCCGAGCTTCGTGCGCTCGGTGCGCAGCGTCTGGCTGCCGGCCGGGGTCGCGTCGGCGAGCGTCGGCGACCAGCGGTTCGTCCGCTCGAGGACCTCGATCGGCAGGCACTGACCGCGGAAGCGGTAGTGCATCGAGTCCGTCGCCGGCTTCGCGCCGCCCGGCTCGCAGAGGTCGACGGCGAACGTGTCGACGATGTCCTGGCCGGCCGAGGTCGCGCTCCACGCGTAGTCCCGGCCACGGCCGGTCTGGACGTAGAGGTTGACGCCCGCGAACGCCGCTCCGCGCGCGTCGAGCGTCGGCGCGTGGACGTCCTGCTCCATGAGGATCTGGGGTGCGAAGTACGCGACCTGGGGCCCGAAGACGGCGAGCGGACGGCCGCTCGCGGACTTCGCCGCCGAGACGACGAGCGCGTTGGAGGTGCCCATCCGCCGCAGCCCGGACGGCAGCAGCCCGCCGCGCGCCGCGGCAGCGCGCGGACCCGAGACGACGACCTGCGTCCTGCGCAGCGAGCTCGCGTCGGCGATCGCCAGGCCGCCGCGGGCGGGCTTCTTCGGCGGCGTCTGGTAGGGGAAGCGCGCGCGGGTGAGCGTCGTCGGCGCGTCGGCGTCCTCGTAGGCGGCCCACTCGCGCCAGAGCGTCTCGCCGCGGCGCTTGCCGTAGCGGGCGATGAACGAGCGTCGCAGCTCCATCTGCGTCAGCTCGTCGCCGCCGCCCTTGCCGAAGATCCCGCCGACGAGCGACGCGGTCGCGACGAGGTCGGTCACCTTCCACGGATCGGGCCCGCGGAGCCGCCCGATCGCCGCGTACTCGCCCGGCATCTTCGTGATGTCCAGCCGCGCCTCGGAGATGTACTTGTTGACGCCCGCGACATAGCCGGCGGCGTCCTCCTGCAGCCGGCGGCCGTCGTCGCCGTAGAGGTCGTCGAAGGCATCGGCCTGGCGCTGGAGGTCGGCCTCCGTGTACGGCGCATCGGCCCACTGCTCGGCGTCCTGCCTGCGGTTGCCGGGGGCGCCGCCCGCGAACGAGCTGAGCTGGCCGCGACCGGCATGGCGCAGGGTGTCGATGAAGAAGAGGCGGTCCTCGGCGGCGGCGTAGCCGAGCCCGAACATCGCGGCCGCCCGCGTCGTGCCGTAGACGTGCGGGACGCCGAAGCCGGCGTCGCGCGTGATCGTCAGGCCGGGCATCGGCGAGTACGCGCGCGCCTGGCCGCCGGGCGGGCTGCCGAAGCTCGCGTCCTTGAGGAGCGCGCCGAGGTTGTCGCTCGTCACGCCCGGCGTCGCGCTGAGCAGGCGCGCGTACATGTCGCGCTGGTCGTCGTTGTGCGCCGGGCGCACGCCGGTGGCGAGGAACGCCGCGAGCTCGACGAGGTTCGAGCGCCCGTTCGCGCCCGCTGGCAGCACGTCGCGAAAGCCGCCGGCGTCGTTCGTCCGGTAGGGCTGCACCTGGGCCGTGGCGGGCGCCGCGCAGACCCCGAGCGCGGCGGCGGCGAGGCAGGCGATGAGCGTGCGCGAAGACATCGGCGTCCTCGCGCGAACCCTACCGTTCAGTCGATGCGCCAGGCGCAGCCCGTGTGAGATCGGTCACGCACGCCGGCTCGACGATGGCGGATGCTGATGGGGTGATCGACCATCCCGACATTGCCGAGGCGCCCTTCGTGTGGCTCGGCCATACCGCCGACGACTCGATTGCGGTCAGCATCTACGTGCTCGTCCGCGATGGCGCGCGGCAGCGGCCGGAGCTGTCGGCAGCGATGCGCGGCAGCGTCCGCATGCACTTCGTCGACGATTATCCGCCGGTTCGCGTCGACCTGCGCGGCGACGAGATCGAGGTCGCCGACGACGTCGACAGCGACGATCGCGCGTACGACCTCGAGCTCAGCGGTCGCCTGGGCGACATCGCCGCGTTGCTCGTCGCGCCGCTCGCCGGCGGGCTGCCGAAGCCCACGACCCGCCGCGGACGCCAGGCGATCGCCCGCCTCGCCGACGGGCGCGTCGACTTCGACGGTCCGCTCGGCCTCGCGCGCAACCTCCTGCGTCTGCTGGCGGTCGACGCCGACCGCGCTGCGGCCCAGCCCGCCGCCAAGCCTCGCCCCTAGGAGGCTGGTGGCGAACGGTGTCCTGTGCGGGCTTCGCGACAGGTAGTCGGTGTTCGACTGCGTGAGCGCGCCGGGCGGTGTTGTCGTCGGGCAGGGAGATCTGGCCCGGGGCCGG
>Ga0136617_10002245_pt1 | contig 17251 bp, 16 predicted proteins | sample AntDrymUQ3222106_2_FD_129672 | JGI IMG/M metagenome (GOLD analysis project Ga0136617, IMG submission 129672) | Polar desert sand microbial communities from Dry Valleys, Antarctica - metaG UQ322 (21.06) | ecosystem: Environmental > Terrestrial > Soil > Desert | place: Antarctica: Dry Valley...
GGCGGGCAAGTTCTTCAACGCACTCAAGAACAGCTACAAGTTCTTCTCCGACTACGCCGGCTCGTGGGACCCTGCGGACGCTCCTCCCCTCGGCGAGCGCACCGAGGCGGACCGCTGGCTCCTCAGCCGGTTGGACGCCACGACCCACGCTGTCGGCACCGCCTGGTCCGGCTACGACGTCACGGCGGGTGTGCGGGCGATCATGGACTTCGTGGTCGCCGATCTCTCGCAATGGTACGTCCGGCTCAACCGGGTCCGCTTCTGGGCACCCGACAGCAGCGCCGACCCCGCCGCGTTGGCAACGCTGCACGAGGCGCTCGTCGGGGTCAGCCGGCTGCTGGCTCCGGCCGCCCCCTTCGCCAGCGATTGGATTCACCGTGCGCTAGGGGGAACCTCGGTCCACCTGGCCCGGTTCCCTATTGTCGAGGGTCGCCGAGACGAGAAGCTGGAGACGGCGATGGACGCGGTGCGCCGGCTCGCTTCCCTGGCTCATTCGGCGCGGCAGGAGCGGGGGCTTCAGGTGCGGCAGCCGCTCGCGCGGATGCAGGTGGTTGTGCCCGCGGGCGTTCGCGGCCCGGTGTTCGATCGGCTGCTCGAGCTCCTGTCGCAGGAAACCAACGTCAGGAACGTCGAGGTGGTAGCCTCCGACACCGAGCTGGTGCGGTTGCGTCCCAAGCCGAACTTTCGCTCCCTCGGGAAGCGCTACGGCAAGCGCACGCCGGTGGTGGCGGCCGCGGCGGCAGGTCTCGCCCCCGAGCAGCTGCGCGGCCTGGAGCAGGGGGTGGCAGCCACCCTGGAGGTGGAAGGCGAGCCGGCCATCTACCTCCCGGAGGACGTCGTAGTGGAGCGGGAGGTGGCCAGCGACTGGCTGGTGGCCAGCGACGGGCCTTTTGTGGCCGCGCTCGACCCCCAGCTCACTCCCGAGTTGCGCCGTGAGGGTGCGGCGCGGGAGGTGGTGAGCCGGGTGCAGCGGCTGCGTAAGGAAGCGGGATACGTCTACACCGACCGGATCACGCTGTGGATCTCGGGTGAGGCGCCGGTGCTCGACATGGTTCGCGAGTACGCCGATTTCATTCGCGGCGAGACTCTGGCCCGGAGGCTGGAGGTGGGGCACCGCGCCCCGGCGCCGGACCTGGAGCAGCAGGTGGACATCGATGGTCACGGGGTGGTGGTGGGGGTGCAACGTCACATGGACGGCCGGGATGGCACCGGCCCTCAACCCATGGATCGGTAATGAACAAGAAACAACTCAGTCATATGGAAAAGCGCCTCATGGAGGAGCGGGCCCGCGTGATGAAGGAGCTCGGGTACTACGACGAGTCCTTCAACACCAGCCTGCAATCCTCCGACGGCGATCTCTCGTCCTATTCGTTCCACATGGCCGATCAGGGCACCGACGCCATGGAGCGGGAGAAACAATTCCTCTTCGCCTCCCAGGAGGGGCGGTATCTCTGGCACGTGAACGAGGCGCTCCGGCGGCTCTATGGCAGTCCCGATAAATTCGGGCAGTGTCACCAGTGCGGGCAGGACATCAACTTCGAGCGGCTCGATGCGCTGCCGCACGCCCGCCTCTGCATCACGTGCAAAGAGAAAGAGGAAGATGGCAAGCGCCGCTGAGCTCACGGCACCCGGTGCCGAGCGCCGGGTGTTCTGGGCGGCGGCGGTGATCACGGTGGTGCTCGACCTGATCACCAAGATCATCGCCGAGGGCACGCTGCTCCGCACGCCGGGGGTCTCGGTCTTCGGCGACTGGTTCCAGCTCCGCCTGGTGTACAACCAGGGAGCGGCCTTCGGCCTGCACCTGGGTCCCTACTCCCGCTGGATCTTCTTCACCGTGGCGCTGGTGGCGGTGTTCGTGCTGGCGCGGATGTCCCGCACCAGCCCGGCCGGCGACTGGTTCCGCCAACTGGCCCTCGGTCTGGTGGCGGGCGGAGCGGCGGGAAATCTGATTGACCGCGTGCGCAGCCCCCGCGGGGTGGTGGATTTCCTGGACGTGGGCATCGGGGCGTTGCGCTGGCCCACGTTCAACGTGGCCGACATCGCGGTCAGTTGCGGTGCCATCGCGCTGGTCATCTCCATGTGGCGAGAGGATGCCCAGCGGGCTGAGACGGAGTCGGCCTCGGCGGCATGACGCCCGCGAACGAAATAGAATTCTTCGTCACCGCCGCCACCACCGAACGCCTCGACCGCTTCCTCGCCGACCAGCTCGGCCTCTCGCGCACGCAGGCCGCCCGGCTCCTCGCCGACAAGGCGGTAACCGTTGAGGGCAAGCCCGCCCGCGCCTCCCGATTGCTCTCCCGCGGCGAACGGGTCACCGTCCGCCTTCCCGAGCACGAGCCGCCCCGTACCCTTCAGCCCGCCGCCATTCCGCTCACCCTGGTGTACGAGGACGAGCATCTCGCGGTCATTGACAAACCCGCAGGGCTGGTGGTGCATCCCGCCCCGGGCCACTGGAATGACACCTTGGTGAACGCATTGGTGGCCCGAGGCACGACCCTCTCCGGCGGAGCGGAGGGCCGTCCTGGCATCGTCCATCGGCTGGACCGGGACACCTCGGGGCTCATGGTCGTCGCCAAGACCGATCTGGCCCACCGGCGGCTCGGCGCTGCCATCGCGGCGCGCCGGGTACGGCGCACCTACGCCGCGCTCGCCTGGGGTCACCTGGACAGCAGCCCCACCGTGATCGAGGCTCCGCTGGCCCGGCACCCGTCCGACCGTAAGCGCATGACCGTCTCCGCGGCGGGCCGCACCGCGCGAACCGACGCCTATGTGGTGGCGCGATTCGAGGTGGCCGAGCTCCTCCGGCTGGAGCTGCACACCGGCCGCACCCATCAGATCCGGGTGCATCTGGAGCACATCGGCCATCCGATCGTAGGCGACCCCATCTACGGCGGCGGAGGGAGCCGGCGTATTTCTGGCACGGCGCGAAGGGACGCCGAGGCCATCGAGCGAGCCGCTCCGAGGCAGGCGCTTCACGCGGCCGCTCTGGCATTCCGCCATCCCGTGACCGGCGCTCTGCTCAATTTACGCTCCGAATTACCCCCCGATTTACGCCCTGCACTGGTTGCAGCAGGTGGCAAAGATCTTGTTGCTCGCCCCGAACCCCTGAGCTATCTTGCGTTCTTCAATAGAGATGCCTGATTCTCCTACGTTACACTCCGTCATCTTTCGGATCGGTGCGCTGATTTGCGCGGCCCCGGCAGGGATCGTGCGGGAGATACTGCCGCGCCTGCCCGCCACCCGTATTCCGGGGGTTTCGGGGGCCATTGAAGGTCTGGTCAATGTCCGCGGCACCCTGCTCACCGTACTCGACGGCCATGTCCTGCTGCACCAGGAGCGGCGCGCCGATGACGAGGGCGCCATCGTGTTGCTGGACGTCGGCGGACGCCGGTACGGGTTGGCGGTAGGGCAGGTCCTCGACTTTCTCGAGGTGCCCGCCCACTCCGTGGCCCAGCGCGCCGAGCTTCCCGGGGTGGATCCGCGGATGGTGCGCGCGGTCGGGCTCCGCGGCGACCAGCCTTTCATTCTGCTCGACGTAGACGCCCTGTTCGCGCCGATCATTGGAGCGGACGGCCAGGTACCATAGCAGTCGCTTCGCTCCTGCACGCCCGTTCGGCCGCCCGACCGTCCGCCCGTCGCTCACCTGCCCTGGAGGATGCCCGTGTCGCACACCGTTCTCGTTTGTGATGACGCCATCTTCATGCGCACCATGATCAGCGACATTCTGGCTCAGGCCGGATTTCAGGTGGTGGGCGAGGCGGAGTCGGGGGTACAGGCGGTCGAGAAGTACCACCAGCTCAAACCCGATCTCGTCACCATGGACATCGTCATGCCCGACATGGGTGGCATCGAGGCGGTGCGAGAGATCTGCAAGACCGATCCCGAGGCCAAGATTCTGATGTGCAGCGCCATGGGCCAACAGGCGCTGGTGGTCGAGGCGATTCAGGCGGGAGCCAAGGATTTCGTGGTCAAACCGTTCCAGCCATCTCGTGTGCTCGAGGCAGTGCAGCGCGTTCTGGGTTGACCATGGACGTCTCGAAGTACGCCGCCCTGTTTCTCGCCGAGAGTCGGGAACACGTCAGCGCCTGCAATCAGCTTCTGCTCGAATGGGAGCGGGATCCGGGAGCAGTGGAGCCGGTCGGTGGGCTGTTCCGCTCTATCCATACCATCAAAGGCATGGCGGCCACCATGGGCTTCACCGGGGTGGCCGATCTCTCGCACCGCACCGAGAATCTGCTCGACGCTTTGCGGCACGGCCGTGCGGCGCCCAAACCGGAAACGTTCCAACTGCTCTTCCGCGCGGTGGACGCGCTGGGTCGGGCGGTCGAAGGCGCCGGCGCCGGCAGCGAGCCGCCCGCGGATGAAGGGCTCGGCCGCGACATAGATGCGGCGGCAGGCGCCTCGGGGGGCGACGAACGGCCGGGCGCCATCGCGACGAGCTCCACCCCGACCCGCCCGGTCCAGGTGACGATCCGCTCCGACGCGGTGATGCGGGGCGCCAGAGCCTCGCTGGTGCTGCGCCGGGCGGAGGCGCTGGGTCGGGTGACCGCCCTGCGGCCGCCCCCGGCACAGCTCGAGCGGGAGGACTTTGACGGAAAGTTCTCGTTCCGCCTGGAGTGTGCCGCCTCCAACGACGAGGTTGCCGCGGCGCTGTGTACCGCGGGCGACGTGGAGGCGATCCGATTCGAGCAGACATCACCCACGGAGGCCGCCATCGGCGTCCGTGGCCGTCAGATTCGGGTGGACCTGGGCCGGCTGGACGCACTGATGAAGCAGGTCGGTGAGCTGGTGGTGGCCAAGAACCGCCTGGTCGTTCTCGCGGCCCGCGCGCAGGACCCGCTGTTCGAGGAGTTGAGCGACCGGATTGCCCGGCTGGTGTCGGGAATGCAGGGCGAGGTCATCGCGGCCCGCATGGCGCCCGTCGGCGAGGTATTCGACCGGTTTCCCCGTCTGGTGCGCGACGTCGCCCGCGATCTGGGTAAGCGCATCCGGTTCGACATGGAAGGCGAGGAGATCGAGCTCGACCGCTCGATTCTCGACGAGATCGGTGAGCCGTTGCTGCATCTGATCCGCAATGCCGCCGACCACGGCATCGAGACACCTGACCGCCGCACCGGGGCGGGAAAGCCGGCGGAAGGCCGCATTCTGCTCTCGGCCAACCGGGAGCGGAACAGCGTCGCGCTCCGGGTGAGCGATGACGGAAGAGGCATTGACCGGGCGGCCATTCTGGCCAAGGCGCGGCGGGAAGCGATGGCCGACGCCTCGGTGGAGACGCTCACCGACGACCTGCTCCTGCGGGTGCTGGCGCGCCCGGGGTTCAGTACGGCAGAGGCGGTGAGCGGCGTGTCGGGACGCGGTGTCGGGGTGGACGCCGTCATGACCCGAGTGAGGGCGCTGGGTGGGACGCTGGACGTCAAAAGCGAAATGGGGCAAGGCACCACCTTCACGATTCGGGTACCGCTCACTCTCGCCATCGTCCGGGCGCTCCTGGCGGTGGCGGGCAATGAGCGCTACGCGGTGCCGCTGGCCTATGTGGCCGAGACGGTGGAGTTCGACCCCGGCGCGGTCACCACGGTGCGAAGCCGCGAGGCGCTGCTGGTCCGCGATCAGATGATACCGACGGTTCACCTGCGCCATCTCGTCGCCGGCGCGGCCGGTCCGGCGCCGCCGAGACGGCCGACGATCATCCTCGAGGTCGGCGACCGGCGCACCGCGCTCGTGGTGGACGCACTCATGGGACAACAGGACATCGTGGTGGAGCCGTTCGACGCACCGCGTGGCATGCCGCCTTTCGTGGGCGGGGCGACGATCCTCGCCGACGGTGCGCCTGCCCTCATTCTCGACGCCGCAGCGCTTCTGTAGGAGGAGGCATGGAAGACTTGCGGGACCTCAAGGAGCTTCAGCTCGACGCCTTGCGTGAGGTGGCCAACATCGGCGCCGGGCACGCCGCCACCGCGTTGTCGCAGCTGACCAACCGGACGATCATGATCGCCGTCCCCGAGGTCAACGTGCGCGCGTTGGAGGAGGTCACCGACATGGTCGGCGAGGGCGACGAAGTCATCGCGGCCGTGCTGATGCACATGATGGGGGACCTGACCGGGCGCACTCTGGTGCTTTTTCCCGAGGAATCTGCCCGTACCCTCTGCGACATCCTCTTCCGCCGCCCGCCCGGCACCACCGGCGAATTCGGCCCGATGGAGCAGTCGGGCCTCAAGGAAGCGGGGAACATTCTCGCCAGCGCCTACCTCAACGCGCTGAGCGATTTCATGGGGATGATGCTGGTGCCGTCGGTTCCCAGCCTGGTGGTGGACATGAGCGCCGCCGTAATAACCACGACCTACCTGAACTTCGGCCACGACCGCGACTTCGTCTTCTGCGTGGAGACCTCGTTCCGGGTGGAGGGCGCCACCCAGCCGCTGCGGGGCCACTTCCTGCTCCTGCCCGACATGCCGTCGCTGCGGGCGATCTTCGACGCCATCCGCCTGCCCTGATCTGATGCCGGCCCCTATGCTGTCGGAGCGCGATCTTGCCGTCCTGCGCTCCTTTGCGCGCCGCATTGATCCCTCCGACGCCGGCGCCCACAACAATCTCGGCGTCCTCTACTATCAAAAGGGTCTGATCGAAGAGGCGATCTCCGCCTTCATCCGCGCGCTGGAGCTCGACTCCAGGATGCAGGTGGCCCAGACCAACCTGGATATCGCCTACCGCGAAAGCGGACACTACGACCGCCGCATCACCGACCTGCGGGACCGGGTACAGGGAAGCCCCGAAGAGCGGGACCTGCGCTGGGAGCTGGGGCGGGCCTACGCCGCGCTGGGCCGCCACGTCGAGGCCATCGCCGAGTTCGAGACGCTGCTCGCCTGGCACCCCGGTGATCTCCCCGCGATGGTGCAGGTGGGTCTGGCCGAGAAAGCGCGGGGCAATCTCGATCGGGCCAGCGAGTGGCTCGGCCGCGCCTGCGCTCGGGATCCCGACAGCGCCGTGGCCCAGTTTTACTATGGCGAGGTGCTCTACAACCGGGGCCTCAACGAGCCGTCGCTCGCCGCCCTGCGCGCCGCTATCGCCCGTAACCCCGACTACGCCGAGGCGCACTATCTCCTCGCCTTCGTCTACGGCGACCTCGGCCAGCACGAAGCTGCGCAGGAGGCCACCAAGCACGCCATCGCCCTCAACCCTACGCTGGCGCGCGCCCAGGCCAACCTGGCGCTGGAGCGGTTCACCGGCGGCCGGCTGCCCAAAACCGCCGATACAGCGACGGTGCGGATCGTGGAGGGAGGGGTGCTGGCCCACTTCAACCTCGGCCTGGCGCTCCGGCAGAAGGGGTATCATGAAGAGGCACTGCGGGAGTATCGCCTGGCGCTCGAGGGGGGAGAGGACCGCCGCCTCAACCTGCAGGCGATGGCCGAAGTGCATCTGGTGCGGCGCGAGCTGGGCTCGGCGCTGGAGCTCTACCAGGCGCTGGTGGGCGACTACCCCGACTCGCCCAAGCTGTGGAACGAGCGCGGCGTCTGCCTGCACCAGACCGGGCGGCAGGCCGAGGCGGTGGCTTCGTACCAGCAGGCGGTGACGCTCGATCCAGGCTACCGTCTCGCCTGGAACAACCTGGGCGTGGTGACCGCACATGAAGCGGGCGGCAACGCCGCCGCCGCGTTCGGCCGCGCGCTCGATAACGGAAGGCCCCTGCTGGCCGCGCGCCTCAACCTCGCGCTGCTGCTGTTTCAGCGCCGGCAGTTCAAGTCAGCGCTCGAGGAATATCAGCGGGCCCTGGCCGAGCAACCTGGCAGTGCGGTGGCTTGGAACGGCGTGGGTCTGGTGCTGATGGAGCTGCGCCGGTTCGAGGACGCCCGCAACGCTTTCGGCCGCGCGGTGGACGCCGATCCGGAGTTTGCCGGCGCGCATTACAACCTCAGTTTCGTGCTCAGCCAGCTCGGCGATTTCGATGGGGCGCTTCGCGAGACCCGCCGCGCTCTCGAGCTGGAGCCGCTGTATGTGCCTCAGAAATTTGCGTTGGCCATTGACCTGCAGTACGAAGATCCCACCATCGCCATCGCGCCCGAGCTCACCGCCGAGGTGGCGGGTGAGGAGCTGGCCGGCGAATTCACCTTCGACCAGCTCGCTCTCGACCAACTCTTCGGCGAGCTCACTCCGGCGGTGCCGGCCCCGGGCATCCGCCCCGCCGCCGACTCGCTCGACCTGGCGCGCGACTACATCGCCAAGGGTCTGCTGGACCTGGCCGCGGCGGAGCTGAGCCGCGCCGCCGCCCGCGGCGCTCCCCGCGCTGTCTCCGCCGTCCTCCTGGGCGACATCTTCGCCAAGCGGGGGCTCTACGGCGAGGCAGTGGAGCGCTACCGGGAGGCACGCGCTGCCGCACCCGATGATGCCGGCGCCACGCTGGGAGAGATCCGCGCGCTCCTCTCGCTCGGCCGGGCCGGCGATGCCGCGCCACTGGCCGACGAGCTCTCCGCGAGAGTGCACGGAGATGTCGAGGTGCTGGTGGTGCGGGCGCGGGTGCGGCTGGCACTGAGCGATGCCCCGGGGGCACTCGATTGCATCCAGGAGGCCCAGACGCTCTCGCCGGGCCGGCCGGATCTCCTGCACCTGCAGGCCCAGGTGTCCTCCCGCCTCGGTGACCGCTCCGGCGCGCTGGCCGCCTTCAACGCCGCGCTGCAACTGGATCCATCGCTGGTGCGCGTGTGGTACGAGCTCGGAGGTCTGGAGGAGGAGCGAGGCAACTTCGCGGCCGCTCGAGCGGCGTACGAGCGGGCGCTGGACCTGCTGCCCACCTACGCCGCGGCCGCGCTGGCCCTCGCCGATGTGGTACGTCGGAGCGAGTCGCCGGCTGCGGCGGTGCTGGTGCTGATCCGGGTACTGGAGACCGATCCCTACGAGCTGGAGGCGCTCGTAGCGCTGGGGCGCTCGCTGATGGAGGATGGCCGCACCACTCAGGCGGTGGAGGCCTTTGCCCGGGTGCTGCGCTTCGACCCCGAGCACACCGGCGCGCTCTACTTCCAAGGCTCCGCGCTGGCACGCCAACGCCAGTTCGAGCAGGCGGTGCAGGTATGGGAGCGGGTGGTGCAGCTCGATCCGGCAGGCCCTTACGCCGCGCAGGCCCGGGGCCGGCTACGGTCCGCGCGCGACCTCCAGCACATCTTCGCCTCCGCGGCGGGTTGAGTCATGGCGCTCGAGGGTCCGCTCAAGGAGCTGCATATCCAGGACGTTTTCCAGCTGCTCGACCTGGGCCGCAAGAGCGGAGTGCTGCGGGTCACTTCGGAGCTTCGCCAGACGGCGGGCACCATCTGCTTCGATCGTGGCGGAGTCGTCGCCGCCGCGTTGGGCAGTGATCCCCAACCGCTGGGCGGCCGCCTGGTGCGGGTGGGGAAGATCACCGGGGCGGCGCTGGAGCACGCGCGCTCACTGCAGAGCGGCGGCGATCCCCGCCGGTTGGGCGACATACTGGTTGCCTCGGGAGTCATCTCGCGGCGCGAGCTCGACCGCCAACTCAAGGCGCAGATCGAGGAGGCGGTCTTCGATCTGCTGGGCTGGACCGAGGGCTACTTCCGCTTCGAGGAGGGCAGCGCGTTTCAGGCCGCGGTGGAGGCCCCGGTTCGTTTTCCGACCGAGGCGCTGCTCATGGAGGCGGCGCGGCGGATGGACGAGTGGTCCCGCATCGGAGCCACCGTATCGCATCTCCGGCTGGTACCCCGGCTGCCGCCGACCGACCAGCCGGCGGGCGAGCCGCTGGACCTGGTGCCGTTCGAGTGGGAAGTGCTCGCCGCGGTAGACGGGCGGCGCGATCTCCACGCGCTGGCCGACGTGCTCGGGCGCTCGGAGTTCGAGGTGGCACGCACCGTCTACGGCCTCACCAACGTCGGCGTAGTGGTGCTCGACGATCCCACCCGTCCCGGCGAGGAGCCCGAGCCCGGCCGCGACCTCGCCGCGCTGCTCATGCCCGCCCGCGAGGCGCTGGCCCAGGGAGACTATGCGCTGGCTGCCGACGCCCTCGAGGAAGTGCTCCGCGCCGACCCGCTGATGCCCGAGGCGCGGCGGCTGCTGGGCATCTGCCAGACCGCGGTCGGCCGATTCCTTCAGGCGCGGGAAACGCTGCTGGCGTGGAATCGGCTCGACAGCCGAAGTCCCGGCGAAGATTCCGAGCGGCCTTCGGTCGAGCGGCTGCTTCAGGGCCTGGAAACGATTATCAAGGAGCTGGCGAAACATCGTGAGTGACGACATCCGTACCCTGACCACCCGTCTGGCGGAGGAACCCTCCAGCCTGGCCTTCCTCGAGCTGGCGGAGTCGCTGCGCCAGCGGGGAAAGCTCGATGCCGCGTACAAGGTGGCGCGCGGCGGCGTAGGACGGTACCCCGGTCTGGCGGATGCCCACGACTTGATGGCGCGAATCCTCAGCGATCGAGGCGACCTTGCCGGGGCGTTCGATGCCTGGTCGGATGCGCTGCGCCTGGATCCGTTGAGGACGGGCGCGCTCAAAGGAATAGCCTTCCTCTATTTCCGCGCCGGCGACGTCGCCGCGGCGATCGGACATCTGGAGCGAGCCGCCGAGGCCGACCCGGATGATCCGTCCATTCATCAGGCGCTCGCGCGGGTTCGCCGGGAATCGGCCGCTGCCGCATCCCCAGCCGTGGCTGTAGTGGACGCTGTGCCTCCAGTGGACGCGGTTCCGCCGCCGGCACCGATCTCTTCTCCCCCGATAGCTGCTGCGGTGCCGCCTCCGCCTGAGGCCCCGGCGCAGGACTCTCCCTTCACGGCCGGAGCGGAGGACGAGCGCGGAGTGTTGCTGGTGGATGCCAACGGGATGCGTCTGGCCGGAGAGCTTTCCGCCGGCGACGGGTCGGAAGCAGGGGACCGAGTCGCGGCGCAGCTGGCCGGGGTCTCCCGCGAGGCCGCTCGGGCTACCCGGCTGCTGGGGCTCGGCAGCTGGCAGTCCATCGCGGTCGAATCGCCCGGCGCGCACTTCATCCTCACCGCACCCACCGCCGAGACAGTGTTGCTGGTCACCCGCGACGCCACCTTCCCGATGGCGAGGGTCGGTCTCATCGCCGAGCGTGCCGCCAGGACTGCGCGAAGCTGGCTGGAGCAGGTCGGATGAGCACAGTGGCGGCGGGACTGGACCGGGTCACCCGGGTGCCGGGAGTCAGGGGGGCGCTCATCGCCAGCAGCGCCGATGGCCTGGTGGTGGCCGAACAGCTCATGGACGGGGTGGATGGCCGCGCCGTCGCGGCGCTGGCGGGAAGCCTGATCGCGAGACTGGCGCGCACCGCGCACGGCGCGGGCCTCCGTCCCCCCGTGTTCGTGCACCTCCGGGGCGACGACGGCTCGATCCTGGCTGCTCCCGGGGCGGACGGGCTGGTGCTGCTCGCGGTGGTCGGGCGCGAGGCCAACGTGGGCCTGGCGCGCCTCGAGATGCTGGCCGCGGCGGGACGTCTCGCCTGATGCGTGCGCTGGAGCCGTGGGTGGAAGCCCCGCTGCAGGCCTTTCTCGCGGAATCTTCCGCCCGGCTTACGCTGCTGATGACCTCGTCGGGGCAGGTAGTGGCGCAGCACGGCTTCGGGCGCTCCCTCGACATCATGACCGCGGCGGCGCTGGGCGCTGGAATCGTGGCATCCACCGAGGAGCTGGCGCGGCTGATGGGCGGCTCGCGCTTCGAGGCGCTGATGCACCAGGGCTCGCGGCAGAGCTGCATGCTCTCGGCCTTCTCCACGCCGCGGGGCCGCTGGATCGCGCTGGTGGTATTCGGGCCGGAGACCTCGGTGGGGATCGTCCGGCTGTTCTTCGACGACATGGTGCGACAGCTCGCCTCTGCGGCGCCGCGCGAGCCGGCACGGCAGACGCCGTTGCTGGCCCAAGACTTCGAGCACGAGCTCGACGCCAGCCTCAATGCGCTGCTGGGACGCTGACCTATATGTCTCTCGTCAACTTCACCGCGCGCGAGATCACCTGCAAGATCGTGTACTACGGCCCGGGGCGGTCCGGGAAGACCACCAACCTGCAGTACATCTACGGCCGGGTTCCAGAGAGCCGCCGGGGCCGGATGGTGTCGCTCGCCACCCAGACCGACCGCACCCTCTTTTTCGATTTCCTGCCCCTGGAGCTGGGCTCCATCTCCGGTTTCAGCACCCGCTTCCAGCTCTACACGGTCCCGGGCCAGAGCTACTACAACGCCACCCGCAAGCTGGTGCTGCAGGGCGCCGACGGCGTGGTCTTCGTGGCCGACAGCCAGGCCCGCCGGTTCGACGACAACCTGGAGAGTCTGCAGAATCTGCAGGACAACCTTCTGGCACAGGGCGTGGACGTGAGGCAGATGCCGGCGGTGTTCCAGTACAACAAGCAGGATCTGCCCAGCGATCTCATCCTCACCCACTCCGAGATGGACGACGCGCTCAACTTTCGCTCGGTGCAGAGCTTCGAAGCGGATGCGCTGCATGGACACGGCGTCTTTGAGACCCTGCGCGGGCTCTCCGAGCTGGTGCTCAAGCGTCTTGCCGCCGGAACGGCGGTCGCATGACGGTCACCCTCAACCCGCTCTATCGCTTTGAGACCCTCGTGGTCGGCGCCGCCAATCGCCTGGCGGTGACGGCGGCCAAGGCCGTGGCCGAGTCACCCGGGACGGTATACAACCCGCTCTTCATCTACGCCCGGCCCGGATTGGGGAAGACCCATCTGCTCATGGGCATCGGTCACGCCGCTCGGGCCATCAACCCGCGGCTGGCCGTGGAGTACCTGACGTTGGACGACTTCGTGGAGGCCTTCCACGCCGCCATCGCCGCCGGGCACGGAGAGGCCTACCGCAAGCGCTTTCTCGACGTGGATGTGTTGCTGGTGGACGACGTGCAGTTCCTCACCCACCGGCGTGAGATGCAAGCGGAGCTGCTCCGGCTGACCGATGCGTTGCAGACGGCCAACCGCCAGATCGTGCTCACCAGCGATCGCCCGCCGGCCGAGATCGAAGCGCTGGACGAGCGCCTGATCCGCCGTTTTGCGGGCGGGCTCATCATTGACGTCTCCGCCCCCGACTACGAGACCCGAGTGGCGATTCTTCGGCGCAAGGCCGAGGAGCGCCGGGCCGGCTTTGCCACCGGGGTGCTCGAAGCGGTGGCCGCGCTGGGCATTGATAACGTGCGCGAGCTGCTGGGCGCGCTCAATCGGCTGATCGCCTTTCAGGCGGTGAGCGAGACGCCACTGGGCCCGGAGCAGGCGCGGAGGCTGATCGGCGGAGAGCAGAGCGTGAGCGCCCCGCCCGAGCCGCGCGACGAGTTCAGCGAGTTCCTCTCCGAAGTCACCGCCACGGTCGCGCAGCAGGTGGACGCCTGGCGCACCGAGGTGAGCGCCGCAATCCTCCGTTGGACAGGAGAAGGCTTCCGCACCGGCCAGCTGGAGAGACTGTTGGAGCAGGACATGGTGGACGATCCGGAGCGGGACCTTCGCGCCTTCCAGGCCGACGTCGAGCGGCTGCAGGCGATGCAGGCGGAAGCGGCCGAGCTGGCTCCGGACCTGGCGGGCTCCGCCGGCTTTCGCGATCCCGGCGACATGGCGGCCGCGGAGGCACTGCTGGCGCGAGCGCGGGAGGGCGCCCATCCTCCGCCGGCGCCCTCGCCGCTCTGGCGTCTGGAGGACCTGCTGGAGGTCCCCGATACCCGCATGGCGCTCGAGGCCGCGCGGGTGGTGGCTGAAGAGCCGGGAGTCAGATACAACCCCCTGGTGATCGTGGGGCCCAGCGGGGTGGGGAAGACCCATCTGCTGCACGCCATCGGCAACCGGCTGACCGCCGGGGCTTCCGGGCCGGTAGCCTGTCTCAGCGCGCCCGAGCTCACCGGGGAGCTGATCGGGGCCATTGACCGCGACGCCGTGGGCGCCTGGCGCGCGCGTTACCGGCGAGCGTCGGCCCTGCTGCTCGACGACGTGCATCTCATCGCCGACAAAGACCGGACCCAGGACGAGCTGTTCGTTCTCTTCAATCTGCTCTTCGAGTCCGGGCGGCAGATGATCTTCACTTCGTCCCTGCCGCTCGCGGAGCTGGCGGGAGTGGAAGCGCGGCTGCGGACCAGACTGGAAGGCGGTCTGGTGATCGAGCTGCCCCCCCTCGACCGCGAGGTGCGGGAGCGGGTGGCGGCGCGCGAGCTGGACACCAGGTTCGGCAACATGGATCCGGAGCTGGCGGCTTACATCGGGTCGCGGCCGGCGGAATCGGCACGGTCGGTTCAGCTCCTGGTTCAACGGGTGATGGAGGCCGCCGAGCTCGGAGAAGGCGCGCCGAGCGCGCGGTTGGCCCAGGAGATTCTGGACCCGGCTCCGGCGGCGCCGACCCCGGCCGGGAAGCCCGCGCCGCGCTCCAGTGGCGTGGTGGCGCCGAGCACCGGCGGCGCCCGCAGTCGCGAGAAGATGGTGTGGGAATGGCCCGGAATCGGTGACCGCGTGCTGGAGGAGTGGCGCTGATGGCGATCAAGGGCAGTCTCAAGGAGGCCAGCCTCCCCGACGTGATCCAGCTCCTCTTTCTTGGGCGCCGCACCGGTTGTCTGGCGCTGGCCGCCCGCCACAACTTCGGCACTGTCTACTTCGACGAGGGGCAGATCGTCTACGCTTCGATCGTCAACCGGCGGGACCGCCTGGGCGACATTCTGGTGCGCCGCGGACGGATCAGCGCGGAGCAGCTGCAGCTCTCGGTGGACCGGCAGTCGGGCGACCGGGAGCACAAGCTCGGCGAGATCCTGGTCGAGCTCGGCGCCCTGAGCCGCGAGGAGCTCGAACGCTATATCCAGCTGCAGATCGAGGAGGCGGTCTACTACCTGTTCACCTGGACATCGGGAACCTTCAACTTCGAGGCCGGTGTGCGGCCCGAGCGCGAGGACTTTCTGGTCAGGATCAATCCGGAATACCTGCTGCTCGAAGGCGCCCGCCGGGTGGACGAGTGGAGTCTGATCGAGAAGAAGATTCCGTCCTTCGACCTGATCTTCGCGGTTGACCGGGTGCGCCTGGAGCAGTCCGCTCCCGATCTCTCGAGCGAGCAGAGGCAGCTCATCCTCGTCCTCGACGGAAACCGGGACGTCCAGCAGGTGATCGAAGAGACCGGACTGGTCGAGTTCGAGGTCGGGAAGGCGCTGTTCGGGCTCATCACGGCGGGTTTCGCCCACCGGGTGGGCACTTCCGCGGCGGCGGCGCCCAAGGTGAACGACAGCCGGGTGGAGGAGCACCGCAACCTCGGCATCGCCTTTTACAAGGCCGCGATGTTCGACGAAGCGCTGCGCGAGTTCCGGCGGGTTGCCGACCTGAGAGCCTCCGACGCCAGCGCGCCCTTCTATCTGGGGCTCATCGCGCTGCGCCAGGCGCGCTGGGATCAGGCGGCCGACGCCTTTCGGCAGGCGCTGGAGAGGGGTGGTCCGAGACCGGCGGCGCTGCACAACCTTGGCTTCGCGCTGGAGCGTCTGGGACGCCTACAGGAGGCGGAGGAAGCCTGCGCCCATGCCGCCGGCCGAGCGCGCGAAGATCACCGGGTGATGCTCGGCTGGAGCGTGGTGGCGCTCAAGCAGGGGGCGTATCACGTGGCCCAGGGACGCCTTCTCAAGGCTCTGGAGCTGCTCGGCGAGCGTCCCGCGCCGGCGCTCTGGCACTGGGCGGTGACGCTGGTGACTGCCGGCCTCGACGACCAAGCGGGGGCGTTGAAGGCGGCCAGAGCCGGGGTGGCGGCCTACCCCACCAGCGCGGTGCTGCAAAACAATTTGGCGGTGCTGTTGGAGCTGAGTGGGGATGTGAGGGGCGCCGAGGCGGTACTGCGCACCGCGCTGGGGGAAGATGCGTCGCTTCCTCAGGTGTCGAAGAACCTGGCGGACGTGCTCTACCGGAACGGCCGTTACGACGAGGCGCGTGAGGCGTACGAGCGCGCCGCCAAGCTGGCCCCCGAGCTGGGTGACGATCTGTACTTCAAGCTCGGCAACATCGCCTACAAGAGCCGCGACCACGCCCGCGCCCGCCAGAGCTGGAGCCAGGCCACCGCGCTCAATCCCGGCCACGAGCTGGCCCGGACCAATCTCGAGATGTTGGATTTGGCCCAGTGAAGCCGGCCGATGACGGGGCGTTTGCGGCGCTCTCCCGCAAGATCTGCTCGGGTGCGGGGTTTACCCTCGGCGCCTACAAGGACAAGTGTATTCGCCGCCGAATAGCGGTGCGGATGCGGGCCTGCGGCGTTCACACCTACGCCGACTATCACGCGCTCCTCGACCGGACCCCGCTGGAATACGACCGGCTGCGCGACGCGCTCACCATCAACGTCACCCGCTTCTACCGCAACCCCGAGACCTGGGATCTGCTGCGGCGGGAGCTGCTGCCCCAGCTCTGCGAGCGCCGGCGGGGTGAGCTGCACGCCTGGAGCGCCGGCTGCTCCTCCGGTGAAGAGCCGTATACCCTGTCGGCGCTGGTGGCCGAGTACCTCGATCGGGTAAACCGCCCCGAGCAGCTGCACCGGTTGACCATAGACGCCACCGACATAGACCGGGACTCGCTGGAGCGCGCCCGAGCAGCACGGTATCCGAGTCAGGCACTTGCCGGGCTCCCGGCGGAGCTGGCCAACACCTACTTCGAGCTGGTGGGCGGCGAGCGGCGGGTAATCGAGCGGGTGCGCCGGCGGGTTGCCATCCGGCCCCTCGACCTCAGCACCGAAATGCCGGTCCGGCACGACTACGATCTGATTCTCTGCCGGAACGTGGTGATCTATTTCGACCGGCCCATGCAGGAGCGTCTCTTTCAAGTCTTCGCCCACTCGTTGGCACCCGGCGGCTTTCTGGTGCTGGGCAAGGTCGAGACGCTCCTCGGCCCCGCGCGGGAGCGACTCACGATGGTGGACCCGCGCGAGCGGGTGTATCGGCGGGCCACGTGAGCACCCGGGAGATCATCGTGCGGGTGGCGGACCTGCAGGTGGGCACCGGCGAGGACGTGCTTCTCACGGTAGGGTTGGGGAGCTGCGTGGCCATCCTGCTGCACGATCCCGCGGCCCGGGTCGGCGGACTGGCGCACGTACTGCTACCATCGCCTGCGCTCAGCCGCCGGCACCCCACCGCTGCCAAATTTCCCCAAACCGCCGTGCCGCGGCTGCTCGAGGAGATGGTAAAAGAGGGGGCCAACCACCGGCGCATCGTCGGCCGTCTGGTAGGGGGCGCCAGCATGTTCGCCGCGCTGGCCGCCCCGGGAACCATTCAGATGGGCGAGCGCAACGTGGTGGCCTCCCGCCAGGCGCTCAGCACCCACA
>Ga0136617_10002246_pt1 | contig 17249 bp, 21 predicted proteins | sample AntDrymUQ3222106_2_FD_129672 | JGI IMG/M metagenome (GOLD analysis project Ga0136617, IMG submission 129672) | Polar desert sand microbial communities from Dry Valleys, Antarctica - metaG UQ322 (21.06) | ecosystem: Environmental > Terrestrial > Soil > Desert | place: Antarctica: Dry Valley...
CAACAAAAAGAAAACTTCGATTGCCAGAAAGCTCGCTTCGCTCCGCACGTTTTTCCAGTTTCTCGTTCGCGAAGGCATTTTAGAAAACAATCCTGCAAAACTCGTCGCCACGCCGCGCATCGAGCGCAAACTTCCGAATCATCTTTCGATGGAAGATGCCGTGCGCTTTATCGAAACGCCGGATTTGGAAACGGATTTGGGCAAGCGCGACCGTGCGATTTTGGAATTTCTTTACGCGACGGGAATGCGCGTCGGCGAACTCGTCAATCTGAATTTAAAGGATATTGATTTCCGCGAAAAGCTGGTTCGCGTGACGGGCAAACGCAAGAAGCAGCGCATTTTGCCGTTTGGCGAACCTTCGCTGCAAGCCTTGATGTTTTATTTGAACGAAGCGCGGGCTGATTTCCTGAACAATTGTCCGCCTGCCGAACGCGACGAGCAAGTCGTCTTTTTGAATTATCAAGGCACGCGCATCACGACTCGCTCGGTCGGGCGAATGGTTGATAAATATATTAAGCTGTGCGCCGAAATCAACCGCGAAATTTCGCCGCATTCTCTGCGTCATTCCTTCGCCACGCATCTGCTCGATTCGGGCGCGGACTTGCGCGACATTCAAGAATTGCTCGGACACGCGCGGCTTTCGACAACGCAGATTTACACGCACGTTTCGATGGAAAAACTGATTGAAGTTTATGACCGGGCGCATCCGAAAGCGTAAATAGTGGTGAACGGTAAATGGTGAGCGGTGAGTGAAAAGGAAAAACTTGCCCGTTGCGACTATCTAAAGAAATGAAAAACCGATTGTTGTTATTACTATTGTTCTCGATTCTTTTGATGAACGTCGTCAAAGCGCAGGACGAAAACGACGATGATAAGCCCATCAAAGTTGACACTCTATTGCTGACTACGCCGCTCGTCGTTAGAGATAACAAAGGGCGATACGTCGCGGGGTTAAAAAAGGAAAACTTCTCAGTTTTTCAAAACCGGCAAAAACAGGAAATCGAGTTTTTCTTCGGCGAAGAATCCCCGATGAACGTCGCTATTCTGCTCGACACGAGTGCCAGCACGAAAGAGGTTTTAGATAAAATCCAACAAGCCGCCCGTGATTTCGTCAAAGTTTTTCGCCCTGAAGATAAAGGCATCATCGTCGGTTTTGACAACCGAACATTGTTTTTGAGCGATTTAACATCCGACAAAAAACAGCTTTCAAAAGCAATCAGAGAAGTTCGCATCGCCTACGACGCAGGCTCGGATATGAACGACGCGGTTCTCCAAATCGTCAAAAAACACTTTTCTTCGGTGAAAGGAAGAAAAGCGATTATCGTGTTGTCCGACGGAATGGTCATCAAGCGAAACATCTCCACGCAGCAGACGCTCGACGCGCTTTTAGAATCGGACACGGTGTTTTACCCGATTGTTTTCAAAACAAAATTCTACGCTGAAGCAATGTCAAGACCGAAAAAACCGCTGCCCGTCGCAATGCTGGAATATTTAGCCGACGGAACGGCAGGCAGGTTTTACGAAAAGGAAGCCTCAAACTTAAAAGAAGCATTTCAGAGCATCGCCGAAGAAATGAAAAAGCAATATCTCATCGGATTTTATCCGCCGAATACCGGAATGGGAAAATCTCTAAAAAACATCACAATAACGGTTGACCGGAAAGACTCAAGTGTAGAGACAAGAAAAAAGTGGAGGTTCTAAGAAAAAATTGATTGAAGTTTATATAAAACTCCTTGAGAGCATAAGTTTAAGTTAATTCATAACTAACAATCTGCTATAATTTTTGTATGAACGAAACGCCGCAATATCCGAATGGAATTAAATATCGTACGCCGCGTCCGCGAGGAACAGTGGCTGGCGCAATTTTGGGCGGGTTGTTTGGCTACGCGATTGGTGAAAATACGGAAAGTGCAATTGGCGGAGGTTTGCTCGGTGCGGTTTTGATGCATCCGCCGCTATCTCTTCATCAAGCCTTGCGACAAAAATTTGCTGAGAATAGTTTGGATGTTATCAACTTTTATCGGCTTGGGCGTTTCGGGGCAAAGGTTCTTTTTCGTTATCAAAATGCGTATTGGACTTTGGAAAGCCACGCGCCGCAAAATCCGTTGATGACAACCGAACAAATCGAAGATTGGCTCTACGGTGATTTAATCGAAAAAGCTGAAAACTTTCTTGCTCAAGATAGTATGAGGTTGCGTCCGTGATTCTGAAAGACGCACTCGACGCGCTTAGAATTGCTTTCGCCAATTTTGAACAAGCCGCGCGTTCAGATGATAAAACTCCACTTCAAAATGCTCTTGCTTTAAGCGAAGCAAAAGAAACTTTCGCCGCTACGGAGGACAAACCGAATATCGTCGTTTTCGCGGATGCTGACCGTTTCAAAGCGATAAATACTGCACACGGACAACCCGGAGGCGATGCCGCCATCAATCAAATCGGCATCTTGATTCAAGAATTTTTCGTCAAAGATTGTCAAGCACAGGCTTTTCGACCAAGCGGTGATGAATTTGTCATTTTGCTTCATAGTAAGTTTTTGGATACTTTCAAAGCTGCGACAAAATCTTTTGCCGCTTGCCAGGTTCAATTTGACGAAAAGAGTTTTTCAGTCGGAGTAAGTTTTGGATATGCGGTCAGCGACGGCAACTTAGAATTTGAAAAGGTAATGTCAAGAGCCGAAGCCGCTTGTAAGAAGGCGAAAATGGAAGGCAGCGGAACTTGTCTTGAATGGACTGAAGAAATTGAGCAAACCGTTTTTAAAGGTTTGCGCGAAACTTGCCCTGATTGCGGAACAATTAATGATTGCGATGTGCCGCAAGAAATGAATTTAAGAGAACTAAATTCTTGTGCGGCTTGCGGAACAAAATTTAAACCGGCAAATCCGTAATCACATTTTACGAGTTCATCAGAAATTCGTAATTTGTAATTCGTAATTGTTCCCTATTCCATCTCCGATTCGACAATATCGAAATTCGCATAGACGTTTTGCACGTCGTCGTTGTCTTCGACGGCTTCGTAGAGGCATATATTTTCTCTAATGCTCGCGCGGGCGGTCACGATGCCACGGCGTTTTGAAGCGGAAAAGGTTGGCGATGGTGCGCGTCGGACTGAGCAGCATCCGGCTGAAGATAACGATGTAAAAATTATCCGTGCCGCGTTCGATGCATTTCATCACGAAGCGGTCAATCGCGTCTTCGCCGATAAGGAGAGTCGTGCCGAGAGTCGGCGTTACTATAATATCTTCCCACGTCTGCTTGCCTTGCAAACCGACGTTGCCGATTGATGCCTGACTAATGGGTCCGATTTCAAACTGCGTACTCCACGCCGCCGACCACGCCAACGCTTTCATCCGGCTGCGCCAGTAATCGCCTGACGCACCAAACTGCTGTTTCATTCCCTTCGGGTCGTTCTGAACTTGGATAAATCCCACAAATGACCCCTGCATCGGATGAGCGACGTAATTGGTAAAAAATCTGCCGCCGTCATCCCAACCGCGCAGTGATTTAACCGAATCGAAATAATCTTTAAAGAATTTTCCTTTGAGAGCCTCGCGCGTTTTCGGCTGTGTAAGGGCATAACCGTGCTGGACGGCGAGAAACATCAGCGATTGCCGTGTCGCCGAACCCCAACGAAAGCCTTCTGCTTTTTTTTCCGCAAGGTCGTCGGGCGGAGCGGAGTTTTTTAAATCGTCAAATGAATCGGCGAGCGGCGGGCGAGATGAAAATTGCTTTCCGTCAACCGTCGTCGTATTGTTAAAACCAAATTGTCTTTCCCGTTCGCCGGTCGAGCGAAAATCATATTTGAAGCCGCTGATTTCCGTTTGGCGATTGACATTTAACAATCTGTTTTTTTCTTCAGCAGTTTCGACGTTGTCTTCGTCTTCGGGAACACTTCTCTCGCGGCTGTCGCTTTTCTGAACGACATCCGGCGCATTCATCGGCTTATCAATAAGAGATTTTTCCCAAACCGCATCAACTTCCGTTTCCGGTTTGGGTTTCAAAGTTTCCGGTGGCGATTCGACGGGAGAAATTGGCTTTTGTTGTTTGTCCTGAGCGGAAATATTCGGCGCAGAAAACGCCCACAAACAGCAAAGCAAAAGAAAAGTGGAAGATTTTCCGATACTTGAAAACATTTTTATTTAACTCCTTTGCCGAAAAGAATCGCGGACGGATTGAAAATTTATCCCATCTCGCTTTCGTCAATATCAAAATTCGCATAAACGTGCTGCACGTCGTCGTTGTCTTCGATTGCTTCAAAAAGTTTGAGCATTTTCTGCGCGTCGTCGCCTTCCAGATGAATATAGTTTTGCGGAATCATCGAAATTTCCGCCGCTTGCGGTTCAATTTTTGCGGCTTTGACGGCTTCGCTGACGGCTTCAAAGTTTTCCGGTGCGGTGTAGATTTCAAAAACGTCGCCTTCGTCCTGCATGTCGTCCGCGCCGGCTTCGGTGACTATTTCAAAAAGCTCGTCTTCGGATTTCGCCTCTTTATCAACCACGATGTAGCCCTTTTTATCAAACATCCACGCGACCGAACCGGCTTCGCCTAAATTTCCGCCGTTTTTGGAAAACAAATGACGCAGTTCGGCGACTGTTCGGTTGCGATTGTCGGTCAATGTTTCAACCAGAATAGCCACGCCGCCGATGCCGTAACCTTCATATGTAATGTCTTCGTAATTTACGCCTTCAAGCTCGCCCGTGCCGCGTTTTATCGCGCGGTCAATCGTGTCGTTCGGCATATTTTGCGCCTTCGCGTCTGTGACGGCTTTGCGAAGTCGAGCGTTTGAGTCCACGTCGCCGCTTCCGCCAGTTCTGGCTGCAACCGTGATTTCTTTTATCAGCTTTGTAAAAATCTTGCCGCGTTTCGCGTCAGTCGCGCCTTTTTTGTGTTTGATTGTGTGCCACTTGGAATGTCCAGACATTTTTTATCGTCCTGTTTTTTAGTTAGTTTATGACCGAAACCCGCACGTTAGTAAGGGTGGAAAATCTCCGCCCTTGCTGACGCGCGGGCTTCTGTTTGTAAAAGGCAATATATCACGCCGATTTTATGTCGGGCAAATTCGACGCTTTTCCGCCGATGATTTTGATTTGTTTTGTCTTTGAAGTTTGCCCGCTCAAGATTTCAATCGCGCTTTTGGAAACGTTAAATTTTTTCGCTAAAACCTTTATCAATTCGGCGTTTGCCGCGCCGTCAACAGGCGGCGAAGCGATTCTGATTTTCAACGCGCCATCCAAATCTCCGACAATCTCGCTTTTCGACGCTCGCGGCACGACGCGCACATTGAAAATCAAATTCCCGTCTTTTTCGGTAAATTGAATCACGAATACACAAAAATCCGCAGCACGATTGATTGCAGAAAACTGAGCAGCAGCAAAACCAGCATCGCCGAAATATCGAACATTCCGATTGTCGGAATAAGGCGTTGCGCGGGAATCAAAATCGGGTCGGTTACGCGATAGACAAAGCCGAGAAATGTATTTTTTGCAAAAACGAACCACGAACCGATAAAGCGAATAAAGATAAACAAAATGTAGACGCTGATTAGCGCGTAAAGCACGAAACCGATTATCGCCTTGGCGTTTCCCGCCTTAATACTCGAAGCTAAACCGTCAATAATAAAAAATGTGTTGCCGATAACCTGCAACAAAAAGTAAGCCAAAATGACGGAAATAAAAATCGTCACCAAAGGCGCGAGCCGCGTGTCAACGCGAAACTGCGCCAGCAGCCGCGCCGCCGGATAAACAAATCGTTCCGTAATCTTTTTGAGTTTGTAAGAAAGCCTGCCGACCGTGCCGAACGGATTCGGGTCTGAATAATTAGAAATCAAACGAATCAGCAAAAGCGCGACAAAAAATGCCGCCGTGTAAAAGACAATCAAACTGATTAACGGATAAATTGTTGGAAGCATAAAATTGAATGTAAAACTGAAAATGGAAAATGGAAAATTAAAATCAAATTTTCATCTGTTTTCATCTGTGGATAATTTTTTTCTCTCTCCGAAAATCGCCGTACCGACGCGCACAATCGTTGCGCCTTCTTCGATTGCCAATTCAAAATCGTGGCTCATTCCCATCGAAAGCTCGCCGTTCGGTAAAATTTCATCGCGGAGTTCGCGCAATCTCTTAAAGTATGGACGAACTTTTTCCGCTTCTTCAAAAAACGGCGGAATAATCATCAAACCATCAAATTTTAATCTCCGGCAAGTCTGCAAAAACTCAATCAACTTCGGCAAATCAGATTCTTTTATGCCGTTTTTCGTTGCTTCATTTGCCAAATCAACCTGCGCTAAAACCGACAAGCTCGTTCGATTTTCTTCAATACAGATACGCTCAAGTCGTTCGGCAAGTTCGATTGAATCGAGCGTGTGAATCACGTCAAAAAGTTTTACGGCTTTCCGCGTTTTGTTCGATTGGAGATGCCCGATGAGATGCCATTCGACATTCTCGCGCCCGATTTCCTCTATCTTTCCTTCGGCTTCCTGAACTTTATTTTCACCGAAAACATTTGCACCAGCCGCGACCGCATCTTGTAAAACTTCGCTTCGGTGAGTTTTGCTGACGGCGACGAGTTTTATTTCATCGGCATTACGCCCGCTTTTTTGCGCCGCTTGTACGATTCTTTTTTTTACTTCCAAAAAGTTCTCGCGCAGATAACTTTTCGCTTTTGCTTCACTCATTTCTTCTGTCAAATATACCAGAATTTCAGAATGAAAAGGGTTTCTTGGAGGCAAATTATAGATTGCCTCCTTCCATTTGACGGCTTTCCCGGCTTTGAATTTGAATCCGAAACTTCAATTAAAACGAACTCAATAACAGAAAAGATAAAGGAGATAAGGTAATGGATAGAAGAGCATTTTTAAAATCAGGGATGATGTTTGGCGGTTTATTTGCACTGTCGGGTTTATCGTTTGCTTCAACGGAAGTCAATGAGAATTTAGTGGTTGATAAAAGCGACGGACTTCCATTCAAAAAGGTTGTTAAGACGGATGCCCAGTGGAAACGCATTTTGACACGAGAGCAATATGCCGTGGCACGGAAAGCGGGAACCGAAGCCCCATATTCCAGTCCGTTAAATAATATCAAGAAGAAGGGTGTTTTTGCCTGTGTGTGTTGTAGTTTGCCGCTTTTCAGTTCAAAAACAAAATTTGAATCGAATACGGGGTGGCCTAGTTTTTATGCTCCGATCAACAAAATTAACGTGAGCGAAAAGGTAGACAACACTCAAGCGGAAACCCGCACCGAAGTTTTGTGTAATCGTTGTGATGCTCATCTCGGACATGTGTTTGAGGATGGTCCAAAACCAACCGGCTTGCGTTATTGTATGAACGGTGTAGCGATGAAATTTACAAGAGCGGGCTAATATTTACTGATTTTTAATTTGTCAGGATAATTATTCCAAACAAGCAACCGTGAGGGAATTTATTCTTTCACGACTAAATCAGATTCGTAAGAGGCAGTAAAGATTCTTTCTTTACTGCCTCTCTTATTATTAGCAAACAAAACGTCAGAAATTTCTTTATCATAATTGTATCCTGCGTCTATCACTGGATAATCCATTTTCTGTTTGCTAACTTACCGGCAATTTTAATTACTTCTTAATATAAGTAAAATTTGCCTTGTCATAATGTCTTTGTCCATTCGATATATTTTTTAGAGTTAAATTTTTTGCCTGTGCTTCCCGTTGTCATATAACGCATTTTGCCGAAAACGGCGCGCTCCATCCCGGGTCGGTCGTGTTTGCCGAAACACCACAAAATACCCGCGTAAGAATTCGGATTGCGCCCGTCGAGACAGTATTTGTTGTTGAGATGGACGAGCGCGTCAAACGCTTCTTCGTAAGTGCGCGTCCACGCAATCACGTTTTTTCCCCAGAGCATCCGCGTATAATTGTGCATCTCGCCGGTCACGATCATTTCGCGCTGCGAAGCGTTCCAGAGTTCGTCGTGCGTTTTACCTTCTTCCAATTCTTCGAGCGAATAAATCACTTTTCGTTCATCGCCGATGTGTTCGCGCATCGTTTTCTGCACCCAATCGGGCAACGCTTCGATTGAATCGTGTTTTGGATTGTGCCTGGTGAGATTATATGAAAGTTCGCGGCGCACGATAACTTCCTCCAGGTATGCGTCTTTTGATGTTTGCGGCGCGTCGGATTCTGTGACGGCTTCGACGATCTCGAGCGGCGACAAAAAACCGAAATGAAGATATGAACTCAAACGGCTTGAGCCGTCAACTTCCGGTTTGTTGCGCAAGACTGCGTAATCGGGCAGGATTTTTTCGACAAAGTGCTGCAGCCTTTTTCTGCCGTTCGCCGTTCCGCCGTGATAAATCTCGGAAGGCTTGATTGAGTGGTCAATCGCGCATCGACCCACCAAATCGGCAATGTTTTTCTCATTGACTTCCGTGTCGGGACAATCAACCTTTAAATTTCCGGCTCGAACCTGGATTTTTTCTTCTTTAAATTTCTCCAAATAATCGGGCAGCAGTTTTTTGATTTTCGGTCGAATCGTTCGGGCGGCGAATTCTTCTTTTTCAAACTTCGACATTGGAATCACGCCGTTTGAATCAACCTGAAAGACGGGAATTTTCGCTTTTTCGACAATCGCTTTATTATGTGCAGGAATAATAAAACACGGAAAGTCATCGGTGACAATCAACGCCGCATCGCCGGCGATTTTGGCGACGATTTGTTTCGGCGATTTGTCGTTTTTTTGTAGGTAAAAAACGTATTTGATGCCGAGTTTTTCAAACGCTCTGCGCTTTTCCTCAACTGCTTCGAGAATGTAGGTATGAAAACGGTCGCTCGCCCACGGATAATAAAATTTCAGCCCTTCATAAACGACCAGCGGCAACTTGCGTTCATTTGCCTGTTCGATGGCAAAATTCAGAGCGTGATTATACGTTGTGCGCTTGAACATCTGCATCCAATAGAGAACATATTTCGCGTTGTTGTTTTCCGGTTTATCGTTGAGAAGCTGAACCCGTTCACTGATTTGTTTCATATTTATAAAAAAGATTTTTCCGCAAAGGCGCAAAGAATGCAAAGCTAATTTTAACTGCAGAGGATGCAGAAATTTTCTATCGGCAGCTAATTTCCTAGCAACTTCTCTCGATAACTTACATCTAAGTCAGTCCTGGGGGTGATATTATATGATAAATGATAATACCAACGGGGCGACTGGCAATTAATAAGTCGCTCCTGATTAAAACTAAATAAACAGCACAGCACACTTCGGTGTGCTGTCATTACTTTAAACGGACATTTAACTTCTCAACAAATAAAATCAAATTGAAACAAACAAAAGATGAAATATTTATAAGGTAAAAATTAGCTCAGATAAATCTTGACTAAAGATTATTCTTGAAGTATAAAACTTGTAGTTTTTAACGAAACTTAAAATCGTTTGCACCTTCCTGAAAAGAATACCGGCATTTGCGGAAGAAAAGTTTAAAAGTAACCAGTAGGAGCTTTTGTATGGACATAGTAATTTACTAGAGACTTGTCTTTTTACTGCTTTAACCTGCGAACAGTTTTTCAATGAGTTTTATTTTTCATTGATAAATATTTTTACGCCTGAAATTCTTCGCAAGAACATTCTTAGCACCCGCCTCTGTTGCTGCTTTTTGCTGTATTGCCGCCCGCTTGCCAGTCAAATTTTTACAGAAAATATCAGCATTTCGAGGCAATTAAAACCGATACGCTCTTGAACTTCTCGGATTAAATTCGTATCATTTGCTTTACCTTTTACTCGCGCGGACGTGGCGGAACTGGTAGACGCGCAGGTCTCAGAAGCCTGTGGGAGCAATCTCGTGGAAGTTCGATTCTTCTCGTCCGCACCAATAAATACAAGGGTTTTGACAGAATCCCAAAATAATCCCAAACATTAAAAACAGTGTTTTGGGATTTATTTGGGATTTTTCTTGATTATTGGTTATGTTTTTGCCCTTATTTCTTCGGCTCATACTCTTGTTAGTCGTTTCCAGTTTCACGAATATAATCGCAAGGCTAGGATAATCCTAGCCTTGCTTTTCTTTGGTTATGCTTGCTCTGCCATCCTTAAAAGCAATCTCGATGCGCTCCGGTGAAAACAGGGGCGATTATTTGCGAATGCTTTGCAGGGTTCGCCGTCTGAATCAAAGCACGTTCCGTTGGCGGTGTAGATTTTATCTGACTTGTCGGATTTGATAAGCAGTTCGCCGTCTGCAAATTGCCAGTAAGGATTCGTGGTCAACTCGGTGACGGCTTTGCGGATGGCATTTGACCATCTCTTAGCATCCGCACGGTTGGACGTTTCCAGTGATGCGATTGAAGCGGCGGCGATTGATTCGAGTTGGTCAAAGTTGATGTTCGTTGCATTGATTTTCATAATGTTTTTGTCTCCGTTTTTTTTATTCGGCTTTTTCTTTGCCTCTAATAATAGAAACGTCTAATCAATACGTAATTCCGTAAATCCGTAAAGAAAAATGCAAAAAAAAGCGAACTTTTTTCAAGTTCGCTGTGCCGTGCCGATAATGCCGTGATTATTCGGGTTTGCCGTATCGTTTTGTCAGATATTCGACAATGACCGCCGATAAATTCGTGCCGTCCGTCTTCGCGGCGTTCAGCCAATGCACTCTTAATTTATCTTCTACTTTCACGGTCAAAGATGTTAAGTCGGTTGGTTGTCGTTTCGGTTTCTTAATCGCTTTTTCTTTACTCATAATGTTTTACTCCATTTCGTATTTTCGTAAATACTTATTTACTACATTACGAATCCGGCGGCGATTCCATAAAACTTGAGATGTAAAAACCGATTAAACAAAGTTAAAGAGTTACTTTAAGAGTCGGCATTCCGACATTAGAAAAATCCTTGACAATAAGCTAATTAGTGTATTCGTTAGACTTCCGGCGAATAATTCATTTGAAATATGGTTCGGCTTGAGATAAACTAGGTATGGAGCTAAAAAAACTGAACGCCTTGAGATATTGGAGCAAATCAAGGCGTTCGGGAACGTATTTAATTTTAACTAACGAGGTAACAAAAAATGGATATTTTTGTATCTGGAAATAGGATAACTGTTTCCGAGGAAGTAGTCAATCACTTCAAATCTAACCCTGAGAATTGCCCGCTTTGCGGTGGCACACTTTGGAAAGCTGACGAGAAAACCGGAAAACGGATTGGTCAAAAATGCGAAATGTCGCACCCGCAATCTTTATACATAGAGCAACAAAAGCAAAACGAATCGTGGTTTCTGAAACAGTTCTGCGTTCCGTATTCCGAGGATGACCCATATCGTCATTTGTCGGTTTATGTCCAAAAAGCGGACGGTGTTCTTTATCGGCAATTAAACAACAAGCGCATTGAAAAATTAAACCGACTGGAAGCAAAAATTAATGAACTCAAATCAAAATTATGCGTTCCGGTTTAAGTCGTTTTTTGCCCAAAACATTTGAATCCTGCGGCGTGATATGCTCGCCGCTCGGACGGAAGGCGACGGTTGACAGCATAAGATTCCGTCAACCGCTCGCCGTCTGTCCGACAGAACCGTTTTGTTTTTGGCTCGATGATAATATCGAAATTCAAGTTTATAAATTGAACAAAGTTTGGGTTTTGGAAGTGGCGGTTTTTTCCCTGACGCGGTTTGCCAACGGGCGGTCAAGCTCGCTGATTCGTGACTACCACGATGTTATGCTTGACTTGAACGCCCGCATCAATCTGGAGCTAAACAAACGCAAGCAAACGATTGAATTCGACGCATTCCTAGCTGAAATAATATGGTTGGATTTATTTAATGATTTACGATTCAAAAATAAATCCGAAATGGAATTGCACTATGAGAATGCTAAGAAAATTAAAATTCCGGCTCTGCCATTTACGACCGATTATGATTCTACTTTCTATTGGCATAGCGGCGAAACTCTTACGACTTCAACGGAAGTTCTCAGGCTTTACCATAAAGAGAATCGGGAACGAACAAACCAATCGGAAGAACTCAATAGAAATAAATTGCGCCTTGAACCGTCATTACAAAATTACAACCGCCAAAAAATCGTAACCACTTACGCAAAACGCATAAAACAACCGGAAGTTTCCTATGTAGTTGATACTGGAAACGGCACTTTCCTATACCAAAATAAATATGCGGCGAACGTCTTCACTCTCTTAAATCAATATGCTATTGACACAATTTTTTATCATCTCTCGAAAGATATTTTGCACGGCTAAAACCATTGACAATAAGACTTCTAAAATTATTAAAAAAACCCTTGACAAAACGCACTTTTCTGGACGTTCCGAAATCCTTGTAAATCATAGTGTTTATTAGCACTTGCGTAAATCGGGCAATCACGCCTTAAATAAGCGCATCACTTTGTCAAGTATTTTTCCTGAATTTTATACCTTCAAAAATTCCATTCTATTCGGTTCCGTTCCGCGAAGTATGAGCGGAGCGGAACGGAACGAATTGAATCTAATTCCCAATCTTGAGATTAAAAACAATGACGCTTGCGTCATTGTTTTTAATCGTAATGTGAAATTATAGTGTTACAGGATTTACTCTAAAATATCCGTTGCATACTATTATCTTTCCTGTAAGTCCTTTATAATCAACAAAATAATTCTTGCACTCCATTGTTAAACACTATAAACTGTTAGGTATTGGTTTGATGCGCTCCCGGTTCGCTTCTTGGATTGGTTGTAGCTATTCAAATTGATATTCGGGAATTTTCCTTGCCGTGTTCGCAAACATTCACGGTTTTTTTACTTCCCGATTCGTGCGGCGATTAAAGATTTTGAAATTTTCATTGGTCGCCGCACACACAATCTTAAATTTCGCCGTCTGGAGTAGCAGACTTTCAACATCGGCACGGGCGGCGAATCATCGGGAATGACAATTTAAGAGAGAATTTTTTGTTATTCCCGATGAAACAATTTCGGGGTTGCCACTTTACCGGCAAGCCGGAAACAAGTCGGCGGATGTGGAGAATGAGAGATTTTAGAGGCATCTATACATCTAACAAGCATTCGCCGATTCACTATCATTAGAAATGATGTTACGGCACTCTCGCCGGTGGCGATAGTGCAATAAATTTATGAGTAATAATTTATCCGGTTTGCTGTATGAGCAAACACAATTAAAAAGTCGGCTTGACCAAAGCATCTTAGACGGCGATTTGGATACTAATACAAAATTGACTCGTTCGTTGAATGAAAATGAGCGTTCCATATTTTTCGAGCGCACCAAAGATTTTAGGGAAAAGTTAAGAAATCTTGAGTCCGAGCGGACGGCGGCGAATGACCTCAGAGCCGACTTTCAAGCCGAACTCAAGGCGCAAGCCGAAAGGGTTATGGAAATGCGTTCTAAGGCGTTTGACGAGCAAGAAAAGCACAATCTTATATCGAGCCGTTTGTATCACCTAGATAACACCATCGCCTTATCGAGAGAAAATATAAACGAACTCAAAGCCGAACTCACCGCACACTTGAAACAAAAATTATATGGGGGAAATGACAATGATTAACATTCAAGAATTAGCTCGCTATATGTCGAGCAAAGAAAACTTCTCATACGTCAATGCGTCGGCGAATGATGAAATCAAACGGCAACGGATTGACGAACTAAAAGCAAAATTTTTATCCGGTAACTTTTCCGGTGTCGCTAATTTCAGCAATTCGGGTTACTGCGAAGATAACGGCAACGAATCCGGCATCTACGATGACTGCTCGACGTTCGCTGAATACTCTGCCAAAGCCAAAGAGGTGTCTTCATTTGCCCGAATAAAATCCATCGTAGCGAACAATAACGTAGCGGCAAGCGTCCGCGCCTACGCCTTGCAACGTAATGAAACTGTGAAGAAAAACAAGGCGAAAAAAGCCGAACGTGATGCACAAAAGAGAGATAAGTTTGTCAGTCATCCAAGTTGGTATTAAGAGAAATTCGGGTATTAAATCAATAACGAATCATCGGTGAATCGAAACGAATTGTTACTAAAACGATAATGTTTCTGACAGGTTCGATTATTCTAGTGGTGCGCCTTTTTCCTCGTGGGTAGGCATCGAAAAACGTCTATGCGCCCGTCTAGGTGGCTCAAACGCTGGCTTATAAATGTCGGGTTACACTTCCGGCGGCAAAAATAAAATTCTCAAAAATATGGCTTAGGTCGGAAAATGGCAAGTCTGCGTTACTTTTCTCGAAAATATCGCCGAATGTTCGATTTTATTACTAAATGTTATGGAAAAAGAACTAAATTTCAAAATGGAAAAGACGGCGCATTATTTGGTCGGCGGCTTGACCATCCAAAAAACTGCTGATTTGGTCGGCATAACAACGATGACCGTTTATCGGTATATGAAAATTGCGGCTTTCCAGACGCTTGTGAGAGAGTTAAGGCGCATCACGCTCGAACATAGTATCAACGAACTGCAACGGCTCAATTCAAAGGCAATTTCTACGATTGAAGCGTTACTTGACTCACCGAATCCCGCCGCTCGCTGTCGCGCCGCCAACATCGTATTATCCAAAAACCACGAATTTTTGGACTACTACGATTACGATACTCGGTTAAAAATCATGGAATCTAAATTCAATGAAAACAAATAAACTTGACCGCTACGAAACGAAAGTCGAGCCGGAAATAACTCCCGAACATCATAAGAAAAATATCGAGCGTGTTGTTGATATGATTATGGATGTTTATGACCGTCTTCCGGCGAATCCTGCGCCCGTTTTGGATAGTTACGAGGATTTATTGAACGAAATGCGGCACGGTGTTAAAAGGCAGCCTACTATTATTCAAAACGACTTTTCTAAAATTACTCACACCCCTACTAAAATAATTTTCAATGCAAGCGAACCTACTCAAACGGATTCGGGTAAAAATAAATTTACTGATTTAGAAAATGCACTGTTAGAACAAATCCGAAATGCGAACTGAGATAAACTATTCAGACAGAAAAATTCATTGCGTCAAATGCCGTAAATTCATTTTGAAGACGGCTCTCGACGCTCAATGTCTGATACTGGAAAATGGGTTAATTCTGCTCAACTGCGCTTTTTGGAGATGTCCTGATTGTTTGACGTTTGGAAGATTTATATCGCCAATTTTGCGTGATGAAAAGCCGACTTTAGACGATACCGCGCCGGACGTAAAGCAACTTGAACGACGGGCGGCAATGACGGCGAAACGTCATCGGATAATTGAGAAACGTCCTGACTATGGTTTGAGAAAGTCGGGTGATAAAATTTCGGTCAATGTCGGCGGCGAATATCTGGGGTCGTTTGATTATGATGAAGCAAAAGCGGTTCGTGATGTCGCTTTAGCTAAACAGTTCGGCTACAAAGCGAAGGAGAAGCAAACCGATACACAGCCACAAAACCACTTTTCCGCAACCTGAATTTGTGCCGGTCGCCGTCGCGGATAAGTCTAAATTTTCCCGCTCCGCTCTGTGCTTCTCAAGTTCCCGCTCCACTTCGACGGCTAAAAATGATTCGTTCCAGTCTTCCATAATTTCAATTCTTTTCGAGCTACTTTTTAATTCCTTCACAACTACTATCAAACCTGAAATACTTTCCGACTTCGCATACTTTTCATATTTCCGGCGGTTGAAACTCTACTGAAATATAAAACTGAACGGGCGTTATTTGGCGTATAAACGCCCGTCAAGACGTTTTCGGGTTATCCGGCGGCTGTCATAGCCTTTTGCTTAATTTTCTCGGCTTCAACTAATGCTCTTTGCTCTTTGGAATGAATTTCAAACCGTTCAAATTTTTTGGTCAATTTTTCATCTTTGACATTGATATAAACCTTTTCGAGTAAAGAATCTCCGACTTGGTTTATTTGATATTGAATCGTCGTATGACTAACTCCGGCATCGTCGTCGTTGGTCGTAAAACAATGTCTGAAATCCCGAATCCAAAAATCTTCTTTGATGTTGGAAAACTTTTCATCAAGTCCGGCTTTTTTCCGAACTTCATACCAATCATCTCGAAAGTCGCCACGTCTGAATACAAGTTCATCGGGTTCTAATTTATCAATCCCGGCGGCAAGTAAAGCATCCCGAAAAAATTCCGACAGATAAGCGATGCGAAAAGACGGCGGCAATCCGGGATGTAATTTTGAATTATAAAGTTTGATTCTCATATCATCAAAATAAATATCCTTGCGCTTCACGCCGGGAAGATAATCAAGCCGTTGTTTATTTCCGACGATTTCCGAATATCGTGCGCCGGTTTCCCAAATGGCGATACATAAAAGTTTTAGAAACGCCTGTTTTCCCTCACAAGCCGCAAGCACTTTATCAAACTCGAAAAAATCAATAACCAATTCTCTCGACTTTCCTTTCGGCGGTATGATGCCGTTGCCGGTGAAATCGAATTCGGGTAAGCCGATAAAATCCCGTCCGGCTTCTTTCAACATCGCCCTAAAATGAGTAAGGTATTTTTTAACGGTTTCGTCTGAAAGCGTCGGTGATACTAATTCCGTTTCGCCGTCATCGTTGATAATTTCAACTTTCTTGGCGTTCTTGGCTACTTTCTTTGTCAGATGTCGTTTATAGGCTTTGATGTCGGTTCTGGTGATAGATGCGATGGTTCGGCATCCGAACACTTCGACGGCTTCGTTGACTCTCGCAACGGCGTTGGCGTGGCTGGTCGGTGAAAGACGTTCAATCAAATCTTTTTTATAATCTTCGGCATAAGTCTTTAATAAAATTTCGTCTTTGTCCAAAACAAAATTACCGTTGGCGTTTTGGTGTTTTTCGATAAGTCTGGTTAGTTCGGCTTCGGCATCCGATTTCTTTTTGAATCGTGGTTTGGTCGTTTTGACTTCGCCGTTTTGCAGTCTATAATCAAAAACCGCACGGAATGATTTTATTTTTTTTCCGTTGTGTGTATAGTTATCGGGTATCACTTTTCGTTTAAGTTCTTTCATAATAAGCACTTCCTTTTCCAGTATCAGATTTATTTTTCCTGATGTATTTGGGATTTTTTTGGGATTTTTTTGGGATTTATCTACTCCACAACTGGTTGTGGTTTGAAAAAACCCTTGACCTATTTTTGACCGATAAATACTTGACAAATATAACAGAATCAATAAGTTATCGGGCTTCAATGAAAGAAAACGACTAATAAGATACGAGTTTCAGAAAAGCGGCTTAGGACTCAGAAGCCTGTGGGAGCAATCTCGTGGAAGTTCGATTCTTCTCGTCCGCATTCTTTTTAATTCTAAAGCGCAGGCAATTTTGATAATAAATGATTGCTCAAAACGATAAAGAACGCG
>Ga0136617_10002247_pt1 | contig 17248 bp, 11 predicted proteins | sample AntDrymUQ3222106_2_FD_129672 | JGI IMG/M metagenome (GOLD analysis project Ga0136617, IMG submission 129672) | Polar desert sand microbial communities from Dry Valleys, Antarctica - metaG UQ322 (21.06) | ecosystem: Environmental > Terrestrial > Soil > Desert | place: Antarctica: Dry Valley...
CTGGAACAGATGGGCGAGTTCGTCTGGGTCGGCGACGACATCGACCAGGACTGGATGGTCGGGGGCACGTTCCTGGTGGCCCGGCGGGTGCGCATGCTGATCGAGTCGTGGGACAACACGTCGCTGTTCGCGCAGGAGCGGGTGTTCGGACGGATCAAGGACAGCGGCGCGCCGCTCACCGGCACCGCGGAGTTCGACCCCGTCGACCTCGACGCCGTCGGCGCCGACGGGGCGTCGGTGATCGACCGACTCTCGCACATCCGCCTCGCCGGCCCGGACAACTTCGGTGGGCGCATGATGCTGCGCCGGGGCTACTCGTTCACCGACGGCATCGACCCGCTCACGGGACGCCTCGACGCGGGACTGTTCTTCATCGCGTTCGTGCGCGATCCGGCTACCCAGTTCATCCCGGTGCAAGCGGCGCTGGGCCGCGACGACCTGCTGAACGAGTACATCAAGCACAACGGGTCGGGCTTGTTCGCGGTGCCGCCCGGTCTGTCCGAGGTCGGTGACTGGTTCGGCAAACGCTTCCTGACCTAGAGCGCGGGGGCTGGCGACGGGGTCGACGGCAACTGAGAGTCCCCCGTACCGCTTTGCCGACTCGGCGATCGCACGTTGCGGTCAGTCGGCGCGTTTCAGGGCCCGCCCGATCGCGGCGATGCGCTCCACGTCGAAGGGCGCGCGGACGTAGAGAGTGCGGCGGCCGACGCCGAGATCGGTCAGGCCGGTCGGGTCGCCGCCCAACTCGTGGTTCGGGTCGAGCGGTGCCAACACCGAGATCTCGAAATCGGCGCCGCGGGCGCCGCGAGCCGTCGCCACCCGTTGGGGCAGGTCGTCACCCGGCAGGAGGTTGACGCCGTCGGCGTGGGCGCGGGCCAACTCGATGGTGGCTGCACTGCTGGCGCCCACGACCACCGGGGGCATGGCCGAACCGTCGGTGACGGCCATCGCCGCACTGACCCGCAAATGTTCACCGGTGAACGCGTCCGCCGCCCACAGCGCGCGCAGCGCGCCGATGGTCTCGACCAGGATCGCCCGGCGGGTCGCTGCGTCGGGTACGGAACCGCCGATGACAACACGCTCGGCCGACCATGGGCTGCGGGGTGCCGCGCCGGCGCCGACGCCGAGGCGCACCCGGCCCGGCGCGAGCGACTGCAGCGAGTTCACCGCACAGGCGAGCTGCGCGGGGTGCCGGTTGGCCGCGTTGGCCACCAGGATGCCGAGGCCGATGCGTTCGGTGGTCGCCGCCATCGCGCCCAGGGTGACGAACGGGTCGCGTGACCAATGGCCGTTGACGACGAGTCCGCTGAAGTGGTCGTACGTCCACACCGTGTCGAAGCCGCCGGCGTCGGCGGCGCGGGCGGCCGCGAGCATGTCGCCGATCGCGGAATCGAACGGGGCCAGCACCAGATCGGTCTTCACGTCGCGCCGATCGTAGGGGGTCGATTCCCGCCGTCGCCGGAACTGTGGTCGGTTGTGAGCAACGGATTGCTCACAATCGACCACAGTTCGTCGGGAGGGGATGGCGGGACCGCACACCGCCTACCGTGGCGGCGATGCGCGAACAGATCGACGCCGCAGTAGCGGCGGCCCGCCAAGCCGACGAGGAGGCTCTGGCCAAGATCCGCGGCCAGAACAAGCTGACGGCCAGGGAGCGCATCGACCTGCTGCTCGACTCCGGTTCGTTCGTGGAGGACGGTCTGCTCGCCAACAACCAGGCGCCCAACCCGAAGGGGGCCGGGGCCGCGTTGCCGGCCGATGGCGTGGTGACCGGCCGGGGCACCGTCGACGGAATGCCCACGGTGGTGGTGGCCAACGACCCGATGGTCAAGGCCGGATCGTGGGGGGCGCGCACGGTGGAAAAGATGGTGCGGGCGTCGGAGGCTGCGCTGGCCGAGCAGATACCGATCGTCTGGCTCGTCGACTCCGCCGGTGCCCGGCTGACCGACCAGGTGCAACTGTTCCCCGGACGCCGCGGGGCCGGGCGCATCTTCTACAACCAGGTCCGCCTGTCGGGCCAGGTGCCCCAGATCTGCTGTCTGTTCGGACCGTCGGCGGCGGGCGGTGCGTACATCCCGTCGTTCTGCGACGTCGTGTTCATCGTCGACCGCAATGCGTCGATGTACCTGGGCTCGCCGCGCATGGCCGAGATGGTGGTGGGTGTGATCACCACCCTCGAGGAGATGGGTGGCGCCCGCATGCACGTGTCGCAATCGGGCTGCGCCGACAACCTGGCCGCCGACGACACCGACGCCATCGACCAGGCCCGGGCGTACCTCACCTACTTCCCGCGCACGTGGCGTGACCAGCCGCCCTCCTACGAGAGCGAGCCGGCCGCCACCGAACTCGACGACGGTTCGGTGCCGACCGACGAGCGCGTGCCCTTCGACATGCACACCGTCATCGACGGCATCGTCGACCGCGACAGCTTCTTCGAGATCAAGCCGCTGTTCGCCAGGGAGGTCATCGTCGGACTGGGCCGCCTCGACGGCCACCCGATCGGTGTTGTCGCCAACAACTCCGCCCACTTGGCCGGCACGCTGTTCGTCGACTCGGCCGACAAGGCCGCCCGGTTCATCTGGCTCTGCGATGCCTTCAACATCCCGCTGGTGTTTCTGGCCGACGTGCCCGGCTTCATGATCGGCTCAGCCGTCGAGCGCCAGGGCATCATCCGCCACGGCGCCAAGATGGTGACGGCGGTGAGCGAGGCCACCGTGCCCAAGGTGTCGGTCATCGTGCGCAAGGCCTACGGCGCCGGCCTCTACGCGATGGCGGGCCCGGCGTTCGCCCCCGACGCCACCATCGCCTTGCCGACGGCGCGGATCGCCGTGATGGGGCCAGAGGCGGCCGTCAACGCCGTGTACGCCAACAAGGTCGCGGCCATCGCCGACCCTGACGAGCGCGCTGCGTTCGTGGCCGAACAGCGTCGCGTCTACGAGGCCGACGTGGATCTGCTGCGGTTGGCGTCAGAACTGGTGATCGACGCCATCATCGCGCCCCGCGATCTGCGGGCCGACCTGATCCGGCGAGTAGCCCTCGCCCGTCACAAGGAACGGCATTTCGCCGACCGCCGCCACGGCGTCCCGCCGGTCTGAGGTCGCGGTGAACCGTGCGTCAGGCTGATTAGCAACACTGATCGAAATCATCGAGAATCGTCGGTTTACGTGATGTCCATTCATCCCTACCGTTGAGGGCATGAGCACGCTCCCAGCCAGGACGGTCATGTCGGTGGCCGACATCGTCACGTTGGGATACGCCCTCGATACTCACGGCTTCGTGCGTTGCGAGGCCGACGTCCGCCGGATCGTCACTGCTGCGGGCACCCGCGGCATCGACGGCCCGGCCATCGGGGTGCTGGCCGACACCACCGCACCGGATGTCGCCCGCCTGCGGGCGTTCGCGGTGGTGTCGGCCGCCCTCGCCCACCCCGACCACCCGAGTCGCCCCGGCACCCTCTTGGGCGCCGCCTGAGACTTCCGGCCGAACGCGGGCGTCAAGCTGGCGGGGTGATGTCGAATTGGACCGCGGCTCGCTCGGCGATGTGCCGGGCGAGGCGTTCGTCGATGAGCGCCCGATGCCGCGGATGGTCGCGGTAGGCGACGTAGTCGTCACGGGTGTCGAAGTCGCCCACCACCGCGAAGTCGAACGTGCCGTCGTTGATGCCGACATCGCGACCGAAGCTGTAGTTGCGGATCACCGCGATAGCCGCCGGCAGCGCCGCCAACCCGTCAACGACTTGGGCGATGTCCTCGTCCGTGGTGGTGGGAGTCCAGCGGAACAACACGACGTGACGCAGCATCGGTTCAGGGTTGTAGCAGATAGGTGAGCCCGCTCGCTGCGCTACGGTTCTGTCGGGCCTGCTCCGCAGGCTCCGACAAGGCGGCCGTCATGCTTGGGTCGCCTCGCCTCGCCTACCGGCTCGGCTCCTTTAGGATCCCCGTCGCGCCGCCGCCGCGGCGATTCGCTGCTCGGCCAGACGATCGGCGGCGTTGGTTGGGGTGACGCCCTCGGCGCGAGCCAGCGCGAGGACTTCCCGGGTGGTGTCGAAGATGCGCGCGGTCTTGGCCTTGGCCCTGGCGAAGTCGAAGCCGAGGAGCTCGTCGGAAACCTGGATCACGCCCCCGGAGTTGACGACGTAATCCGGGCAGTACAGCACGTCTCTGGCCATCAGCCGTTCGTCGAGACCTTCGTGCGCCAACTGGTTGTTGGCCGCCCCGCACACGATCGCCGCACCAACGGCGTCGACGTTGGCATCGGTGATCGTCCCGCCCATCGCGCACGGGGCGAGGATGTCGAGCTCGGTGGCGACGACTGCATCGACCGAGTCGGCGATCTCGACCGCCGGGTGGTTGGCGCGCACCCAGTCGATGGCCACGGCGTCGACGTCCGTGGCCACCACCGAGGCGCCGCCGGCGGTCACGAGGCCGATGAGGTGTCGACCGACCTTGCCGATGCCGACGACGCCGACGCGGCGTCCGGCCAGGTTGTCAGCCGACCACCGGTCGGCCGCCGCCGCCAACATGGCCCGGTACACGCCGAACGCTGTGAGCACGCTGGAGTCGCCGGCGCCGCCGGCCGATTCGCTGCGGCCGGTGACGAACTGGCAGGTATTGGCCACCACATCCATGTCGGCCACGTAGGTGCCGATATCGCATGCCGTGATGTACCGCCCGGAGAGCGACTGCACGAGTCGGCCGTAGGCGCGCAAGAGCGCCGGGGTCTTGCTGGTGGCCGGATCGCCGATGATGACCGCCTTGGCGCCACCGTGGGCGAGGCCGGCCATGGCGTTCTTGTAGGCCATGGCTTTGGACAGGGCCAGCACGTCGGCCAAAGCCGCGTCCTCGGAGGCGAACGGGTAGAAGCGGGTGCCCCCCAGGCCGGGACCGAGCGCCGTCGAGTAGATGGCGACGATGCACCGAAGTCCCGACTGCTCGTCTTGGCCGAACACGACCTGCTCGTGCCGGGCGCCGCCGTCGAAGATCATCGCGGCTCGAGCCTAGGCATTCGCACCCGCCTCGGCGACGCCGACCGGGCTCGGTCCGGGGACCTACGGCGGGGCGTACCGGGACGCTGGCGCGCCCGTTCCAGAAACGCTCGCGCGGCGAACTCGGCGTGATGAGCGGTCCGATGCCATGTTGCGAAGGCGTTGCAACCTCGGGACGAATGATCCTCGGTGTTCATCTTCCGCCGGCTGATGACTAAGGTCAGCCATCGGTCACGGGAGGTGACGTTGACTTCATCGAATAGACAGCGGGGACTGGCGGCGGCCGTGCTCGCGGCTCTCGTCGCGGTAACCGCCGCGATCGAGCCGGCCCAGGCGGCCGGGGTTGAGCCGACGGAACCGACCGTTCCTTTGCCGACCACGCCCGTCGATCCTCCCACCACGCCGGCGCTGACCGTGACGCCCCCGTCGACGGCGCTCCCAGCCACCCCCGCCCCAACCACCGCCGCTCCGCCCCCGGCGGCGCCCACGCCGGTCACCGCCGCCGAGCCGTCTGTGCCAACGATCCAGCTGCCGGGATCGCCGTACGTTGGGCAAACGGCCGACAGCGAACTGGAGATCCAGACGACGATCGACGGAGCGCCGGTCAGCCTGCTGGTGTCATCCTCGTCGACGGTCGGCACCGTATACGCCGGCGGTGCGTTCATCGCCCGCCACTTCATCGACTCGGTCGCCGTCACCAACGCCCCGGCCAGCGCCGACGTCGCCGCCTTGGACTTCGAGCAATTGACCGGCACGTCATTCGACCAGGCGTACTCGCGTACCGGGGCGCCCACCGAGCGCAACGTGAGCTCACTCAACTCGCGGTCCCCGGTGCTCGACGCCATGTCGTTGGTGTCGGTCGGCTTCTCCTCGGGGCCCGTGAGCGTGGGGGAATCGTGGGTGTTCGACGGCCGCATCCGCAGCGAGGGCCTCACGTTCGAGGTCACCTATCAGTGCCGGTTGGCCGGCGTGGTGGATGGCACGTTCACCGTCGATGTGTCCTACGCCGAGAACTTCTCGGCCGACGTCAACGGCGGCGTCGTGGAGGGCACGGTGTCGGGCACCGGGGTGTTCAACGGATCGACTCGCAATCCGCTGGTCCTGTCCGGCCGGCTCAACCAGACCATCAACGGCGCCACCACCATCGACGGCGCCGCCACCCCGATGCGCCGCGACACCTCGGTCACCGTGACCTCCACCGCGGGCTGAAGCCTCGTGGACGCGAGCCGCACTGGAACCACCGGACTGGCCGCCGGGTCGGTGCGGGTCGACCGCAACGGTGACCTCGTCACGGTCACCCTCGACCGCCCCGAGAAGCGCAACGCCCTCGCCCTCGACGTGATGCTCGGCGTCACCGACGCCTTACGCACCATCGGCGCCTCGGACGCCCTCGGCGTGGTGATTGCCGCCACCGGGCCCGTGTTCTCGGCCGGCCACAACTTCGCCGACATGGCCGGCGCCACGTTCGAGCAGACCCAGCGGGTGTTCGACGTGTGCACCGAAATGATGCACACCATGCAGTCGATCCCGCAGCCGGTCTGCGCCCGGGTGCACGCCCTGGCCACCGCGGCCGGGTGCCAGTTGGTGGCCAGCTGCGACCTGGCGATCGCCGCCCAGTCGGCGGCGTTCGCCATCCCCGGCGGCCAGGGTGCGTTGTTCTGTCACACGCCGCTGGTGGCCGTGGCGCGCAACATTGGACGCAAACGGGCCCTGGAGATGGCGTTCACCGGGGACGCCATCGATGCCGCCACGGCCGCCGAATGGGGATTGATCAACCGGGTGGTACCGGACGACGATCTCGACTCCGCGGTGGCCGATCTGCTCACCCGGGCCACGCGGGGCGCGGCCGGGTCCAAGGGCCTCGGCAAACGAGCGTTTTACCGACAGATCGACCTGGCCCAAGACGAGGCGTACGAGTACGCCGTGCAGGTGATGGCGGCCGCCGCTACCACCGCCGACGCCCAATCGGCCATCGCCGCCTTCCTCGACAAGCGCCGCCGCCCGTAGCGGACGACCCGGCTTCGCGGGTTCCCGGGGCCTGGCCGACCTGCGTTCGCGCCTGGCCGACTTCCGTCCGTCGAGGGGGAACGCGCTCAGGGCAGGTGTGACCCTCGAATCTGCACCAAGCGGCGACCCGCCCGAACCCTCACCGTCCGGAGCGGCCGACGACGGGCCGGCACCGAGCCCGGAGCCGCCTGAGGCCGCCCGGCCCGGACATGATTCACCGGCCTCACCGGCCTCACCGGCCTCGACGCCGACGGCGGTAGCGGCGACGACGGCACCGTCGGGCGCCACGAACGCTGCGGGCGGCGCTTGGCCGCCGCTCACGCTCAGCGGGCCGGACGGCCGGGTCGCGACCGTCACCTTGGGGTCGGCGGCGCTGACCGTCGGGGACCTGGCACGCATCCTCGGCGCGTCCCGCCGCAATGACGTGCTCATCGACGGCCGGGTTGTCGAGCGCCGATTGCCTGTCACCCGGGTCGATCTCTTCCAGGGAAGCCGGATCACCGAGCGGTCCGCCTGCTGGGCTCCGGCCAACCGACGGGCGACTCCGGCTCCTCCCGGTGCCGCCGCGGCGGCGCCGACGAACCGGTCGCCGATGCCCGGTCCGGCCGCGGCGCGGACGCCGGCGCCGGCCGCAGTGCCCGCCGACGTAGGCGTCGAGGTGGTTGTGGAGGCGGGCCCGTCGGCCGGCGCCTCATTCCTGCTCGGCCCAGGGCGTCACGTGGTCGGCCGAGCCGTCACCGCGGCCGTGCGGGTCGACGATGCGCTCATCGAACTGCACCACGCCCTCATCGAGGTCAGCGCAACCGCCGCCGTGACGTTCACCCAGATCGCCGGTCGGGTGCCGTGCTGCGGTTCGAACCCGGCGAGGGCAGACGCCGACGATCCGCTGGTCGAGCCGTTGCGGCCCGGTCGGCCGCGTCGATGGCGCCGAGCGCCCAAGGGTGCGCCGGTCCAACCAGGTGACGGTCGCTTCCACCCAGCGGCGACGTCGAGCTTGATCGAGCAGTCGTCTGCCCACTCAGCGGCCACTGCCGTGCCATCGAGGACCGCAACGGGGACAACGCCGGGGAGCACCCCGGCCACCGGGACGGTCACCGGTTTCGGCGCCCCCGTGACGCCGCTCGGCCCGGCCGCCCCGCTGGGGCCGGGAACGGTGGTCACCGTCGGGGCCAGCCGGTTGCGGGTGGGCCGCTGGATCCCGGAGCGTCGTTCGACTCCGGCCGTGTTGGCCCCGCTGGCGGGTGACCCCTGGCGGCGCACCCTGCGGCGTCCGCCCCGGTCGCGTCCAGCCGTCGACCCGATCGCCGTTGAGGTCCCAGCCGACCGCACCGGCCGTCCGACGTCGACCGGCGGCCTGCTCGCCGCAGCCTTGGCCGTCCTCGGGGGCGTCGTGGTGGCGGTGGTCCTGCGCAACCCGATGTTCCTCGTGTTCAGCGCCGTCGGTTTGCTGGTGGCGCTGGGCAGTCGGTTCGGCGGGCGCGTCGACGACCGCAAGCAGCGCCGTCGCCTGGCGGTCGACGCCCGCTGCGACCTCCAACGGTTCGCCGCCATGGTGGACCGCCAACGGCGCGAACACTTGGTCACCCACCGGGCGGCGGCGACGACGATCGAGTCGACGCTCGCCGCCCTCGAGACGATCAGCGACTCGGTGTGGAGCCGCCGGTGCGCTCACGGCGACAGCTTCTCGGTGACGCTGGGATGGGGCGAGGGGACGTGGACGGTGCGGCTCGGACCGGGTTCGCCCGGGCCCGAGGCCGAGGCGATCGTGACCGCGGCCCAACGCCTCGACGACGAACCGGTGCTGACCGACCTCGGCCCCACCCAGGCCCTGGCCGTGGTCGGCGGTCACGGGGCGGCCATCGCCCGGGCCCTGGTCGTGCAGTTGGCCACGTGGACCGGCCCGGCCGATTGGCGCCTCCTGGTGATCGCCGACGACGTCGCCGACTGGGCGTGGTGCCGGTGGCTTCCCCACGCCACCGCCACCGCCACCGCCCCGATGGGGGTGGCCCGGCGGCGCAGTTTGGTGGTCGCCGCTGACGACGCCGCCGAAGTGACGGAAGCGTTGCGGAGTCTCGACGACGGCGACGAACGCCACGTGCTGGTGGTCACCGACCGCATGGACCTGCTCGCCACGCGTACCGGACCGCTCCGCCGCTACCTCGGTGCGGCCCCGTCGACCGCGGTGCTGGCGGTGGTGGGCGCCGGCGCCGCCGTGCCGTCGATGTGTCGCAGCTTGCTGGAGGTCGGCATCCTCGGACGGGCCCGCTGGTGCCGCGACACGTCGCTGGCCAACACGTCGACCACCTTGCACATCGCCGGGCTGGGGGGAGCTGCCGCCGAAGGGGCCGCCCGCCGTCTCGCCGGCCTCCACGATCCCGAGGACCCGCTGGAGGCGACCGGAGCCACACCGGCCGGGGTAGGGCTGTCGACGCTGATGCAGACATGGGGCGGCCCGGCCATCGACGACGCCATCGCCATTGCCGCCCGCTGGCGGACCCCCGACGCCCACGACGCCCACCGTGGCCATCCGCGTGCCGCGATCGGACTCACCGCCGACGGCGTCGTGGAAGTCGATCTCGTGCGCGACGGACCCCACGCGCTCATCGCCGGCACCACGGGGTCGGGCAAGAGCGAACTGTTGCGCACGCTGGTGGCGTCGATGGCGGGCTCCAGCAGCCCGGCGGAGTTGACGTTCGTGCTGGTCGACTACAAGGGCGGCTCCACGTTCGACGCCTGCGCCGACCTGCCCCACACCGTGGGGGTGGTGACCGATCTTGATGATCGCCTCGCCGAACGAGCGTTGACGAGCCTGGAGGCGGAGATCAAGCGACGCGAGCGGGTCCTGCGCAACGCGGGTGTCGACAGCTTGGACGCCTATCGCGACCGGATGCGTCAACGGCTGCCGAGCCGAGCCGATCGGCGAGACGACCAAGCTTTAGGCCCGACAGAACCGTGCCGCAGCGAGCGGGCGGGCCTGTCCGCTCAAGCCTTGATGGCACCGCTACCCCGGTTGGTGGTGGTCATCGACGAGTTCGCCGCCCTGGCCGCCGAGCTCCCCCAGTTCCTGGCCGCGCTGGTCGGGGTCGCCCAACGCGGTCGTAGCCTCGGCATCCACCTCGTGCTGGCGACCCAGCGACCGGCCGGCGTGGTGAGCGACGAGATTCGCGCCAACACCAACCTGCGCCTGGCCTTGCGACTCCAGGACCGCAGCGATGCGGTCGACATCGTCGGTGACCCTGAGCCGAGCACGTTTGCCCGGGGAACGCCGGGCCGGGCGATGATGCGCCTAGGTCCCGGCGAGACGATCGTTTTCCAGACCGCCAATAGCTCCGGCCCGTACCGGCCGGTCGATGACGCGGCCGTGCGCATCGCGCGCGACGACGCCGGTGCTGCTGCCACCGGCGGCCGACCGGGGGACAGTTGGGATCAATCCGCCCACGCCGCCGAGGCCCGCCCACCAGGGGTTCCGAGTGAGCTGGCGGTACTGGTCGGGGCCATCCGCGGTGCGGCGTCGTTGTGCGAGATCGAACCGCCGCTCCGGCCGTGGCTGCCCCCACTTCCGGCTTCGTTGACGGTCGCCGACGTCGCAACGTCCGGGCTGGCGGTGCCGCCCCCACACCCTCGCGGCGGCGACGACGATGGCTGGGCGGCGGTGGCGGTGATGGGCCTCATCGACGATCCGGGCGCGCAACGCCGCCGCCCGCTGTTGTGGTCACCCCCGACGGGCAATCTGGCCCTGGTGGGGTCGCTTGGTTCGGGCACCACCACCGCGATGCGTTCTGCCCTCGTGGCCATCGGGCCGTCGGCCGACGTGTACGTGCTGGACACGGCTGGTGACGCCACCGGGGACGATTCGGACGCCCTCGCCGCTTGCGTCAGCGTGGTTGGCGCCCGTGATCTCGAACGTCGCGATCGGCTCCTGCACCGGCTGGACGAAGAGATGGGGGCCCGTCAGAGCGCCCGACCTGAGTCGCCGTCCCGGCCGATCGTGTTGGGTATCGACGGTCTCGGGGCACTGCACACGGCGCTGCTGGGACCGAACGAGATGGGTCAACACGCCCAGCTGATGAGAATCCTGGGCGAGGGGGTCGCCGTCGGGGTGCACGTGGTGGCCACGTTCGAACGTCCGGCCGCCGTGCCAGCCTCGATGTTGGCGGCGTTCGCCCAGCGCTGGCTTTTCCATCTCGACGATCCGCTCGACGCGTCGGGTCTGGGGGTCAAGGCGGCCCGGAACCCGCCGGCGATCGCGGGGCGCATGGTGATTGCCGCCGGCCAGCTGGAGGCCCAGGTCGCCGTGCTCGATTCGTTCGCGGCCGGCGACAAGAACTCACCGGCCGCCCGGTCTGCGGCACCGGCCGAGGCGATCAGCCGGCCGGCTCGACCGGCGCCGATCGGCACGTTGGCCGCCTGCATCGACGCCACCCAACTCGTCGGGACGGCCGTCCTCCTGGGCGGGCCCGGCCTGCTGATGGGAGTCGACTTCGTGACTCTGCAACCCGCGGTGCTCGAGGTGCCCGACGGCGAACACGCGCTCGTCCTCGGGCCGGCGCGCAGCGGACGCAGTACAGCGCTGGTACGGGCCATCGCCGGTTGGCGGGCCGTGCACCCGACAGGAACGGTGATCGTCCACGGGGGCCGGCGGCCATCGTTGGTGCTGGAGTGGGCTCGGCGGGCCCTGAGTGATGTCACGGTTGCCGCCGACGAGGCCGCGCTGCTGGCGGCCGTGACCGCCCTGGTGGACGTTGAGCCCGGACAGCCCGGCGGGGAGGCCGCACCACATGACGCCCGTCGCGTTCTCGTCGCCATCGACGATGCCGAGCGGGTCGACGACGTCGGCGGCGCGCTGGCGGCGCTGGTCAACGCCCGCCATCGCCACGTGACGGTGGTGGCGGCGGGGCGTCCCGAGACGCTGCGCACGATGTTCGGCCACTGGACCGCAGTGGTGCGCCGCAGCCGGCTGGGATTGGTGATGACCACCGGGAGCGACAGCGACGGCGAGTTGCTCGGCGAGGTACTGCCGCGGCGGTTGCCGGTGGCGGCCCGGGCCGGACTGGCGTGGCTGTATGACGCCGGTGGGCGCCGGCTGATCCAGGTGGCGACGGATCTAGCGCCGCCCTGAACAGAACCTGACAAGCCTGAACAGAATTTGACAAGCAGGCCTAACATTTTCTGTGAACGTGCTAGACAGGGGCGTCGACATCAGCGTCGGCGGCCGGAAGGAGCACAAGACATGCGGGTGAGGAAACGTTCGGCGGACGTCGTGGGTGCGGCGGCCACTCTGGCGGCGGTCGCCGCCGTGGCGATGGCGGTATCGACCGGAGCGGCGGCGACGCGCGAATCGAGTGAGCCGCCCGGCGATCTCAGCGGCGAAGAGCTCACGCTGTACAGCGGCCGGAACGAGGAGCTCGTGCAGCCCCTCATCGACGAGTTTGCCGACGCGACAGGCGTCGACGTCGAGGTGCGCTACGGCAGCTCGGCCGAGATGGGCGCGGCGCTGCTCGAAGAGGGCGACCGCACCCCAGCCGACGTCTTCTTCTCCCAGGAAGTGGGTGCCGTCGGGGCGCTGGCCAAGGCCGACCTGCTGGCCCCACTGCCCGACGAGGTCGTGGGCCTCGTCGACGAGCGCTTCCAGCCCTCCGAGGAGAATCTTTGGGTCGGCGTCACCGCCCGCTCGCGCGTGATCGTGTACAACCCCGAGCTGGTGGAGACGCCGCCGACGGGTGTGCTCGACCTCACCGATCCGGAGTACGAGGGAATGGCGGCCTGGGTGCCGGGCAACGCCGGCTTCCAGGCGTTCATCACCGGCTTTCGGGTCACCCAGGGCGACGAGGCCGTCCAGGAGTGGATCGAGGCCATGGTAGCCAACGGCGTGCAGACCTACGAGGGCAACTCCGAGGTGCTCGAGGCGGTCGAGAACGGTGACCTGGCGATGGGCCTCATCAACCACTACTACTGGGCCCAACTGGTGGCCGAGGTGGGCGCCGACAACGTGACTGCTCAGCTGGTCTTCCCCGCGGGCGACGACCCTGGTGGTCTGGTCAACGCCACCGCCGTGGGCATCCTCGCCGGCGGTGCTGACAACCCGGCCGCGCTGGCGTTCGTCGAGTACCTGTTGTCCGAAGACGGTCAGACCTACTTCGCCACCGAAACCCAGGAGTACCCACTGATCGAGGGCATCGACGATCCCGAGGGGCTACCTCCGCTGGAGGACCTGGAAGGTCCTCAGCTCGACCTGACCGACCTGGACTCGCTGGCGGAGACCCAGGAACTGCTGACCGAGGCCGGGTTGCTGAGCTGACCGTACCCGTCGCCCTGGGCCGCGCCCGGGAGGCGAGCGCACCGTCGCTCGCCCCCCGGGCGCGTCGGCGTCCGGCGGTGCTGGTGGCGGTGGCGTTCGCCGTCGCCGTCACGGTACTGATCCCGCTCGCCTACCTGGTGGTGCGCGCCTCCGATGGGGGTTGGCAGGCGTTCCGGGCGACGCTCTGGCGCGGTCGCACGTTGCGTTTGGCCGTGCGCTCGCTGGCCCTGACCGGGGTGGTCACGGCGATCACCGTCGTCCTCGGCGTCGGAGCGGCCTGGCTGGTGGCCCGCACCGACTTGGTGGGGCGACGGGTGTGGCGGGTGCTGCTGGTGCTGCCCCTGGCCTTGCCGTCGTACGTGGCGGCGTGGGCGTGGATCGCCTACCGCCCGTCACTCGCCGGTGGCCTTGGCGCAACGATCGTGCTGGTGTCGATCTCCTACCCGTACGTGTACCTGCCGACGCTGGGAGCGCTCCACCGCAATGACGGCTCGCTGGAGGAGGTGGCCACCACCCTCGGCCGGCGTCCTCTCGGCGTATTCTGGTCGGTCACGGTCCCCCAGATCCGCATCGCCGTCGTCGGCGGAGCCCTGCTGGTGGGGTTGTACACCATCAGCGAGTTCGGGGCGGTCTCGATCATGCGCTACGAGTCGCTGACCCAGACCATCTACCGCTCGTACCGAGCATCGTTCGACCGTCGGCCGGCGGCCGTGCTCGGCTGTCTGCTGGTCGCCATGACGCTCGCCCCGGCGCTCCTGACCGCCCGTTCCGGCCAACGTCAGGCCATCGCCAAGGTCGGCTCCGGACCCGTTCGCTCGATCACTGCGGTGCGCTTGGGCTGGCGCCAGGTGCCCGTCCAGCTGCTGCTGGTTGCGGTGGTCGGCATCAGCCTCGGTGTTCCGGGCTGGAACCTGCTGCGCTGGAGCGGTCGCGGCCGCTCGAGCACCGACTGGAGCGACGTGGTGGACGCCCTCACCACCACGTTCTTCGTGGCGTCGCTCGCCGCCGTGGCCACCATGCTGTTGGCCGTGCCCCTCGGCATCCTCTCGGCCCGCTATCCGGGGCGACTGTCGGCGTCGGTCACCACTGCGGCCTACGCCGGCCACTCGCTGCCGGGCATCGTGGTGGCGCTGTCGCTCGTGTTCTTCGGCATCCGCTACGCGACACCCATCTACCAGCGCACCCCGATGCTCGTGTACGCCTACGTGGTGCTGTTCCTGTCGTTGGCCATCGGCGCCGTGCACAACGTCGTCGCCCAGGCCCCGCCGGGCCTCGACGATGTCGCCCGCTCACTCGGCCGCACCCAACTCGGCGCGTGGCGATCGGTGACGCTGCACCTAGCCGCCCCCGGCATCGGCGCCGGCGCCGCGCTCGTGTTCATCGCCACCATGAAGGAGTTGCCGGCCACGCTGTTGCTCCGGCCCATCGGCATGGACACCCTGGCCACGCGGCTGTGGACGCACACCGACGCGGCGTCGTACGCGGCGGCGGCGCCGTACGCAGTGGCGCTGGTGGTGGTGGCGTCGATCCCGACCGTCGCCCTGACGTGGTCGCGACTGGTGCGTCCGTGACGTCGGTCGATGTCTCCGACGTGTCGCTCGTGTACCCGGTGCGCCCGCCGGTGGAGGCCTTACGCGGGGTGTCGATGACCATCGCCAACGGGTCGTTGGTGGCGGTGCTCGGCCCGTCGGGCTCGGGCAAGACGTCGCTGCTGCGTGTTCTCGCCGGGTTCGAGCGGACCCGCTCGGGATCGATCACGTTCGGCACCACGATCGTCGACGATCAATGCACGTTCGTAGCTTCCAACCGGCGCCACGTCGGCATCGTTCCCCAGGAAGGCGCGCTGTTTCCCCATCTCGACGTAGCGGGCAATGTCGGCTTCGGCCTGCAGCGGCTCGATCGGGTCCATCGCCAGGCGCGCGTCGCCGAACTGCTCGACCTGGTCGGCCTGTGCGGCTACGAGCGCCGCCGGCCCCGGGAGCTCTCGGGCGGCCAGCAGCAGCGGGTCGCCCTGGCTCGCGCCTTGGCGCCATCACCGGACGTCGTCCTGCTCGACGAGCCGTTCAGCGCGCTCGACGCCGCCCTGCGTTCGAGCGTCCGCATCGAGGTGGCCGACCTGCTGCGACGCAGCGGCGTGACCGCCCTGCTGGTGACCCACGACCGGGCCGAAGCGCTGGCGATGGCCGACGAGGTGGCGGTGCTCGTCGAGGGCCACATCGTGCAGATGGCCGCCCCCCACGAGTTGTACCGCCGCCCCGTCGACCGGGCGACCGCCGAACTGCTCGGCGACGTGAACGTGGTGCCGGGCGTGGCTCACGGCCGGTACATCGAGTGCGCCCTCGGTCGGCTGGCGCTGGCCGAGCCGACTCGCAACGTGGTCGGCGGCGCGGTCGATGTCCTGGTGCGCCCGGAACAGCTCGTGCTGCTCGACTCGCGGCCGGGTGGGGGAACCGTTGCCGCGGTCGGGCCGGCCGGCGGATCGCCCGGTGGGGCGATGGTGCGGGCGACGGACGGAGCAGCGGTCTCTGCGGAGGTCCTCGCCATGCGGTTCAATGGCGCCGACACCTCGATCGAGCTGCGCCTACCCGATGCCTCGGTGGTGCGTGCCCGCTGCGGTTCGGCCGAGCCGCCGCAGCCGGGCGACCGGGTGTGCATCACGGTCGCCGACCCGGTGTGGGCGGTTGGCCGCTGATGGGCCCGTCGAAAGAAGGGGCCGGCCGCAGCACGCGGGTGACCTCGGCGCCAAACCTTCAGGCGGCGTCAGCGTCGGCGGCGGCCGAGCGCCCGAACGCCTCGCGCCAGGACACCTTCTTGCCGGTCTTCAAGATGGAGTTGGAGTAGATGCGCGAAGCCAGCAGGGCGATGAGGTACGCCGCCACCAAGGTGATGGCCATGCTCGCGCCGACGGCCCACAGCGGAACCTCGCCCGTCGCGCTGAGCACCGGCATGCACAGCACGGCGGTCGGCGGGAAGAACGACAACACCCACAACAGGGTGGTAGCGCCGTCGCTGGCCGTGAAGCCGATGATGTAGCCGACGACCATCGGCAGCATGATCGGGAACGCAACTCCCTGGGCGTCCTCGGCCCGGTTGCACAGCGAGCCGGCCGCCGCGAACGCACAGCAGTACAACGCGTAGCCGAGCAGGAACCAGACCCCGCCGATGGCCAGATCGCCGATGCGGAAGCCGTCGAGCACGTCGAGGCCCACGATCTGGGCCGTCACCAGCGCGGTCACGATCATGACGGCCGCATGGATGAGGGCCATCACCCCGATGCCCAGGATCTTGCCGATCATCAACTGTCGGGCGGTGACGGTCGACAGCAACACCTCGACCACCCGCGACGCCTTCTCGCGGGTGACCCCGGTGACGACCCAGCCGCCGTAGGTCTGCAGGAGCAGGAACAACAGGATGTTCATGACGATCGCGGTGGCGACCCGGCCGGCCGAGCCGTCGTCGTCGTCCTCGGGCTGGATGCTGTCGACGGGTAGTGGATCCACGGTGCGAACTGCATCGACCTGCTCGGGTGTCAATCCGGCCGAGTCCAGCCCGTCGCGCAGCGCCAGGTCGGCGCGCAACACGTTGATCACCACCGCCAGGTCGGAGTCGCCCTCGAGGTCGACGAACTCGTCGGTGAGCAGGCCGGCGCCATCGCCGAGCACGGCCACGTCAGCCTCGCTGTTCTCGAGCGCGGCCCGGGCCGCGAGGTCGTCGGCCACCGGCGTGACCTCGATGGTGGTGCCAACCGCTTCGCCAACGGCGGCGAGGCTGTCGTCGTCGGCCGTCGCCGCGTCCCCCACCACCGCGACGGTGGTGGTCGAGGTGTCCGAGCTGCCGGCGGCGAAGTGGAAGATCACGATGAGTCCGGCGACGGCGAGGGCGCTCACGGCCAGCGTGATCTTCACCGCCTTGGAGCGGAAGCCCTCGGCCACTTCCCGCTTGGCCACGAGCATGGTGGA
>Ga0136617_10002248_pt1 | contig 17244 bp, 15 predicted proteins | sample AntDrymUQ3222106_2_FD_129672 | JGI IMG/M metagenome (GOLD analysis project Ga0136617, IMG submission 129672) | Polar desert sand microbial communities from Dry Valleys, Antarctica - metaG UQ322 (21.06) | ecosystem: Environmental > Terrestrial > Soil > Desert | place: Antarctica: Dry Valley...
CCGTCCGGGACCCAGCCGATGTGCATGACCCCGTGAACGGTCCGGTTGGCGATCTCCGCGGCCCACTCGTCGTCGAGCAGGTACAGCGGGGTGAAGCGGCGCAAGTCCGGACCGGATGGAGCGTCGCGCAGAGCCACCGGCAACCGGTCGCGGAGCGTCGGCACCCGGGAGCCAAGGCCGGCGTCCGGGCCGTCCCAGCCGAGCAGCCCCCGACCTTCCACCGAATCGCGAAGAGCGTGCGGGAGGCGCGGGAGGAGCCTTGCGACGGGTCGCCCGAGTCGATCCCCTGCATCAGCCGAGGGAAGTCCTGCACCAGCCGGAGGAAGTCGTCCGGGCCGCCTGGCCCCGGCAGCGCCCACACGTCCTCGAGCCGGAAGTCGCGGGTGAACTCGTGGATCCGCCAGGGCCGGGAGGTGTGCGCGGTGTTCGGGAGCCTCATTGCCCAGCCTCGCTTCACTCGGTGCCGTACTACTGCTGCGGCGGAGTGCGGTACGATAACATACATACATGCCTGTACTAGCTGATCCAGGCGCGACTCCACCGTCGACCAAGCCCGGGTCGGCGAGTGATCGCCGTTCAACGCAGGCCGAGCGAAGCGCACGCACGTGCAGCGCCCTGCTCGAGTCGGCCGCGAGGGGGCTCTCGCGCTACGGCTACGGCAACCTCGTCCTCGAGCAGGTGGCAAGTGAGGCCGGTTACACGCGCGGTGCGCTCTATCACCAGTTCAAGGACAAGGAGGACCTCGCCTTGGCCGTGATCGAGTGGGTCGATGAGACGTGGAGGCGCGAGGTCGGGCGGCTCATCGAGCAGGAGCCGGATCCAGTCCTCGCCCTCATCACCTTGGCGCGCGGTCATGCCGTCTACTGCCGGCGCGACGTCGCCCGCGTGGCGATGGCACTGAGGCTCGAGTTCAGCGCTCGGGATCATCCCGTGGGGCGTCAGCTCGAGCGGGTCTTCGAATCGCTTGTCAAGCGCTGCGCCCGCCTCATCAACGCGGGGCGGAGAGCGGGGACGATCCCCGCCGGGCCGCCGGCCAGAACCGTAGCGCTCGCCTTCATCGGTGCCTTGGAGGGCACCGTCATCGGACTGGCCGGACAGGCGCCGCATGACGAACTGCTCGCGGCCCGCGCGGCCGTAGGCGTGCTCGGGCTCCATCGACCTCCGGACGGACTGGACTGAGGGCCGGGATGGCTGCAGACGAGTCGCCGCCGTGACCCGCGACTTGTTCCGTGTCGGTGATCTGTTCTTGCGTCGAGGACGAGCTCCTGCCGGACTGCCCCCGGGACAGCGTGAGATCTCCGCCTACCCGCGCTACGGGACGAACTTCGTGCGCGACCCCGTCACTCCCCGGTCTCCGTCGATCGAGATCTCCGGTGCCGGGATCGAGACTGCGTGGCTTGATGCTGCATCGCTGTCACGTCTGCCCCGTCGTGACGTCGTGGCTGACTTTCACTGCGTCGCCGGGTGGAGCGCTCGCGATCTGCGCTGGGAGGGCGTGCTCCTGCGCGACCTCTACGAGATGCTCGAGCCGGCAGCAGACGCCACTCATCTTCGAGCCTGCGGCTGGGATGGTTTTCGCGCGGTGCTCGTCCTCGAGGACGCGCTGGGCGAGGACGTGCTGATCGCCGATCGCCTCGACGGAGATCCGCTGCCAGGCGAGCACGGCGGCCCGTGGCGACTCGTGAGCGCGAGCCAGTACGGATACAAGAGCGTCAAGCACCTCTGCCGGATCGAACTGCACTCACGCGAGCCATCCGACCGTCACATGCGCTGCATCCCCGGCCTCGCCCTCAGGACCCTCGCACAGCACCCGCGCGGACGCGTCTGGCAGGAGGAGCGCCACCGCCACGTGCCCGCGCAGAGCGTCCGCTGGGCCTACCGCTCGCTCGCTCACCCCGTCGCGTACACGCTCAGCTACCTCGGAGCACTGCGCACGAGACGCCGGTGACAGCGGGCACGCGTACCGTCGACGTTCACCCGCACAGAGACGCGATTGTCCGTCGGAGGTCGCGAGAGGTAGATCGTGCGGGACGGTTGGCGTTGCGCTGCGGTTGATCGCGCTGACTGTCGATCACGCCGTAGCACAAGGCGAGATCGAGGGCTTCGGCCAGTGTGACCGACGTCTTCGGGAGCGCTGAGAAAGAGGACGTGTCGCTCGTCGTGGCGGCGCCGCTCGTAGACCCGCGCACACGTGTGGCTTGGCTTCTGCGGCGCCCAGCACGCTAGTCCCCCGCGATGATGAGGCGGATCTCGTGGGCGCGGCAGAGCTCCTCGATCCCCGGGGCCGCAAGGTCCATGACGACGGTGTCGACCTCGTCCAGGCTGCAGATGCGCGCGAAGTCCGTGGCTCCTGCCTTGGACGAGTCGAACGGGACCACGACGTGGCGGGCGCGCTCTATGACCGCTGCCTTGACCTGCGCGTCAGCGACTGTGGCCACGCTGATCCCCGCCTCGGAGAACCCGCTGACGCCGATGAAGGCGACCTCGACCGTGAATCGCTGCAGGTTCTCGAGCGCGAGGGCGCCCACGACGGCGCCGCCCTGAGTGCGCAGTTGACCCCCGAGGAGCACGTGCTCGATCGTCGCGAGGTCGGCGACCTCGCGAGCCACGTCGAGCGCACTGGTGAGCACGCTGAGGTTCCGGTATCGGGAGTTCGAGGCGTGGTGCGCGGCCTTGAGCGCGTGGGCGATGCTCGCCACCGTGGTGCCGCTGTCGAAGAAGGCCGAGTCACCCTGGCGCAAGAGCTCGAGGCAGGCGCGACCGATGCGCTGCTTCGCCTCCTGATTGGTGGCCTCACGGCCCGCCAGTTCGCGGTCGACGAGCGGATGCAGTGCGATCGCACCTCCGTGGGTGCGCTTGAGGACGCCTGCGTCGTGCAGCACGCGCAGGTCCTTGCGGACCGTCTGCTCGGTGACCGCGAACTGCGCGGCCAACTCGCCGATGCGCGCGCGGCCACGGCCGGCGACGAACTCGGCGATCCGCTGCTGGCGCTCGTCTGCGAAGACCGGTGTCGAGGTGTTCACGCAGCGCCCATGCCCGCGACCGTATCAGACGGGTTCGAGTGCTTTGCATCACTAGCTGAACGGTTCGCTTGAGCCGCCCCGGGCGCCGCGCGAGCGTCACGATCGGCCTCAGCGTGGGGACGAGCGAGTGCAGCCGCTCCGACGACGCCCGCGTTGGCGCCGAGCCGCGCACGGTGCAACGGCGGGGTCGGGCGCAGGTTCGGCATGCCCGTGTGTCGGCTGTAGCCAGCGCTGGCGGGAGCGAGGATGAGCTCACCGGCGGCGACCAGTCCGCCCCCGATGAGGACCAGGGCAGGGTCGAGCAGGGCGACGACGTGTGCGACGGCGACCCCGAGCCAGCGTCCCACCTCGTCGAAGGCGGCAAGCGCGACAGGGTCGCCGGCGCGTGCAGCGGCCACGATGTGCCGGCCGTCCACCGCCTCGACGTCGCCGGCGAGACCGAGCAAGCGCCGGGCGGCGTTGGGGCGGGCGCGTGCCCCCTCCTGGGCGGCACGGCACAGCGCCGTTGCGCTGGCGTATTGCTCGAGGCAGCCCCGGCCGCCGCAGACGCAGGGCCGGCCGTCGACGACGACCGGCATGTGCCCGAGCTCGCCGCCGACGCCATGGGCGCCGCAGACCAGCTGACCGTCGATGACGATGCCACTCCCCACGCCCGTTCCGAGGGTGATGAGCACGATGCTCGATTGACCCCGCCCCGCGCCGTGCACATACTCGCCCCACGCGGCGGCGTCGGCGTCGTTGACGAGCGTGACCGGTAGCTCGAGCCGGTTCTCGAGGTCACCCCTCAGCGGCCGATCGTGCCAGCCGAGGTTGGCGGCGTGCACGATCCGGGTGCGATCCGCGTCGAGGAACGCAGCCGCGGCGACGCCGACGCCCACTGCCCCTCCTCCTGCCTCCCCGGAGTCGCCCTGCAACCGCCCGACGAGGGCGACGATGGCGTCGAGCGCGTCATCGTAGTCGGCCCCGCGCACGGGCCGGTGCCCGACGGCGAGGACGGTGCCCGAAGCGTCGACGAGACCTGCGGCCAGCTTGCTGCCACCAAGGTCGAGCCCGATGGTCAGCGGCGCGTTCATCGGGCCTGAGTCTCGGGGTGACCGCGCAACGCATGCAGCCAGCGCAGGGCTGCGCGCGGATCGGCGTCGCCGAACACCAGCGAGCCGGGAACCACGCCGTCGGCGCCCGCCGCGGCCAGCTCGGGAACGGTGTGCCGGCGGATGCCGCCGTCGACGACGATCTCGGGTCGGCGCGGGGAGCGGTCGCGCGCGGCGCGCAGCCGACGGACGCGCGACGCGGTGCGCGGGTCGAGCCCAACGCCCTTGACGCCGAGCTCGGTGCCCATCAGCAGCACGCGGTCAACGTCCTCGATGAGACCCTCCGCGAGTTCGGTGGGGTCGTCGACCTCGAGTCCGAGCGCAGGCCGGGCGCCCGCGCGGGCGATGCGGCGGAGGCTCGCGCGAACGTCGGGGCAGGCGGACGGCTGGACCGTGATCATGTCGGCGCCGACGTCGATGAAGCGGCGTGCCCAGTAGTCGGGATCGTCGACGTTGAGATGGACGTCGAGCAGCGCGTCGGTGTGAGCCCGCAGGGCGGCGACGAAGTCAGGCCCGAAGAGCAGGTCGCGGACGTTGTGGCCATCGAAGACATCGATATGAAGGCCGTCGGCGTCGTCCTCGATCAGCCGGACGGCATCGCCGACGGCGAGTAGATCTGCGGACCATAGGGACACATACGCGAGCATCGCTAGGCGCGCCTCACAGCTCGACCATCGCCTTGAGGCACGTGCCGTCGGTCCGCGTGGCCTCCAACGCCTTGCCATAGTCCGCGAGCGCGAAGCGGTGGGTGACGATCCCCTCCGTGCACACGCGCCCGGAGCGCAGGAACGCCAGGGCACGATCGAACGAGAACGCCTGCGCGAACGATCCCTTGATCGTCAGCTCACGGCGAAACACCTCATACGGGCTGACCGCCAGACGATCGTCCTCCTTGGCCATGCCGTACACGAACACCGTGCCGCCATCTCGGACCAGCGCCAGGCACTGCTCGAGAACGGAGACGGCGCCCGTGGCCTCGACCACCACGTCGAACCCGCCGGGAGCGAGCTCGCGCAGCCGCGCGAGCGAAGCCGCGGGATCGTCGCGGCGGATCTGCACCACCTCGTCGGCTCCGTGGGCCCGAGCCAGCTCGAGCTTGAACGCCGTCGGCGCGGCGACGGTAACCCGGGCCGCCCCGCCATGACCCAGCAGCTGCGCGAGCACGAGGCCGGTCGGCCCGGCTCCGAACACCAGCACGTCAGAGCCCGGCTTGAGCGCCAGGACATCGACGCCGTGCACCGCGCAGGCCGTCGGCTCCGCCATCACCGCGAGCTCGAGGTTCATGTCGTCGACGCCGTAGCACTTGTGAGCCGGCGCGAGCACCTGCTCGGCAAATCCGCCGGGATGCGTGACCCCGAGCGCCCGCAGCTGTACGCAGTAGTGCGGACGCTGGCTGCGGCAGGCCGCGCACCGGCCGCACGCCAGCAGGTTGTCCACGGCGACGGTCTGGCCGATCTCGAGACCCGTGACGTCTGGACCGAGGGCCTCGACCTCGCCCACGATCTCGTGGCCCGGTGTAAGCGGGTAGCTGGGGAAGAACTCGCCGGCGTGCAGATGCAGGTCGGTGCCACACACGCCGGTGACACGCGGGCGCAGCCTCACGTCCCCAGGTGCCGGAGCGCGCTCCGGCACCTCGCGGATGTCGAACTCGAACGGCTTGTCGTAGACGACGGCTCGCATGCGGCCTCCAACGACACTCAGGTCTGCGGCGAGACGATCGGCTTGATCGACGCCGGATCTCGCATGCCGACGGTCAGCGCCTCCTCGGTCTGCTCGAGACCGTAGTGGCCGGTCACAAGCCGGTCGAGGTCGATTCGCCCCGAGGCCACGAGCTCGATCGCCATCGGCCAGGTATTGGCGTAGCGGAAGAGGCCGCTGACCTGGAGCTCGTGGACCTGCAGCCGCATCAACGGCAGCGCCACGTCGTGCGAGCCGCTGCCCACCAGCACTGCGCGACCGCCTGGCCGCAGCGCATAGAGCGCTGCCGTCGTGGCTTCCGGCACGCCGGAGCACTCCAGCACGACGTCGGCATCGATCCCGGCGTCCTCGAGCGGCGTGTCGCCGACGTTGAGCGTCCCGGTCGCTCCCGACGCCGCCGCGACATCGAGCCGTTGCTTATTGACGTCGGCCACCACGACCTCCGTCGCGCCAAAGGCGAGTGCCGCCTGCAACGAGACGAGCCCGATCGGGCCGGCGCCGTTGATCAGCACGCGGCTGCCTGGCCCGGCCGCGCCCTTCCGGCACGCCCACAATCCCACCGAGAGCGGCTCGAGCAGCGCCGCGGCGTCGTCGCTCACCGCGTCCGGCACGGGGTGGGCGAACGCCTGGTGGATCGCGACGTACTCCGAGAACGCACCGTCGATCGGCGGCGTTGCGAAGAAGCGCATGTTGGGGCACAGGTTGTACTTGCCCTCGAGGCATAGCCGGCACGTGAAGTCGGGCACGCCCGGCTCGAGCGAGACGCGATCCCCCACCGCGTGGCGATCGACGCCGTCGCCGAACGCGACGACCTCGCCTGCGGCCTCGTGACCGAGCACCAGCGGCGCGTCGACTACGAACGGACCGATGCGGCCGTCGCGGTAGTAGTGGATGTCAGAGCCGCAGACCCCGACCGACGAGACGCGCACGACGACCTCGCCGGGACGAGGTTCGGGCTCGGGACGCTCCTCGATCTCGATCGTTCGCGTAGCGGTCAAGACGGACGCGCGCATCTTCAGATCACTTCCCTCTGTCGTCTTAGATCATCGGCCGCGATCCGGGCCGGCGGCCCGGATCGCGCCTGTTTCGGTTCTCAGAACGGAAACTCCGAGATGTTCTCCTTGGTGACGATCTCAGCGGGCCCCAGGAGCACCTCGCCATCCTCTCCGACCTTGCGCGTGCCGAGCTCGCCGGCCTTGACCTCCTCGCCCGGCTCGCCCTTGATCTCGCACTGGGCGAGCGCCTGCGCGGCGTAGTAGGTCAGGTAGCCGAGGTTGGGGACGTTCCACCAGATGTCCTGTACCGACCCGGCCTCGATGTACTTGCGCATGATCGACGCGGGCGCGAGCCCGGTCAGCTTGATCTTCGTCCCCAGCAGGCCGGCTCGGTCGAGCGCGCGGGCGACGGCGGGAAGGCCGATTCCCGCGGGGACGACGAGTCCCTTGAGGTCCGGGTTCGCGCGCACGAGCGCGAGCGCCTGCCGCTCGAAGACCTGCTGCTTGGCATCGCCGTACTCGCGCTTGAGGAACTCCATGCCTGTGTACTTGGGGTCCTGCAGCCCTTGCTCGATGCTGTCCAGCCACGCGTTCTGGTTGGTCACGGCCGCGCCGTCGGTCAGCGACGCGAACGTTCCCTCCCGGTTCAGGAGATCGCCCATGCTCTCGAGCAGCTTGCCGCCGATGCCCGCGATGTCTGCCTGGTTGATGAACAGCGTCCGTGACTGCGGCGCCACATCGGAGTCATAGGCGATGATCTTCACCCCGGCGTTGGTCGCGCGCTTGAGCGCCGGCGCGACCGCGTTCGGGTCATTGCCTGCGATGGCGATCACCTTCACACCCTGGGTGACCATGTTGTTGATGATCTCGACCTGCGCATCGGCTGTCGCCTCCGACGGAGCCTGGAGGACGAACTCGCCGCCGATCTCCTTCTGGGCGCGCTCGGTACCTGACTCCGCGGCGCCCCAGTAGGGATCGCTGGCGAGCTTGGGCACGAAGCCCACCTTCACGGGCTTGTCGGCGCACGGGCTATCGCCGCCGCCGGCCGATCCGGCATTGGACTCCGATGAGTCCGAGCCGCAAGCCGCGACGGTCAGTGCAAGGGCTGCGACAACCAGAACCACCAGCAGCGCTGTCAGCTTTGACATGAGGTACTTCTCCTTGGCGTTGTCGTCGTGCATGTGAAGGGTGGGATCCATGAGTCGGGATTGGTCGGGGCTGCAATTTGCGCCGGGCCGGCTAGCCCGGCTTCGGACTCGATCGGGCAGCCGCGCGGCCGCGTGCGTCGCGGCGTCCCCGGGCGCGTTCGGAGATCGATCGGGCGAGGTTGTTGAGCAGCACCGAGCCGATAAGCAGCAGCCCGATCACGGTGGCCTGGGCATCGCCGTTGACCTGGTTGAGCCCGAGGACGTTCTTGACCAGTGCGATCAGCACCAGCGCCATGCCCACACCGGCCATGGTTCCCTTGCCTCCGAACACGCTGATGCCGCCGAGGAAGACGATCGTGACGGCGTCCAGCTCGAAGCCGAGGGCGTTGTCGGCGCGAGCGTTACCCAGGCGCGCGGTGTAGATGATGCCGGCCCCGGCACAGACCGCGCCGCTCAGCACGAACAGCCAGAACGTCATTCGCTGCACCCGCACCCCTGAGTACAGAGCGGTCTCCGGGCTGCCGCCAATCGCGAAGATCCGGCGACCCGTCGCGGTGCGGTGCAGCATGACGCCGACGATCACGACAACGACGAGGAAGGGCACGATCGTCAAGGGAACCGCTGTGCCGGGCACGTTCGAGATGCCGAAGTCGGTGAACGGCTCGGGCAACACGCTCACCGACCTGGGACCGAGGAGGACGTAGCAGAGCCCGCGGAACAACGCGAGCGTGCCGAGGGTGACCACCAGCGAGGGCAGCCGCAGCCACGCCACCAGCGCGCCGTTCAACGCACCGGCGGCGACCCCGATGAGCAATACCGCGGGTATGCCCAGCCCGAGCGGGACCCCGCGCTCGATCATCACACCGAGGGAAACGCTCGCGAGCCCCGCGATGCTGGCGACCGAGAGGTCGATCTCGCGCGCGATGATGAGCAGCGTGAGCGGAACCACCATCAACGCGACCTCAGAGACGCCCGCGGCAGCCAGCGACAAGTTGATCGACGATGCGAAGCCCGGCACCGTCGCGGCCGCGACCAGGAATAGCGTGATCGCGCCGGCCGCCAGCGTCGTCTCCCACTGCAGCAGCCGGCGTTTGATCACGCTCATAGCACCGCTCCTGCGCGGGCTTCCACGCGGCGTGCGAGATACGCGTCGATCGCGACTGCGGCGACGATCACGATGCCGTAGACCGCTTTGACCCACAGCGACTCGACCCGAGCGAATGCGAGGCCGTTCTCGATAACGAGCAACAGCAGGGTGCCGAGCGCGACTCCGGCGACGGTTCCCCAGCCTCCGAAGATCGCGACGCCTCCGACGACCGCCGAGGCGATCACGGTCAGCTCGAGGTCGGTCGCCGCGCGCGAGTCGATGGTCGCGTAGCGAGATGCCCACAGCGCTCCGACGAGACCGGCGAGCACCCCCGCGACAGCGAATGCCTGCAGGATCCGCCGGTCGACTCGCACCCCGATCAGCCGTGCGCCGTCAGGATTGGATCCGACGGCGAAGAGCTCGCGTCCGGCCGCGGTCCACCGAAGCGCGGCCGCGGCGACGACCAGGATCGCGGCGCCGACGTAGAACAGGACGCCCACGCCGAAGAGAGTGTGTGAGGTCAGGTCGATCCAGGCTTGAGACACCTGATCCTCGCTCACCTCGTCGTTGCCCGCGATCAAGTGGTCGATGCCGCGGAAGATCGACAGGGTGCCGAGCGTTGCGACGATCGCAGGCACGCGTCCGTAGGCCACCGTCGCGCCGTTGATCATGCCGCAGACCAGTCCGAGCCCGCATCCCATGAGCACGACCACGATCAGCGGGAGCCCGGGATGATCGCGAACCGTCAGCGCGGCCAGGTACGCCACCAGCCCGACCATCGAACCGACTGAGAGATCGATGTTCCGGGTGATGAGCACAAGCATCTGCGCGAGCACGAGGATCCAGAGCAGGCCCGCGTCGGTGAGGATCGCCGCTAGGTTCTCGCCGCTGAGAAAGCGGGGGTTGGCAAGCGCGACCGGAATTGCGATCGCCAGGATCGCGACGACGAGCCCGACCTCGCGCCGTCCGAGCACGTCAGCCATCGCTGCGCCGATGCGCCCGCCTCGCGTCGCCTCGCGCGTGGGCGGCGCCGGCGCCTCACCGCCGGTCTCGATCGGGCCCGCGTCGTCATCGTCCGCGCCCGTGGCGGCTGCGGCGATCAGCTCCTGCGTCGCGTGGTCGCGATCCCATTCGGCGACGATGTGGCCTTCACGCATGACCGCGATCCGATCGCACATGCCGAGCAGCTCGGGGAGCTCGGAGGAGATCAGCAACACCGCGACGCCCTCGGACGCCAGCGAGACGATGATTCGGTGAATCTCGGCCTTCGCCTGGACATCGATGCCTTGGGTCGGCTCGTCGAGGATCAGCACGCGCGGCTCGGTCGCGAGCCACTTCGCGAGCACGACCTTCTGCTGGTTTCCACCCGACAGCGTCGCGACCGGCTGGTCGTAGTCGCGAAAGCGCAGCCGCATCTTGGACACCAGCCGCTCGATCAGCCCCAGTTCGTCGCGACGCCGCACGAACCCCGCCCGCGCCACCATGCCCAGAGCAGGCAGCGTCGCGTTGGCGAGGATGCCGAAGTCGAGGACGAGGCTCTGGCCTCGCCGGTCCTCGGACACGTAGGCGATGCCGTGCTCGAGCGCGTCCGCAGACGACGAGAGCTCGACCTCGCGTCCGTCGAGCTCCATGCGCCCCGCCGACGGCGGCTCGACGCCGAAGAGCGCCCGTGCGACTTCCGTCCTGCCGCTTCCGACCAGGCCGGCGAGCCCGACGATCTCCCCCGACCGGACCGACATCGAGACATCCTCGAAGCGACCCGGGCTCGACAGATTCTCGACCTCGAGCGCGACCTCCCCGACCCCAGCCTCCGACACCGGATAGAGATCAGACAACGGGCGCCCGACCATCAGGCGCACGACAGCGCCCCTGTCCAGCTCGGCGCTGGCCTTTGAGGCGACGAGTCGCCCGTCGCGGAGCACGGCGATGCGGTCGGCGAGCCTGAACACCTCGTCGAGGCGGTGGGTGACGAACATCATCGCGACGCCGCGCGAGCGCAGGCGATCCACGACGGCGAAGAGCGCATCGACCTCGTGACCGGGCAGCGCGGCGGTCGGCTCGTCCATGATCAGGATCCGCGCCTCCGCCACGAGCGCACGGGCGATCTCGACCAGCTGCTGCTCGGACGTCCGCAGCGACTTGACGCGCGTCGCGGCGGACCTGTCAAGTCCGAGGAGGTGCAGCCACTCGCCCGTCTCGCGTTCCATGCGCCGGTGGTCGAGACGGCCGTGGCGACCGCGAAGCGGCCTGCCCACGAAGACGTTCTCCGCGATGCTCAGGTCGCCGAACAGCCCAGGATGCTGGTGGACGACGGCAACACCGTTGTGCTGCGCATCGAGCGGCGAGTGCAGCTCCGTGCGCGCCCCGGCGATCTCGACATGGCCCGCATCCGGACGATGGACCCCCGCGAGCAGCTTGACGCACGTGCTCTTGCCCGCGCCGTTCTCGCCCACGAGTGCGAGCACGTCGCCGGCTCGCACCTCGAGCGTGACGTCCTCCACGACCGGCGTGCCCGCAAAGCTCTTGCTGATGCTGCGCAGCGCCGCCGACACGGCGGGCTGCTCCGGGACGTCGACTGCAAGGCCAGCGCCCGAGGGGGTAGCCACGTCGTCGCTCACGCGCGCGGCCCTCCCCCGCGCAGAGACGACGACGTGCGATCACGCGAGCAGAGCTGGTGCCGCGTAGTCGAGGCCCCGATCGACACGGCGATCACAGCAGACGCTTCGAACACGGCGTTTCGACCCCTCTCCCCGGCTCGCTCTCCTCCGCACCCGAACCGTCCCTCCGGACCGGGTCAACGTGAATCGCACCGTATCGGTGCTAAACGAAGTTGTCAAGTGACGACTTGAAACTACTCGAACTTGCGGGTAGGGTACGCTCGTGCCTCTTTCCGAGCGAGCGACCGAGCGGAGTTCCGCGTTGCGCATCGGCGTCTTGGGCGCGGGCCCGATCGCCCAGTTCGCCCACTTCGAAGCGTGTCGCAAAGCGGCCAATGCCGAGCTGCATGCGATCTGCGATCTCGCGCCCGACCTGCTCGCCCAGATGGCGGCCGAGCACAGACCTCACGCGACTTACCGCGACTACGACGAGATGCTGGCCGACGAGGACGTTGACGCGGTGATCGTCGCGACCGCCGACCAGTTCCACGTTCCGGCGGCCTCGAAGGCGCTCGCAGCGGGCAAGCACGTGCTCGTCGAGAAGCCCCTCGGCGTCGAGGTCGCTGAGTGTGAGGCGCTCAGCCGGCAGGTTCAGGAAGGCGGACTCGTGCTGCAGGTCGGCACGATGAAGCGCTTCGACGAGGGGATCTCGTTCGCGCGCGACTTCATCGCGGACGAGCTCGGCGAGATGATCGCGCTGAAGGCCTGGTACTGCGACTCGGTCTACCGCTACACCATGACCGACGCACTCCAGCCGATCCCTCACGGCTCGCCGCGTGCGCGCCGGCCCGACGGAGACCCGAAGGCGGATCGCCGACGCTACCTGATGCTCGGGCACGGCAGCCACCTGATCGACACCGCGCGCTATCTCGCCGGCGACATCGTCTCGGTGACGGCCCGCGTGGTCGAGCGCGCCGGTGCGCTCTGCTGGTTCGCCCAGCTCGAGCTCGCCAACGGCGCGCTCGGCCACCTCGACCTCACGATGAGCGTCCGGATGGACTGGCACGAGGGCTTTCACGTCTATGGCGAGCACGGGAGCGTGATCGCGAAGACGTTTCTGCCGTGGTACCTGCGGTCGAGCGAGGTCGAGTGCTTCTCGGCCAAGGACCGCTGCTATCGCCGGCCGCTGGCCGAGGACTCACACTTCTTCCGGCGACAGGTCGAGGGCTTCGCCGACACCGTCCTGCACGGAGCGCCGATGCGCGGTGCCACCGTCGACGACGGGCTCGCCGCGCTGCGCGTCATGGAGGCGATCGAGCTCTCCGCGGAGAGCGGCAGCACCGTCGCGGTGCCCCAGCCGCTGGAACGTGTGCGCTGATGCGGCCGGGCATCTTCGCCAAGACGTTCGCCGTCGGGTCGCTCGAGGCGAGCCTCGACCGCGTGGTCGACAGCGGCGTGGGCACCATCCAGTTCAACCTGGCGCTCACCGGTGGACCCTCGCTGCCGCCCGACGTCCCCGCCGACCTGGCGGCCTGGGTGCGCGAGAGCGCGCACGAACGCGGCCTCGAGATCGCCGCCGTGTCCGGCACGTACAACATGGCGCACCCCGAGCCGCGCATGCGCCGACGCGGCCTGCAGGCGCTTGCGGCGCTCGTGGCAGCGGCCCCGACGCTCGGCACCCGGGTGGTCACGCTGTGCACCGGCAGCCGCGATGCCAAGGACATGTGGCGCTGGCATCCCGACAACGCCAGCTCCGAGGCGTGGGCGGACATGCTCGACGCGGTGACGAGCGCCGTCGCCATCGCGGAGAAGCACGACGTGGTACTCGGCATCGAGCCCGAGCGTGGGAACGTCGTCGCGGACGCCACCTCCGCACGACGGCTGCTCGATCAGATCGACTCGCGCCATCTCAGGATCGTCATCGATCCCGCCAACCTGATCCGCCCCGGCGAGCTCGACCGGCAGGAACACACGCTCGGGGAGGCCTTCGAGCTGCTCGGCGCGGAGCTCGTGCTCGCCCACGCCAAGGATCTCCTCGCCGACGGCACCGTGGTCGCGGCGGGCTTGGGCAGCCTGGACTACTCACGCTACATCTCGCTGCTGGCTCGGTGTCGCTACGCCGGCGCGGTTGTCCTCCACGGCCTCGAGCCCGACGAAGTCGCGCGCAGCGTGGCGTTCCTCACGTCTCACCTCGAGCGTCAGGCCACCGAGGTTGGCTGATGGGGACGCTCTGTCACGACGGACTGGCGTTCTCCTACACCGACGCCGGATCGGGCCCGCCGTTCGTCTTCCAGCACGGTCTCGGCGGCGACGCGCGTCAGCCGGCTTCGCAGGCGCCCGGCGGCTGTCGGCTGATCACGCTCGAGTGCCGCGGCCACGGCGGAACGCCGCTTGGACCCGAGGAGAGCCTGGGGTTCGAGACGTTCGCGCGCGACCTGGAAGCGCTGCTCAACTGGCTCGGACTCCCGCGCGTCGTGCTCGGCGGGGTCTCCATGGGCGCGGGGGTGGCGCTGGCGCTCGCGTGGCTTCGACCCGAGCGCGTGAGCGCCCTGGTGCTCGTCCGACCGGCCTGGATAGACCGCCGCCGGCCGCGGAACCTCGGCGTCTATACCGAGATCGCCTCGCTGCTCGGCGCACACGGGCCCGAGGCCGGCAAGACCCTCTTCGAGCACCACAGCGTGGCGTACCGCCGCGCCCGCCAGCGCTCGCCGGCACTCGCCGGCTCATTGACGGCCCAGTTCGACCGGCCGCACGCGCGCGAGCACTGCCGCGTGCTCGAGCGCCTTCCCGCCGACCGACCGATCGGACCGGACGCCGACTGGTCGCGGCTCGACATGCCGGCCTTGGTCATCGGCGCACGCGGCGACGACGTCCATCCCTATCGAATCGCAACGGCGCTGCAGGAGCGACTCCCGCGGGCCGAGGTGCACGAGGCTCCGTCCAAGGACCATGGCGACGCCGAGCATCGCCAGGCGATCGCCGCCGCGATCGGCAGCTTCCTCGCGCGGATCGGGCGCGCCGTCCCGGCCCCGACAGGTCACCGGTGAGCGCGCCGTCAGCTCGATGCTTTCAGGAGCTCGTCGATGCGCCGGCGCGCCTCGCCTGGCTGGACGATGAACGCGTAGGGTCCGTCGGCGCTGGTCGCCCACGGAACCAGGACGTCGAACTCGACTTCCGCGAGCAGCTGCAGGCTGTGTGCCAGCTGACGCCTGGCGCTTGCGTCCATGGATTCGAGGATCCCGGCGACCCATTCCCCGTCGCGGACGTAGAGCGTGTCGCCGGTGAACAGCACACGCTGCCCGCCCGTGCTCCAGCGGAAGGCGCTCGCACCGGGCGTGTGCCCCGGGATCGGGATCACCTCGAAGTCCCCGTCGAGCGCGTGGCGACCGGTGAACCGCTCGCTGATCGTCCAGCCGTGTTCCCGGACTGGGCCGGCATCGGCCGCGTTGACCAGGACGCGGGCGCCGAGCCCGCGCGCCGGCGCATCGGAGCCGAAGGCCGCCTCATGCCAGTGGCCGAGGTACTGACGCTCGACGCCGTGCTCGGCCAGCGACGGGAGGTCGCGCTCGAGCAGCCCGGTGTTGTAGACGAGGAGGTTGCCCGGCTCGCGCTCGAGCAGGAAGGCGCGAACCGAGAGCTCGGGCGCGAAGGACAGCGGCTGCGCGCTCGTCGCATGAAGTCCGGCGATATCCGGGGTCGTGAGCCGCGCTGGGGTGGTCAAGACGAGCCTCCTTTGGTATAATTACGTACCGTATCGTAACATAATCGCTGCTCATCACGCTGCTCACCCGCAGCGATACGACTAGGGGATCGGCCGAGGACTCCCCGCGCGTGGGCGAGAGAAGGCGCCGCCGAAGATGCCTTCGGCCGCGCCGAGCAGCGCGCCTCGCCGGACCTGCGTCCGCTCGACCGGCGGCAGGCCGTCGCGGTAGACGGACATGGCGCCGGCCCGCATCGCGCCTTCGACGGCGTCCGGTGCGTGCCGATGGAGATCCGCCGCGTGGCCCGAGACGACGACGCGATGCGGGTCGAATGCGTTGACGAGCGCGCCGAGGCCATGACCGAGGATCCCCGCGGTGCTCCCGATCGCCCGGCGCGCGGGCGAATCACCCCCCTCCGCAGCCGCGAACACGGCTTGCGCGTGCTCGCGCGCGCTCGTCTGGGTCGCATGGCGCCCGGCGGCGCGGGCCAGCGCCCGCTGGTCGACTTCTGTCTCCCAGCATCCCCGAGCGCCGCAGCGGCACTCGAGCCCTGCCCTGCCGAAGGGAAGGTGGCCGTACTCGCCCGCGAGTCCGGCGCGGCCGCGTTGCAGGCGCCCGTCGACGACCAGGGCACCGCCGATGCCGACCGCGCTGTGGACGAACAGCAGCGTCTCCGCATCGGGCTCGGCGCTTCCCCGCGTCTCGGCCAGGGCGGCCAGTGCGCTGTCGTTGTCGACGAGGACCGGGACGGCCCATTCGTCGCGCAAGAGCCGACCCAGCGGCACGTCGCGCCAGCCGAGGTTCGGGGCGAGTAGTACGCGGCGGTCGGCGCCGCCGACGAGCCCGTGGACGGCGACGCCGAGCCCCAGGCAGCGTGATCCCAGCCGCTCGACACGAGGGGTGACGAGACGGCGGACCTGGGCCATGACGGCCGCCGATCCGGTGTCGCCGAGGTGTGACGACTCCTCGTCCAGGACCCGACCACCCAACCCGACCTCGGCGACGACGATGAGCTCGGCAGCGAGCTCCACCGCCAGCGCGACCGGCCCGCGCGGGGCCGGACGGAGCTCCGTCGTGGGTCGCCCGCGTCGGCCGCTGCGAGGGGCGGGGCCCTCGGTGACATAGCCGAGCCGGACAAGCTCGTCGGCCAGCGCCGCCGCCGTCGCGCGGGTCACCGCCAGCTCCCGAGCGAGCTCGGCCCGCGTCGCCGAGCCCCCCGCCCGGTGCAGAAGCCGAAGCGCTCGCGCGAGGTTCGTGTCGCGCAGGTGCTCCGACATCGACGGCATCCGGTGCGATTCCATTATGCTCAAGGCGTGAACATATTACGCCCGCCCACGACGCACGGACAGCCGACGTCGCGTGCCGCTGCCTGGTGGCGGGATGCGGTGCTGTACCAGGCCTACCCGCGCAGCTTCGCCGACGGCGACGGCGACGGCAGCGGCGACCTCGAAGGCCTGGCCGGCCGCCTCGAGCACCTCGCGTGGTTGGGCGTGGACGCCGTGTGGCTCAACCCGGTGTACGTCTCGCCGATGGTCGACGGCGGCTATGACATCGCCGATCACACCGACATCCACCCGCTGTTCGGCGACCTCGCTGCGTTCGACCGCATGGTCCGATCGGCGCACGCCTTGGGCCTGCGCGTCCTCATGGACTTCGTGCCCAACCACACCTCGGCCGAGCACCCGTGGTTCCGTGCTTCGCGCTCGAGCCGCGAGCACGAGAAGCGCGACTGGTACTTCTGGCGCGACGGTCGCCTTCAGCCCGACGGCGCGGAGCTGCCGCCGAACAACTGGGTCAGCGCCTTCGGAGGTCCAGCCTGGAGCCATGACGTCGCGACGCGACAGTGGTACCTGCACACCTTCTTGCCCGAGCAGCCCGACCTCAACTGGCGCCGACCCGAGGTC
>Ga0136617_10002249_pt1 | contig 17241 bp, 16 predicted proteins | sample AntDrymUQ3222106_2_FD_129672 | JGI IMG/M metagenome (GOLD analysis project Ga0136617, IMG submission 129672) | Polar desert sand microbial communities from Dry Valleys, Antarctica - metaG UQ322 (21.06) | ecosystem: Environmental > Terrestrial > Soil > Desert | place: Antarctica: Dry Valley...
TCTGACAGTTTCATTTTTGAAAAATTTTATTGATAACAAAAAAAGCAGAAAAGTAAAAGAGTTAAAGGTGAAAAAACCGACTGATTATCAACAAGCCGACTTTTTCACCTTTTCATTTTTCTGCTTTTTCACTTTAACTATCTGAGTATTAAAACTAAACACCGGTCGCCAAACCGTTCAAAGCTGATAACAAAGCATCCACTTTGTCGGTCTTTTCCCAGGTGAACTCATCGTTCGTGCGTCCGAAGTGTCCGAACCTAGCAGTCGCTTTGAAAATCGGACGGCGCAAATCGAGCGTCTCGATAATGCCATTCGGCGTTAATTCAAAATTGTTGCGAACCGCTTCCGAAAGTTTATCTTCGTCAACTCTGCCTGTGCCGTGCGTGTCAACACGGACCGAAACCGGCTCGGCGACTCCGATGGCGTAAGCCAATTGAACGGTGCATTTTTCCGCCAAGCCGGAGGCGACGATGTTTTTGGCGATATAACGCGCCATATAAGCAGCTGAACGATCAACCTTCGTCGGGTCTTTCCCGGAAAACGCGCCACCGCCGTGCGGTGCATAGCCGCCATAAGTATCGACGATGATTTTGCGTCCGGTCAAACCGGCATCGCCCATCGGACCGCCGACGACAAAACGTCCGGTTGGATTGATATGATATTTGGTATCGTCATCGAGCAGGTCGGCGGGAACGGTGGTTTTAATAATTTTTTCTAAAATATCCGAACGAAGTGTTTCGGTCGAAACTTCTTCGGCATGCTGCGTGGAAATGACAACGGCTTCGACGCGAAACGGTTTGCCGTCGCGATATTCAACCGTTACCTGGGATTTTCCGTCGGGACGAAGATACTTCAATTCGCCGCTCCGTCTCGATTCGGAGAGTTTTCTGGTCAGATTATGCGCCAGTTGAATTGGCAGAGGCATTAACTCATCCGTTTCATTACAAGCGAAACCAAACATCAATCCCTGGTCACCCGCACCGCCCGTGTCTACGCCTTGCGCGATATCGGGCGATTGCGTACCGACCGCGTCCATCACGCTTAAAGTGTTGCAATCGTAGCCGTAGCTGGCATCATTATAACCAATATCGTCAATTGTATCGCGGACGATTTGTTTGTAATTCACTCTGGCGTTGGTCGTAATTTCGCCGGCAATAACGGCTAAACCCGTCGTCACCAATGTTTCACAAGCAACTCTGCCGTTCGGGTCTTGTTCTAAAATCGCATCAAGAACCGCATCGGAAATTTGGTCGGCGATTTTGTCGGGGTGGCCTTCGGTAACAGATTCTGAAGTAAATAAAAATTTTGCGTCACTCAAATTATTTGTAACTCCTTTATACAAATGAAAATTAAACTTTGGGAAAGATAGCAAAAGGGAAATTCTATCTTTTAATCTAAAGAGTGTCAAAAGCTAGAAGGTTTTGAGGATAATATGTTCCTTAAATTTATATTTTTTAGAAACGAAAGACCAAACTACAATACAGTAACTATTCAGGTATAGTTTTCAATAATTAGTCATCACTCGGTTGCGGAATGGGCGGATTAGATTGGAATGAGATCAAGCCGTTGATTGAAAACGCTTTTGCTATTAAAGGTTTTGCTTTTCAAACCAAACTAAACTTCTGTCACAATAAATCCGATTTTTCCATCTTTGTTGACGCGGAAATGATAATAGAAAATCTTATCCGACAGCGTCATTTTGTAATAAAAGACTTCCGTTAGTGTCGGATCGAGCACGAAATATTCAGCCGTGATTTTCTCTTTGCCAAGATAAGCGAACGACTTCATTTGTTTGAGATTTTCACTCGTTTGTTTGCGGAAATTTTCGTTGATACGCGAGGCGTAAGAAGTCGTCAGGCTTTCGGAATTTTTATTTTCGGCAATGTCTTTGAGAGTTTGCAAAAAATTGTTTGTTTGATTCAGAGTTTCTTCTTTGGTTTCTTTCAGACCGCCGATAAATGCTCCCGGAATGTAAAAATTGGCGACTCGTTTTGAGATATATTCAGCCCCGAAACCACCGTCTTCGAGATTGCCGATGATAGCAACGGTCAGCTTTTCTTTCGGAAAATTTCGGACAACGCCGCCGAATCCGCCAACCGTCGAGCCGTGATGAAAGATGTTTTTATGTCCGTTGAATGTGTCGTTGAAAAACGCAAAGCCGTGTGCAACGGTTCTACCTCCGTTTAATTTTGCAGGTTGAAGCATTTGTTCCAAGCTCGTTTGTTTGACGATTTTTCCGTGCAAAACGGCTTCCCACCATTTCGCCAAATCAATCACCGTTGCCAAAATTCCGCCGCTTGGAGCAATAACTTTCGGGCGAAAAGGCTCGCCGTTTTCCCACTTATCATTTCGTAGCTCATAGCCCGTAGACCGATTCGGCACAACGTCTTCCTGATGTTTGAAACGAATCGAAGGCAGATTCAAAGGCTTCAAAATCCTTTCCGTCACAAATTCTTCATAAGTTTTTCCGCTCGCTTTTTCGACGATAATGCCGACTAAAGGTAGATTCGTGTTTGAATAGCTCCAATTATCTCGCGGTTGATAGAGCAGCGGAAAATCTTTTACCAAAGCGACAAATTCTTCCGCTGAATACTCACGCCGATAGGAAAAGTCTTTGATTTCAGTCCAGTCTTTCAAACCCGAAGTATGATTCAGCAAATCCCGAACGGTGATTTTTTGCCAAGTTGCGGGAGCGCCTGCAGGCAAATATTTGTTAATCGGATCATCAAGATTTACTTTGCTGTCTTCGACCAGCAACATCAAGGCTTCGGAAGCAAACTGCTTGGAAATTGAGCCGATTTCGTAAATTGTATTTTGCGTGGCAGGAACTTGCAGTTCAAGGTTCGCAAAACCGTAACCGGTTGCCTTGATTACTTTTCCGTCTTTGATAACAGCTAATGAAAGTCCCGGAATTTTTCGCTTTTGAATTTGTTCGGTGATGAATTTATCAAGCTGGTCGGCACGAACTGTTGAAAAAGCAAAAGACAACAAAACAAAGAAGAAATAAATCTTGAAAACATTTTTCATAAATAGACAACTTTCCTAAGCGGGAAGTGTTACCCTTAAACCATTGATGACGCATAGCTTAGCATCATACCTGAGCAGTTACACAATATAATTTGCGTCCGATAATAAAGATTATGTTAATTATTTATTTTTGTTATTTGTTAAAAAATTAATCAGTATTATTATTTATTGCTTTCAAATGCTTCCCTAAGTGCAAGCAGAACATCTCTTTTACTGTATTCAACTAAATTATCAAAGCGAATTTCTAAACTAAAATTATTGACAGATGATATGTAGTGGTAAATTTTACCGTTGGAGGCATTTTTGTTGAGCGGCAAATCTTTGCTTATCACGGTTTTACTTGCTTTGGCAGAACGACGGATTTCATCGCGTTTTAACCCTTGCTCTTTAATATTAGATACAAAATCGTGCATAGCTTGTTCGTCAAATTGACGAGCAATTTCAAGAAGTATGGATTTAGCTGAAATGTTTGATTTGAGACATTTAGCACGGATTGTCTCAGGGAGACTGGCAAGTGTCATAGATTCAGTAACAGTTGTGCGACTCTTGCCGATTTTCTTTGCAATTTCCTCATGCGTATATCCAAATTTCCCGCTCAAATAAGCTAAACCGTCGGCTTCTTCCCAAATGGTCAAATCTTTTCTTTGGAGATTCTCAATCAGGGCAATTTCTGCAATTGTCTTTTCATCAATATCGAATTCAATACATGGAACTTCAAATAAACCGGCACGGGTAGCGGCTCGCCAACGCCGTTCGCCGGCAATAATCATCCATGTCCCGTCACCATTCGGTTTAACCAATAACGGCTCTAAAACACCATTTTGTTGTATCGAACTGGTCAACTCACTCAAATCACCGATTTCGACTCGTGGTTGTTCGGGATTAGGCGCGATTTTCTGAATAGGAATAATTTTTCCGATAGAACGATAATTTCGTGCCAACTCTTCAACATAATGAGCATCGTGCCGCATTTTTATTCCAGATGGTAGACCTCTCTTAGACACGTTTTAGAACCTCCTTAGATAATTCTTGATATTCTAGCGAGCCGGAAGATTTTGGCGAATAAGTAAAAATCGTTTCTTTGTGAGCCGGAGATTCTTCCAGCCGAACGCTGCGCGAGATAACGGTTTTAAATGCCTTCTTACCAAAAACTTGGCGAATATGTTGTTCGACGTCTTTGGAAAGTGAAGTCCGTTTATCGAAAAGCGTTACTAAGACACCAAGTAATTCAAGCTCTGGATTAGGACGCGAGCGAACCTTTTCGATAGTTTCAAGGAGGTCGTCAGTTCCCTCTAAAGCAAAATAAGAGGATTGAATTGGAATCAAAACGTGGTTAGCGGCAACCAAAGCATTTACGGTAATGAGACCGAGTGTTGGCGGCGTATCTATAAAAATCAGGTCATATTTGGAACGAATACCCTCGAGTCGGTCACGCAGACGAAAAATTGCGTCAAAGTCACCGACGAGTTTAGCTTCGAGCTTAGCAAGATTTATCTTTGAAGGAATAATATCCAACTTTGTTACTTTGGTTGGATAAATAAAATCATCACAAGGCTCACCGGTTTCAGTAAAAAACTCGAAAGCACTACCGTTGATAGTGTGCGGTTCGACAAATGAAAGCGAACTATTGGCTTGCGGATCTAAATCGAGCAGTAAAACTTTTTTTCCCTTCAAGGCGCAGGCAGCAGAAAGGTTAATCGCGGTAGTAGATTTCCCGACTCCGCCTTTTTGGTTAGCTATAACAATTATCATTCTGAAAGTAGATGAAAAATTATCCGATTAAATCCGGCCATTCTTCCGATGTCTGAATTGACTCATCATCTAAGTCAGTTTCAGTTTTGGTTGAAGAAGCGGAAATATCTAAAACATTCTGTTCGACGAAAATTGCACAATCTAAACGCAGTGCAAGAGCAATTGCGTCCGACGGACGAGCATCGAGAGCTAAAATTTGATTGTTATTGTCAACCAACTCGATTAACGCATAAAAGGTATTGTCGCGCAAATCTGAGATGGTAACGCGAGTAACCTGTAATCCAGTTTCGACGATAAAGTTCTTCAACAAATCGTGGGTCATTGGACGTTGCGGAACAATTTTTTCTATTTCTAAAGCGATTGCGTTCGCTTCGTAAGCCCCGACCCAAATAGGCAAAATTGTATCAGAATCAATACCCTTAAGAACAACAATCGGAGTATTAGTATTCGGATCCATAATCAACGCACCGATTTTTACTTCAATTAACATACCTTGAAAAAATCCTAAAATTCAACTATATCGGATTTAACAAATTCTACCATACAAAGTATTGACTTTTGCTTCAAGAATTTCGACATTAACAATTTTTCCTAAACGTTCCGCAGACCCTTCAAAATTAACGACTGTTTGACAAGTAGTATGACCGGAAAGCTGAGCCGTGTTTTTATTTGAAATCTTCTCGACTAAAACTTTGAATATTTTATTCAAGTAATTTTGAAAAACTTTCTGCTGATTATTTTTAACGGCTTTTTCCAGTTCAAGAAATCGCTCGGATTTTTCTTTTGCAGAAACGTTATCGGACATTTCAAATGCTGGCGTTCCCGGTCTCGGCGAATATTTGAATATATATGCGCTGGTGAATTGACAGTATTTTACAATCTTTAGGGTTTCTAAAAAATCTTGTTCGGTTTCATTCGGAAACCCGACAATAATATCGGTCGTAAGAGAGATATTTCTCGGAGAAGCTTTAATTTTATCGATCCTACTCAAATAACTTTCGATTGTGTGACCGCGCCGCATTAGCCTTAAAATAGTATTACTTCCCGATTGCACCGGCAGATGCACCCAATTGCAGAGGTTTTCATATTCGTCTATGGCGGTCACAATATCTGTATGAAAATCTCTGGGAAAAGAAGTCGTAAATTTTATCCGCTCGATACCGGTTGCAGCGACTGCTCGCAACAGGCGGGAAAAAGCCGTCGCGCCCGTAAACTTCTCCAAACCACTGTCGGACGACGGACGATAGCTATTGACATTTTGACCAATCAGATGAACTTCTCGGATACCTTCACGACGAAGTTTTAAAACGTGTCGAATAATGTCAGAAGCCATCAGACTCTTTTCCCGGCCTCGTGAAAAAGGAACAATACAGTAGGTGCAAAATTTGTTGCAGCCCTCAATAATCGGAACGAACGCGACGAACGGAAATTGTCTCTGAGAATCGGCAACTGTCCAATCGTACCCAAATTCACGTTCACCTAAATCAACCAAATTCTTCTGTCCATCAAAAACCTTTTCAATCGCATCTGAAACGCGCCCGACCGCTCTTGTACCTAAAACAAAATTAATTCCCTGATCTCGGTTAAACAAAGTTTCGCCTTCGAGTTGGGCGACACAACCTAAAATACCAATGACTGGTTTTTTAGGATCTGGAGAATTATTTAAGTTGTCGGCAGAGGATTTGCGGATTTGCCCGATTCGTGTATAAAGTTTATGTTCGGCTTTTTCACGAACCGAGCAGGTGTTCAGCAAAACGACATCAGCCTCGACTTCGGACGCGGTCATTTGAAAACCTTTGGCTTCGAGCAGCGTAGCGACTCTTTCTGAATCAGAAACATTCATTTGACAGCCAAATGTTTCCATATAAACTTTTTTTACAGACATTTGAAATTTAAGGGTTCTAACAATTCAACAAACAAAAAACAATAATTGAATAAACAAAATAGTATGCAATTGACTTTCAAAACCCGAGACTTTGTCCATTTACATCTTCATACGGATTATAGCCTTTTGCAGAGTACAATCCAACTCAAGCCTCTCGCCAAACGTTTAAAAGAATTGGATATGAAAGCATGTGCCATCACCGATTACGGAAATATGTACGGAGCCATCTCATTTTATAATACTTTGAAAATTAATGACATTCATCCAATTTTCGGATACGAAGCGTATTTGACAATGGGCAGTCGGCACGACCGTGAAGCGCGTCTGCATGCCGGCGAAAAACCTTACTATAATCTTGTTCTACTAGCAAGAAATTTAGAAGGTTATTACAATCTCGCGTTTCTGGCGTCAAAGGCGTTTACGGAGGGGATGTATCACAAGCCGCGTGTAGATTTAGAACTGCTAAAACAACGAAGCGGTGGATTGATTGGACTTTCCGGGGGGCTAAAAGGCAACGTCGGTCACTTTTTAAAACAGGAAAATTTCGAGTTAAAGCAGGAAAATTTCGAGAGAGCTTTGCAGGATGCTAAACTCTTTGAAGAAATTTTTGGCAAAGGAAATTTTTTTATAGAGATTCAAGACCACGGGTTAGAAGACGAAAGAAAAATTCAGGAAGAGACGATAAATCTTGCAAAAAAAACCGGCATTCCGCTAGTCGCTACCAATGAAGCATTTTATTTAACCAAAGAAGACGGACGAGCGCAGGAAATTTTAATGTGCATCGGCGAAGGCAAAACAATTAATGATGGAACCAGAAGCATTTTGGGAAGCGCGGAATTTTATTTGCGTTCAGCAGAAGAAATGTGGGATATGTTCGGCGACGAAGTTCCGGAGGCTCTTGAAAATACCCAAAAAATTGCTGAAATGTGTCAAGTAGATTTCTCTTCTACCAGTAAATTAACTTTACCCCAATATCCGATTCCGCTCGAAACAGATTGTAAATCTACTGATGAATACTTTGAAAAAGTTGTATTGGATGGATTTGAAAATCGTAAAACTACTGTATGGCAGCCCATGCAAGTAATGGGAAAACAAAAATACACAATTACCGATTATCAAGAACGTATAAGACGTGAAATTTCAACCATAAAAAATATGGATTTCCCAGGATATTTTTTGATTGTCTGGGATTTCATCAAGTATGCAAGAGAAAAAGGAATTCCAGTCGGACCTGGAAGAGGTTCGGCGGCAGGCTCGCTGGTCGCTTACTGTCTAGAAATTACAGATGTGGATCCGCTGCAATATGATTTATTATTTGAACGCTTTTTAAATCCAGAGCGAATTTCAATGCCTGATATTGACATTGACTTTTGTGTCCGCGGACGCAACGAAGTTATCAATCACGTCTCGCAATTATATGGACGGGAATCAGTTTGTCAAATAATCACTTTTGGAACGATGGCTTCTAAAGCGGCACTGAAGGATGTCGGACGGGCATTGAATATGCCGTATTCGGAGGTGGAAAAAATTGCTAAATTGATTCCACCTCCGGTCAGGGGGCGAAATGTTAGTATTTCACAAGCACTCGAACAAGTTCCTGAATTAAGAAAAGCAACTGAAACTAATCCGGAAGTTCTTGAATTGGTAGATTTGGCAAAAAGATTGGAAGGTTGTGCAAGACACTCCTCAGTGCATGCTGCCGGTGTCGTCATCTCGCCAAAACCCCTCCACGAATTAGTGCCAGTTACTTTTTCTTCGAAAAATGAGTTAACCAGCCAGTATTCTATGAACGACCTTGAAAAAGTCGGAATGCTTAAGATGGATTTCCTCGCTCTAACTACTTTAACTATTATAAGCGATTGTTTAAATTCGCTTAAGCAAAAAACACAAATTGAAATAGAGTGGAGCAAAATTCCGCTTGATGACGAGCTGACAATGGCGCTTTTTGGAGAAGGACGGACGGAGGCGATTTTCCAATTCGAATCCGCTGGCATGCAGGAAATTTGCCGTCGCCTGAAGCCGAAAGAATTAGAGGATCTGGCGGCTCTCAATGCTCTCTATCGTCCAGGTCCGCTGGACGGCGGAATGGTGGACGACTTCATAGCCCGCCATCGCGGTGAAAAAAGGGTGCAATACATTGTGCCGGAAATGAAAGATATTTTAAACAACACCTACGGTATTTTAGTGTATCAAGAACAAATTATGCAGCTCGCCCAGAAACTCGGCGGTTATACCTTGGGCGAAGCCGATATGATGCGCCGAGCTATGGGAAAAAAGAAGCGCGATGAGATGGCGGCTCACGAAAAGAAATTTGTTGACGGCGCCGTCAGCAGAAATATAAAACTTGAAAAGGCGGAAGCGATTTTCAAACTAATGGCACAATTTGCCGATTATGGATTTAATCGAAGCCATAGTGTTGCGTATGCTTATATAGCTTATCAAACTGCTTATCTTAAGGCGCATTATGCCGCTTACTTTTATGCAGCTGTTTTATCAAATGAAGCACATGACGCTACGAAAATATATAAATATTCCAACGAATTACATCTTGCAGGATTGCAGTTGCTGCCGCCCGATATAAATGAAAGCGACGCTGATTTTACGCCGCTCGAGAATGCCGTTAGATTTGGGCTCACAGCTATTAAAGGGATTGGAACGACAAGTGTTCAAGCAATTATCGAAGCCAGAAAAAAAGGAAAATTCACTTCGCTGTTTGACTTTACTGAACGGTTAGACCAGGGTTCGATAAACAGACGTGGGCTAGAAAGTTTGATAACTGCCGGCGCATTTGATTCCCTATGTCCCGCCCATTCAACAATAAATTTATGGCGGGCAAGACATTTTGCGGGTATCGAAGGGGCATTATCGCATGGTCAAAGAATTTTTCAGGATAATCAGAGAGGTCAGAATGCTTTATTCGGCGGTCAAGAAAAAACTCCGACGATACTGCAGGGTGAATTACCGAATGTCACATCATGGTCGGCGGCGGAATTAGCCCGCCAGGAAAAAGCGGCAATCGGGTTTTATCTCTCAACACATCCCTTAGATAGCTACAAGCAAATATTATCTGAATTAAAAATATTAAATGTGGCAGATTATGAAGTCATTAATCCAGGCGATAAGATAGCTCTTGCCGGCATTATTACCGGAATGCAGGTAAAACAAAGTAAGAAAGGAAATCGCTTTTGTATATTTAGACTTGAGGATCAATCAATCGGCGTAAAGTGTCTGGCTTGGTCAGAAGCCTATTTCAAATTTTCAGATAAATTAAAAGATAATGAGCTTATAATAGTTAATGGAAAGGTTGAATCAGTTGAGGGGCATGAGATTACAATTATATTAGAATCTGTTAGGAAATTAACGGAAGCCGTTTCGTTAGAGGCAAAGACAGTTTCAATAATTTTGCCGGATAAGAATTTTGGCGCAGTCTACTTTGACGAATTACTAACTATTTTAAGCCGCAATCGTGGGAATTGCGAGGTGTTTCTAAAATTAAATTTGGGACAACAAATTGATGTAAAAATACAATCTCAACCAATCCGAGTTCAAGGGTCAGCCGCTTTGGAAAACGAGCTTGTCGAGCGAGGATGTCAAGTTGCTTGGAATTTATAACGTTAGAAGAAAGTTTTTAATCAAATATATGCCTGATAAAAAGAGAGAGGCGTTTAAACGGGTGCAAATGGCGCGCCATCCGGAAAGACCGTACACCACCGATTTATTAGCAGCTGTTTTTACAGATTTTGTCGAACTCCGCGGTGATCGACGCTATGCTGATGATGCGGCGATTGTGGGTGGTTTTGCTAGACTTGATGAAATGGAAATGGTAGTTATTGGTCATCAAAAGGGACGCGATACAAATCAGCGAAGACACCGAAATTTTGGAATGCCAAAACCCGAAGGTTATCGGAAAGCCTTGCGTTTAATGAAACTGGCTGAGAAATTTGGGAGACCGATTATTACCTTTATAGATACACCTGGCGCATATCCTGGAATTGATGCTGAAGAGCGCGGGCAGGCAGAAGCTATCGCTTATAATCTGCGTGAAATGGCTAAATTGAAAGTACCAACAATAGTAGTTATTTTAGGTGAAGGCGGTTCGGGTGGAGCATTAGCTATCGGGGTCGGCGACCGGGTATTGATGATGGAAAACTCAGTGTATTCAGTAATAACGCCTGAAGGTTGTGCAGCCATACTTTGGAAGGATGCCGGTCGTTCTAATGAAGCGGCTGAATGCTTACGCCTAACGGCAGATGATTTGCAAGAGTTTGGTCTGATCGACGAAATTATACCTGAGAAAAACGTTTGGAAATTTTCTTCTGAGGAAGATTCCGTGCCCGACAATTCATTCACTGATATTGCTCAAAATATGAAAAAAATACTTCTTCGCCATCTACACGAGTTAAATAATCTAGAGACAGATAAAAGAATTAAGATAAGATTCCAGAAATTTAGGAAAATGGGAAATTGGGTAAGTTGAAGTTTATGAATTTAAGTTTATGAATTTAAGTTTTTTACTATAAATAATAAAAAAGACTAAAAGTGAAAAATAAAATAAAATTCAAAAACCTTTTAAAAACTACAAATTACGAATAAATCTAAAACGGTATATCGTCATCTTTTGGGGAAGCCGAAGAGGAAGGTTCTATACCGCCTGAGTTATTTAGGGCGGAAAAATTGTTATCGGATGTTGAATCTGAAGACGTTTCCTCCCGATTATCGCCGCCAATAAAGTGCATGTCCGTGCCTTGAATGACTAATGAAAAGCGTTTATTACCATCGCGGTCAGTCCATTCTTCAGTTTGCAGTCGCCCTTCGACATACACAGACCTTCCCTTAGTTAAGTATTTTGAGGCGTTTTCGGCTTGTTTACCCCAGAGTGTAACCTTAAACCAAGTGGTTACGTCTTGAAACTCGCCAGCCTTATCGCGTTTTTTCTCATTTGTTGCCATTGAAAAATCGCAAACCGCATTGCCTTGCGGCGTATAGCGAAGTTCAGGATCGCGTCCTAGATTTCCGACTGCGATAATTTTATTAAAAGACATTTTGTAAATTTCTCCATTAAATAAATTGTTTTCAAGCAAACTTTTTTAGATACTACTTTCATCAGTAGATTGAGGTCAAGTAGTAAATCATTTGGATGCCGCATCTAATTATATTATCAAACATGTTTAGTCTGCAAAAATTTATTCGATTAAAACAGTTATCAATAAGGATATTAACTTTTATAACTTTATTTTACCAATGTATTTTGAGCCAGGATATAAACAAAACTAAAACAAGTAATACTGTGCAGGAATTTAATTTGTCTTATCCCTTTAAGCTCTGTTGGAATTCAAAAAGCAAAGAAAAAGTGAATAGCACTGCTGCGTCCGATAATGTAAATTATTTTTTCTATTCGAATGCTCCAGGAATAATAAAATCATTAAATTCTGAATCGGGTGAGAAACGATGGGAAACGGATTTAGGGGGAGAAATCGTTTCAACTCCTTACATTGACGGCGAAAACTTATATATTGTTTCTAAACCAAAGGAAAATCAAAATGAATTACTTACAGATAATAAAGTATCTTCAGATGATAATGAAAAAAACATCATAATTCGTTCATTAAGCATCACCAGCGGCGTAACAATATGGCAAACTAATCTGAAAACAAAATTAAATTCAGAGCAGATATTTTTATATATTCATAAAAGCACATTATTAATAGCCGATAAGAATGGAAACTTGCACTCCATTTATAAAAATGACGGCATTTATAATTGGCAAAAAACTTTAGGTGTAAAATTGTCGGCTCCGCCATATTTTTATGCGGATAAAGCAATTTTGGGAACATTTGAGAAGCAATTAATTATCCTTAACTTAGGAGAAGGCGAAACATACAAAAAAATAGAATTGCGTATTATTCCAACCGCAGTTTCCTTTAATACCAATGATGATACGTTAATTGTCGGCGATCAGAAGGGAATAGTTTTATCAATAAAAATGGAAAAAATAGAAAAAATAGATTTTGAGATTTCAAAAAAGGAAAAAAATAAGAAAGATAAAAGTTGGCAGTTTCGGCTCGGCGCAGAAGTGTCTAATATAAATTTCACTTCAAGAGGCTTACTTATTACTTCACTTGATAATTTCGTATATCTGATTTCAGTAGAGAAAGGAAACTTAATATGGAAAAGGAGATTGGCAGGAAGAATTTCCGAGAAATCACTCGTTTTTGATAATTATGCATTTATAACGACAATTGCCGAGCCGACTATTTCTATAGTTGAATTAAGCACTGGCAGATTAATTAATAAAATTATTTTGGAAGATGAAAATTTCGTAACCGCCGATCCTATAAAAATTCAGAATAAAATTATTGTTCCAACCTTAAAAGGGCTTTATGCTTTTTCTCCTAGTGAGTGTTATGAAATTGAAAATCAGCTTTTAAGATGGGAAGGTAAAAGCAGGTTATAAATGCAAACCTGCTTTTGATGGAAAATTTTGATAAATTTTAATGTGAATTGGTATAACTTTGCATTATGGAGTAGATTTCATCTTTAACGACTAACTTCTTCTTTTTAAGGGTCGTTTCCTCAAGCAATTCTTCATCGTTCGGGTAAGTTAATTCAGCTAATTCGGTTAATCTTTTCTCATAATTTTGGTGTTTTTGCACCAAATCCCTGAAACTCGGATTTTCTTTTATCAATTCGTCCCTAACGGAATCCGTCGTTGTCATATCCATAATTTTCTTTCCTTCCTGATTTAAAGTTTTATTTGATAACTCAAAGCAATTTAAGTTAAATGACAGGTTTTGCTTCGGGTTATAAAACTGATAATATATCAAAAGCTTACCTTTAATCAAGTTTTCAGCTTGAAATTTTCAAACTATCAGCTAAATCTAAACCGCATTACGAAAGCGTTTTCTGAAGGTTGGGTGTAGAAATTCATTCGTTTATGAACTTCAACAAATCCGTTGAGACGATAAAATTTTTGCGCCTTTGTGTTTGATTCCCGAACTTCCAACCAAACTGTTTTTATTTTTAATTTCTTGGCATTGATTAAAAATTCATTCAAAAGCAAACTTCCAATTCCCTTCCTTTGGTAGTCCCTTGAAACTCCAATGTTAATTATATCTGCTTCAGAATAAATTGACTTATCAAAGCTATCTGCTAATGTAAAGCGAACTGTTATAAAACCAACAACAATTCGACATTTCTTAGCCGTTAATAAATATGAATCTTTTCTGTCCAACTCCTTCTTATAATCATCTGTTTGCCAAACGCCTAAATTTACTTCATTTGCAATTGTAATAACCTGTGCCAAGTCAACTTGTTGCATTGATTCTAATTTTATTTGGTTCATATTGATTTATACTGTATTTAATCTGTTTTTAGGGGATTGGAGCATAACTAGAGAAGATAAGAAAAAACCAGTAAAGAGAACTCAAGTCCTTATCTTTGTTTTCTTTATTTGTTATCGGACGCATTATTGAGTATTGTATTTTTAGCTATAATAGAAGCCATATTTTCTTCAATAACAACAAACTTATTACTTTTAATAATGAAGTCTGGTATTAGATTGTAGTATCTTTCGAAGCTTCTTCGTTTAACAATTACTTGAGCATTTGATAAAAGACTCAACTCCTCGATTAGTTTTTCAATAGTAAAAGCCTTAGTCCTTTCAAACCTTTTTAAAGCCTTGAAATTAACGAACTCAACTTTTTCTAGAAAATAAAGATTTTTACCAGCTGGAACAACAACAAAGGCTTTACTATTCCCACCTATATTTACAAACTTCAAAATGGTTTCCAAAAGAGATACTTCGATTACTTTACAACTTAATGCGGTTCCTAAACCTCTTGCGGTCGCTAACCCTATTTTTATACCAGTAGAACTTCCAGGACCGTTTGAAACAATTATTGATTTTATATTTTTTTTCTCAATTTTGTTTTTGTCCAACACTTTCGATATTTCACCTAAAAACTCCTCCGCTTTCAAACCTTCTTTGATGCCTTGCCAAAAATCTATTTCATTTTCACCCTCTATAATCGAAATGCTGCCACCTTCGATTGCAGTTTCAATCGAAAGGATAATTTTTCTTTCAAGTTTCATTAATTTGTAAGATTCTCTTTGATGTATTATTTACTTTCTATTAAGAAATGAGACTTTTAGCAATTCGTTTAACAGCCGGAGTGAGCCGAAAAAATATATCTCCGATTTGATAAAAGATTCGTGGTCGGTTGTCAAACTCGCCTTCCATATCAATTGTCGCTTGTATCGGATTCGGCGGGATTCTTTTTTTTATTTGCCGAAACAGCTTTTTTTTATCGTGAAGAAAATAATGCAGAGGGATTAATTTCACTTCGCTTTTCCACTCTTTTTCGACGGTTTTTATCAGCCATTGCGGAATATCTTTCACCTCTTCAACAATCGGCGTATCTTGTACATTTAATCCGAGATACTTGCATGCCAACCCAATGGTACAGACAATCCACTTCCTTCTAGTCGGGCTAATTTGATTCAAGCATCTTTCCCAATCGAAATTTGCCGGACGATTCGTTACAGCATAATAAATGTCCCAAAGTCTTATTTTGTATGCTCCGCCGTCGGTCAGCCAATGCACACATAAAACCCGTAAATGGTCTTCCGGGCGCAATATGCGAATTTCAGTCTTGCCGCATTTTATTGTCTGTGAATTAGCGTAGAGACTTTCATACGAGAGGCTGTCGAGTTGTCTTGCTCCTTTATGCAAATCAATAGCTGTGTTTTCGTTAAAACTCTCAAGAAACTTCATTGCTTCATCATATTTGTCCGGCTCTATGATAAAATCAATGTCATTGAATCGGCGTTTAATCGGCTCAGTATAAAATTGAGCCGCCGCCCAGCCCTTTATTAAAATAGGCTTGAATCCGGCGTTTTCAAACCGCATCCAAGCCTTTTCTAAATGATATTCGTGAACTTTGTAACTTAATGTGTTGAAGCCTTGAAAATCCATTCCCTCACTTTTTTCACTTTTGTTGTTTTAATTCAATATTTTTCTTTCCACCCCGGACTGCTGCGGCACAGGTTCCGTTAGCGCAATTACCTGAAGCGCATTGACTACTGTTATCACAATGGCACCCAATGGCTCTATGGCTACTGGCGCATGAAGTTTGAGCACTGACATCCGTCGGCGCCACGAGTGAAGAAATTAAAGGTAGTGCTACGACCGAAGCTAAACCAACTTTACGTATAACCTCGCGGCGCGACATCCCGTTGAAATCAACAACAATTTCATTTGTGTTTTCAATCAAATTTTCTTTCTTTAATTGATCTAAAGCCAACCAAACTAAATCTTCCGGCACGAGCGTTCCCGATTTATCGCCGAACAATTTCGTTATGTCAGCGACGGAATTTTTCCCGTCACAAGCTTTCCATACAAAAGCAGATGTTTCGTTCAAACAATGTGCTTTATTTATTTCCAAATCAAATACCAAAACTTCGTCCGGCATTTCCTGAATGACCAAACCTTCTTTTCGAGCCGTATGTTTTTGCGAGTTATTCATAATTTCTCCTGAAATAGTCTAATTTGTTAAAAAGCTGTTTAGCAAATTTCAATCCGTTTGAATAGTAAAGTAATTGAGAAGCGTGGTGGCGAAATCTTTTGCCTCACCTCTCACAGTTTTGACGATTATTGCACGACTTGCCAATTTATTCAAGACCTCTAAAACAAATTTCGGTTTATTTCTAATCGGTAAAGCGTGCGGAAGAATTTCCATTATTGCTTGTCCGCTGCTCAATCTTCTCGGACACCATCTTTTTGGAATTTTTTTCCCCCGTTTATACTGAGCCATCAGCACCATTCCGACTGGAATCGTTTTCGTTCCGGCGATTCCGCCGATTGATTCTACCGAACATTCTAGTTGGGTGTAAGGGTCAACTATTCCCCGAAGTGACAACCATTTCGGAAACGGCTGAACATTTCCAGCCGCGTCTAAAACCGCATATTCATCTGAGTAATATACCGCACCTTTTTTTACTAATTCAGCCACCAGAGTTGATTTACCGGAATAACTTTTTGCCGGGATAACTATCGCTTGATTTTTCCATGCAACGACTCCGGCATGCAGAAACACTCTGGAAACAGCAAACTCGGCAACCGTTATTCGAACTTCACTTTCAACCATCTGGAAAAAAAATTCGCCGCCCGCTTCTTCGATTACCTTTTCGTCATTTCTAAAAAGATTAAATCTTTCGCCTCTTTCCGTTTTATTCGATTTAATAATAAAACGATATTCAATCTCTTGTTCCTGAACTTTTTCAAACCCGGTTGGGAAAGTTTTTTCAAGCAGTCGGTATATTTGCTCCAGATACAGAATCTTTTCAGCTTCGATACCAATTTTAACCCCGAACGCCTGAAATTTTATCTGCTTGTCCGTGAAGAAATCATTTTGTATTGTCTGCTTACTCATCAAATTTCTATAAAAACCCAACTTATAACAATGATTCGGACAGAATTAAGTGGAAATGACCGCATAATTCCTTAAGTTTTCGTAATGCTCTTGATATTTTATCGTCGTTTGCTTCAAACCTAACTTGGAAATAAACATCTTCAGCAA
>Ga0136617_10002250_pt1 | contig 17235 bp, 16 predicted proteins | sample AntDrymUQ3222106_2_FD_129672 | JGI IMG/M metagenome (GOLD analysis project Ga0136617, IMG submission 129672) | Polar desert sand microbial communities from Dry Valleys, Antarctica - metaG UQ322 (21.06) | ecosystem: Environmental > Terrestrial > Soil > Desert | place: Antarctica: Dry Valley...
ACGCCAGCCTGGTCGAGATACGCGACGCCCACCGGCGGCTGATCGCCAAGGTCCATCCCGACGCCGGCGGCTCGGCCGAGCTCGCCAACCGGGTCAACACCGCGCGCGACACATTGGTCGCCGAGTTGAACCGCCGCACGCCGCGCGCTTCCTGATTTCAAGCACTTACATCGGAGACTTTATGCACGACTTTCACCCGACCTCGCTGCGCGAATATGACATACGCGGCATCGTCGGCGACACTTTGGGCGAGAAGGACGCCTATGCGCTGGGACGCAGCTTCGCGACTCTGGTCCGGCGCGGCGGCGGCACAAGGGTCGCGGTCGGCTATGACGGCCGCGAAAGCTCGCCGATGCTGGAAGCCGAACTGATCCGCGGCTTGAACGACAGCGGCACCGACGTCGTCCGGATCGGGCTCGGCCCGACGCCGATGCTTTATTATGCCGAGGCCGAGCTCGAGGTCGACGCCGGCATCATGATCACCGGCAGCCACAATCCGGCCAATTACAACGGCTTCAAGAAGGTCATGTTCGGCGGCGCCTTCTTCGGCCAGGACATCCAGAAGCTTGGCGTCATGGCGTCACAGGCCGATTGGGAGGAAGGCACGGGCACGGTCGCCGAGGCCGACGTAATGGACCTTTATATCGTCCGGCTGATGCAGAATTTCGACGGCGGCCCGTTTCGGATCGGCTGGGACGCGGGCAACGGCGCGGCCGGCCCCGCGCTCGAAAAGCTCGTCGCCTTGCTCCCCGGCGAGCATCATTTGCTCTATACCGACATCGACAGCGCCTTCCCCAACCACCATCCCGATCCGACCGACGAGGCCAATCTCGAGGATCTCAAGCGGCTCGTCGCCGACAAGGGCCTCGACTTCGGCATCGCTTTCGACGGCGACGGCGACCGGATCGGCGCGGTCGACGGCGAGGGCCGGGTGGTCTGGGGCGACCAGCTGCTCGCGATCCTCGCCGAGCCGGTGCTCCTGGACCAGCCCGGCGCGACCATCATCGCCGACGTCAAGGCGAGCCAGGCGCTTTACGACCGGATCGCAATATTAGGCGGTAAGCCTTTGATGTGGAAGACCGGGCATAGCCTGATCAAGTCCAAGATGAAGGAAACCGGCGCGCCGCTCGCGGGCGAGATGAGCGGGCATATTTTCTTCGCGCACGATTATTACGGCTTCGACGACGCGCTCTACGCCGCGATCCGCCTGATCCGCGCCGTCACCCAGCTCGGCGGCTCGCTGACCGCGCTTCGCTCGGCGATGCCGCCGATGGTCAACACCCCCGAAATGCGCTTCCAGGTCGACGAAGCGCGCAAGTTCCCGGTGATCGAGGAAGTGCTCGAGCGGCTGACCGCGGCCGGCGCGACCGTCGATCGCACCGACGGCGCCCGCGTCAACACCGAAGACGGCTGGTGGCTGCTGCGTGCGTCCAACACCCAGGACGTGCTGGTCGCCCGCGCCGAGGCGAAGGATCAAGCCGGGCTCGACCGGCTGATGGCGCAGATCGATGCGCAGCTCGCTCTGTCAGGTTTGAAGCGGGGCGCGCAAGCGGGCCATTAAGCCGCCTGACGTTGCCGGTCGCCGAGGAAGTCCATCATGGCGTCGGCGCTCATCGGCCGCGCGATATGATAGCCCTGGGCTGTGTCGCAGCCCATCTCGCCGAGCAGATCGAGGCAGGCACGGTCCTCGATCCCCTCGGCGACGACCTTCATGCCGAGCTCGTGCGCCAGCGCGACGGTCGAGCGCACCATGATCGCGTTGCGGCTGTCGGTGACGATCGTCTGGACGAAGCTCTTGTCGATCTTGAGCTCGGTCGCGGGCATCTTTTGCAGATAATTGAGCGACGACTGGCCGGTGCCGTAATCGTCGATCGAGATACCGACGCCCAAGGAGCGCCAGCTCTCCAGCGCCGCGATCGCGCGCTCGGGACTGCTCATCGCCGCCGATTCGGTGACCTCGATCGTCACCCGGCTCGTCGGCAGCGCGTGGCTTTGCAATATCTGCCCGACCAGCTCGATGAACCCGTGATCGGCGAGCAGGGTCGCCGAGACGTTGACCGCGACGCCGATCGGAAAGCCGTGCCGGTCCCAATGCTGGGCGTCCTCGAGCGCCTGCTCGAGCACATGCGCGGTCAGATCGCGGGCGCGCCCATTCTCCTCGACGACCGGGATGAAGCTGTCGGGCCCGATCGGGCCGCGCTGCGGGTGCAGCCAGCGCACCAGGGCCTCGACGCCGACAATCTCGCCGGTCTTGAGATCGAGCTTGGGCTGGTAGGCGTTCCAAAGCTGCCCCGAGGACATCGCGGCGTCGAGCTCGCCGAGCAGCGACAGATGCCAGTTGATCTCGTCGCTGTCGTCGTCGAGGAAACGCTGCCAGCGCGCGCCGCGCTGCGCGGCGTGGAGCGCGGCGAGGCCGGCATTGGCGACGAGCTGCTTGGCGCCGATTCCATGGCCCGAGGCGACGCCGAAATTAAGCGACACATCGACCAGCCGGCCGCATTCGACCGGGGTGCGCATCACGGTCGCGATCGCGTCGAACCGGTCTTCGAGACTGTCCTCATCGGCGACGCCTTCGAGCCAGACCAAGGTCGAATCGTCGGTGCGGTAGATTTCGCGGCCGATGTGGCCGAATTTCAGCCGCTCGGCGACGCGCAGCACAAGGGCCGCGCTGCTTTCCGGCCCGAGCCCCGACGCCAACGCGGCGAAGCGGTCGATCCGCGCGACTATGACATTGCCCCTGCCGCGCGCCGCCGGCGCAAATTCGAGCGCGGCGAGATTGGCGAGCCCGGTCGCCGGGTCGGTCAGCGCGCGCTGCAGATATTGCTCGGCGGCGTAGGAGATCGCGCTCAGCGCCGCGGCGGCGAGCAAGGCGCACAAGGCGGGCGCGATCGTCAGCGACAGCGCGAACAGCGATTCGGTGGCGACCGGCAGCGCGAGCAGCCCGGTGATCGCGACCGTGAACGCGCCGACCCGCAGCGGCCGCGACTTCAGCCGGATGACGCCGGCGATCGACGCGAGCGCGACGACCAGCAGCGGCCAGCCGGGGATGGTGGTCGGGATCGGACCTTGCATCAGGGTTTCCGCGGCGAGCGCCTGGATCACCACGCCGGGGATCACGCCATGGCCGGGCACCGCGTAGCGGTCCCAGATCTCGGCCGCGGTCGCGCCGATCATCAGCCGCTTGCCGGCGAGCGCCTCGGCGGGCACTTCGCCGCGCAAGATGTCGATCACGCTGTGGCGCGGGATGCTGTCCGGGTCGATCGCATAATCGACCGGGAAATAGCGGTCGATCTCGGCGTTGCGCTCGGCCACCATCGCCGGCAGCGACGGCCGCGGCACGCCCATCGTAATTATCCCGAGCGGGACTTCGCGGACATAGCCGTCATCGTCGGGAAGGACGTTGACCGCGGCAAGAAAAGCCTTGTCCGCGAATATCTTGGCAGGGATGTTATCGACATATCCTGAACGTCCCCCGCCTTCATTCTGGCGCAGGGTGGCGAGGATCACGGAGCGCCCGGCATCGTCGAGCGCGCGCGCGAGCTTGGCGTCCTCGGCCGGCTGCGACATCGCCGAGAAATCGACGTCGAACGCGATCGAGCGCGGCTTGGCCTGGCTCAGCCGGTCGATCAGCTCGGCATGGATGCCGCGCGGCCAGGGCCATTTGTCGATCGCCTTGAGGCTGCGGGCGTCGATCTCGACGATATGAATTTCACCGCTGGCGGCGTGCGAGCGCAGGCCGTCGCGCGCCATTCGCAATTGCTGGTCGAGCGGCCCGAACTGGTTGCCGGCGGCGAGCGCGAGTCCGACCGCGGCGGACACCGCCAGGATCGCCGTGCGGCGCCACCGCAGGAAGAGCGGTCCGATCTGGGAAAGGCTGGTCTGCATCATGGCTGGCCGGCGCGCCGCGATCGCTCGCGGCGCGCCGGGCTGCTCATCGAGCGATAAGGCGCGCGAGGAAGCGCGGCGGCGAAGCGGCCTCAGTCATCCTTGCCGCCCTTGCCGGGCTTATCCTTGCCGCCATCGCCGCCGTCACCGCCGAGGCAGAGGACGCCAAGGAGGCAAAGCCCGTCGTCGTCGTCGTCATCATTGCCCTTGCCGGGCCGGCCCTTGCCGTCGTCGTCGTCGTCATCATCGCCCTTGCCGGGCTTGCCCTTGCCGTCGTCGTCGTCGTCGTCGTCGTCGCCCTTGCCGGGCTTGCCCTTGCCGTCATCATCGTCGTCATCGCCCTTGCCGGGCTTGCCCTTGCCGTCGTCGGCGCCGGGCGGCGGAACGGGGTCGGGTGCTGGAGCAGGCGCTGGTGCCGGAGCAGGCGCCGGAGCTGGTGCCGGAGCTGGTGCCGGAGCCGGAGCCGGAGTCGGAGCCGGAGCCGGTGCGGGCGCTGGTACCGGAGCAGGAGCTGGTGCCGGAGCCGGAGCCGGTGCCGGTGCTGGTGCCGGAGCAGGCGCTGGTGCCGGTGCGGGCGCTGGTGCCGGGGCAGGCGCCGGAGCCGGAGCCGGTGCGGGCGCTGGTGCCGGGGCAGGCGCCGGAGCTGGTGCCGGAGCCGGAGCCGGTGCTGGTGCGGGCGTCGGAGCAGGTGCAGGCGGCGGAGCCGAAGGCACCGGCGACCCCGCCGGAGGCGGCGGCGTCGGCGTGTCGGTGCGCGTGCGGGCGAAATCCCTGGCGTCGGCGGCAGCGAACAAGACCGCCGCCTCGCCGGTCACCAGGCCGTTGGTGATTTCAGTGAGCGGCTTCGAGGCTTCGCCGATCGCGACGCTGATTGTCGACGGCGGCGCGGCCGGGCCCGAATAAGCGGCGGCCGGATTGCCGCCGACCGTGCCCGCGGGCGCGTTTTGCGAGCGGACCACCTTGTTGGCGCCGCCCTCGATCGTCATCTGGTACAGATCGGCGGCCGCCACCGTGGCGATCCCACCCGGCAGGAGCAGATCCGCGGCGCCGCCGTCGAGCGTCGAGACCTCGACCGCGCCTTCGGTGACCTGGACGGTGCCGCCCTCGGGTCCGACGGTGACGCTGAAGCTGGTGCCCTTCACGACCGCCGCCAGATACGGCGTCTGAACGCCGAAATGCGGGTTGCTCTTCTTGTTGATCTTGAAGATCGCCGTGCCGAAATCCTCGATGATCTGCATGATCTTGTTCGGCGCGTCGGCGACCGGGATGCGCAGCTGGGTCGAGGGCGAGAGCATTACGAATTCCTGCCCGCGCACGATCACGGCGCGCGACCGCGGCCCCGCGACGATGGTCGAGCCCGACGCCAGCAGGGCGCCGCGAACCGCCGCGCGCGATCGGCCGTTGTCGGACAGCCTGACGTCGCCGCTGACCTCGCTGACCTGCCACGAAGGCGGTGCGGCCATGGCGGCGCCTCCGCCGAAGACCAGGAGTGCCGGAGCGAGACCGAGAATGACTTTACGCATAGCTGGGTATCCCCATTGTGTTGGCGTCATGCAGTACGCACGGACCTTTTCGTATCTGCCCTTTACGTCCCCAGGTTTTGCCGAGGCGTGAAAGAGCGCGGTTAACGTTTCGGTATTGTCTTGATCGCTAACGAAAAATTTAGGGGGTTTGCTCTACCCGCAGCAGGATTGTGGGAAAAAGGGCGACACCAATGCTGGCCAAATGGATCGGTCCCGCCTGCGCGGCCTTGCTGGCATGGGCTTCGCCCGCCACCGCCGCCATGGCGTCGCAGCCACCCGTGGACCGCGCCGATCCCTCGGTGATCGAGCAGGAATCGCGGCGCGAGCCCAGCGAAGCCTCGGCGATGCCCAAGCCGGTCATCGTCGCCCCCGCCGAGCGCGACAGCCCCGACCTTGCCGGCAGCATCGCGGTCGGCGCGATCGCGATCGATGGCGCCGAAGCGCTGTCCGCTTCCGCCTTCGCCGCGATCGTCGAACGCTATAGTGGCCGCACGCTCGGCCCGCGCGAGCTTCGCGCGCTGGCCTCCGACGTCGCCAATGTCGCGCGCGGCGCCGGCTACGGCCTCGCCAGCGCGTGGATCCCACAGCAGCGAATCGTCAACGACCTGCTCCGCGTCCGCCTCGACGAGGGCCGGATCGATGCGGTCGAGGCCTCGGGCAGCGGCGGCGCGATCGTCCAAATCCATCTCGGCACCCTGGCCGACGGGCGGCCCGTCCGCACCGCCGCGCTCGAGCGCCAGTTGCTGCTCGCCGGCGACGTCGCCGGCATCTGGGTCGGCCGCGCCAGGCTCGAGCGCCGCAACGGCCGCAACATCCTGATCGTCGATTCGCGGCGCTCGCCGACAATGGCGCGGGCCAGCCTCGACAATTGGGGCTCGAGCGCGGTCGGCCCGGTACGCGCGCAGATCGGTGCCGATTTCCATGGCGTCGTGACGCCGGACGACAAGATCAGCCTCTCCAGCATCGTGACGCCGTTCGATCCCGAGGAATTCCGCCTGATCCGGCTCGGCTATTCCAAAGCGCTCGGCGCCGGCGGCACCGCACTCAACCTCGCCGGCTATTTCGCGCGCTCCGAATCGGGCGCCGCCGCGCGCGCCTATCGCGGGCGCAGCTGGGAAGTCTCGGGCGGGCTCGACCACGCCCTGATCCGCACCCGCGCCGCCAGCCTTTGGGCCGGTCTCGAACTCGGCGTGCGCGACTCGATCCAGGCGCGCCAGGGGATCAGGGTCCGCGACGACCGGCTCGCGACCGCGACCGCGCACGCCAAGGGCAATATCAAGATCGGCGAAGGCCGCCTGCGCGGGCGGATCGCCGTCGTGCAAGGCATCGGCGCGTTCGATTCGACCCGTGGCGGCGACCCGCTCGCCTCGCGCGACGACGGCAGCGCGCGCTTCACCAAATTCGAGGCTTGGAGCCATTACGCCACCCCGCTCGGCGGCCGCTTCAGCGCGCAGCTCGAGGCGCAGGGCCAGCTCGCCTCGCGCCCGCTGCTTTCAAGCGAGGAAATCGGGCTTGGCGGCCGCAGCTTCCTGCGCGGCTACGATTATCGCGAATTTTCGGGCGACAAAGGCATTGCCGGCTCGGCCGAGCTGCGCTTCGACCTGGGCGGCCTGCCCAAGGCGATCAAGTCGGCCCAGCTCTACGTCTATGGCGATGCCGGCTCGGTCGGCAATTACGAGGCCGGCCGCGGCGGCGGCAGCCTCGCCTCGGCCGGCGGCGGGCTACGCGCGCGGGTCGGCCCGGTCGACGCCGGCGTCGAACTCGGCGTGCCGCTGTCGAAGGGCTATCTCGGGGCGGACCGCGATCCCCGCTTCTCCTTCACGCTCGGCGTGCGCTTTTAATTTTTCCGCTGAAGCGGAGTCGGCACCGGCCCGCTCCCCCACCCGGCCTCCCATCCAGGATACGATCTGTGGGAGGCCGGGTGGGGGAGCGGGCCGGTGCCGTCTTTCCGAATCAGACACCTCGTTGACGCGAGGCGGCTTTCCCTTAAGGCACGGCTTATGGCCCTGCCCCCGCTTTTCGACCGCCTGGCGCTGCCCGTGATCGGCGCGCCCTTGTTCATCGTCTCCAATCCCGAGCTGGTGATCGCCCAGTGCAAGGCCGGCATCGTCGGCTCGTTCCCGGCGCTCAACGCGCGACCGCAGGCGATGCTCGACGAATGGCTGCACCGGATCACCGAGGAGCTCGCCGCCTGGGACCGCGACAATCCGGACAGGCCGTGCGCGCCATACGCGGTCAACCAGATCGTCCACCGCTCCAATAGCCGCCTCCAGGAGGACATGGCGACCTGCGCCAAATGGAAGGTGCCGATCGTCATCACCTCGCTGGGCGCGCTCGAGGAGGTCAACCAGGGCGTCCATGGCTGGGGCGGAATCACGCTCCACGACATCATCAACGACCGCTTCGCGCGCAAGGCGGTCGACAAGGGCGCCGACGGCCTGATCGCGGTCGCCACCGGGGCAGGCGGCCATGCCGGGCGCTTGTCGCCTTTGGCTTTGATCGGCGAGATACGCGACTGGTTCGACGGGCCGCTGATCCTCTCCGGCGCGATCGCGACCGGCCGGGCGGTGCTCGCCGCGCAGGCGATGGGCGCGGATCTCGCTTATATCGGCTCGGCTTTTATCGCGACTGAAGAAGCCAATGCAAGCCCCGAATATAAAGCGGGAATTGTCGAGGGCTTCGCCAACGACATCGTCTATTCGAGCCTGTTCACCGGCGTCCACGGCAATTATCTGCGGGCCTCGGTAATCGCCGCCGGGCTCGATCCCGACAACCTCCCCGAAGGCGATCTCAAGACGATGGATTTCGGCGCTGGCGACGGCAGCAAGGCCAAGGCCTGGCGCGACATCTGGGGATCGGGCCAGGGGATCGGCGCGGTGACGTCGATCCTGCCGGCAAGCGCCTATATCGCCCGCCTTGCCACCGAATATGACGAGGCCAAAGCCGAGCTCGCGCGCAAGTCCGCCTAGATCGCGATCGACTCGAACAACGCCCGCCAGTGCGCGGGCAAAGCGACAGGACGGCGGGTCGCCCGATCGACGTAGACATGGCTGAAATAACCCTCGGCCGCGGCCTCTTGGCGCATCTTAGCGAATATTCCTATCTCGTAGGAAATACTGGACTTTCCAATTCTAGAAACGGCTAACCCAACCTCGACCGGCGCGGGATAGGTCAGCGGACCGGCGTAACGGCAACCGGTCTCGACGACCAGCCCGATCGGGTCGCCGTTGGCGACATCGAGCAGCCCTGCCTCGATCAGCCAAGCGTTCACCGCGGTGTCGAACCAGCTATAATAGACCACGTTGTTGACGTGGCCGTAGGCGTCGTTGTCGGCCCAGCGCGTGCCGATCTCGCGCCAGACCCGGTAATGGCCGCGCCCGCGAAACGGCGCCCGGCTCATAACGCCGCCGCGTAGAGCCGCCGCGCGTCGGCTTCCAGGATCGGGCAGGGATTGTTGACCAGCAGCCGCTCGACCTTCATCGCCTCGCGCGCGAGCATGTCGAGATCGCCGGCGCCGACGCCGACCTCGGACAGCCGCCGGGGCAGCCCGGTCCGCGCCAACAGGTCCGCGATATGCGCGACGAACCCCCGCGCCTGCCCCTGCGCGCCGACCTCGGCCAGCCGCGGGTCGAGCAACGCGCCCAGCTCGGCATATGACGTCATGGCGGCATGCATATTGTGGCCGAGCACATGGGTCAGCAGCAGCGCGTTCGACAAACCGTGCGGCACGTGGAAATGCCCGCCCAGCGGATAGGCCAAGGCATGGACCCCCGCGACCGGCGCGTTGGCGAACGCCACGCCGGCGAGATGCGCGCCGAGCAGCATCGCCGCCCGCGCGTCGAGATCGTCCGGACGATCGCAGACCCGCACCAAGTTGCGCGAAAGCAGTCTCAACGCCTCGCGCGCCAGCAGGTCCGACATTGGGTTCTTGAGCCGCACTGAGGTGTAGGCCTCGATCGCGTGGACCATCGCGTCGATCCCGGTCGCGGCGGTCACCGCGCGCGGCAGCCCCAGCGTCAGCCCGACGTCCAAGATCGCCCAGTCGGCCAGCAGGCCGGCGCCGCTCGCGCCCCTTTTCTCGGTTCCGCCGACCGTGATCACCGCGACCGCGGTCGCCTCCGACCCGGTCCCCGCGGTGGTGGGTATGAGAGCGAGCGGCAGCCCCGCGCCGACCGCCTTGCCGACTCCCCACAATGCGTCGAGCGCGTCGCCGCTGCCGATCAGATACGCGGCGAGCTTGGCGACATCCATCGGGCTGCCGCCGCCGAACCCGATCACGCTCGCGCAGCCCTGCCCTGCCGCGACCGCGTCCATCAAAGTCTCGCGCGACGGGTCGGCCTCGACATTCTCGAAGATCAGCGCGTCGATGCCCGCGTCGGCCAAACTGGCCAGCGCGGCGTCGGCGAGGCCCAGCCCGCGCACCTGTGCATCGGTGACGAACAGGCATCGCCCGGGCGGCAGCAAAGCGCCGACCCCAGCCGCCGCATTCGGCCCCGCGATCAGCTTTGGCCCATATTGGAATTGATATGCCGTCATGCGCCGACGCTACGTCAGAACGAGCGCTCCAGCCAGCTTTGCAAATTGCGCGCCGGACTCGCCTGAGCGTCGGCGCCGATCCCGTTCTCGTCGAGCCGCCGGATCCGCGCGTAGAGGTCGGTGCTCGCCTGGACCAATCCGGCGGCGGCCGGCGGCAGTTGCGCGAGCATTTCGCCGTCGCTCTCGATCGCCTCGCCCAACCGCCGCGCCGGGCGCCGCGCCTGCGCCGCGCTCAATTCGCCGACCTCGACCGCGCGCTGGGTGAGCAGCCAGGCGATGACGTGCATCAGCCGCGTGGTCACCTTGAGCGACTCGCACGAAAAGCCGACCCGCACGAGCGGCTCGAGCGCCATCCGTTCCTCGCGGCCGTTGCGGTCGAAATAGGCGCGCGCCTCGTCCGCGAGCAGCATCGCCTCGACATAAAGCGAGTCGATCAGCTTGGCGGTCATCCGCGTTCCGGCCTGGTCCATCGCGCGATGATGGCACAGCGCCGCCCGCGCGGGAATTGGCAAAGGTGGTAAACGGGTTCAGGCCTCGATGTCGGGGACCAGCAGATCCTCGATCGCGGCGATCTCGTCCCTGAGCCGCAGCTTGCGCTTCTTCAGCCGCGCCAGCATCAGTTCGTCATGGTTGGGCGCGGCGCGCAGCGCATCGATCGCGGCGTCGAGGTCGCGATGGTCGAGCCGCAGCCGAATGAGCTTGGACGTCGCCTCGATGTCGCTGCCGTCGATGAAGGTCATGCAGGCAATGCTACTCAATCGAACGGATTGACGCTATACGATTGGACACCAACGGACCGTCGCATATATCTTGGCGACCGTCCGATCGCGGGAGACACAGCCCAGACGCAATGGTCTACGTCCAGCATCACTTACGAAGGAGATGGGAATGCAACAGGCGCATATGTCCGCACTCGAATCCAAACATGCCGGCCTCGATGCGCAGATCGCCGAAGAGGAACAAAGGCCCCATCCGGACGACGCCTTGCTAGCCCGCCTGAAAAAAGAGAAATTGAAAGTGAAGGAAGCGATCGTCGGTATCTAGGCGGGGTTGTTCCACGACGGCGTCGCCGGCTTGGCGACCGGCCGGCGCGCCATCTTCGGGTCGATCTCGGCGTCGAAGGTGACGCCGATCCGGCCGCGCTTGACCCAGGCGACCTTGCCCGCGACCGCGCCGACGCCGCGAACCGTGACGATCACTTTGTCGCCCTCCTCCGCCACGTCGAGAAAATCGGCCATCAGGCCGATCGCCGACAGGTTGCGGACGCGGAGCGGCTTCAGCTCGGATTCGGGCTGGCCCGGCCGGGCGATCGTTGCCAGCAGGAACAGGCTGTCGCGCTCGGCGCTGCGCCGGCCCGCCTTGGACCCGACAGAACCTTCGATCTTGCTTTCGAACACACCGATTCTCCGCGGCCGCGCGAACGGCGGACCTCGCGAAATCCTTATCCCGAAATCGTCGCGATAGCGTTAACGCCCTCGGCCTGCCGCGACAGCCCCCGGGCGAACGCTCAATCGTCGCGCGAAACCCGCTCCTGGCGCTCGTGGCGCTCCTGCGCCTCGACCGTCATCGTCGCGATCGGCCGGGCTTCGAGCCGCGCCAGCGAGATCGGCTCGCCGGTCACTTCGCAAAAGCCGTATTCGCCCTGCTCGATCCGGCGCAAGGCCGCGTCGATCTTGGCGATCAGCTTGCGCTGGCGGTCGCGGGTGCGCAGCTCGATCGACCAGTCGGTCTCGCTCGATGCGCGATCGGTGGCGTCGGCCTCGCGCATCGGGCCGCTCTTCAAGGACACCATCGTGCCGCGCGATTCGCGCACCAGCGATTCTTTCCAGTCGAGCAATTTGCCCCGGAAATAATCGCGCTGCGCGGCGCCCATGAATTCTTCGTTGGTCCCGGGCCGATAGGCCGGATCCGGCATTCCCCCGAACGCCGGATTGAAGCTGGTGCCGAATATGTCGCTAAGCGCGGTCGCCATAAACCCCTCCACTCTACTGCCGCGCCCGGCTGGTCCGACCGTACGCGACCCAATCGCCGTTTCCGTTATGCTACGGAATTCCGGCTTATGCCCCAGCGCGCCAATAGCGGAGCGTGACGGCGCGCACAAGACGCTCAAAAGCCTGTCTAAATTCTCCGGCGATTTGGGCCGCGAGCGTGACATATTTGCAGGGCTTATGAGACCGGCCGGCCACGCCCGCCGCCGCCCGAATCGGGAGCGCCCGCGAATCGGGCGAAGACACGAACTATTAACCATAAGTCGCGATCGACCGTGCCGCTTCCTCGTTCAGAGCCGACGGCAGTTTGTCCACAAGTGGGACGGAAGTTCTCCGAACCGGCGTTGCGGGGTCCAATATAGCCGACAAGATAGTTAACGCTCTTGCGCTGCGCACCGACTTGGGCACTTTCGCCGCATCAGCTTTTCCAATTGCCGGCCACAGCATTTCGGCGGGTCGACTGGAAAAGCGCAGAACAGGGTGCATGTCATGTCCGTGAAAATGGCTCTAGCGAAACTTTGCGCTTGCACATGCGGCGGTGCGATATTGGGTGGCGGCGCGGTCCACGTGTCCGAGAATCCGCTGCCGCGGCCGGCGATCGTCAAGAGCGCGAAGGCCAAAGCGGTCAAGCGCGTCGCCTGGGTCAAGCCCAAGCGCGTCAAACGGACCCGCATCGCGCGCACCGAGTGCAGGGTCTCGCCGGGCCGCACGGTCACCACCCGGACGGTCAGCTACGCGCCCGTGCCGCTCCCGCTTCCCCCGCTTCCGCCCGCCCCGGGCGGCGGCAGCGGCGGCGTCGTCGTGGTCGGCGGCAGCGGCGGCTTCGGCGGCGGCTTCGGCGGCGGCTTCTTCAGCGGCGGCTTCTTCGGCGGCGGCAGCAGCGGCAACAATTTCTTCACCGCCTCGACCAGCACGTCGAGCGGCGGCAGCGGCGGCAGCTCGACCAGCAGCTCGACGGGCGGCAGCTCGACGGGCGGAAGCTCGACCGGCGGAAGCTCGACCGGCGGAAGCTCGACCGGCGGCAGTTCGACGGGCGGAAGCTCGACCTCGACCGGCGGCAGCTCGACGGGCGGCAGCTCGACCTCGACCGGCGGAAGCTCGACCGGTGGCAGCTCGACCTCGACCGGCGGCAGCTCGACTTCGACCGGCGGCAGCTCAACTTCGACCGGCGGCGTCTCCTCGACATCGAGCACGGGCGGCAGTTCGACTTCGAGCGGCGGCAGCTCGACCTCGACCGGCGGCGTCTCCTCGACATCGAGCACGGGCGGCAGTTCGTCCTCGACCTCGACCGGCGGCAGCTCGTCCTCGACGTCGAGCGGCAACGTCTCGTCGACCTCCAGCTCGAGCGGCAACGTTTCTTCGTCGACCAGCTCGAGCTCGAGCGGCAACGTCTCGACCAGCAGCTCGACCAGCTCGAGCAGCTTCGGCGGCGGCACCTCGACCTCGAGCAGCACCAGCTCGAGCACCAGCTCTTCGACCTCGAGCGGCGGCACCAGCAGCTCGAACGGCGGCACCGACGTGCCGGCACCGCCGATGATCATCCTGTTCGGCGCGGGGGCGGCCGCGCTCGTCGCCCGCCGCAGGCTCGCCCGCAAGCCGGACTGAGCCTTCGCGCACCGCGCATATGAAAGGCCGCGTCGTTCGCTTCGACGCGGCCTTTTCTGTTAGCCGGGCCGGCTTTCCGATTCAGGCGTCGCTGAGGATTTTCTCGATTTCGGCGACCGGATGGCCGGTCAGGTCCTTGGCGATCTCGCCGGAGAGGCGTTGCGCGACTTCCTTGTGATAATGCTTGCGCAACTCGCCCAGGGTCCGCGGCGGCGCGACGATGATCAGCGATTCGAAATCGTTGGCGAGCGCGCGCCGCTTGAGCATGTCGGCGGCCCCAGCGGCGAAGCGGTCCTCCTCGAGCTGGTGGAAATCGACTTCCTCCATCGCGCTGCCGCTCCCGCTCATCGAACTGACCGAGCGGCCGGCGAGGTCGGAAGCCTGGTCGCGATGCGGCGGGTTGTCCTGCACATCCTTCTGCTCGACAACCAGATTGGGGTTGGCCCCGTCGCCCTGGTTGCGGAAGAAAAGCATCTTGCGGCCGTCGGCGACCATCACGACGCTGTTGTGCGGAACCTGCATGGCGAACTCCCTTAAGTTTCGCCGGTCCAACGCAGGCTTGGGGAAGATAGTTTCGGGAGCCGCCGGCTCTCACTGTCCGGCCGGAGCCGCGGGCCGGAAGACAGGTCCCCCGCCCGCTTGCCTCGCGCCGGACCAACGGTCATAGCCCGGCGATGCGCATCCTCCTCACCAACGACGACGGCGTCAACGCGACCGGCCTCAAGGTCCTCGAAGCGATCGCCGCCAAATTCTCCGACGACGTCTGGGTCGTCGCGCCGACCGAAGAGCAATCGGGCGCCGGCCATTCGCTGACCCTGACCGTGCCGGTGCGCTTGCGCAAATTGGGCGAGCGCCGCTTCTGCGTGACCGGTACGCCGACCGATTCGGTGATGATGGCGATCGCCCACATCATGAAGGACCACCGCCCCGATCTGATCCTGTCGGGAGTCAATCGCGGCGCCAATCTGGGCGAGGACGTGACCTATTCGGGCACCGTCTCGGCGGCGATGGAAGGCGCGCTGGCCGGCATCCCGGCGATCGCCTTGAGCCAGAGCTACGCGCGCGAGGGCATGGGCGACACCGTCCCCTTCGCCGCCGCCGAAGCCTGGGCCGAGCGCGTGCTGCGCCCGCTGATCGACACGCCGATGGAGCCGCGCACCCTGGTCAACGTCAACTTCCCGGCGCTTGCCCCCGATCTGGTCAAGGGGGTGCGCGTCGCCCAGCAGGGCCTGCGCGATTACGGCCGGCTGCGCATCGTCCAGCGCACCGACACGCGCGGCTACGATTATTTCTGGTTCGGCCTCGGCGCGATGATCGAGACGCCGAGCCACTCGACCGACCTGGAAGCGGTCGCCGACGGCTATGTCTCGGTCACTCCGCTCCACCTCGATCTTACCCACGGTCCCTCGATGGCCAGGCTGGCGGGCCTGTACGCCTGATGCCGGCGCGCCCGTCCGGCCCCGATTATTCGACCCTCCGGCGCAAGGGCCGGCTGCCGGTCTGGATATCGATCAGCTGGCGGGCTTTGTTCGTGATCGCCCTGATCGGGGTCGCGATCGCGGTCCACTGGTTCGAGCGCGACGGCCTGCGCGACACCTACGACAACGAAATCAGCTTCATCGACGTCGTCTATTTCACGATGATCAGCATCACCACCACCGGCTATGGCGACATCGCGCCGGTGAGCGACCGCGCGCGGCTGTTCGACGCGATCATCGTCACGCCGATCCGGGTGTTCGCGGTCCTCGTCTTTCTCGGCACCGCGTACAGCTTCGTATTCCGTCGAACATGGGACAAATGGCGTATGGCGCTCATCCAGAAAAACCTTTCGGGCCACATCATCGTCGCGGGCTACGGCGTCAGCGGCAGCCAGGCGGCGGCCGAGTTGATCGCGCGCGGCACCGATCCCGGCGCGATCGTCGTGATCGATTGCAACGCGGCCGCGCTCGAGGCGGCCGAGGCGGCGGGCTGCGCGGTGCTGCAGGGCGACGCGACCCGCGACAAGACGCTGCAGGCGGTCAAGATCGGCCGCGCCAAGGCGCTGATTATCTCCGCCGGCAGCGACGACACGTCGATCCTTATCACCTTGAGCGCGCGCCATCTCGCGCCGGACCTCAGCATCAGCGTGGCGGTACGCAATTCCGACAACGAGCTGATCGCGCGGCAGGCGGGCGCGACCACCGTCATCAATCCGGTGAGCTTCGCCGGGCTGCTGCTCGCCGGCTCGTCGAGCGGGCCGCACATCGCCGATTATCTCGCCGATCTCGCCTCGCATGACGGCCGGGTCGCCCTCGCCCAGCGCGAGGTTCGGCCCGACGAATGCGGCAAGCCGCTGTCCGCGATCGCCCGCGGACTCGGCGTCCGGGTCTATCGCAACGGCGTTCCGCACGGCTTCTGGGAAGCCGAAGCGGCGTCGCTCCAGCCCGGCGACACGATCGTCGAGATTTTGCCCACCGCCGAAATGGAATCCACGAGCCCCTGACGGCTCAGCGGAACGGCGGCTCGTTAAAGGCGCGCAGCTTGCGGCTGTGGAGGCGGCGGTTGTTGGTGCGCATCAGTTCGCAGGCGGCGATGCCGATTCGCAAATGCTCGTCGATCGCGCGCTCGTAAAAGCGGTTGGCCTGGCCGGGCAGCTTGATCTCGCCGTGGAGCGGCTTGTCCGAGATGCACAACAAGGTGCCGTAGGGCACCCGGAAGCGATAGCCCTGCGCCGCGATCGTCGCCGATTCCATGTCGATCGCGACCGCGCGCGACTGGTTGAACATCAAGGCCGACGACGAATAGCGCAGCTCCCAATTGCGGTCGTCGGTGGTCACCACCGTGCCGGTCCGCAACCGCTGGCGAAGCGCCTCCTCATCCTCGCCCGAGACGATCAAGGCGGCCTCGTGCAAAGCGAGCTGGACCTCGGCGATCGGCGGAATCGGCACGCTCGGCGAGAGCACCGCGTCGAGCACATGGTCGTCGCGAAAATAAGCGTGGGCGAGCACGTAATCGCCGATCTTCTGGCTCGCGCGCAGCCCGCCGCAATGGCCGATCATCAGCCACGCCTCGGGCCGCAGCACCGCGAGATGGTCGGTGATCGTTTTGGCGTTGGACGGGCCGACGCCGATATTGACGAGGCTGATCCCGGTCCCGTTCTCGGCGATCAGATGGTAAGCCGGCATCTGGTGCCGCCGCCACATGCCGTCGGCGATCACCCGCTCGGGGTCGGCATCCTCGCCTGTGAACAGCAAGCCCCCGGCTCCGGCCAAAGCGGTGTAGCGACTGTCCGGATCGCGGACCTGCGCGGCGGCCCAGCGGACGAACGCGTCGACATAGCGGTGGTAATTGGTGAACAGCATGTAGCGCTGGAAATATTCGGGCTCGGTGCCGCTATAATGGCGCAGCCGCGCGAGCGAGAAATCGACCCGCAGCGCGTCGAACAGAGCGAGCGGCTCGGCATTCCCGGCCCCGGCCCGCCACACCCCGTCGGCGACCTCGTCGCCGATATGGGCGAGCTCGGTGCTCGGGAAATGCCGCGCCAGCTCGATCGCCGCGACCTCGCCCAAGTCGATCGATTCGCCGAGCACATAGGGATAAGGAATTTCCTGGGCGCTGCGCCCGACCTCGATATCGATGTCGTAATTGTCCATCAGGAAGTCGAGCTGCTCGCCGATATAGTCGGCGAACAATTCGGGCCGGGTCACGCTCTGCGCGTA
>Ga0136617_10002251_pt1 | contig 17233 bp, 17 predicted proteins | sample AntDrymUQ3222106_2_FD_129672 | JGI IMG/M metagenome (GOLD analysis project Ga0136617, IMG submission 129672) | Polar desert sand microbial communities from Dry Valleys, Antarctica - metaG UQ322 (21.06) | ecosystem: Environmental > Terrestrial > Soil > Desert | place: Antarctica: Dry Valley...
GGGCTAGTCGCCGAGCTCTGCGCGGCGGCGGGCGACGTACTCCTCCAGCTCGGCCCGGATTGCGTCATCGAACGGCGGCGCCTCGAACGCGGCCAGCTTGTCCTGGTAGATCTTCGTGGCCCGCGCCGAGGTGTCGAGGCTGCCCCCACGGATCCAGCGCTCGTAGTTGTCCGACGACGACAGGAACGGCCGGTAGAAGCAGGTCCGGAAGCGCTCCATCGTGTGCATCGCCCCGAGGAAGTGGCCGCCGTGCCCGACCTCCTGGTGCGCGTCGAACGCCAGCGTCCCCTCGTCGATCTCCAACGGGGTGAACTCCGCCTGCAGCATCTCCAGCAGCTGGACGTCGACGATGAACTTCTCGAACCCGGCCACCAGCCCGCCCTCGAGCCAGCCGGCCGCGTGCATCACCCAGTTGGCGCCGGCCAGGAACGTCGGCAGCAGGGTCATCACCGCCTCGTAACCCGCCTGCGCGTCGGCCACCTGACTCGACGTGAGCCCGCCGCCCGACCGGAACGGCAGCCCGAAGTACCGCGCGATCTGACCCGTACAGAACAGGCCGATCGCCGACTCCGGAGTCCCGAAGGTCGGCGAACCCGACTGCATGTCGATGTTGGACAGGAACGACCCGAAGATGACGGGCGTGCCCTCCCGGATCAGCTGCGACAGCGCGATGCCCGACAGCGCCTCGGCGATCTGCTGCACCAACGCCGCTGGGATGGTCACGGGCGACATCGCCCCCATCAAGATGAACGGCGTCAGGACCACCGGCTGCCCCGCCGCGGCGTACTCGAACAACGCGTCGAGCATCCGGTCGTCCCAACGCAGCGGCGAGTTGCAGTTGATCAGTGAGATCGACACCGGCGTCTTCTCGATGACGTCGCGCCCGCCGAAGAGGATGGCGCCCATCGCGATGGTGTCGGCGGCGTTCGGGCCGGAGACCACGTTGCCCATGTAGATCTTGTCGGTCAGCGTCTGCAACGCCAGCGTCATGTCGAGGTGGCGCGAGTCGAGCGGGGCATCGTTCGGCTCGCACACAACCCCGCCCGCGGAGTCCATGACGTCGTACGTCTGCGCGAGCCGGGCGAAGTTGCGAAAGTCGTCCATCGACGCGTCCCGGCGCACCTCGCCCTGCCGCACGAAGGGCGGGCCGTACACCGCGCTGAACGCCATCGAGTCGCCACCGATGTGCACGTTGTTGGCAGGGTTGCGCGCCGCCACCGTGAACTCCTTGGGCGCCTTCGCGACCTGGGCCAGCACGAACTCCGGGTCAAGGAAGACGGTATTGCCCTCGACCTTCTGACCCGCCTGCCGGAACAGCTCGAGCGCCCGATCGGACAGGAACTCGACGCCGATCTCGGTGACGAGGCGCCGCCACCCCGCATCGAGCTTGCCCATTGCATCGGCCGACAGCACCTCGTAGCGCGGCATCGTATTGGTGAACATCTGCACTCCTCGTCCGGACCCTGGGGCTGCCTTCGCAGGTGGCTCTCGTCATTCAATCATGATGTGGAACCAAGATTCCATATCGTGGCGCGCTGTGGTTTCATGGAGCCATGTCCGGCGGAACTCAGGCCATCGACCGCGCAGCGGAGCTGCTGACGCGCGTCGTGCTCGCCGACGACGCCCCGACCTTCGCCAAGCTGGTCGACGACACCGGTCTGGCCAAGTCCACCACCTCGCGGTTGTTGCAGGCGCTGGAGCGCCACCGGTTGGTACGACGCGTGGACGACGGCGGTTACGAAGCCGGCCCGATGTTCGCCCTGTACGCCAGCCGGCACGCTCCCGACGCCGAGGTGGTCCGGCTCGCCCACCCGACGATGGAGGCGCTGAGCGAGGCGACCGGCGAGACCGTCAACCTGGCCATGGTGCGGGGCATCACGGTGGTGCAGGTGGCACAGATCGACTCCACCTTCCTGCTCGGCACCACCAACTGGGTCGATGTCGAGGTGCCGGCACACAGCTCGGCCCTCGGCAAGGTCTTCTACGCGGAAGGGCTCATCACCCTTCCCGACTCCCCGATGGCAGCCTTGACCCCGCACACCGTCACCGACCCGGCCAGTTTCGCGCAGACGCTCGAAGCGATCCGTGTCGCTGGCTTTGCCGAGGCCTTCGGTGAGCTCGAGGAAGGCCTGGACGCGGTCGCGGCGCCGGTCCGTGACCACACCGGCGAGGTCGTCGCGGCACTCGGCATCTCCGGCCCGAGCAACCGGCTCGAGGTCCAGCGGGACCGCATCCGCACGCTGATCACCACCCATGCGGCCACCTTGTCGCGAACCCTCGGCTTCCCCACCCGAAAGGACGGTGCAGCATGACCCCGGACGAGCTGCTGAAGACGCTGTACGACGAGACGCTCCAGGGCAACGCACCTGCCGTGCTGGCGCTCACCAACCAGGGCCTCGAGATGGGCATCACGCCCGAGTCGCTGCTGTTCGACGCGCTGATCCCCTCGCTGGAAGAGGTCGGAGCTAGGTTCGAACGGGGTGACTTCTTCGTCCCCGAGATGCTGATCGCCGGCCGCGCCATGGCGGGGGCTCTCGACCGGCTGCGGCCGCTGCTGGCCGAAACCGGGGTCCAGACGGTCGGCACCTTCGTCATGGGCACCGTCAAGGGCGACGTGCACGACATCGGTAAGAACCTCGTCAACATCATGCTCGAGGGCGCCGGCTTCCACGTGATCGACTTGGGCGTCCAGGTGCCGCCGGAGAAGTTCGTCGAGGCGATCAACGAGTACAAGCCAGACATCGTCGGCTTCTCGGCGTTCCTCACCACGACGATGCCGATGTTCAAGGCCAACATCAACGCGCTCGAGAAGGCCGGCATCCGCGACTCGGTCGCCGTGATGGTCGGGGGGGCGCCCGTCACCCAGGAGTACGCCGACGCCGTCGGTGCCGACGCCTACGCCCCCGACGCGTCCCAGACCGTCAAGCGCGCCAAGGAGCTGATCGAGCGGCGCCGTCGGGCGTTGGTCGACGCCTGAGTCGTTCGCCCTCGCCGTACCTGCCCACACATCCGCCGTCGATCCGTCACCCACCAGCACGAGGACCCGCCTTGCACACCACGCTCAGCTCCCCCACCCGCCAGGTCACGATCGGTCACGACCAACCGTTCTGCATCATCGGCGAACGGATCAACCCGACCGGACGCAGAATCTTCCAGGAGCAGCTGCGGGCCGGCGACCTGTCGGCGATCGAACGCGACGTCGTTACGCAAGTAGAGCAGGGTGCCATGGTGCTCGACGTCAACATGGGCGTGCCCCTGACCGACGAACCGGAGCTGTTACAGAAGGCGATCCGCCTCATCCAGAGCCGCACCGACCTGCCGATCTGCATCGACTCCTCGGTCGTCGAGGCACTCGAGGCGGGTCTCGAGGTGTACGAGGGACGCGCCCTGGTCAACTCGGTGACGGCCGAGGACGACCGGATGGCGGCGATCCTGCCGCTGGTCAAGCGGTACGGCGCCGCGGTGATCGCGTTACCGAACGACCATGACGAGATCCCGATGGAAGCCGACAAGCGGCTCGTGCTGACGAAGAAGATTCTGGACACTGCGGTCGACACCTACGGCCTCGCCATCGAGGACATCGTGATCGACCCGCTGGCGATGCCGATCGGCGCAGACCCGAACATCGTCAACGTCGCCTACGAGACCATGCACCGGATCCGGGACGAGTTCGGCGTCAACATGACCGTCGGTGCCTCGAACGTGTCGTTCGGGATGCCGGGCCGGCACACGATCAACGCCACCTTCTTGCCGATGGCGATGACCGTCAGGCTGTCCAGCGCCATCATGGACGCGCGGACGCCACAGATCGTGGAGGCGGTCAAGGCCGCCGACCTGCTCCTCGGCCACGACGAGTGGGGCATGAGCTGGATCTCCGCCCACCGCGCCAAGCTGGCCGCGGCCAAGGCCGCCGAGGAAGCGGTGGCGGTGCCAGTAGCCTCGGCGCAATGACGCAACGCCTCGACGGCGAGGGTGCTCCGATCGACCCGGACCTGCTGCGTCGCGAGGGGCTGATCGTTCCTGCGGCCGGCGGCGACGGCGCCAGCCACGACGGGTCCGGACGGGTCCGGCTCCACTTCACGCCGTCCGACCGCGAAGTGCGCGTCCCCCCCGGCGTCACCGTCTTCGACGCCGCCAGCTGGAACGGGATCGCGATCGACTCCACCTGCGGCGGCCACGGCACGTGCAAGAAATGCAAGGTGCAGATCCGCGACGGTTCGATCGCGATCTCCCGTCTCGACATCAGGTCGTTCACCCAGCAGCAGCTCGACGACGGCTGGCGGCTGGCGTGCCTGGCCCAGGCGACCGGTGACCTGGATGTCGACGTACCTCCGCTGTTGACCCGCCCCAAGGCCGCGACCGTCGGCGTCGGACGGCAGGTGATCTTGCGACCTGCAATCCAGAAGCGCTATGTCGAACTCTCCGAGCCATCACTTCGGGACCAGGCCACCGACCTCGCCAGGCTTCTCGCGGCGATCGACGACCTCGAGCTCACGGTCGATCTCTATTGCCTGCAACGACTTCCGACGATCGCGCGACAGGCGGACTTCAAGTTCACCGCAGTAGTGGTCGACGACGTCCTCATCGACGTCGAACCGGGCGACACCACCGAGCGCCGCTACGCCATCGCCTTCGACCTCGGTACGACGACTGTGGTGGCGACGTTGCTCGACACCTCGACCGGTACGCCGGCTGCGGTGGCCTCGATGCTGAACCGGCAACAGCCTTTCGGTGGTGACGTCATCACGCGCATCAGCGCCACGATGATGGACCCTACCGCCCTGGGTCGCCTCCAGACGCTGGCGCACGAGACCTTGCAGACCCTGTCGTCCGAGGTCTGCGACGAGGCGGGCGTCGACCCCGCCGAGGTGTACGAAATCGCGGTCGCCGGAAACGCCACCATGGCCGCGCTGGCGCTGGGGATCGACCCAGAGCCACTCGGTGTGGCGCCGTTCGTGATGTCGACGGCCACGCTGCCCGCACTGCTCGCCACCGACCTCGGCGTCAAAGTCCACCCGCGGGCGCGCGCGCTGGTGTTGCCTGCTCTGGGCGCCTACGTCGGGGGCGACATCGTGGCGGGGATGCTGGCGTCGGGCATGGACCGAGACAAGCGGCTGCGCCTGTTCGTCGACGTCGGCACCAACTGCGAGATCGTGCTCGGCGACGGCGAACGCATCCTGGCAACGGCAGCACCCGCCGGCCCGGCCTTCGAGGGCGGCGCGATCCGCTGTGGAATGCGCGCAGCCGACGGGGCGATCGAGGTCGTGAAGGTCAGCGAGGACGACGTCACGTGCCAGGTGATCGGGGACGTACCAGCAGAGGGTCTGTGCGGGTCCGGCTTGGTCGACGCCGTCTCCGAGCTCGTCCGGATCGGTCTGCTCGACTCGAGCGGGCGGCTGGTGAGCGACGAGATCGCAGCCGAGCGACACCCAGGCCTGGTGGGACGGCTCGGCGCGATCAATGGCGAAAGGGTGTTCGCCTTGTCGTGGCTCGACGACGGCAAGCACGAGCTCGCCGACTCGGTGTACTTGAGCCAGCGTGACGTCCGCGAACTGCAGTTCGCCAAGGCGGCCATCTCCACCGGTTGGACCCTGCTGCTCGAGGAGCTCGGCATCGACCAGTCTGACGTGCAGCAGGTCTTGCTCGCGGGTTCGTTCGGCTCGTACCTGTCCCCGGCCAGCGCGATTCGAATCGGCCTCGTGCCGAAGCTTCCTGTCCTGCGCATCGTCAGCGCCGGCAACGTCGCGGGCGAAGGTGCGAAGATGACGTTGCTGAGCGTGCAAGAACGTAAGGGTGCGCAGGCATTGCTCGAGGAGGTGCGCTATGTCGAGCTCTCCGACCGTCCGGACTTCAACGACCGCTTCGTCGACCAGCTCGCCTTCCCCGGCTGACGCGTCGGGTGCGGCCACTGTCGCCATCATCGCGTGCGGCGCGATCTCTCAACCCTGTAAGGAGATCGCGACCCGTCGCGACTGGCCCGTCGACATTCACCCGCTGTCGCCGTTGCTGCACAACCACCCGGAGCAGATCGCCGGCCAGGTGGAACAGCTGGCTCAGTCCCTGCGGACGAGATACTCGCGCGTCGCCGTGGCGTACGCCGACTGCGGCACGTACGGAGCCCTCGATGAGGTGTGTGACCGCCTCGGCCTCAGACGGCTGGCCGGGCTGCACTGTTACGACGTGTACGCCGGCGCGGAACGCCTCCAGCGATTCTTCGACGAGCAGCCGGGGACGTACGTGCTCACGGACTTCCTGGCTCGGTCGTTCGCCCGCGCGGTCGAGGTGGAGCTCGGTCTGGACCGCTACCCCGAGCTGCGCGACACCTACTTCGGCAACTACCGGCGCGTGGTCTGGCTGGCGCAGCACCCCGACGACGTGACGCAGGCCGCTGCGCAGCGAGCGGCTGATGCGATCGGGCTGCCGCTGACGGTGGTCGAGACGGGCCTCGACGGGCTGGAGCGTGAGCTGGAGTCCCTCGTCGGCTGAGCCGACCGGCTATCCCGCCAGCAGACCTTGTCGCCAGGTCTCGGTCTCTGCTACCTGGTTGAAGGTGAACAGGTGCAGACCGGACGCGGCCAGCGTCGGATCGCCGAGGTAGCCGGCCGACTTCTCGAGGAACCGTTCAGGGCTGTAGCCACCCGGTGCGGCGATCTTGGCGAACGTGCCCACGTGCGTCGACAGGAACCGCAGCGACTGCCCAACCCCGATCTTGGTCGCCATGGTGAGCAGCTTGGCGCGCTCGATCGGGCCGGGAAGCCCGATCAGGACCGGCAACGTGATGGACCGACGGCGCATCCGCTTGAGCCAGTCATGGACGCAGTCGGCGTCGAAGCAGATGTTGCTGACGACGTACGTCGCGTGACTGCGCTTGTCCCACATGGACTGGATGGCGACGTCGTCCTCGATCGCCGGGTGGCTCTCGGGGTATCCGGTGATGCCGACCTCCGCAAACGGACGGCCGAACTCGGTGAGGTGCTCGAGCAGGGCGAGCGCACCGACGTACTCACCGGCCGGCGGGTCAGCGTCGCCGGCCGGGCAGAAGACGTTCGTCACCTCGATGCCGCGCAGGCGGTCGACGATCTCGCTCAGCTCGGGCTTGCCGGTGATCATCCGTGCCGCCAGGTGCGGGACGACGGTGTAGCCCTGCTCCACCAACCGCTCGGTCAGGTCGAGGGTCGCGCCGATCCCCTTGTTCGGGCTCGCGGTCACCGTGATCGTGACGTCGCGTGGGACGTTCTCGATCAGCGCCGCCTCCACCTTGGCGGTCGGCAACACCTCGTACCGAGCCGTGTGCAGAGCCGCCCGGACCGGCGGCGCGAGCGCCTTGACTTTGTTGCGCATCACCAAACTCATTCCCTTATACGCACCACCAACGTGCCCATGCTAGAGGCCGCGAGGCCGGTGAGGGAAGGCCGTGGCAACCCCGCAGCCGGGTCGGACCAAGCACGAGAGTTTGCTCACGCGGGCGGCTCGGGGATGGCCGCCGCGAGCACCACCAACCCGACGCAGCACAGCGCCAACGCCGTCAGATCGACGTACCGGCGACGGACTCGAAGCATGCCGGCGCGTTCGTCGGGCAGGACGGCCCGAGCAGCGAAGGCGAGCCCGAACGAAGCCCCCATCACGCTGGCACCGGTACGCCAGGCACCGACCGCGACGATGCACAGCCCGATGACGAGCATGGCGAGGACGACCAGGTAGACGAGGCCGCCGGTGGTGGAGGGCTTCTGCAGCCAGTTCACCGCACTCCGGTCGCCCGTTCGGCCGCCTCGACGACGTTGGTGAGGAGCAGGGCGCGGGTCATCGGACCCACTCCGCCCGGCATCGGTGCGAGCCACGACGCGACCTCGACCGCGTCCGGCGCGACGTCTCCGACGATGCCGAGCTCGGTCCGGGTGGTGCCCACGTCGAGCACGACAGCGCCCGGGCGCAACATGTCGGCGGAGATCAGACCGGCCACTCCCGCCGCCCCCACCACGATGTCGGCGCGTCGGACGTGGTCGGCGAGGTCGCGGGTGCCGGTGTGGCACAAGGTCACGGTGGCGTTCTCGCTGCGGCGGGTCAGGAGCAGCCCGAGCGGGCGTCCGACGGTGACCCCACGACCGACGACGCACACCTCGGCGCCGGCCAGTTCGACGTCGTACGCGCGCAGTAGCTCGACGATTGCCCGCGGCGTACACGGCAGCGGGGCGTCGGCCATCAGCACCAGCCGGCCCAGGTTGGTCGGATGCAGCCCGTCGGCGTCCTTGTCGGGGTCGACGAGCTCGAGCGCACGCTGCGCGTCGAGATGCTTGGGCAGGGGCAGCTGCACGATGAAGCCGGTACAGGCCGGGTCGACATTCAGCGCGGCGATGCGTTCCTCGAGGAACTCCTGGCTGATGTCAGCGGGGTGGTGCTCGCGGATCGAGGTGATCCCGACCTGTTCGCAGTCGCGGTGCTTGCCGGCGACGTACGACATGCTGCCGGGATCCTCGCCGATGAGGACGGTGCCGAGACCCGGCGCGACACCGTGGTCGCCGAGCCGTTCGACGCGTTGTTTGAGGTCGGCCTTGATGGCGGCGGCGGTCTTCTTGCCGTCCAGGATCTGCGCAGTCACGGGTGGGATTGTGCCATGCAGGGTCAACGACTGCCCCGCTCCCCACCCCTGCCCGTCCCGCCCCGCGAATTGCGGGAAAGCGGCGCCTGTTGTGCGCCCACTTCGCCAGTTGGACGGCAACTTTCCCGCAATTGCCGGGTCGGGAGGGGCTGTGGGCAACGGAGACGATCCACAGGCACCTGGAGCCCTCGCGGTGCTGGGCCGGTGCGTCGTCCATCCTCTCCGGCGTGAGCGATTGCGTGCGACGCCGAGACGCCTTCGGAGGAGACCTGACGGTGGGTCAGCTCCGCGGGCCGGCCTGGGTCAACGTCAGCCATGGCTTGTACGCGACCAGCGGTCCGCCTCGTGACCTGATCACCCGCTGTCGACACATGGGTCTGGTGCTCCCACCCGGTGCCGTGATCAGCCACTACACGGCGGCTGCGTTGCACGGTCTCCCGTTGCCGACGCTTCCACCGTGGATCCCGTTGATGGCGACCCTGCCGCCCGACACGGAGCGGCCCGAACGCGGAGGGCTGTACGTCGCGCGCAGCCGGGCCGGTCAGCCGCCGGCCGATCTACTCGACGGGGTCTCCGTGCTGAGCGTCGAGCAGGTCATCGGACAGCTCGCCGAGGACCTTGGCCTGATCGATCTCGTCGTCGCCATCGACGCCGCTCTCCATCGCGGCGAGACGACTCCTTCGGACATCATCGCCGGCGTGCGCGCACGGCAGCGTGGACTCCCGCGGCTCCGACACGCTCTCGAGCTCAGCGACGCCCGCGCCGAGTCGCCCTGGGAGACCATCCTTCGCCTCATGCACACGACGACCGGCATCCGGGTGACTCCTCAAACCATCGTCATCGACACCTCCGGACAGATCCTGGCGCGCGCCGACCTCCGGATCGACGGTACGAGGCGCCTGCCTGAGTACGACGGTGCCGATCATCGGGGCCGCGAGCAGCACGAGCACGACCTCGGGCGCGAGAAGGCGCTGGCGCGACTGAAGCTCGAACGCTACGGCTACATCGCGCGCGAGATCACGCGGTCGCCGGCCTTGATCATCCGCGATGCCGAGGACGCCCTCGGTTGGGCTCACGACCCCGCTCGGGTAGCCACCTGGCTCAGCCACGCCCACCACTCGAGCCTGACCACCGAGGGTCGGCAGCGGCTGTGGAGACGCCTGCGACGATTCGTCCGCCCACTGCGCGGCAGGGGAAGTCGCCGACCCCCACCCACCTCCCGCGAATTGCGGGAAAGTGGCGAGCCGAAGTCCTCCTGAGGGGTCCCAACGGCGCCACTTTCCCGCAATCGCGGGGCGCAATTCGCGGGGCGAGGGGGCGAGGGAACGGCGGGCGGTTAGTGGGCGAAGTGGCGGGTGCCGGTGAAGTACATCGTCGCGCCGGCTCGCTCGGCGGCCGCCACGACTTCATCGTCACGCTTCGATCCACCGGGTTGTACGACGGCTCTCACGCCGGCGTCGAGCAGCACCTGGAGGCCGTCGGCGAAGGGGAAGAACGCGTCCGACGCGGCGTACGACCCAGCCGCGCGCTCCCCTGCCCGCGTCACCGCCAGTCGAGCGGCGTCGACCCGGTTGACCTGACCCATCCCCACGCCGACCGTCCCACCCGCCGAGGCCAGCACGATTGCATTCGACTTCACCGCGCGGCACGCCCGCCAGGCGAACGCCAGACCGACCAGTCCGGCGACGTCCAAGGGTGCCCCGGTGGCGAGACGCCAGGCCGAAGGGTCGTCGCCCTCGCCCTGGAACCGGTCCACGTTCTGTACGAGCATCCCGCCACCGATCTGCCGCCATTCGACCGGCTCGGCCGACGGCGGCCCGCAGACCAGCAGCCGGACGTTCTTCTTGCCCTGCAGGGTCTTTCGCGCCTGCTCGTCGTACGCCGGCGCGACCACGACCTCGGTGAACACCTCGGCCACCTGCGCGGCCATCGCGGCCGACACCGGGCGGTTCACGGCGATCACCCCGCCGAACGCCGAGACCGGGTCACACGCATGGGCACGGGCATGCGCCTCGGCCACGTCGGCGCCGATCGCGATCCCGCACGGGTTCGCGTGCTTGATGATCGCCACCGCCGGCTCGGCGAAGTCGTACGCCGCCCGATGCGCCGCCTGTGCGTCCACGTAGTTGTTGTAGCTCATCTCCTTGCCATGCAGCTGTTCCGCGTGTGCGAGCCCGGCCTCGGCGCCCGCCTCGGTGTAAAGCGCCGCGTGCTGATGGGCGTTCTCGCCGTACCGCAGCACGGCCCGCCGCTCGTACGTCGACCCGGCGAACGACGGCCACCAGACGTCCTCCTCCGGTGCGAGTTCCTGCGCGCACCAGGCCGCGACCTGCACGTCATACGACGCCGTGTGCGCAAACGCCAGCGCCGCCAACCGCCGCCGCTCCGCCAGCGTGTAGCCGCCACCTCGGAGGACCGCAAACAGGTCGTCGTACTGGTCGGGTGAGGTGACGATGGCCACCGACGGGTGATTCTTGGCCGCGGCCCGGACCATCGACGGGCCACCGATGTCGATCTGCTCGACGCACTCGTCGAGTCCGGCACCGGACGTCACCGTTGCGGCAAAGGGATAGAGGTTCGAGACCACCAGGTCGAACGGCTCGACCCCGAGGTCGGCGAGCTCCGCCCGGTGCGACTCGCGCCGCTGGTCGGCGAGGATGCCGGCGTGCACCAGCGGGTGCAGCGTCTTGACGCGCCCGTCGAGGCACTCCGGGAAGCCGGTCAGATCCTCCACCTTGATCACCGCGACGCCAGCTTCGGCGATCCGGGTCGCGGTCGACCCCGTCGACACCAGGGCGACGCTCGCGGCGTCGAGCGCCCGAGCGAGCTCCTCGAGCCGCGTCTTGTCGTAGACGGAGATCAGCGCCCTACGCAGCGGGCGGCGCCCCTCGTCTACCGTGCCGTTCGCCTCGATCATGGGATCCGGACCAGCCTTCCGTCGACGGTGTAACCCTCCCGCGCCATGCGGCCGACCAGGTCGACGAGCATGCCGCGTTCGGCAGTCTTGATGCGCTCGGTCAGCGCCTGCTCGTCGTCGTCGTCGTGGACGCGCACGGCGACCTGCTCGACGATCGCGCCCGTGTCGACACCTGCGTCGACCACGAACAAGGTGGCGCCGGTCACCTTGACGCCGTACGCCAGTGCGTCGCGGGGGCCGTGGACACCCGGAAACGACGGCAGCAAGGCGTTGTGCGTGTTGACGAACCTCCCGCCGAAGGCAGTGAGGAACGCAGGCCCGACCAGCTTGAGGAAGCCCGCCGACACGACGAGGTCGGGCTCGTACACTTTGACTCGGGCCGTCAACGCGTCGTCCCACGCCTTCCGGCTCGAGTACGACGCCACGGAGATCTCGAAGGTCGGCACGCCCTGGGCCTCGGCGCGAGCGACGCCACCGGTGTCTGCCCGGTCTGCACCGACGGCGACCACGTCGGCGCCGTACGACGAGTCAACGCAGGCGTCGAGCAGAGCTTGCAGGTTGGTTCCGGTCCCGGAGACCAGGACGACCAGACGCGCCGGCACTCGCGCTCCTCACGTCGGGCGGCGGGACGCCGCCAACCCTAGCGAGCGGTCAGTCGGAGCCGCGGGCCTGTCCCACCCAGCGCATCGCCGCAGCGGTCACGGCGCCGCCGAGCAGACCGGCGAGTGCGCACACCAAGACGGTGGGCCACATGTCGGGGCCGACGTCCTGCATCCGGCCGGGTCCGACCGAGCCACCGGCAAGCCCGGTGAGCAACCCGAAGGCCATTCCGCCGAGGAGACCGCTGCCGGCGCCGTACGCCGCAGCGAGATCGGGCCGGTACACGGGATACAGCCGAGTCGCCACGAGCCCGGCAAGCGCGCCGGCGAACACGGGAACGACGACCAAGACGCTGAGCCACCAGGCGGAGCCGTCACCTTGCGGAAGCGCGCCGAGCAACGGAAAGCCAGGCATCGCGCCGAGCTGGACGTCGCCAGGAGCCACCACCGTGCCGGTGCCGAGCGCAAAGCCCGGGCCGGCCACGAAGGCCCCCGCGCATAGGGCGGCGTTGGGTACGAGGGCTGCACAGAACAGGGCGAGCACCAAGCCGCCGAGCGTGCCGGCACCCGCACCTTCGGCCAGCGTCACGACCTCGTCGAAGTGCACAAGAAGGCTGACGGTGAGGGTGAGTGCTCCCGCCGCCACCAGCATGGCCACCGCCGCGAGGGCACCGAGCACGACCGCACGCGCCGGCTCGGGAAGAACTCCCCACACCTCGACACCAGGCCCGGTGCCACGCAGGATGCCGGCGCCGCCGAGGAGCAAGGCGACAAGACCACAACCGACGGCAGCGCGAACGACGTCCACGTGCGCCGACTCGGTGGCCGAGAGCAGGGCGACGGCTGCGCCGAGCCCGGCGTAGCCGAGCACCAACGTCGTCCCGCCGGCGGCAACGTCTCGCCACGACGCCGCCTGGGCATGGGCACCCGCCCACCGCCCACCGCGGTAGAGCAGCAACCCCCATAGCACCGTCAGGCCGAGCGGAATCGCGGTGAGGGAGACCGCGCCGGTCCCGCTGCCGACCACCAGTCCGCTGCCGTTGCCGGTCAGCCAGGCGAACGCGCCGGTCCGTACGGCGGAACCAAAGGAGCCGGCCCCTCCCGAGAACCACACGGCCACGGCGACCGTGATACAGCCGACCAGACCGACCGCAGCCGTCCAGACCAGCGCGATGACGCAGGACAGCGCGAGCGGTCGACGGTCGACCGGCTCGGACGGGGAGACCCGGAGCATCGGCCGGGAGAGCACGTCAGTCATTGCGCCCATCGTCTCCCGAACCGGCGGCGATGCTGCGAGAGCCACGCCGTAGGCGGGGACAGACGAGAGGGACGCTAGCGCTCCAACAACTGTCGCATGAGTTGGGCGGTCTCCGACGGCGTCTTGCCGACCTTGACGCCGGCCGCCTCGAGCGCTTCCTTCTTGGCTTCCGCGGTGCCCGACGAGCCGGACACGATGGCGCCGGCGTGGCCCATCGTCTTGCCCTCGGGAGCAGTGAACCCCGCCACGTAGCCAACGACGGGCTTGGTGATGTTGTCCTTGATGTAGGCGGCGGCTCGCTCCTCGGCGTCCCCACCGATCTCACCGATCATCACGATCGCGTCCGTGTCCGCGTCGTCCTGGAACGCTTGCAGCGCGTCGATGTGCGTGGTTCCGATGATGGGGTCGCCGCCGATCCCGATCGCCGACGAGAATCCGAAGTCCCGCAGTTCGTACATCATCTGGTACGTCAGCGTGCCGGACTTCGACACCAGCCCCACCCGCCCGGCCGACGTGATGTCAGCGGGAATGATGCCCGCGTTCGACTTGCCGGGGCTGATCAGGCCGGGGCAGTTCGGACCGATGACCCGCGAGGTGCCCTTCGATTGCGCGTAGGCGAACAGCTCCGCGGTGTCCTTCACCGGAACGCCCTCGGTGATCACCACGATCAGCGGGACACCCGCGTCGACCGACTCGACAACGGCGCCCTTGGTGAACCGCGGCGGCACAAAGACGACCGACACGTCTGCCCCGGTGGCCTCGACCGCCTCCGCCACGCTGTTGAACACCGGCACCGACGCACCCTCGAAGTCGACCGTCTGGCCGCCCTTCTTGGGGGTCACCCCGCCCACGATCGACGTACCAGAGTCAAGCATCCGCTGCGTGTGCTTGGAGCCCTCGGAACCGGTCATGCCCTGCACGATGACTTTGCTCTGCTCGGTCAGGAAGATCGCCATGTCAGCCCCTCAGCTCGTAGCCAGCTCGGCGGCCCGGTCCGCGGCACCGTCCATCGTGTCGACCATCGTCACCAACGGGTGCGCGGCCTCGTCGAGGATGCGTCTGCCCTCCACGACGTTGTTGCCGTCCAGACGTACGACGAGGGGCTTGTTCGCCTCGTCGCCGAGCAGGTCGAGCGCGTTGACGATGCCGTTGGCGACGGCGTCGCAGGCGGTGATGCCGCCGAACACGTTGACGAACACGCTCTTCACCTGCGGGTCGCCCAAGATGATGTGCAGTCCGTTCGCCATCACCTCGGCCGAGGCGCCGCCGCCGATGTCGAGGAAGTTCGCGGGCTTGACGCCGCCATGCTTCTCACCGGCGTACGCGACGACGTCAAGCGTCGACATGACCAGCCCGGCACCGTTGCCGATGATGCCGACCTCACCGTCGAGCTTCACGTAGTTGAGGCCCTTGGCCTTCGCCTCCGCCTCGAGCGGGTCAGCGGCGGCCTTGTCCTCGAAAGCGGCGTGGTCGTCGTGCCGGAAGTCGGCGTTGTCGTCGAGCGTGATCTTGCCGTCCAGGGCCTCGAGATGACCGTCTCCGAGCTTGACCAACGGGTTGACCTCGACCAGCGAGGCGTCCTCCTCGATGAAGACGGTCCAGAGCTTCTGGATGAGCCCGACCGCCTCGTCGGCGATGTCGTCGCCGAAGCCGGTGGCGTCGACGATCTCGCGGGCTTTCGCGTCGTCGACCCCAACCAGGGGGTCGATCGAGACCTTCGCCACCGCGTCTGGATTCTCCTGCGCGGTCACCTCGATCTCGACGCCGCCTTCGGTGCTGGCGATGCACAGGTAGTTGCGGTTGGCGCGGTCGACCAGGAACGAGAAGTAGTACTCCTCGGCGATGTCGGCGGCCGGCGCCAGCAGCACCCGGCGCACGGTGTGACCCTTGATATCCATCCCCAGGATCTCGCCGGCCTTGGCGACGGCGTCGGCCGGATCGGTCGCGAGTTTGACCCCGCCAGCCTTACCGCGGCCACCTGTCTTCACCTGGGCCTTGACGACGACCTTGCCGCCGAGCGCCTTGGCGGCCGCGCTCGCGTCCTCGGCGTTCTCGACGACGGTGCCGAGCGTCACCGGCACTCCGTGCTTCGCGAAGAGCTCCTTCGCCTGGTACTCCATCAGGTCCACGATGTCGTCCGCCTTCCCGGTCGCCCCCGCCGACACTATCCAGACCGAACGGCTTTGGCAGACTGGGGTCCCGCGCCGTAGCACCACTGGGGGCCTGATGACCGATGCCGACGCAGGCCTCCCAGACGAAGTCGTGTCTCCTGCCGGCGACCTGCCGTTGGCGGTGTGGCAGAACGGCGAGGCAGGCCGCACCGGGCCGACGGTCGTCCTCGTCCATGGGTTCCCGGACACGCACACGCTCTGGGACCCGGTGGTGGCGCGGTTGCGGGACCGCTTCCACTGCGTCACGTACGACGTCCGCGGGGCTGGCGCTTCGGGTACGCCGAACGGGCGCGACGACTACGCGGTCGAGCATCTCGTCACCGACCTCGTGGCCGTGCTCGACCGCGCTGCCCCCGGTCGACCCGTCCATCTGGTGGGACACGACTGGGGCTCGGTGCAGGCCTGGGAAGCGGTGATCCGCGAGCGTCGGACCCGCGTCTCCAAGGCCGGATCGCGTCGTATACGACGATCAGCGGACCCTGCCTCGACCACGTCCGCGCATTCTCACGGTCTGCTAGGAGCGGGAGCTGGCGACGCAAGCTCAAGGCGCTCCAGCAGCTGCGGCACTCGTGGTACGTCTACGCGTTCCAGGTGCCGCGGCTGCCCGAACTCGTGCTGCGGCGCCAGCACGAGCGGCTGCTCGGCGGCGCGGACTCGAGACACTTCGGACCGACGCTGCTCGACGATGCCGCACACGGGCTCGAGCTGTACCGCGCCAACATCTTCGCCAAGCGCTCCCGCATCCTCGGCGGCCCGACCACGCAGCTGCCGGTGCTGCTGATCGTGCCGCTGCGCGACCGGTTCGTGCTGCCGCAGCTGACGGCCGACCTGGCTCGGTTCGCCCCGAACCTCACCCGGCTGGAGATCGATGCCGGACACTGGGTGCCCCGCTCGCGCCCGGATGAGGTGGCCGCGGCCATCGCCGCCCACGCGAGCATGCCCTGAGGTTGGCCTGCCAGCCTCCGCCTGCACCGCGGATTGCGGGAAAGTAGCGGACGGGTTGCCCGGTTCATGCCGTATCGACGTGCCGCTTTCCCGCAATTCGCGGGGTGGAGACTGGCCTCTGGACGTCAGGCGTCGGCGGCGAGGGCATCGTGGACCCAGCTCACGACGTCCCGCGTCTTGGCTCCAGGCGTGAAGATCTTGGCGACGCCGATCTCTTCCAGCAAAGGGATGTCGTCCACAGGGATGATGCCGCCGCCGAACACGATGATGTCGGTGGCGTCACGCTCCTCGAGCAGGTGCATCAGCTTGCGGAACAACGTCATGTGAGCGCCGGACAGCACCGAGAGCCCGACGATGTCGGCGTCCTCCTGGATCGCCGTCTCCACGATCTGCTCGGGCGTTTGGTGCAGGCCGGTGTAGATGACTTCCATGCCTGCGTCACGCAGGGCGCGGGCGATCACCTTGGCGCCTCGGTCGTGTCCGTCGAGTCCCGGCTTGGCGACCACTACCCGTATCGGCGCGTCCGACGTACTCGCGTCCGGGCTGGCCGCCGACGCGGCGTCTGCGGAGCTCACCTGCGCCTCACCCCTTCACCTGCCCCGCGATGTGGTCACCACGGGTGTCGCGTCGCCACGAGAGTAACGGCTCTGTGCGTCGCTGCGCCCCGCCGATCTCCTCGAGTCACCGGGTGAGGCAGTTGAATGGCCTACTATCGCGAGGTGCTGCTGCCAGCAATACGCACCGTCA
>Ga0136617_10002253_pt1 | contig 17228 bp, 11 predicted proteins | sample AntDrymUQ3222106_2_FD_129672 | JGI IMG/M metagenome (GOLD analysis project Ga0136617, IMG submission 129672) | Polar desert sand microbial communities from Dry Valleys, Antarctica - metaG UQ322 (21.06) | ecosystem: Environmental > Terrestrial > Soil > Desert | place: Antarctica: Dry Valley...
AGACGAAAGATGCGTTGGATCCATTTCTTTACCGTCGGCGTCAACCCTTCCTTTAGCCGCTGGTCGGCGACGCGGCGATTGACTTGCGCCAGCGTCGGATACGAGTGGATGACTCCGGGCAGCTTCTTGGCATTCATTCCTTCAGCGACCGCGAGACCGTACTCCGCGAGCAGCTCGCCGGCGTGGAGACCGACGATCGCCGCGCCCAGCAACTTGCCGCTGGGCGTGGTCACGATCTTGGCGAATCCCTCGGTTTCGCCTTCCGCTCGAGCGCGATCGATATCGTCGAAGGGAAATCGGTACACGCGGTGGGCGATCTTTTGCTCTTGAGCTTCGGTTTCGGATAGACCGACGCGCGCGAGCTCCGGGTCTGTGTACGTGCACCAAGGCACGACCTTCGACGGCTTGCTCCAGCGGAATCTGAAGATCGCGTGACGCAACACAATGCCGGCATGATGCTCGGCGACGTGCGTGAACTGATAACCGCCTGCAGCATCGCCGATGACGTAAATGCTCGGGTTCGTCGTGCGCAGCCGGTCGTCGACGACGATGCCCTTCTTCTCGGTCTTGACGTTGGCGGCGTCGAGTCCCAGGTTCTCGATATTGGCTTTGCGTCTGGCGGCGATCAGCAAATGCGTCGCTTCGAGCGTGCTCTCGCGGCCATCCTTGCCTTTGATGGTCATCGCGACTGAGCCGGTGTTCCCGGCGACGCGAACGATCGATGCATCGAAATGGAAACGCACGCCTTCCTCAACCATCCGGCTGTGCACGACCTCCACCAGGTCCGGGTCTTCTTTCGGCAGCATTCGGGACGCCATGTCGACGACCGTCACTTCGCTCCCTAGCCGGCGAAACGCCTGCGCCATCTCGCTGCCGATCGGACCCCCGCCGACGACGATCAGCGACCGTACCGGCTCGCGCAAGTCGAACACCGTTTCATTGGTGAGATAAGGCGTCTTATCGATGCCGGGAATCGGCGGTACACCGGGTCGCGAGCCCGTGGCGATGACGAACGTCCTGGCGGTGAGCTTGCGGCCGGTGACCTCGAATGTGTCGGGACCCGTGAATTTGCCCTCGCCCTGGATGACGTCCACACCTAGGCCGCGAAATCGCTCGGGGCTATCGTTGGGCTCGATGCCGCGGATGACAGCGGCAACTCTTTCCATCACCTGTGCCAAGTCGGGCTTCGGGTCAATGGGGCTTAAGTTCCAGCGATCGGCGTGGCGCATTTCGTGGGCGATTCGCGCCGATTTGATCAGGGTTTTTGAGGGCACGCAGCCGTACCACAGACAATCACCGCCGAGCTTGTGTTTTTCAACGACCGCGACTTTCGCGCCGAGCGCAGCACCGCCGGCAGCCACGACCAAGCCACCCGCGCCGCCGCCGATGACGACGATATCGAATTCGGGTCGTGCCAAGTCTTCTCCGTTATTTTTGTTGCCGCGGGCTTCCGTTGCGGGGCTATGAGAGCGTGTAGCACATGGCCACTTGTCGTGCCACCAACGGTGCATCTTACAGAGGCGGCGATCCCGCCACGGCAACTGTTCCTGGAAGCTGTCGACCTTTCTTACAGCCCGCCCAGAGATGCTCAATATGATGATAGCAATTCAATGAGTTGCTTTGTACGGTACGGAGGTTGCTTCCGGAAATTCGATGCTGAGTCGCAGGTCCGCGCGCCGCCCACCGCGAGTCACTTCAGCTTTGTCGGACCAGTTTCCCGGGGGAAACCTATGAAACGCCTATTTTGTGCAGTCGCGATGGTGTGTACGCTGACTTCGTTCCCAGCGGTGGGACTGAGCTTCAGTTTCGAGAATTTCGGCTTTGCGGTTTCCAGCGACTGCCTGGCGCCGCTGCCCCCACAACCTTTGTGCGTTGAGGTCAGCGCCTCTGGCATTGCCGACGATATCGGGGACGCAATTCCGGGCAACTGGACGTTCACTGGGAGCCTTCGAGTCCTATTCGGCGTCGGAGAAGGGACGTTCCTGTTCGACGATATGTCTGCCGCAAACAATGATTTCTTCGGCACGGTCTCAAACTTGCTTTTCCCGCCGGACGCATCCGGCATCGCGCATTCGGTGCTTTCCTACCTGGTGACAGGAGGGATGGGCATTTTTGCGGGGAATACTGGATTCGGAAATTCCGAGCTGGATGTGGTCGTCGCACCGGTCGCTATCGGCCCGACGGGCCCGATATTCGCCGCCGCGTGTGACCGCGTTCCGGCCGGCCTGGGTGGATTCTGCGAGCGCGGTACGTTCTTTATTCCGGAGCCGAACCCGCTGGTGCTGATCCTTCTCGGCGGGCTTACGCTAATGGTCGGCCGCTCTAGGCCACGAGAATCGCGCACATCAACATACGATTGAAGGTAGCGTCACTTTGCGTTGGCCACTGATGCTTGCAAGGTCAGCCAGAACGCACGTGCTTTTGAGCCCCCAAGGGTCTTTCGCGCTTGCGAACTTCCTGAACTCTTCGAGGTTCAATCAACGGTTCTTCTCAGTGGAAATCGCGCGACCGCGTCGGCAGCGAGCCCAAGAGCGGTGTCAAGTCGACGAGGCGGCCGGCGAGCAAGTGGACGACTTCGCCTTCGCGCTCGACATGCCCGAAGACGCCCAACAGGCGCGACCCCAGCAACTCGCGGCGCTGGCGATCGCCGAGGTCGCGCCAGACGATGACGTTGGTCGTCCCGGTTTCGTCTTCGAGCGTCACGAATATGACTCCGCTCGCGGTATCGGGCCGTTGCCGGCCGACGACGATGCCCGCGGTGCGTACGAGGCGTCCGTGCGGCGTCTGCGCGATTGCGGCCGCCGGCAGCAAGCGGCGCTGGCGCAGATGCTCGCGCAAGAGCGCCAGCGGATGCCGACCCAACGTCAGTCCTAACGCGCGGTAATCAGCGACGATATCCTGACCTTCGCTGGGCGCCAGAAGGTCAAGCGCGTCTTCGACGAACGTCGTACCTGCCAAGAGCGGCGGCAGGTTTTCCACCCCCGCAACCTCCCACACGGCCGAATGCCGATGACCGGCGAGGTTGTGCAACGCGCCGGCTGCCGCGAGTGCGTGCAAATCGCGACGGTTCAATTGCGCGCGATGCGCGAGGTCGGCGACGTTGGCGAAAGGCGCTTGACTGCGCGCGGCCTCGATGCGTCCTCCACCGGCTTCCGAGAGACTCGAGACCAGACGGAGTCCGAGCCGTAGCGCGGGGGCAGGGTGGTGCGGGAACGGAAGAATCGGTGGAGTATCGGAGGGGGGCGGCTGCGCCGATGTTGAAGGTTCAAGCGCGCAATCCCACGTGCTGACGCACACATCGACGGGCCGCACTTCCACACCGTGCTTGCGCGCATCCTGGACGAGCTGCGCCGGCGCGTAGAACCCCATCGGTTGCGAATTGAGGAGCGCACCGCAAAACGCCGCGGGCTCGTAGCGCTTCAACCACGCCGACACATAGACCAGGAATGCAAACGACGCCGCATGCGATTCGGGAAAGCCGTATTCGCCGAAGCCCAAGATCTGCTGATAGATCTGGCGTGCAAAGGCTTCGCTGTAGTTGCGCGCGCCCATCCCATCGATCAACCGCTGCTCGAACTTCTCGAGGCCTCCTTTGCGCTGCCACGCCGCCATCGATCGGCGCAATTGATCGGCTTCGCCGGGAGTGAAGCCCGCAGCAACGATTGCGAGCTGCATCACCTGTTCCTGGAAGATGGGGATGCCGAGCGTGCGTTCGAGCACGCTTTTCACCGCGTCGCTCGGGTAAGTGACGGGCTCCAAGCCCTGCCGCCGCTTCAAGTACGGATGCACCATGCCGCCCTGGATCGGGCCGGGGCGCACGATCGCCACTTCGACGACGAGATCGTAGAACGTCGCCGGCTTCAATCGCGGCAGCATCGATTGCTGGGCCCGCGATTCGATTTGAAACACGCCTACCGTATCGGCGTGCTGCATCATCGCGTAGGCCCCCGCGTCTTCGGCCGGGATGTCCTGCATGGTCATGGCGACGCCGCGAAACTGCGCCATCATGTCGAGCGCGCGGCGAATCGCGGAGAGCATGCCGAGCGCCAGGCAATCGACTTTGAGGAGGCCGAGCGCGTCCAAGTCGTCCTTGTCCCACTGAATGACGGTGCGGTTGGCCATCGCGGCGTTCTCGACCGGTACCATCCGTTCCAAGAGCCCACGCGCAATCACGAAGCCGCCGACGTGCTGCGACAAATGGCGGGGGAACCCTTGCATCTCTCCGGCAAGCGTCACGATCCGCGTAATCGTCGGATTGTCGGGATCGAAACCCGCTTCGCGGATCCGGTCGCGATGGATCTGGCGGCCGTCCCACCACGCGAACACTCCAGTCAGCCGGTCTACCTGCGCGAGATCAAGGCCCAGCGCCTTGCCGACATCGCGCACGGCGCTTTTTGATCGATAGGTGATGAGTGTCGCAGCGAGCGCCGCGCGGTCACGGCCGTACTTCGTGTAGACGTATTGCATGACCTCTTCGCGGCGCTGATGCTCGAAGTCGACATCGATATCAGGGGGCTCGTTGCGCTCCTTGGAGATGAAGCGCTCGAACAGCATGCTCATGCGCGAGGGGTCGACCTCGGTGATGCCGAGCGCGTAGCACACCGCGGAATTGGCCGCCGATCCACGGCCTTGACACAGAATGTTTTGCGAGCGTGCGAACGCGACGATGTCGTGCACGGTCAGGAAGTAGGGCTCGAAGCGCAGCTCGGCGATCAGCTTGAGCTCGTGGTCGATCAGCTCGCGTACATCCGATGGAACGGATACGCCGGGATACCGCTTCATCAATCCCGTTTCCACGAGTTGCCGCAAGTGCGAAGCCGGCGTCGCGCCAGGCGGTACGAGCTCTTCCGGATACTCGTAGCGCAACTCATCGAGCGAAAACGTGCAGCGCGCCGCGATCGCCAAGGTTTCGGCCAGAAGCTCGGGCGGATAGAGTGTGGCGAGCCGCGCGCGCGAGCGCAGATGCCGCTCGCCGTTGGGGTAGAGCGCGTAACCGCATTCGGCGACCGGCTTCTTCACGCGCACTGCGGTCAGTGTGTCTTGCAGTGCCCTTCGCGCGCGCACGTGCATGTGGGCATCACCTGCTGCAACCAACGGCAGGTCGCTCGCCTGGGCCAACGCTTCGAGATACGCAAGCCGCCCGCGGTCGCCCGAACGCGCGAAGAGCTCGACGGCGATCCAGGTGCGGCTGGGGAAGGTCGCGGTGAACCACTGCGCATCCGCAAGCGGTAGCTGGCCGCGCGATGTTGCTGGCGTCCATAGCGCGAGGCAGCGTTGGCCGTACTCAGCGACATCGGCGCGGGCAAGGGCATAGGTTCCTTTTTTCGCGTTGCGCCGGCCGCGCGTGATCAATTGGGAAAGATCACCGTAGCTCGCGCGGTCGGTCGCGTAGAGCAGGAGCTTCAAGCCATCGGTCAGCGTGAATTCACTGCCGATGACGAGTGGCAAGCGTGCTTCCTTGGCCGCCAGATGCGCCCGTACCGCACCCGCCACGGAGCATTCATCGGTCAGCGCCAGCGCTGAATAGCCGAGCGCCTGCGCGCGTTCGACGAGCTCCTCGGGATGCGACGCTCCGCGCAGGAAGGAGAAATTGGACAAGCAGTGGAGCTCGGCGTAGGCAGGTAGCATGGAAGCCAGGGAAGGCGATAAAATACCGTACAAATATACGGTATTTTCGCTCATTTACTCAGGGATACCTGCGGAGGCCGCCTTTGCCACGGTGGTGCTTGCCGCTCACTGACCGAGGACGTAATGGTCTTGCGCGGCGTACCCACTTGGTCTTGAGCGACGCGAGGTCGGAACCGTAACGTCGGCTACGAATACCACGTACCTCGCTTACGAACTTACGCGCTGCTGCCCGAGGCAAAGCATCGACCTGGCTTGGCGCCATGCCGTTGACGGAGGAGCAAGCTGGCTCTTAAACTACGATGGTTCCATAATGGTTCCAAGGAGTAGCCTCTGCTCACCCTGACGCTCAAGAACATTCCGAAAGATCTCCACGCCCAGCTCAAGGCAAGCGCCGAACGCAACCGGCGAAGCCTGAACAGCGAGATTCTGACGCGCCTCGAGCGCGATTTCGCCGTGCCCAAGGTCGACCGCGAAGCGCATGACCGGGCGCTAAGGGACCTGGTCGCCGGCCTGCCCCAGGTCGACCACGCCAAGGTGACCCGCTACAAGCGGCAGGGCCGGGCGTGATCGTCGTTGACAGCAACGTCGTCGCGTACTACTGGGTAAACGGGCCGCTGACGGAAATCGCCCAAAGCGTGCAGCGCACGGACCCAGAATGGCACGTGCCGGGTCTCTGGCGCTCGGAGATGCGCAGCGTGCTCACCGGATTTCTGCGCGACGGCAGTCTCGACCGTACGCAGATCGCGCGCGTCATGGCCGCCGCCGAGGAATCGTTCGCCGGCCGCGAGCACATCGTCCCGAGCGACAAGGTGTTCCGGCTTGCCGGCGAAACCCGCCTCTCCGCCTACGACTGCGCGTTTGTCGCGCTCGCGTCCATGCTCGGTGTTCCGCTAGTCACTGCGGACAAGGCGGTGCTGAAGGCATTCCCGGAGCAGGCGGTGACGATGGAGGCATTTGTCGCAATGTAAGGCGCAACCGCTGCTGGAAAGGAGCGGGCATTGGCAACAGCCCGCTCGCACCACGGGCGATCCCCAATTCGGTGCGTAGCCGGAGGCTCAAATCCTCGAGCAAGCCGCGCGGGATTACTGGCACGGTCAGTGCTTGATCCGCGATGTGCGTTTGGTAGCGGCGGACCCTTTTCGTCGCAGTGCAGCGCTATTCGTCATTCGTCACTAGGACGTGGCAGCGGTCGCCGACCAGCCCCCAACGGCCGCGCGTCTAAAGCGTTGCGCGCGATCGCTTGGCCGCACTGTCGCAGCACGTCACGGTAGGCGATGCGGGCGAAACAGGAAACAAGATGAAACCAGCTAGAGCATTGGTAGTCGACGACTCGAACGTCGTGCAATTCAAACTCAGCAAGATGCTCCGGGCGCGCGGATGGGGTGTGCACGCCGCGGGCTCGGGAAAAGAGGCGCTTGACTATCTCGCCAGCAACACGCCCGATGTGATCTTCATGGATTACATGATGAGCGACATGACCGGTTATCAAACCACGAGCATCATCACGGCAAACCCGGCCACGGCGTCGATCCCGGTCATTATGTGCACCGGGGAGGACACTGTGGAGGCACGCGCGCGGGCCCAGGATACTGGTGCGAGCGGTTTCATCGTCAAACCTGTCGATGACCACGTGCTCGACAAGGTTCTGGAGGCAGTGCAAGAAAAAGCCGCGACGCGCAGGCCGGTCGCTCAAGTGATACCGCTTTCACCCGCACCCCCGGTCGCCATCTTCGCGTCCGAGGAGGATGCGGCTCGATTCGTTCAGCGTATCGCACGCGAAGTTTTTGCCGAACAAGCTGTCCGCGAACCCGTTGCTGCCATCACCGCAGCGACGGAGCAACGTTTGCAAAGTATTGCTCAGACGGCCGCGAGTAGGGCGGCGCAAAGTGTACTCGCGGACTGGCGCGCCGAGCACACCAGCACGCAAGAGCGTATCGAGCGAGCAGCCATTGCAGCAGCGGAACGAGCAGCGCAACTCGCAGTGCAACACGCGTTCGAGGGTATTGAAGAGACCTGTCGGGCGGTTGAGGCCGCCACTCAACGAGCGATGGACAGCGCCGTCGCTGCCGCGCGCGAGGTGGCCGAGGAGCGCGGTCAGCAAGCGATCAGTGATGCGCGCCACATCGCCGAATCATTGGGCCGTGCAAGTCATGATGCAGCTACGCTCGCAATCGGGGACGCGTCACGCGGCATGCTGGAGGCGGCTCGCGCTATTCTCCAAGACGAGCATCGGAATGTGACCGAAGCGATGGCAGCGTCCGTTGCAGAAACAGAGGTACGTCAGGTGTCCGAACAGGTGGCTCGAAACGCGATCGACACCGCCGCTGCAAGTGACGCGGCCGCGCGAGAACAGTTACAACGGTGTGTCATTGCGGCCGAAGAGAGGGTCACTGCCAAGATTCTCGCGCAAGTTCTCCCCGCGACCAAGGTGTCGAATCAAAGTGTCTCTGCTCATTCGGCCGACGCCACGCCGGGAACAGCGCTCGCAGAAAACGAATTACGGCGTACTTCGGAAATGGATCATGCGGCTGTGCTGCAGATTGCGGAGGGGACCGCCGGATCGCTTACCGATACGCCTCTCGACTCAGGAGCGAGGGTTACAGACCACGTGCGCCCAATAGCCACTTCTCCGCGTATGCAGCCGGCGGTAATCCCTTGGCTCGCCGGCCTTACGGCGCTCGTGGCCTATTTAGTGGTGAGAACTTTCGGCGCGTAGAAACGCAACAGCGCTGGCGCGCGCCTGCGCCACGTCTGTTGCGTGGTGCTATTGGCTACTTCAGGCGTGAAGAATGACCGGGCGGTATTAAGCCGAGCACTTGTGCAGCAAATGCAAAAACGCGACGTCGCCGACGCCACCTTCGACGCTATGCGCGTTGCGCTTGATCTCGCGGCGGATCACCATATGGCGATATGGGACGCGCTCATCCTTTCGGTGACCGCCGATCAAAAGTGCCGTTTGCTTCTTAGCGAGGATTTCCAACACGCATGGACCTGGCGAGGCGTTACGGTGCTCGATCCGTTCCATTCCCCGCAGCATCCATTGCTGGCGCGGCGCTTCAGCTAGCAAGGCATACGCATTTCTCTTCTGCGCGGCTTCGGTATGATCGGTTTATGCCCGCCATCGCCTTCGATCGCTTCTACCGATACGCGGAGTTGACCGATCTGCTGCACGCGTTCGCCCGCGGGCATCCTGGACTCGTGAATGTCGATGCGATCGGCCAAAGCTTCGAGGGGCGCGATATCTGGCTGTTAACGGTGACGAACAGCAAGACCGGCCCCGCCTCGGACAAGCCTGCGTTCTGGGTAGACGGCAACATTCATGCGACCGAAGTCGCGGCGTCGGCGGCTAACCTTTATTTGCTGAATACGCTCGTCACGCAGTACGGGCGCGACGCCGACATCACGCGCGTGCTCGATACGCGTGCGTTCTACATCTGTCCGCGCATCAACCCCGACGGCGCCGAATGGGCGCTCGCCGATCAGCCGAAATGGATTCGCTCCAGCACTCGGCCATATCCGTACGACGAGGAGGAGATCGAGGGGCTGACGGTCGAAGACATCGACGGCGATGGGCAGATTCTGCAAATGCGCCTTCCCGATCCCAACGGTCTTTGGAAGCCGCATCCGGAGGAGCCGCGATTGCTGGTCCGGCGCGATGCGACCGAGATCGGCGGCACCTACTTTCGCTTGTTGCCGGAGGGGCGAATCGACGCTTACGACGGCTTCATGTTACGCATTAAAAAATCACAGCAAGGACTTGATCTTAATCGCAACTTTCCTGGTTCATGGCGGCAGGAATTCGAGCAGCTTGGCGCCGGGCCCTACCCGACGTCGGAGCCCGAAATCCGCGCCGTCGTCGATTTCATCAGCCGCCATCCGAACATCACCGGCGGAACCTCGTTCCACACGTGGAGTGGCGTTCTACTCCGACCGTTCGAGCATCTGGCGGACGAAGAGATGCATGCGGAAGACCTGTGGGTCTATCAAGCGGTCGGCAAAAAGGGCACCGAGTTGACCGGCTATCCAAACATCTCCGTCTATCACGAATTCCGCTATCACCCGAAACAGGTCATTGGAGGAACGTTCGACTGGATTTACGAGCACCTTGGGATCTTCAGTTGGGTCGTCGAAATCTGGTCGCCGATGCGCGAAGCTGGAGTCGCCAACTACAAATACATCGACTGGTTCCGCGATCATCCGGCCGAAGACGACCTGAAGCTGATTCGTTGGAGCGATACGAAGCTCGAAGGCCTGGCGCACATTCCGTGGCGCCCGTTTGCCCATCCGCAACTCGGTCCGGTGGAAATCGGCGGCTGGAATCGCTTTCACGCGTTCTCCAATCCACCACTGCATTTCCTCGAGCGTGAGCTCAAGCGCTTTCCCGAATGGCTCATCTGGCAAGCGTTGATTTCGCCGAAGCTCGAACTCGTCCACGCGGGAGCCGAGGACATAGGTGGCGGCAACCGCAAAATCACGCTGGTCGTGCAGAACACGGGCTGGCTGCCGTCGTACGTGTCGAAGCGAGCACTCGAGCGCAAGGTCGTGCGTGGCGTCATCGCCGAAATCGCGCTGCCCGAGGGAGCCAAGCTCGTGCAAGGCAAGGCGCGCATCGATGCGGGGCAGGTCGAGGGCAAGGCGTACAAGCACACCGGCGTTTCGTTCTGGCCCGATTACCTCGTGACCGACGATCGCGTGAAAGTCGAATGGGTGATCATTGGCAAGGCAGGCGATATCGTCAATCTCGTCGCCCGGCACGAGCGCGCCGGCACGGTGCGCGCCGCAATCACGCTCAAATGAAGGACCAGGACACGATGGCACGCGTGTTAGCCGTAAGGGGGCGAATTTTTCGCATCGCCCAATCCCGCGCGACTGCGCGCGTGGTATGCGCAGTGGCTGGGCATTCCCGAGTCGGAATTTGGTGCGGTTTTTCCGCCTGCGGATATGCCCCCGCGTGGCTACCAGGTGTGAGCCCTTTCGATGCGGCGACGCAGTATTTTTCTCCTGGCACGCGCGACGTCATGTTCAATCTCATCGTCGACGATCTCGACGGTACGCTCGCGCAAGTGCGGGCGAGCGGTGTGGCCGTGATGGATGCGATCGACCAATCCGAATTCGGCCGTTTCGGCTGGTTCGTCGATCCCGACGACGGCAACAAGGTCGAATTGTGGCAGCCGCCCCACCCAACGGAGGCAAGCGCTGCGGCGGCCAGTGCCGCCTGAGCGAGCATCGCCGCGCGGACTTGCGGCAGTGCCGCGTGGCGTGTGGGTGTTGGGATGCGTGAGCCTCCTCATGGATCTCTCGTCGGAATTGATCCATGCGCTGCTGCCGCTGTACATGGCGACGGTATTGGGCGCGAGCGCCTTGATCATCGGCATCGTCGAAGGCGTGGCCGAAGCCATAGCGCTTTTCGTCAAGCTCTTCTCCGGCGTCCTCTCCGACCTCTTCCACAGGCGCAAGCCACTCCTGTTGCTGGGATACGGATTGGCCGCGGCTTCGAAGCTCGCGTTCCCACTGGCGCCTACATTAGGATGGATCGCCGGTGCGCGGCTTGCTGACCGCATCGGCAAGGGCATTCGCGGCGCGCCGCGCGACGCGCTGATTGCAGATATCACGCCGCCAGATGTGCGCGGGAGGAGCTTCGGCTTGCGCCAGGCGCTCGACACGGTAGGTGGGGTCGGCGGGCCGCTGCTGGCACTTGCGGGAATGGCGTATTTCGCGAGCGATTTTCGCGCGGTGTTCTGGATCGCCGTCGTGCCGGCGCTGCTCGCCGTGGTGTTGATCGTGGTCGGTGTGCGCGAGCCTGCCGGCGCTCGCGCGGTCCATCGCACACCGTTGCGCGTCGGCGACTTGCGGCGGTTTGCACCGGCGGTCTGGTTTGTCGCGGCGATCGCCGGCGTGCTGACGCTCGCGCGCTTTTCCGAGGCGTTCCTCGTGCTAAGGGCGCTGGACATCGGTTTCAGCCCCGCGTCCGCCCCGCTCGTCATGGTGGCGATGGCAATCGTCTACGCGGTGACCGCCTATCCAGCGGGAGTTGCAGCGGATCGCGGCCGAGTGCCGCATCTACTTGCCTTCGGTCTCGCGGCGCTGGTCCTGTCCGATCTCGTCCTCGCGCGAGCGGAAGGGCCAGCGATGGTGCTTGCGGGGGCAGGGCTGTGGGGGCTGCATATGGGTCTTACGCAGGGTTTGCTCGCTGCATTGATCGCCGCTGTCGCGCCGCCGGATCTACGCGGAACTGCGTTCGGCGTATTCAATCTGGTCTGTGGCATCGCGCTGCTGATCGCGAGCGTCTTAGCAGGCTGGCTGTGGGATGCGTACGGACCACAATTTACGTTTTACGCGGGAGCCGTCTTCACCGTTGTTGCTGCCATCGGTTTATGGTTGCGACGGCGGGAGTTGGCGCTATCGTCGACGATCTCGCCCTGGTGACCATCTTGATGCTTACTTAAAGCGACTTAGCAGCAAGGCTTAGTTGCGTGCGGCGTTGCCTGCATCGGCGGACACGGCACGCTGCCATAAGAACAAAAAACGCAGCAGTGACCCCGCATCGGCCGCAGCAATTCTCCGCAATTCCGGCATTCGTAGAAAAACCAGGACGCGTCGGTGGGCATGGTTTCGCTCGCGCTCGCGTTGCAGTGCGGACAGGTGAGCACGCTTCGTAACTGGATGAATGGCGTGGACGTCATCGCGGAATTTCAGGGCGGCAAGTTTTCGCAGACGATCTGTTCCGCTTTGTGCGATACAATAATTTGAGCATCCCGCCCGCTTTGATGAGCGCTTAAGAATAACCCGGGAGAAAGCAATGACCGCGAAGAAATCCCAACGCGTCAAACAAACATCGCGTCGTTCCACGCCGCGTAAGCGACACGATGGCGGGCCTGCGAAGTGGTTGCTACCGATGCTCGAGGAAGCTTATGCAGAGCTTCGACCCAAGAGTGAGTATGAAGAGATTCCCTCAGCAGAGCGGCGCACGCGCGCACGGAGCATGGCCAAGCGGGTTGAAGCCGCGCGCGAGAGCGGTAGAGCCCCGCCGGCGATCACCGGACTCGCCGACCTTCCCAAAAATCACTGGGAAGAAAAATTGCGCGAGTACCAACGCCGGAGAGCCTCAGCACCTGGCCCCGCCGCGATGCGCGCGGCCATGGCGCCTCCAGGAATGCCGGCGATCCCCGGCCAGAACAATTGGACCCCGTTGGGGCCGAGCGTCGTCGCGCGCGGGCAGACGGTCAACCGCAGCGCGGTCAGCGGGCGGGTCTCGGGGATTGCCATTGCGCCGGGTGGAATGCGCGCCTATGCCGCGACCGCCAACGGCGGCGTCTGGCGTTCGGACGATAGCGGCGCGAGTTGGCGTTCCACAATGGACAGCTTCGATCTCGATCCGGCCAGCTTCGCCAGCACGAGCCTCGCGTGCGGCGCGATTGCGATTGATACTGCTGCGCCCGATCGTGTCTATGTTGGCACCGGCGAAGGAGACACCGATGCGCTCTTCGCGTCGCGCATCACAAACGCGTTGCCGTCGTATCGTGGGATCGGCGCCATTCGCAGCGACGATGGCGGCACGACCTGGGTGAACGAGACCAGCGCTCCATCGCTTGCCGGTTTCGCCTTTTTTCAGATCGCCGTTGACCCAGCGGATCGCGAGCACTGCGTCGCCGCCACCACCAATGGGTTATACGAACGCGTCGCCGTGGCGGGCGGGTTCGAGTGGCAACAGCGACGCACGGGCGTGCATACGAGTGTCGTCGTCACGCGCGCTACGGGTACGACGACTTGGTTCGCCGCACCCCGAGGCGGTGGCGTCCTGCGTTCGACCGATGGCAACGCGTGGAGCCCTGTCGGCAACGGTTTCCCGACGGGAACGATCGGCCGCATCGCGTTGGGCGTGCAGAGTGACAACCCCAACGTTGTGTACGCGGTCGTGACCAGCACGGGAGGTGCGCTGAACAGCATCCGCCGGCTCGATGGTGGTACCGGCGCCTGGCGGGACATCACCGGCGCGCCGAATTTCCTGCCTGGAAGCCAGGGCGATTACGACGTGTGCATCGCCGTCGATCCCAACGACGCCAACCGTATCTATCTCGGCGGCGATTACTTGAATGTGGACCCGTTTCCGGCGTCGATCTGGCGCTGTGACGTGACCGCGAGCGGAGCGGCGCTCGCGATGACGGGGACCGCAATCGGTCATAACGCGCATGCCGATGTCCATGTGCTGCTCCATGCGCCGGGGGATTCCAACACGCTCTGGACGGGCACCGACGGCGGCGTGTTCGTCCACACCAACGCGACCGGCGCCGGCGGATTTGCGGCGCGCAACACCGGTCTCGCAACACTTTGCACCAACTACTTCACGCAGCACCCGCTTGAACCGGCAGTGCTGTATGTGGGCCTGCAGGACAACGGGACGGCCAAGTGCACCGGCGAACAGGTCTGGCGGCACGTGCTGTTCGCCGACGGCGGCTATTGCATCGTCAACTGGAACGATCCATTTCGCGTGCTGCTGTTTGCCAACGGCAGGGTTTACCGCGCGAACGATGGAGGATTGGATTACGCATCCTGGTCGATCGTCACGCCGCCCGGCGCGTTCTGGGCGCTGATGGCCGAGCCGCTGGTCGGTACGCCGCTGAATCCCGCCAACCTTGCCGACGCGGATATCGTCGCGCTCGGCGTCGGCGAGAGGATTTTCATTTCCTCTGACTTCGGCACGTCGTGGCCGGACCAGCCGACGTTGCCGGCGGGCTCGGGCTCCGCGATGTCGATGGTGTTCGCCTCGGCGACGCGCCTGTTCGTGGGTACCACGCTAGGCCGAGTGTTTCGCTTGGATGACGGCGGCGCCGCCGGCTGGACCGTGACTCGCCTCGACAACGCCGCGGCAGGCGCGCTGCCGCTAACGGGTCTCGCAACCGATCTCGCGATCGATTGGTCCGATGCAACGCTCGGATCGATCTATCTCTGCTTCGGCGGCAACGGGGATTTTCGCCATGTGTGGCGCTTCGATGGCAGCGCGTGGCAGGCGCGCAGCGGCACGGCGGGAAGCGGGAGTGAGTTGCTCGACGTCGAGCACAATGCCATTCAGTTCGACCGCGTCACCAATCGCGTCTATGTCGGCGCCGACATCGGCGCCTGGGAATCCGCGAACGGCGGCAACACGTGGACGCCGCTCTCCAACGGGCTACCCGATGCGCCAGTGTTCGATCTACAGATTCACCCAACGGCGCGCCTGCTGCGCGCGGCGCTGCATGGCCGCGGTTTGTTCGAATGGAAGCTCGATGCGCCGGTGCTCCCCGACGTCGAGCTGTACGTGCGCGACACGATGCTCGACACCGGCCGCGGCGTGAACACCGACGGCCGCAACGATCCGTCGATCTTCCCGACGGCGCCCGTCGTGCATTACTTCGGGCCGAATATCAAAGTCGATGTTCCCACGTCCGCCGGCTACCAGACGCCCACGACGGCGATCGACTTCCTCACCTTCAACGAGGTGTTAAGCGACGGCAGCAACGGAGTCGCAACGAACACGCCGCCGCCCACCGTGCACAACCGGGTGTACGTCGAGGTCCACAATCGCGGCCGCGTTCCCGCTACCAATGTCCAAGTGATGGCCGCCGTCACGAATGCCGCCACCGGACTTCTGCTGCCCGTGGGTTACACCGCGAATGTCGCTGCCGGGACCAGCTTGCCAGGTCCGAAGTGGACGACGCTCGGCGTGGTAAGCCTGACCGACGTGCGCGCGGGGTGTCCGCAAGTGGCGGCCTTCGATCTGCCGTCGACCGTGTTGCCGCTTCCTGCGAGCCTGCCGGGGAACTCGCACTACTGCATGGTCGTTTTCGTCCACTCGGCGCAGGACCCGTTCACGGGCACGCAACAGAACGTCGACGTGCTGACGCTCGCCGATCGCAAGGTCGGGCAGAAGAACTTGCACATCGTGGAATTTGTCGGCACTCCACCGCCGAGCAGCGCCCTCGGCGTATGGGCGGTGCTGATCATCGGAGGCGCGTTTCTTGAACGCAAAGGAACGGTTGACCTCGTAATTGACGCCCGTAACTTCCCGGGCAATCTGCAATTCGTGCTGCCGCCGCCGCTTTTCCCAAAGCGTCCCGCCGAACAGGCGGAGGGTTTCGCGGTCGGCTCGAACCGGATCGTCAAGCGCTGGGCCGAGCGGCACGCGCTAACGGCGAAACAACTCTACAACGAGGCCAAGTACCCGAAAGCGCAATACGAGCTCTTGTCCAAAGCGATGGACGCAGTTTCCCGGCAGTCGCCGCTGGCTTTGAAAGGTGGTCGCGTCGGCATGATCCGCGAGTTGCCACTCGCACCAAAAGACGAGCATCCGATTTTCTTGCGCATCGATCCACCCGCGAGCGCAAGAGCGGGATCGGTCTTCGCGTTCGACATATTGCAACGTGATCCGCGGACCGGAGCGCCGCAGGGCGGATCGCGCTATCACGTCGTCGTCAACCGCAAGCAACGTTGAGCGGCGATGCTTGAGAGCGCGTTGTCGCTTTTGGGCGCATGGGAAGCACTGCCAGCGCCAGCGTTGGTGGCGTTGTCGCTTGCTTGCGCAGCGCTCGCCTTCTTGCTGTCGGCCTCCGCCGGGCTCGGTGGCTCGTTGTTGCTGGTACCCGCGCTCGCATTGCTTTTAGGACCGAAGCAAGGCATCGCGCTAGCCGCGCTGCTGCTGATGGGCAACAACGTCGCCAAGGTGATCGCCTATCGCCATACGATTCCGATCCGCGCGGTCGCCGTCACGCTCGTTCTTACGTTAGCGGGAACCTACCTGGGCGCGCAACTGTTGCTCGGCGCACCCGAAACATGGGTGAGCGCAGGGATCATTCTGGCGTTCGCGCTTTCCTTTGTCGCGGAGCGGATCGGCACCGTGCGGTGGCTACCCATCTCCACACCGCTATTCGCATTTGCAGCCGGTGCGACGTCCGGATTTTCAGGGACCTCCGGCCCGTTGAAGGGCATGGCGCTGCGCAATCTGCAGCTCGATCGCCTGCATCTCGTCGGCGCGGCATCCGTCGTTTCACTCGCCGGTGATGCGATGAAGACGGCGATCTTTGCGCGAGCGGGACTGCTCGACGCGACTTCCATCTGGATTCTTGTGCTTGCGACCCCATTGATGCTGCTTGCCACGCTCGCTGGGCGACGTCTTAACCGCAAGATGGGCGAGCGAGCGTACGCTGCACTTTTTTGGGCGGTGATCGCGGGGTATTCGGCGCGGCTGATCTTGCGCTAAACGTTTGAGTTCAGCGGCTGCCGAAGGCAATCCGCCGAAAAAATGAATGGTTAGCCATCTCGTAGGATGACAGATTTTGCCCTCGGCTCACTGCCTCCACATTTGCTCCTTTCCTCTTCATCGACGAGTGAGAATCCGCATTAAAACGCTGTGTATTCGTGCGCAATGTCGATTCCCGGTCCCGATATTCGACGCTTTCGGAGTGATATGCCCGTTCAGATAGTGGGGAACCGCAGTGAGGGCATTGAAAGTCACTTAGCAGCTCGCGTGCATGCAGGATCTTCTTCGTCAATTCCTCCGCCTCGGTCCGCGCACGGGAAAAAGCGTAACGAGGTTGTAGAAAAACTCCAGCCTAGGTGGGGGTCCG
>Ga0136617_10002254_pt1 | contig 17227 bp, 16 predicted proteins | sample AntDrymUQ3222106_2_FD_129672 | JGI IMG/M metagenome (GOLD analysis project Ga0136617, IMG submission 129672) | Polar desert sand microbial communities from Dry Valleys, Antarctica - metaG UQ322 (21.06) | ecosystem: Environmental > Terrestrial > Soil > Desert | place: Antarctica: Dry Valley...
ATCCCGCTCACTCAGACGAGGCAACAACCCATCCAGCCGAGCTGCCATCGCCACACGTTCATCAGAACGATCCCTAGCCACCGTCGAAGCATATCACAACCCCAATTATATCAATTAGTTATTTAGTTACGCCTCCTGACTACCACCCGGCTAACCAGCCGAACGCATCGTCCAGGACGGGTACACCAACTCCGCCCGCGTGGATATTCTGGCCAGCAGCGGCGTGTCCCACTGGCGCTGTAGGGCGGGCCGACAATCTCGACGACGACGGCATCCGGACACCGTGGCAGGCGCAGTTACCCTTCGGGCTCCTCCGCTCCGGTGTCGTCAACTCCACCGCTCTCGACACGAAGGTAACTGGGCCATCCACTACGCAGGCCTCATGCTTCGCGCCGAAGTCCTGCGCGCACTCGGCAGCTGGGTAGCATTACCGCGAGCCCATGGCCACCACCCAGTACACCCCCCGCCGCACCCGCGAGAAAACCTATATACGACCGCGCCCACCCACCTGTGTTAGACTCCCTATCCCTGTTCGAGGCGGCGCCTGTGGCGCCGCGTTGGCAAGGCCTCCGGCCGGACCTCGCACAGCGCGCCTGGGCACGGGCGCCGGACGAGGCGCGCTCCCTACCTGGGAGCCGCCCTATTGATCAGTCTATTTCGCAGAGTCACAATCTTCTCCTTCTCCGGCTTCGGCTCACTGCACCGCACAAGCCCGTGGGCACGACCTAGCTCCCCACCCTCCGGATCTTCCTGATCAATAACGCCACATCCGTCGACCTCACGAACATCCGAAACACGGAACACCCAGACTTCGCGTGGCTCCTCGCCAGAGGTTTCAATATGTGTCTGTGTTAAACCATGTTGCCGCATCAACTCGTCTCGGTAGACCGACCAGCCATCCTCTTTCATCTCCTTAGCGCTGAACGCAGCTGGCGTGAGAGACCACTTGCCTGTTGTCGGGTCAATCCGTTTCTTGGGGTTCGGTTCACGCGGGACATGGCGATACACTTCTGTTGACGCTGGTATCGCCCTGTCATCCCAGTTCCAATCGTCGGTCATCCGACAGTGAAAAGCCGGCGCCACTGGGGGTTGACGCGACTCACTATCACGCTATGCCGCTCAACGATCTGCCGCAGACGCTGGATTTCGTCGAAGGACAGCTTCTCACTTGGGTCAAACTCGAGAAACCACACCGTCTCGCCATTATCCGAAACGCTGATGTAGGCAGTCGAGTCTTGCTCAACGGCTATTTCAATTCGCTGTCGGCCCGCTTTCCATTCAGCGAAGACGCCACCATCGCCATCATCGGCGATAAATGGATACACCGTACTGATCCGACCCAACGCGTCAAGAATGTCCTTGAGTTGTCGTCGGGTTCCAGTCAGCTTGATCCTACTGCTATCCGTGCCTCTAGCCTCGATTCGACGAATCTTCGTGTCAACAAATCGGAAAAAGTCTGTGCGAGAAGCTGAGCTGTCCACCTTCAGCGGATCCCATAGGCTGCGCCTTCGCTCCGGGCCAGGGTCCAGAGCAGGTTCGGAGCGCCCCGTTTCTAGAGGGTCCGTCTCGAGCTGTATTCGCGAGGAATGTAGGCCCAGACGGATTTGGCCCGTCGACCTACTGCGCTGGTAGTGACCTGACATAATCGACCGTGTGGCCCAAATGTCGCGGACGTTGCCAGGCGTACGCATTCCCTGCCATCTTGCTGTCACTGCCGCCCCCAGGACTCGAGTAAGTCTTCACTTACTAACTGAGTAAAGATGCGAAGAACGATCTGATGGGCTTCGTCTAGTGCAGTCATATATGAACCTCCGTCGCGAATTATCTGCTGTGCTTCGATGGTGAAGTCTGTACCTTCTCCATCGGGACCAGGTTCAATCGCAACTAAAGTATCGCTGTTGTCGTCGCCTTCCTGCAGGAAGGCACCTAGGCGTATTCCTGAATAAAGACTTTGATGATCTGGAGACGCTTTCGAAAGCTCCCAAGATGTCAGAACCCCCACACTAAAGTCTCGTACCGGCATGTCCACGAGATTCTGATAGGTAGCATCGGATCGCTCTGGCACCACCTCTAAGTTCGCTACCTGCCGCACAGAATCCGCAAACTCTGAGAGACGCTTTTCAATCTCATCCCTGAGGGCGATGTATCCGATATACTCATTGCTAGAACCTTCAGCTTCGAACCGCCAAACCAGCTCTAAGCGATCCTGTTGAAACTGAAGACTGCGCTGTCCATCGGCACTCTGCAGTATGAAGAGTGGTGTCCGCGTGCGACGGCCTAAATTTACAATCTCGTTAGCTTCCTCGGGTTCCAATGGGCGCCAAGTGCCGATCGTAGAAAGTTCATCTAGTTGCGGATAATGCTCTGACCACTGACTGATAATTGGAATCAAATGTGACGTTTGCAGTGCAACGAGAGGTCTGAAGAAAATGCTCAGGACAACCTGTTGAACTGGTGGATTTTCAAACCTTAGCTCGCTGTCGTACCCCAACGCTGCGTCCATGTTGTCAAACCTAACATCTGACGTTGGCGCGCGTCAGGGGCTTTTCATGATCAAGAATACAAGATCGCCCTCGCCTAGCGGGCAGGTCTCCGAGCTGGCTGGGTGCGGCATCTCGGAGCCCCAAGAGGGCTACCACGCGGCACCCGTGACAGAGCTTCGCAACGGGCCGCCGCGCGGTCGAGCGTTGCCAGGTCGGAGGAGCTCCGCCCGCGTCGCGGCCGACCGTGCCCGATGTGTGCCCGGGGATGGCGTCGGACTCGTCCGCTGCTGGTGCTGGCGTAGATCAGTGGGGTAGTCTCGTAACGCCTCGGCAGCCCTTATGAGGGTCCGAGTATGGGTTCGGACCCCACCGGGGGCACCAGCTGACGGATAGCGAAATCCGGTCCTGGCCAGCGGAAGTCTATCTGATCTTGTCCTGTCGAGGTCGTGCTCGGCTGACACCCGCTCTCACGGAGCATCTTTGTCCACTGCGTGGCCAAGTTCAGCCAGCACCGGGGGGATCCGCTGCCGTGCTGTGTCCTTCCTGCCCGAGGAGGTATGTGGCGACAAGCTCACGACGACGATCCAGCCCTGGGTCGGCCGCTGCTAGACACCGATCACCGGGTGCGGGTGCACAACATGAAGGAGCTGCGACCGGGGTCCGGCCGGTATCAGTGGGCACGGCAGCGGGTACCCATCGGTGTCCCGGACTCGCCGATGACCGGTAGCGCCGAGGCTGCGTGGTGGGGAGCTGCTCGATTGGATCGGTGTGGTGGCGGCCCCAGACATCGCGGTCTGACTTTTCAAGTCCGGCGACCGGACAGAGGAGTTCCTGATCTGCCTGGCCAGACACCAGCGAGATGCGGATCTTGTTTGTGTTCGACCCCCGGCGGCGGGCGGTCCTTCTGGTCGCCGGAGACAAGTCCGGGAACTGGCGGCAGTGGTACCAGCGCAACATCCCGGTCGCTGAACGGCGGTACGACGAGTGGCTGTGTGGCGAGCGCGGCGACTGACTAGACACCGAGGTGAGCAGTGATGGCGAAGAGCTGGCAGGAGGTCCGTGCCGAGCGTGCACCCCGTCAGGACCGGGTTGCCGAGCACCGGGTCCGGATGGACACGGAGGTCCGCGTCTACCGGCTCCGTGAGGTCCGCGAAGAACAGGGCGTGACGCAGGTGGAGCTGGCCGAGCGGATGCACGTCACCCAACCGTCGGTCTCCGCGCTCGAACGCGGCGAGATCGTCCGCGCTGGCCTGACCACGATCCGCGCCTACGTCGAGGCTCTCGGTGGCACGGTCGACGTCATTGCGACGTTCGGCGATGAGAAGATCGTCCTCAGCTGACCGTCCGCGGCCGCAACTTCGTGCGTTCTCGGCCGTGGTGGATGAGGCGGGATTGCCCACAGTGCATTCCACACCCGGCGGGTTACCTGCTTGTTTGACGCCGTGGTCGTCTAGAAATCCCGCAGGTTGCGACGCGTGTACCCGTTACGGTTCGGGCCGGTGACACGGGTCAGGCGTTGAACTGGTGATCGGAGGAGTGATGTTTGGTGGTGGTCCTGTGGTCGGCCAGGGTGGTTCGGGGTCGTGTTCGGGCGTAGTGGTGCGGGCACGGAGAGCGACGATGATTCCGTGACGGAGCGCCTCGGTGTGATCGGTGGAAATGGGGTGGTGAGTGTCGTCGGCGAGGGTGATCGTCAGGGTGTCCTCGGTGCCTCGCCAGATGGCCACGCTGTCGGGCAGCGTCGGCAGGTCGGGTGAGTCGCTCCGGTGATCGGGCCCGGCCGTGTCGTGGTCGAGATCGCAGCCGGTGAGGGCTGCGGCGAGGGCGTGGCGGAGTCTGCCGGTGTGGTCGCGGGGGATGCGCCAGACGACGTCGCAGGGATGGCCGATGGCGAGGTCGCCGTCGCCGCGTTCGGTGATGATCACGCAGGCCGGCGTCGCCGGGTTGTCGGAGATCATGACGCGGGTGGGTCGTCGGTGTCAGGTGTGACGTCTCGGTCCGCGTTTTCGGCTTGTCGTGTGGCCTGGAGGGACAGTCTGTGTAGGCGGAGGAGGGCGGGGTGTAGTTCGGTGACTTCGTAGAGGAGGGCGAGGGCGTCGTCGTCGCGGAGGGTGCCTCGTGTCATGGTGTCGGTGATGGCGAGCAGGAGCGCGGTTGCGAGGCGGGTGGCGTCGGCTCGGCTGAGGTCGGCCCAGCCCGCGCACTCGACGACGATGCGCTGGTAGTCGACGTGATCGGCGAACTCCGTCTCACCGGGCGGGGCAGTGCGGGCGGCGAGCCGCTGGCTGAACGTGGGTGTGGTCGTCACGACGACCTGCCCGCGCGGCTCATCGTCGTCGAGCACCGATGCCGTGATGGTGGCGCGGTAGGGAGGCCTGGCTGGGGAGGGCGGTGTGTTGGTTGACATCGGGTGGTTGCCTTTCGTTGTCCCCGCCGAGGTAGCGGACTGTCTTCGTCCGTGGCGCAGGTTCGCTGCCGCGTGGCCTACGTGTCCGCGCGGTCGGAGGGCTCGGGAGCGCCCCACACCACCCGTGCCGTGACATCCGGAGGCTGACTGAACGAGTTCACCGCACGTTCCATCGAGTCGGTGCTCACCCGGAGGTCGCCGTCCACGCTGACGATCTCGGCGTAGTCCTCGAACGCCAGGCCCCACGCGGCGATCCGGCTGTCCTCCTGGTCGCCGTAGTCCTGGACCACGGCGAACATGCGCGGGGCGAGTTCGTCGACCATGCGGTTGACCTGACGCTCGTAGCTCTCTCGATCACGCAGCAGAGTGAGCGGAGCCGGAGCGGAGCCGTCCGACTCGCCAGCGGCGGTGTGGCCTGTCTCGGCTAGCATCGTGCGCCTCCATGCGATGTGGGTTGGTAGTTCCGACTATTCTACTGGGCAGTCCATTTGAACAAGTGGACGGTCCATGCTTCACTCGTGTGGGGTAGTGGAGCGCGCGGAGAACGGAGCCTTGACCGCATGACGCAGAGCAGGGACATGGGCGTGTCCGTCGTCCGCCACTGGCAGCTCGCCGCGGCGCTCAAACAGCTTCGGGAACAGGCCGACCTCACGCAGGATCAGGCTGTTGAGCAGCTGAAACACGGTTCGGGGAAGTGGTCGCGCTCGAAGCTGTCACGGGTGGAGAACCGCGATCACCATCTCAAGCCTCGGGAGGTCGAGCAGCTCCTCGACGTCTACGGCGGTGCCGACGCCGAAACCCGGGACGGGCTGGTCGCGCTGGCAGCGCGGCCGCGGGAACCGGGCTGGTGGGCAGGGTTCGGCAAGATCCTGCCCGGAACCCTCCAGGCTCTGCTCAGCCTGGAGGCTGGCATGGTTGCCATGTGCGACTTCCAGTGCCAGCTCGTGCCCGGCCTGCTGCAGACCGCCGACTACACTCGGGCCCTGATCGACTCGATCCACCCTGGGCGGTTCGACCCGGCCGAGCGAGAGCGCCGCATCGCCGTGCGGATGACCCGCCAGCAGCTGCTGGCCAAGGACGACCCGCCCACGTTGCACTTCATCCTGGACGAAACGATCTTGCACCGGCTGATCGGCGACCGCATCGTGATGCACGACCAGCTGCGCAAGCTGGCCCACGCCACCGAGAGGCCGAGCGTCGCCATCCGGGTGCTGCCCCGCGACATCGGCGGCAACCCCGGACTCAACGGCCCGTTCACCATCCTCACTCTGCCCGACCCGATCCCTGACATCGGCTACACGGAAGGTCCGACTGGCGCTTTCCTCATCGAGGACCGCGACCGGGTCCGTGACTGGACCTTGCGGTTCGGCAGGCTGGACGGGCTCGCGTTGTCCCAGGGCGACAGCCTCGATCTGATCACCAAGGCCATGCGAGGCTACGAGTGAGCCCACCCTCCGAAGGAGGTCGCCACGATGGCACCGATGGATCACCTCGCCCAGTTGGCCTGGCGTACGAGCAGCTTCACCGACGACGGATGCGCCAACGGCGACGTCACCTGTGTCCAGACCGCCGCCATGCCCGACGGCCGGGTCGCCGTGCGCAACAGCAACGCCACCGAGGCCGGCGTCGTGCTCTTGACCCGCGCCGAGATGGCCGCCTGGCTCCAGGGCGTCAAGGCCGGGGAGTTCGACGACCTCGTCTGACGTGCCGTCACGGCGCTGACCGGGCGGTCCGGTAGCCTGTGGCTGGACCTGTCCCGGAGGACCGAATCCGCGCTGCGGTCGTCGGCGTTGAACAGGCACCGACATGTCGATCAGGCTCGGCTACCTGCCCCTGCCCACGGTCGCAACAGCTGGCGAGGTCGGCTGGCAGCTCGATCGAGTGGGGGTTGAAGAGCAGGCTGCGTACCTGTATCAGTCATCGTCGTCGTTGCTCTTCTTGCTGCGGGGCAGAAGGCCCACGCCAGTAGGAAAACAGGAGGGAACAACATGATGACGGATCGATGGGTCGCGGGTCGTGCTCTACGTGCGGTGGCCTCGGACCGCGCGTACTCGGGGTCGCTGCCCACCCAGGTGAACAACGGCGAGGAGAACTCGTTCCCGTTCGTCGCGAACTTCTCAAAAGGGTTGCCGCACGAGGCCGACGGTCAGGTCGTACCCTCGGCGTACCGGTTGCTGCTTCGGGCCGTGAGCACCGGTCGCCCCGAGGACTTCGAGCGTATCCCGCTGGGAACGGTCAAGGGCCGAAAGCTCGTGAATCCGCAGGCCGGGCTCGCGTTCGACGTCGAGGGTCCGGACGCGCAGGGCCTCACGATCGCCCCTGCGCCGCGCATCGACAGGCCGCAGAACTCCGCGGAGATGGCGGAGCTGTACTGGATGGCGCTGGCCCGGGACGTCAACTTCACCGACTTCGCGGCCGACCCGGTCGTCGCTGCCGCGGCGGCGGACTTGACCAGCAACTTCACCGACTTCCGCGGCCCGAAAGACGGCGGGGCAGTCACCCCCGCCACCCTGTTCCGTGGAGACACCCCCGGTGACCTGGTCGGCCCGTACGTGTCGCAGTTCCTGTTCGGGGCCATCCCGTACGGAACGTTGCTCGTCCAGCAGCTCCAAAGGACAGTGCCGCCCGGAGTCGACTTCCTCACGACGTTCCCCGACTGGCTCGCAGCGCAGAACGGGGCCGATATCCCACCCAACGCACCGAGCCCGACCGATCTCCGCTACATCCAGACCCCGCGCGACCTGGCGACCTACGTCCACTTCGACACGGTCTACGAGGCGTGCCTCAACGCCTGCCTGATCCTGCTCGCGATGGAGGCTCCGTTCGATGTGGGCAACCCGTACAACTTCTCGCAGAACCAGATCGGGTTCGCCACCTACGGCGCCCTGCACGTCCTCACCCTCGTCGTCGAGGTCGCGACCCGGGCGCTGAAGGCGGCCTGGTACCAGAAGTGGTTCGTGCATCGTCGGTTGCGTCCCGAGGAGTTCGGCGGCCGGATCGAGGCGCAGCGCCTCGGGCTGGCGACGTTCCCGATGATCGACCCCGAGATCCTCAACTCGCCGGTGCTCGCCGAGGTGATGACCAAGTTCGGCAGCCAGCTGCTGCCGCAGGCGTTCGCCGAGGGCAGTCCGATCCACCCGTCCTACGCCGCCGGGCACGCGACCGTGTCGGGTGCCTGCGCGACCATCCTGAAGGCCTTTTTCGACGAGTCGTTCATCCTCCCCGGCCCGGTGCAGGTCCCCGACGCGGCGGGCACCGCCCTCGTCGAAGACCCGACGAGCCCACCGCTCACCGTCGGTGGTGAGCTGAACAAGCTCGCCGCGAACATCTCGATCGGCCGGAACATGGGCGGCGTGCACTGGCGCACCGACTACAGCGAGTCCGTCACGCTCGGCGAGCAGGTCGCGATCGGCATCCTGCGGGACCAGAAGCCGACGACGAACGAGGACGCCTCCTTCACACTCACCCGCTTCGACGGCACCACGATCACCATCTGACCCGTTTCCGCAGGTCCGCCGCGCCGGGGGTGTAGGGCACCCCCGGCGCGGTCAGCGGTCGAATCGGGACAACGGCCGGACTCACCCCAGATGAGGGTATTCGGCTGGCGAGGCGCGCTCCTAGGGTCTCTAGGCCCCATGCCTGTGGCGGATGCATCCCCAGCCATCTGCGACGTACCGGCATGCGGGACGCGAGAGGAGAACTCATGCGACCTCCCAGACGAGGGGGCCGGCGGTTCGTGGTTGTTCTCACCGCGACGCTCGCCGTGAGCGGGGTCGGGGTGACCGCGGCGCCGCTGGTGCTGGCCGCTCCGGATGACGACCCCGCCGTCGTGGGCTCGTGGGCGGCGCCTTTCGAGGAGGGTGGCGACGAGACCCCGCGTTGCAAGGTGATCAACGACCCGGCGGACGCGGCTGACCCGTCCCCGGAGCGTCTGCAGTGCAAGCCGGTCGCCGTGACCAGCGCCGTCCTGCCGGACGGGCGCGTCCTCTACGGCAACGGCCTGGAGAGCGAGGAGAACGGCGAGGAGACCGTCGTCCTCGGCCTGGCGCCCGAGACCCGTAACGACCGGACCCGCGTGCTGGACCTGCGCACCGGGACCCCGTCCTGGACGGTCCCGGTGAACGAGACCTCCGATGGGGACAACCCCACCATCGTCGAGGGTCGGACCAGCGAGGACTGCCTCACCCAGGCGCCGCTCGGCGTGCTCGGCGTGCCCGGTCGTCCCGGTGACGGCCTGGTCGGCAGCGTCGCCGGGGTAGCCGGCCTGCCCGCGGCCGAGCCCACCTGCGCACCCGACGACGTCCAGGACAACGACGGCAACATCTTCTGCGGCGACATCGTGCAGATGGCCGATGGTCGCCAGCTGCTCATGGGCGGCACCGACTTCTACAACGAGCCGTCGATCCTGGAGCAGGCCGAGGGCGCCCCGCTCAACGTCGGGGTCGTCGAGCTGGAGGGCCTGCGCAGCGCGCGGATCTTCGACTACACCCGGGACCGCTGGGACGCCACGGCGCCGATGAAGTTCGGTCGCTGGTACCCCTCGGCGCTGACCCTGCCCGACGGCAAGGTCGCGGTCGTGTCCGGCACCGTGAAGCTGATCAAGTCGACGCAGCTCTCGCAGGTCCGACGCACCGAGACCTACGACCCCGCGACCGCCGAGTGGACCGAGAACTACACCGGTCTCGCCTCGGAGAAGACGCTGCCGCAGAACTCGCGGGTCTACCTGACGCCCAACGGCAAGCTGTTCTACACCGGTGACGGGCAGATGTGGGGCCCGTTCGGGCAGGCCCTGGACGAAGCGCTGTTCGGCGTGCAGGGCTTCTTCAACTTCGAGACCAACGAGTGGGAGAGCAACGGGATCACCATCCCGCGCAGCTCCCCGGCGTCGATCGCGCTGCCGATGAAGGCCCCCTACGACACGATGACGATCCTGCGGGCCGGCGGCACGCTCGGCCCACCCCCGGGGCTCTACGTCGCGGTGCCGACCACCACGCTGACCACGGTGACCAAGGACGGCACCGTGCGCAACACCCCCGGACCGTCGCTCAACAACGGGCGCTGGTTCACCCAGCCCACGCCGCTGCCCACTGGTGAGGTCCTGCTGACCTCGGGCGCGCGCAACGACGAGGTCATCCTGCCGGGTGCGGAGCTGCCGGTGAAGCAGCCGGAACTCTACAACCCGGAGACCAACTCCTTCACCACCCTGGCGCTGCCGCAGCGGGCCCGCACCTACCACAACAACGCGGTGCTGCTGCCCAACGGCCAGGTGCTCGTCGGCGGCAACTCGCCGATCTCGCTGGCCTACGGCGTCCAGCGGGACCTGATCCCGGGCGTCACGGGCAACAACGACAAGGACCCGTCGTTCGAGATCTTCTCCCCGCCCTACCTGCACCAGGGCGACCGGCCGCACATCGACGGCGTCCAGTCCGCCGTGACGTGGGGCGCGGAGTTCGCGATCGAGACCGCGGACGCGTCGCAGGTCAGCAAGGTCATGCTGATGCGCATGCCCGCGCCGCAGCACGTGATGGACAACGACACCCGCACCCTCGAGCTCCCGTTCTCCCAGCAGGAGGACGGCACGCTGGTCGCCACGACGCCCCAGGACGGCGTCGCGGCCCCACCCGGGTACTACTACCTGTTCGTCAACAAGCCCGGTGCCAGCGGCGGCGACGTGCCGTCGGTCGCCCGGATCGTCCACGTCGGCGAGGAGTCCAACTCCGAGCAGGCCCTCGAGCCCATGAGCGAGGACACCGTCGTCGACGGCAACGGTGCCACCCCCACCGAGGCCAACACCCTGCTGAACAACCCGCCCCTCCCGCTCGGCACGCCGACAGTGCCGGGTGAGACCGACCCGCTCGGCGTGCCGCTCAAGGTGCCCGGCCTGACCGCTCCCGTTCCGGACGTCACCGGTAGCGGTATCGGTGAGGGTGCCCCGGCCGCGCCGTCCGGTGCGGCCGAGCCCGATGCCATCCTGCCCGGCGGCCTCCTCGGCGGTAGCCAGGGGCGGCGACGTGTTCGACCCACCCCGAGGTAGCAGCGCCATGACACAGCGCTCCCTCGGGGGCTCCACCGTGGCGCCCGTCCGGATCGTCACCACCGGACGGGCGCCACGGCGCGCCCCCGCTCTCCGCGGCTCCTGGCGGGCGGTGCTCGTCGCCGTGATGACGGTGCTGGTCGGGCTCACGCTCGCGCCCGCGGCATCGGCGCACGAGGGGTCCGATCCGGAGATCGCGGCGGTCCTCGATCGCGCCACCCCGGACATGCCGGGTGTGCGCGTGACGGTGCAGACCACCCGGCTCGGCTCCCAGTTCGTGGTCGAGAACCCCACGCCCACCGAGGTGACGATCCTGTCGTCGGTGGGTGACCCGCTGTTCCGGATCGGCCCCGAGGGTGTGCTCGGCAACTTCCGCTCGCCCGAGTGGTACACGTCCAAGGTGCCCGGCGGGGCCGTCGCCATCCCGGAGAAGGCTGCCGAGAAGGGCACCCCGGTCTGGGCGCGGGTGTCGGAGGAACCCGCGTGGGGCTGGTTCGACCACCGGCTGCACGCGGCGACGCTCGACCCGCAGCAGAAGGCCGACAGTTCCCCGCTCGAGACGTTCGGCACCTGGACCGTGCCGGTGCTGTACGGCGAGGAGCTCGGGTCCGTCGACGGGCATTTCGAGTACCGGCCGCCGCTCGGCTCGTTCGTCCCGGCGCTGTCGCAGACCCAGCCGGCGGCCGGCATCACGCTGACCGCGCTGCAGGGCAACCCGACGCCCGGTGTCGCGATCGACAACGCCGGCCCGAGCGAGGTCGTCGCTCTCGGCGACGCGGGAGAGCCGTACCTGCGCCTCACCGCGAACGGGGCGGAGGCCAACCAGCTCAGCCCGACCTGGATCGCCTCCCAGGACCCGGCGGCCGTCGCCGGCACCGGGCCGGACCCGACCGCCGTGCCGCAGTGGGTGCCGGTCGGCTCCACCGGGCAGTACTCGTTCACGCTCGACCGCGCCGGGCCCGCCCAGGACCTCGCCGCGCTCTACGCGGTGACCAGCCCGACGGTCATCCGCGAGTGGACGGTGTCGCTGCTGGTCAACGGCGAGCGGATCGACGTCGACGGTGAGACCACGCTGACCCCGGCCGGTTACACGGGCAGCAGCTGGGGCATGTGGACGATCATCGGCCTCGTGCTGGCCGCGCTGGCCGGCACGGCCGCGGTGGTGTGGTGGCTGCGCCGCCGCCGCGCCGCACCGTCCGGCCCACCGCGGAAACCACAGCGCGCGGCGACCAGTGCGCAGGCCTGACTCGCGGAGAGTTAGATCAGGGAGACTCGGCGGGCGGTGGCCACGGCCTCGATGCGGCTGTGGGCGCCGAGCTTGGTGAGCAGGCTCTTCGTGTAGCTGCGGACGGTGCTCTCGGCCAGGAACAACTCCTGGGCGGTGTCGCGGGTGGAGCGGCCCAGGGCGAACGCGCAGAGCACTTCGTACTCCCGCGGCGACAGCGGCTCCACGAACTCCCGGCAGGCATCGATGCGCCGCTCCTCCGACGTGCGGGTCAGGCGCTCGTCCACGTAGGGACCCTCGCCGGTGAGCACGGCCCGCAGCGCGGGCACGAGGTCGCGGCCATCCTTGAACACCGCGCCGTCCGCGCCCGCCCGCAGCGCGGCACGCACGGGCTCCAGCTCCTCGGTGGCGGTGTGGATCAGCACGGCGACCTCAGGCGCGACCGCCTTGAGCGCGGTGGCGGTGTCGGCGGCGAAGTGCCCGTGCAACCGCAGGTCGAGCACCACTGCGTCCGGCCGCAGCTCCGCCGCGAGCCGGACGGCCGCGTGCCGGTCGATGGCCTCGCCGACCACCGCGAAGTCGGCGATGGCGTCGAGCAGGGCGCGAAGCCCGTCGAGGACGACGGGATGGTCGTCGACCAGAAGTATCCGATGCACGGCGGCGCTCAGGCGGGCAGTCGGACTCGCAGGCGCGCGCCACCGTCCTCGTCGCCGGTGAGCTCGACCTCGCCGCCACGTTGCTGCACCTGCCGCGCCATCGAGGCGAAGCCCCAGTGGTGACCGGACTCGGGAACGGCGTGGGCCTCGAAACCGGCCGGCAGCCCCTGCCCGTCATCCTGGACGATGAGCACGACATCGGTGGGCGTGTAGTCCAGCGTCACGATCACGACACTCGCGCGGGCGTGCCGTTCGATGTTGAACAGCGCCTGGCGCAGGCAGTTCAGGGTGGCGCGCTCCACGGCGGGCGGCAGCGCGCGGGCCCGTCCGTGGACGATCAGGTGTGCGGGGATTCCGCTGCGTTCGGTGAGGTCGTCGAGGTCGCGCTGGGCAGCGACCGGTACACCTTCGACGGGCTCGGCGGGTGTGCAGCTGCGCAGCACGTTCCGGAGCCGGTCGGAGACCTCGCTCACCTGCTCGCCGACGCGCGCGAGGGCCCCGCGCAGCTCGTCAACGTCGTCGGTGTGCAGGGCCTCGGCGCGCTGGACGCCGGCGGCCATCGCGAACAGCAACGAGCTGACGTCGTCGTGCAGCAATCCGGCGATCCGCTGACGCTCCGCGGCCACCCGCAGCGCGACGGTGGACTCGGGAGTGCGGGACGGGGGCGGCCACACCAGCCGGTGTGCCGGGGTCCGGCGGCGGTGTCCTGGGGCCAGCGGAACGACCGTTGCGGCGCCGAACCACTCTGGCTCGGCGGCCACGTTGCTCACTTGTCCCATACTTAGATAACGCGTGAGCAAACTATTACGGCGTGTCATCCACTCATGTGGGTGAACTCGGCTCCCATCGCAGAAGGTCAGAGGTTTTCTCCGTCAGGGCTTGAAACCCCGGCCGGAGCGTGTCGAACGCCCCGTGGACGAGAACGCCGGCCGTCGCGGGGTCATCGCGCCGCCGCGGGCACCTGGCTGGCCAGCGTCACGCAGTCCACGACGAACGCGCGGTAGGCCTCCAGCGCGGCGGTGCCGGCGGTCACAAGCGCGTCGACGGCGTCCGGACGCTGGGCCAGGAACGCCTTCATCTGGTGCCGGGTGAACCTCGTGTGCCCGACGTCGAGTGTCACGTGGTGGGTGAGGAAGCTGAGGTCGCCGGAGATGTCGGCTCCGAGCAGGGCGCGGGCGTTGCCGAGCAGGCTCGGTCCGAGCTCCACCGAGAGCATCTCGATCTCGTTCTCCACCGCGATCTGGACGTACGGCGCCGGTCCGGTGATGAGGTCCTCGTGCAGCTGTCGGTAGCGCTTGGCCGACTCCGGCCACGGCAGGGCGAGCAGCTCGATGGGGTTCGGGGCCGGCTGGCTGGCGGCCTCGCGACGAGCGCAGAGGCGCCACAGGTCGGCGACCATCAGGAGATGGTGATCGGCCTCGGCCGTCGCGTGCTTCTGCAGTGCCGCGCCGAGCTCGGCGACGCCCGGCCCGCCCACCTGGACGCAGGCATCGCCCGCCCGCCGGATCCACCCCTCGACCGGCTTCGTCATCGCGACGCCGAGCGCCGAGTAGTAGATGAAGAACGCCTCGAGGTGCGACGCGCCGATCCCGGGATCCTGGATCAGCGTGACAGCGGGCTCGGCTGCGAACGCCTGCCGCGCGGGCAGCACACCCTGCTCGTATCGCTCGATCTGTTCCATGTGCGGCCTCGCTGTAGATCGGGGAAGGTCCGCCGACCAGGATCGGCAGCCGAGCGCTCCGTCGATACCCGAAATCGGGGGTCTTCGCGGGCGGGTGCAGCAGAGTAGCCTGCACCGGGTGGCGGGTGACCGTTCGGTCCTGCTGGGCCTGCTCCTGTACCTGCTCGTCGCAGTGGTCCCGACGCTGGTCTTCTGGCTGGCACTGCGACTGCTCCCCGCTGCCGTCACCGCGGTGTCGCAGCGGCGCCGCAGCCGCAGGTGCGTACCCGGGCCCGCGCTCGAGACAGTCGTGGCGGACCTGCGCCGGCTCCGCCGCGAGGTGTGTGGACCTGCGCAGCCCACGCGGGTGCGCCGGGTGGCCCTGCTGGCCGCCTACGACGAGACGTTGCTGGATGCCTGCCTGGTGGTGGGCGTGGACGCCCCGCTCGCCACCTCGGCCGGCTCCGATCGCGCCCTCGCCCGGCTGCGCACCGAGGCCGCGCTGGAGGACGCCGGGATCGCGCTGGACCCGTTCGTGGGCGGGTCTGCCCGGGGCCTGCCCCCGCCGGAGGCGTGAGCAGTAAAGTCGTCTTTACCGAGCGGGGAACGCCCCGGGCGACTCCCACGTTGAACAGCACAGGCGCCCCCGAAACGCTTCCGAGGAGGAACAGGTGCGTACCAGCAGCAATCCGGCATTCCGCAACCTGCCCAGTGGGCAGGGCGGTGGGTATGCCACCTTCGACCGCCAGGGCGGCGCGATGGGCGGCGCCGCTGCCTACTCCGACGTCCAGGCCGCGAAGGTCGGGTACGGGCGTGTCGACACCGGTGATCGTCCGATCACGGTCGACGACATCGTCACCAAGACCGCCATCAGCGCGGGTATCGCGCTCACCGCGGGGGTGCTCACCGCGGTCACCCAGGCCTACATCCTGGCACTGCCGGCGTTCATCGTCGGCTTCGTCGTGGCTCTCATCATCATCTTCAAGCAGAGCAGCAACCCCGCCCTGGTGCTGACCTACTCGGCCGCCATGGGAGTGGCGCTCGGGGCCATCGCGGGCCTGCTCAACAACCTCTACCCGGGCATCGCCTTCCAGGCCCTCATCGGCACCGCGGGCGTCTTCGTCGGCATGCTCGTCGTCTACAAGACCGGTGCGGTCCGGGTGACGCCCCGGTTCACGAAGTGGCTGATGGGCGCCCTCATCGGCGTCGTCGTGCTGATGGTCGCGAACCTGGTGGGCAACTGGCTGTTCGGTATCGACCTCGGGCTGCGGTCCGGTGGCCCGCTCGCGATCATCTTCAGCCTCGTGGTGATCGGTGTCGCGGCGTTCAGCCTGCTGCTCGACTTCGACATGGCCGACCGTGCCGTGCGGGACGGCGCCCCCGCGAAGCTCGCCTGGTACATCGCGTTCGGCCTGATGACCACGCTGGTCTGGCTGTACATCGAGATCCTGCGCCTGCTGAGCTACCTGCGCGGAGAGTGATCTTCCACACCGAGTGACCTCGCGGCCGGCACCCACCCAGGTGCTGGCCGCGGCGGTTTGTGGGCCGGTGGTCAGCTGAGACGTTCGAGCACCAGGGCCATGCCCTGCCCGCCGCCGACGCACATCGTCTCCAGCCCGATCTGCTTGTCGTGGGTGCGCAGCCCGTTGAGCAGCGTGGTGGTGATCCGTGCGCCGGTCATGCCGAACGGGTGGCCCAGCGCGATCGCGCCGCCGTTGACGTTGAGCGTGTCCTCGTCGATGCCCAGCTCGCGCGCCGACGGGAGGACCTGGGCGGCGAACGCCTCGTTGATCTCAACGAGGTCGACGTCGTCGATGGTCATACCGGCCCGGGCGAGTGCCTGCGTGGACGCCCCGACCGGGCCGAGCCCCATGATCTCCGGCGACAGCGCGGACACCCCCGTGGACACCACGCGCGCCAGCGGGGTCACCCCCAGCTCGGCGGCCTTCGTGTCAGACATGATCACCAGTGCTGCGGCGCCGTCGTTGAGGGGGCAGCAGTTGCCCGCCGTGACCCGGCCGTCGGGGCGGAACACCGGCTTAAGCCCGCTGACGACCTCGTAGGTGACACCGGCGCGGGGGCCGTCGTCGGTGGCCACGACCGTGCCGTCGGGCAGTGTGACCGGGGTGATCTCGCGGGCGAAGAACCCGTTCGCGATCGACTTCTCGGCGAGGTTCTGCGAGCGGACACCGAAGCGGTCCATGTCCTCGCGGGTGATCCCCTTGGCGCGGGCGAGGTTCTCCGCGGTCTGGCCCATCGCGATGTAGACGTCGGGAACCGCGCCGTGCTCGCGGGGGTCGGTCCAGGAGTCGGCGCCGGACTCGGCGGCGGTCGCGGTGCGCGCCTCGGCATCGGCGAACAGCGGGTTGTGGGTGTCGGGCAGCGAGTCGGAGCTGCCCTTCGTGAACCGCGACACCATCTCTACCCCGGCGGAGACGAACACGTCGCCCTCACCTGCCTTGATCGCGTGCAGTGCCATCCGGGTGGTCTGCAGCGAGGACGAGCAGTAGCGGGTGATCGTGGTGCCGGGCAGCCGGTCGTAGCCGAGCAGGATCGCCACGACGCGGGCCATGTTGAAGCCTTGCTCGCCGCCCGGCATACCGCAGCCGAGCATGAGGTCGTCGATCTCGGACGGATCCAGCTGGGGTACCTGATCGAGTGCCGCACGCACCAGCTGCGCGGCCAGGTCGTCGGGGCGGATGCTCACCAGCGACCCCTTGAACGCGCGACCGATCGGGGATCGGGTCGCCGCGACGATCACG
>Ga0136617_10002255_pt1 | contig 17224 bp, 13 predicted proteins | sample AntDrymUQ3222106_2_FD_129672 | JGI IMG/M metagenome (GOLD analysis project Ga0136617, IMG submission 129672) | Polar desert sand microbial communities from Dry Valleys, Antarctica - metaG UQ322 (21.06) | ecosystem: Environmental > Terrestrial > Soil > Desert | place: Antarctica: Dry Valley...
AGGGCATCTACTCCCTGCGCGGCAAGCTGGTCTCGCAGATGAACGACGACGAGCTGGCCGAGGTGCGCAATCGCGAGATCGGCTTCGTCTTCCAGACCTTCAACCTGCTGCCGCGGGCCAGCGCCCTCGCCAACGTCGAGCTGCCGATGGTGTACGCGGGCATCCCGCGCGAAGAGCGGCTGGAGCGGGCGCGGCGCGCGCTGGACTCGGTGGACCTGGGCGACCGCATGCACCACAAGCCCAACGAGCTGTCGGGCGGACAGCGCCAGCGCGTGGCCATCGCCCGGGCGCTCGTGATGGGCCCGTCGATCCTGCTCGCCGACGAGCCGACGGGAAACCTCGACAGCACGACCGGCGAAGAGATCATGCGCGTCTTCGAGAAGCTGCACGCGGACGGCAACACGATCATCCTCGTCACCCACGAGCACGACATCGCCGAGCACGCTCATCGGGTGCTGAAGATCCGGGACGGCCGAGTGGAGAGCGACGAGCGGAAGTGACATCCTGACCGCCTGATGCCGTTCTCCGAAGCCATCGGGATCGCCGTCGCGTCGCTGCGCTCGAACAAGCTGCGGTCGTTCCTGACCGTCCTCGGCATCCTCATCGGGGTGTCGTCGGTGATCGCGGTGGTCGCCATCACCGAGGGGCTCGACCGCTACATCGCGGAAAAGGTCCTCGAGCTCGGCAGCCAGAGCTTCTCCGTCCAGAAGTTCCCCGACATCATTACCAGCCGCGAGCAGTTCCTCGAGATGCAGAAGCGGCGCGACCTCACCCTCGCCGATCTGCAGGCGGTGCGCGAGGGGTGCGCGTCCTGCGCCGAGGTCGGGGGGATGGTCTTCACGCGGCGCGACGCGAAGTTCGGCCGCGTCACCCAGGAGAGCGTGCAGGTCATGGGCGTCACCGAGAACATAAGCCGCATCGGCTCGGTGCGCGAGATCACGGCCGGCCGCAACCTCGTGAACGAGGACGTGGACAAGGGGCGGCCGGTGGCGGTGATCGGCGCCGACGTCGCCGATGCGTTCTTCCCCGGCGGCATGGAGCCCCTCGGGAAAGTGATCCAGATCGACAACCACGCCTTGCGCGTGATCGGGGTTTCGGAGCGCAAGGGGTCGGTGTTCGGGCAGAGCCAGGACAATTACGTCTCCATACCCATCACCCACTTCCGCAAGCTGTACGGCGCGCGGCAATCCGTCATCATCCAGGGCCAGGCGTCGTCGATGGAGACGTTCGACGAGGCGCAGGACCAGGCCCGCGTGATCATGCGCGCCCGCCGCCACCTCGGCTTCAAGAAGCCGGACGACTTCAGCGTCGAGACGGGGGAGAGCGTGCTCGATCTCTGGAACAACGCGACGCGGGGGATCTACGTGGTGACGGTGGTGGTGACTGCGATCAGCCTCATCGTCGGCGGCGTGGTGGTGATGAACATCATGCTGGTGTCGGTGACGGAGCGCATCCGCGAGATCGGGGTGCGCAAGGCGCTGGGCGCGCGGCGGCGCGACATCATGCGCCAGTTCCTCGTCGAGTCCGTGATCCTGTCCCTCTTCGGTGGGATCCTCGGGATCGTCGGCGCCGCCATCTTCTCGTCGGGGCTGGCCTGGCTGCTGGGCAACATCATGTCCACGACTTTCACCGCGCCCGTCCGCCTGTGGGCAGTGCTTGCCGCGGTGTTCGTCTCCACCGCGGTCGGCCTCGTGGCCGGTCTCTATCCCGCGGGACGCGCGGCCGCCCTCGATCCCGTCACCGCGCTGCGCAACGAATGAGGGTCCGGGAAGCGATCCTCATGGGGCTGTCGGCCCTGCGCGCCTACCGGATGCGGGCGGCGCTCACCATCCTCGGCGTGGTGATGGGGATCATGACCGTCACCGGCATGAGCTCGATCGTGGCCGGGCTGAACGCTTCCATGGCCGCGCAGATCGAGGGGTTCGGCTCCGGCGTCCTGTTCATCCGTCCCCAGGGCCCCGGCGAGAACCTCTCGGCGGAAGAGCGGCGGCGGCGCAAGGGGCTGAGCGAGTCCGAGATCGCGGCCATCGCGGAGCGCTGCCCGTCGGTGGCGGCCATCGCCCCCCTCGAGCTGGTGCGGGTCGAGAACATCAAGTACGGCCGCGAGAAGGTGCAGAACGCGCAGCTGCTGGGCACGACCGCCGCCTACGAGATCGTCCACGACGCGTTCCCCGAGCGAGGCCGGTTCCTGTCCGCGACCGACGTCAACCGGACGTCGCGGGTCGCGGTCATCGGCAACGAGATCGCGGAGACGCTCTTCCCGCACGTCGATCCCATCGACAAGGAGATCAGCCTCGACGGGTTCCACTTCCGCGTCATCGGGGTGATGGAGCGCAAGGGGAAGTTCCTGAACTTCAACCGCGACAACGTCATCGTCATCCCCATCGGCTCGTTCGCGCGGCGCGATCCGTTCTTCAACTTCCTCGTCGCCGACGTCAAGGCGGCCTCTCCGGCGCTCATGGAGAAGGCGGTGGACGAGGTGCGCGAGACGCTGCGCCGGCAGCGCAAGCTGAAGTTCGCCGCGAAGGATACCTTCGCGATCTTCACCCAGGAGACGCTGACCAACCTGTACAACCAGCTGACGGGCGGGATCTACGTGGTCATGATCGCGATCTCGTCCATCGGTCTCGTCGTTGGAGGGGTGGGGGTGATGAACATCATGCTCGTCTCGGTCACGGAGCGGACGCGCGAGATCGGTGTGCGCAAGGCGCTGGGCGCGCGGCGCAAGGACATCCTCTGGCAGTTCCTGACCGAGGCCATGACCCTGACCGGCGCGGGCGGGCTTCTGGGAATCGTCATCGGCGCGCTGGTCGCATTCCTCGTGAACGCGTTCTCGCCGTTCCCGGCCGTCATCCAGCCGACGTGGGTGCTCATCGCGTTCTTCACCTCCCTCGCGGTTGGGCTCGGGTTCGGGATCTGGCCCGCGTACAAGGCCGCCCGGCTGGACCCCATCGAGGCGCTCCGCTACGAGTGAGGTGACCACCGCGCCCGAGCCCGCGCCTGCGCCCGCGGGCGCGCCCGGATTCCTGGCTACGCTCGCCGAGGTCTTCGTAGCGCCCGGCGACGCCTTTCGCGAGATCGCGGCTCGCCCGCGATGGGACGCGCCGCTGGTGCTGGCGATCGTGGTCGGGCTTGCTTTCACCGCGATCTGGATCTGGAAAGCGGACCCGGTGGAGTTCATGCGGACGCAGATGGAGGAATCGGGGGCGATCGAGAGTATTCCGCCCGAGAAGCGCGCGGACGTGCTGCGGGCCCAGGCCAAGTGGCTCACCGCGTTCGCCTGGATAGGGCCGCTGTTCTTCGCCCCCATTGGTTATGCCGCCCTCGCCGCCCTGTTCTACTTCATCTACCGCTTCTTCTACGCCGCGGAGGTCTCCTTCGCGCAATCTCTCGCCGTCGTGGCGTGGTGCTTCGCCGCCTTCGGCCTCGTCATGAACCCGCTCATCGTGATCGTGATGACGCTGAAGAACGAATGGAGCGTGGACCCGAGCTCCGTCGTCCAGGCCAGCGCGGCGGCGTTGCTGGACAAGGCGGCGACGTCGGGACCCCTTTACGCGCTGGCGGGCAGCCTGGACCTTTTCACGTTCTGGCTGATGGCGCTGCTGGCCATCGGCTACGGTGCCGCGATCGGGCGCAAGGCATCCGCGGCGGCCTGGCCGATCGTCATCCTGTGGGCGCTGTACGCGGCGGGGAAGTGCGTCCTGGCGGCGATATTCTGAGTCCTCGGCCGCTGTTGCCGCGTAAATCCCGTCTCTGTTAAGATGGCCTTTCTGCCGTAGTCGTCCGGTGCGCCCCTAGCTCAGCTGGATAGAGCAACAGACTACGAATCTGTAGGTCGCAAGTTCGAATCTTGCGGGGCGCACCATCTCTCTCGCCGCCGCCCGGGAGGAGATCCGACGCCCCGCGTCGCAATGCGCTACCGTACACGTTATGTGGTCCCGCTGATGGCTGGACGGAGCGGCCTTAAGTTCGTCGAGGTCGATGCCCGGAATGACCGGCTCGCGGTCGGCGCCGCGACCGTCCGCCTGTCGCACGGCCAGTACACCCCCGAAGAGATCACCGCGGTGATCGCCGGCAAGGCCGCGGAGCTGCGTGCGGTGGCGCGACGGCGGGCCGGGGGAGGAAAGCCGCCGGCGGGGACGGCCGAGCGCCGCGCGGCAACGGTCGATCGCCGCCGACCGCTCCCCCCGAAAGCATCCGTGGTCGGGGTCGCCACCGGGCGGTATCTCACCGCGCAGGTGAAGCGGTTCCAGGACGCGCTCGAGCAGCGGCGCGCTCAGCAGGCGCGGACGAAGAAGGCGAAGATCTGACGGCGGCGCTACCAATCTAGAATCGCGCGGTGAACCAGTCGCGCCCGCCGCGCCCTCGGCCGCAGCACGGGGCTCGCGTTCGTCGCCAACGTGGCCTTCGTCGCCGCCGTGGGCGTGGTGGCGCTCCTCGCCGCGGGAGAGATCTGGCTGCAGCCGCGCCGGATCGCCGAATACCCCGCCAGCTCCACGCGGCACCCGACGCCGTACCTGATGTTCACGGGCCTGCCCGGGGCCGACGATCACAACGCGCTCGGTTACCGCGGTCGCGAGCCCGCGCGTCCCAAGCCGGTGGGTGAGCATCGTGTCCTGGTCGTCGGCGGCTCCGCGGTCTACGGCAAGGGACAGCCGGAGCTGACCATCCCCTTCCAGCTGCAGCAGATGGCGCGCCGGCGCGAGTCCCGTGCGGTCAGCGTCTACAACTGGGGCGTCGTGTCGCAGGTCTCCGGGCAGGAGCTGGCGACGATCGCGCATCGCGCGATGGCGTTCGAGCCCGATGTCGTCGTTCTCTACGACTTCGCCAACGACCTCTACGCCAGCTACACCGCGGATCCGCGTCCCGGCCATCCCTTCAACCTCGTGATCAGCGAGCGCGCCGTCGGCATCTTCCAGTCGGGTGACAACCGGGCCCTGGCCGCCGGTGTGCTGACGCAGTCCGATCTGCTGCGCGTGCTCTTTCCGCTCGAGCTCTCCGACGCCACCGCGCAGCTCGCGCCCCTGCGCACGGCGGCCGGTTATGGGACGCCGCGGTGGGAGGAGGAGGTCGTCACCTCGTATCTCGCCAACGTCGAGGCCGCGTGCCGGATCACGACCGCGTACGGGGCGCGATTCGTCGCCGCGCTGCAGCCGGTGGTGTTCTTCACGCCGCAGGCCGATGTTACACCGCGCTCGGCGCGGAGTTCCGTCCCTTCGTGGAGCGCGCGTACGACCGCGCGCGCGGAGGGTTCGCGGAACTGCAAGCGCGGCACGCGAGCCGCGGATGCGCTTTCATCGATCTGAGCCTCGCCTGCAGCGAAGGGGCGTGCAACTTCAGCGATTACGTGCATCCGACGCCGGAAACGCGGGGGCCGATGGTGGAGGGTCTCTACGTCCACCTTCGCGACGCCGGGCTGCTGGCCCCGGCGCGCTAGCGTCGTTCGACGGCGTCGAGGGCGGTTGACGGCAGACAGTTCTGCAGCTAACTTTCGCTTTATCTTCGCCATGTTGTCCGACCGAGAGGCCGACGAGATCGAGCGCGGCCGCCGGGAAAAGATGGGCGGCCCCATCGTCCTGAAATGGGTCGATCAGCTGCTGGCCGATCGGCGCGAGCGAATCCGGCAGCTCGTCCATCTGCGCCAGCGGTTGCGCCAGGCCTTCCGTTATCTCGACGGCCTCGCCCGCGATGTGCAGGGGGCGCCGCTTGCCACGCCGAGGAAGCCGATGTGCCCGATGTGCGGGCGGCCGTACGTCCAGGCGTCCGGCGTCTCGCCGCGCGGGATCGTGTACACGCACGCGGACAGGCGGGAGTGCCGAGGATGACGGTTGGCGCGGACGGCGCGCCTACGCGGGCCCGGCCGGGTTCGCGCGGCGGCGGTGGAGGAGCGCGCGAATCCCCATCAGCGGACGAGAGTGCGCCGGATCGCGGCGACGAGGTCGTCCACCGAGCACGGTTTGGAGAGGAACTCGTCGCACCCGGCGGCCACCGCCACCTCGCGGTAGTGATCGAGCCCGTGGCCGGTGAGGACGATGATCGGGATCTCCTTGGTCGCTTCGGTGGTCTTCAAGCGCCGGGTCGCTTCCCATCCGTTGAGGCCGGGCATCGCCAGGTCCATGACGATGACGGATGGGAGGTCGCCCGCGGCGGCGATTGCCTCCGCGCCATCCCGCGCGAGCCGCACGCGGAACCCGCAGGTGGACAACATCTCGGCGTACATCCGGCGCGTGTCCTCGTTGTCGTCGACGATCAGCACGACCGGCGCCTGTGAATCGGGCGCCGGGGTGGTCATGTGCGCCCGCCCAGCGAGGCGACGACGGCGACGAGCTCCGCGGGGTCGACGGGCTTCGCCACGTGCAGCTGGAACCCCGCCGACAATGCCTTCATCCGGTCCTCCAGGCGGCCGTAGGCCGTGAGCGCGGCCGCCGGCGTGCGGCCGCCGCTCTCCGCGGGAAGCGCGCGGACCTGGCGGATGAGGTCGTATCCATCCTCGTCGCGCATCGAGATGTCGCTCAGCAGGACGTCGGGCCGCTGCGCCTGCAGCACCTTGACCGCCTCCGCGGAGGAACCGGCCAGGAAGACGATCGCCCCTCGCTCCTGCAGCACCGCGGCGATGAGATCGCGCGCGTCCTCCTCGTCGTCGACGACCAGCAGGCGCAAGCCGTCCAGCCGCGCCGCCTCTCCCATCCCTTCCTGCGGATGGCGTCCGAGCGGCGCCACCTTGTCCGTGTTCGCGTCCACCGCGGGGAGGCGGACGATGAAGGTCGCCCCCTGTCCGCTGCCGGCGCTGCGCGCCTCGACCGTCCCCTCGTGCATCTCGACGATGTGGCGGACGATCGACAGGCCGAGCCCCAGGCCCCCGTGGCGCTTGGCGCCCCCGCCCGCGCCCTGGCGGAACCGCTCGAAGATGTGGGGCAGGAAGGCGGGATCGATGCCCGCGCCGGTGTCGCGGACGGTCATCTCGAAGAAGCCCTGGCGCCGGGCCAGCTCGACGGTGACCTTTCCCCCCGGCGGGGTGAACTTGATGGCGTTGGAGAGCAGGTTCCACGCCACCTGCTGCAGGCGGTCGGGATCGCCGATGGTGAGCGGCGTCTGCGCCTGGATGTCCACTTCGACGTCGACCTTGCGCGTGGCCGCCACGGGCGTGACGGTATCGCGGGCGGCCTCGATGACCTTGACCAGGTCGACCGACCGCATCTCCACGTGGAACTTGCCGGCGACGATGCGGGAGACGTCGAGGATGTCCTCGATGAGCTGGTTCTGCAGCTTCGCGTTCCGGTCGATGGTCTCGATGGCACGGGCGCGCGTCGCCTCGTCGAGCTCGCTGGTCCGCAGCATGTGCGCCCATCCCACGATTGCCGAGAGCGGCGTGCGCAGCTCGTGGGAGAGGAGAGCCAGGAACTCGTCCTTGGTGCGGCCGACTTCCTGCGCCTTCTGCAGGAGCTGCGCGCGCTCGTCGTCGGCCCGCTTGCGGTCGGTGATGTCGCGCGCAAAGACGTTGAACGTCCACGCCTCCCACGCCTTGACCGCGGTGACGGCAAGCTCGAGCGGCAGCCGCGTGCCGTCCTTGCGCTGGCCTTCGACCTCGATGAGGCGGTTCACCGTCGGCGCCTCGCCGGTGGCGAGAAAGCGGTCACGGTCGCGGTCGTAGTCCTGCCGGGGCTCGGCGGGGAGGACGAGCTCACCGAACCGCTGGCCCAGCGCCTCCTCCTTCGTCCATCCGAAAGTCCTCTCGGCCTGTGGGTTCCAGTAGGTGATGAGGTCGGCGGCGTCGGTGCACATCACCGCGTCCAAGGCGCCGTTGAGGACCAGGCGGAGGTGGACCTCCGTGTCGCGGACTGCCGCCTCGCGGCGCAGCGACGTCATCTCGAGATGCGTCGTGACCCGGAGGTACAGCTCGCGCTCGGAGAAGGGCTTGATCAGGAAATCGTTGGCGCCTGCCTCGAGCGCGCGCAGGCGGTCCGCTTCCTCGGTCAGGCCGGAGAGCACGACGATGGGCACCGCGCGCGTGGCGGGAATCGTCCGCAACGACCGCGTCAGCTCGAAGCCGTCGATGCCGGGGAGAATCAGGTCCGTGAGCACGAGGTCGGGGGGCTTCTGCTGCGCGCGCTCGAGCGCCTCGCGGCCGTTGCTCGCGAGATCGACCTCCCAGCGGTCGGACAGCAGCATCTCGAGGACGCGGCGCATCCGCGCGTCGTCCTCGACGACGAGGAGGCGTGCCCGGCGTCCCTCCGGGTCCCTGCGTGCTTCGCCCTGCATGGGCGCCGTCTGTGCCAATCGGCCTCCGTCGGACGCGCAGTCCGGTCGTTCCAGTTCCTGATCCATCATACGTTCGGGATGCCTCTCGCCAATCCGGCCCACGAACGGTTCATGAACCTCGCGCTGGCCCAGGCCCGCCGCGCGCAGGCCGCGGCGGAGGTGCCCATCGGGGCCGTGGTCGTGTCTGCCGCCGGGAGCGTGCTGGGCGAGGGTTTCAATCAGCCGGCAGGGGCGGTCGATCCCACCGCACACGCGGAGATCGTCGCCCTGCGCGGCGCTGCCACCGCCGCGGGCAACTACCGGCTGCCGGGAACGACGCTGTACGTCACCGTCGAACCGTGCCTCATGTGCGTCGGCGCGGTCATCGGCGCGCGGGTGGCCGCGGTCGTCTACGGCGCTTCCGAGCCGAAGTGGGGCGCGATCGAGTCGATCGTGCGGATCGGCGAGCTCGCGGCGAACCATCGCTTCGTGGTCGTGGCCGGCGTCCGCGGAGACGAATGCCGCGCCCTGATGGTGGACTTCTTCAAGAACAAGCGCGCACGGTCCGGGTGATAGAATGCTCTGCCATTCTGCGCAGCGCGCGGGAGGCCGGGACGCGGCGCAGCACCAAGTCGCAGAGCTTCGTGCCCGAGCGGGATTCACTTCCGCGAGGCACGGGGGTCTGGGGGTGCGACGCAGCACCCCCAGCATTGGACGGAAGGCCGGACTCAGCTCGCGCGCGGAGCAGATTGATTCTGCGTAGCGCGCGGGGGGGTCTGGGGGGCGCGAGGAGCGCCCCCCAGCATTGGAGAGGTACGCAAGTGGTTGAAGCGGGCAGTCTCGAAAACTGCTGTACCCGAAAGGGTACCGTGGGTTCGAATCCCACCCTCTCCGCCAACCGAAACCGGAAGAGTCCCGTCCGTACCTTCGACTAGTTCGCGCGACTAGCCATCCGGGCGCATCGTGCGCCTCGGTGCCACGGCCGACTTCCACCACGGACTGCTAGGCCCGCTTGCCGGCGCCGAACCCGGCGATCAGCTGCTCGACGGTCTCCAGGTCCACCGGTTTGACCAGGTGCTCATCGAATCCGGCGGCGGTGGTCCGCTTTCGATCGGAGGCCTGGCCGTAACCGGTGACGGCGACCAGTCGGGTCTCACGAAAGCCTGACAGACGGCGCAGGCGCTCGGCGAGCTCGAAGCCGTCCATGACCGGCAGCCCGATATCGAGGAACGCGACGTGGTACGAACGCTGGCCCGCCATCCGCAATGCTTCCGGGCCGTCGTGCGCCACGTGAACCTCGTGGCCCATGGCGCGGAGTCCCTGGGCGAGCAGGTCCGCGGCATCGCGATTGTCATCCACCATGAGCAGGACGGAGGGGCGAGCGGCGGCCGTCTTGATCGCGGGCGCGATCGCCGGCGCCGGCGCTTTGGCGGCGCCATGGACCGCCGGAAGCCGGATTACGAACTCGCTGCCGCTCCCCGGCCCGTCGCTGTGCGCCGAGACCTGTCCCCCGTGACGCTCCACCAGGCTCCGCACGATGGTGAGACCGAGCCCCAGGCCGCCTTGCGATCGATCCAGCGCCTGGCGGCCCTGGACGAACAGATCGAAGACGGTGGGTAGCACATCCGGAGCGATGCCCATTCCCGTGTCGCGCACGCGAAGCACGACGTCGCCGCCTTCGGTGGCGGCGGTGACGGCGATGTGTCCCTTCGGCGGGGTGTACTTGCTCGCGTTGGTGAGCAGGTTCGAGACGACCTGGCTGAGGCGGGCGGCATCCCCGGAGACGCGGACGCCCGCGGGCGGCACGTCCACCGCAACCGTCTGGGCGGCCTGCTCGAACAGGGGGCTCGTCATCTCGATCGCGCGCGTGACGACCTCGCCGATCTCGATGGGCTCCATGGTCAGGTTGACCTTGCCCCGCGCGATGCGCGAGACGTCGAGCAGGTCGTCGACGAGTCGCGTCAGGTGCCGCACCTGCCGCTCGATGATCGTGACCTCTTTCTGCGACGAGGAATCCGCCCGCAGCTTCATCAGCTGCACCGCGGTGAGAATCGGAGACAGCGGGTTGCGGAGCTCGTGGCCGAGCATGGCGAGAAACTCGTCCTTTGCGCGGTTCGCTCGTTCGGCCACCTCCAGGAGCTGTGTCCTCTCGTGCTCGACGTGCGCGCGCTGGATGGACTCCCAGCATCGGCTGGCCACCCGCAGCACGAGGGAGACTTCAGCCGCCGTCCACTGTCTCGGGCCGACGTCGTGGACCGCCATCGCGGCGACGAAGCGGCCGGCCTTCAGGATCGGCACGCAGATGACGGCGCGGATCGCGGTCAGCCGGTAGGCGGCGCGATCGGTGTCGTCGATACGCGGGTCGTCCTCGCTGTCCGACACCACGTAGGGCTTGCCGGCGCGCATGAGCGCAAGGCACTCGGCGCCGAACTGCCGGAACCGGTACGTGCCGACGATGCTATGGGTGCCGTGCGTGTAATTTCCGAAAAGGATGAACGTATCCTCGTCGTCCTCCACCGTGCAGTATGCGCAGCGGTTCACGCGCAGGTGCGTGCCGAGCAGCCGCGCCGCCGTGAACGTGATCTCCTCCGGGTCGGTGAGCGGACGCACCGCGTCGTCGACGTGCACGAGCAGGCGGTCGGAGGTGATGTCCTGCACGACCCCGAACATCCCGGCCAGCCGCCCCTCCGCGTCGTACCGCGGGCGGCCGCGGACGGTCACCCAGCGCTCGAGATCGCCGCGCACCAGCCGGTACTCGATGTCGTAGTCGGCCCCGGAGGCGATCGCGGCCTTCAGGGACTGCCGCGTCGACTCGCGGTCGTCGGGCGCGATCAGGTCCTCGAGAGCGGCGCGCGTCACGTTGCCCCGCGGCGGGATGCCGACGATGTACGCCGTCCTCGTGGAGAAGGAGACGAGGTCGCTTTCGGCGTCCCAGTTCCAGTCGCCCAGGCGCGCCGTGTCCAGCGCGAGATTGAGCCGTTCCGCATCCGCGCCGGGGCGCTCGGTCATATAGGTAGCTGCTCCGTGGGCGTCGAGCTTTTACCTTGGTAGCACGAATGGCGGAGAGAGAGGGATTCGAACCCTCGGAGGAGTTTCCCCCTCACATGATTTCCAGTCATGCCGATTCAGCCTCTCTCGCATCTCTCCACGAAGAGGGGACCTCATTATAGCTGTCGCGGTCCGGCGCGGCCGAGGTGCTAGAGTACCCATTGGGTCGGCTGGACGTGGATCCCGGCCCTGCGCAACACGAGTCGCCCAACCCCGCCAGGCCCGGAAGGGAGCAACGGTCCGGCGATCCTCGCGTGTGCCGCAGGCAAGCCGGGGTTCACGTCGGGCCGGCCCGCAAACGCTCCTCCCACTCCCCATGTCCTACCTCGTCCTCGCCCGAAAGTACCGGCCCCGCACCTTTGACGAGGTGGTCGGGCAGGAAACCGTCATCCGCACGCTCCGCAACGCGCTCGCGTCGGGCCGGGTCGGACATGCGTTCCTGCTTTCCGGGGCCCGCGGAGTGGGGAAGACCACGACCGCGCGCATCCTCGCCCGCGCTTTGAATTGCGCGAAGGGAGACGGCCCGACGCCCGATCCCTGCGGCGCGTGCGCAGCCTGCGTCGAGATCGCGGCGGGGACGTGCCTCGACGTGCAGGAGATCGACGGGGCCACGCACAACGGCGTCGAGCAGGTGCGCGAGCTGCGCGAGAGCGCGCGCTACAACCCCGCGCGCGACCGCTTCAAGATCTGGATCATCGACGAGGTCCACATGTTGTCGACGGGGGCCTTCAACGCGCTCCTGAAGACCCTCGAAGAGCCGCCGCCGCGGGTGAAGTTCATCTTCGCCACCACGGAGTACCACAAGATCCCGGACACGATCCTGTCGCGGTGCCAGCAGTACGACTTCCGCATGATCCCCGCGCGCGAGCTGCAGGCGCACCTGCGAGACGTGGCCGCGCGGGAGACGATCGAGGTCTCCGAGGAAGCGCTGGCCCGCATCGCCCGCGCCGCGGAGGGCAGCGCCCGCGACGCGCTTTCCCTCTTCGACCAGGTGCTGTCGTTCAGCGGCCAGAAGGTTCAGGACGAAGACATCTCCGCGCTGCTCGGGCTGGTCGACCGCGAGCTGCTGCTGGCCGGATCGCGGGCGGTGGCGGACGGCGACACCCTCGCTCTCCTCGATCTCGTGGAACGGCTATCCGACCACGGCGCGGATTACCGCAACTTCACCCGCGAGCTGATCCTGCACTTCCGCGAGATCCTCCTCCTGAAGGTGGCGCCGGCGGAGAGCGGCCTGCTTGCGCAGGTGACGCCCGAGGAGCGGGAACGACTGAAGCCGCTCGCCGCCGCATTCAGCCATGAGGACCTGCTGCGCATCTTCGAGGTGCTCGGCAAGGTCGACACCGACCTTCGCGAGGGCCCCCAGGACCCGCGGGTGACGCTCGAGCTCGCCCTCATGAAGGCCGCGCAGCTGCAGACCCTGATGCCCTTCGCCGAGCTGGTGGAGCGGGTCGAACGTCTTGCGGGTGGCGCGCCGATGCCCGCGCGCACGGCGACGCCGCGGCCGTTGCCGCCGCCGTCGCCGGTGCCTGCTCCCACACCTGCGCGCGCCACAGCGGTTCCGCCCTCGCCCCGCCCGGCTGCCGCGGCCCCAGTGCCGTCCGCGCCCGAGCGCGCTCCGGCTCCGCCGGTCGCGACTTCTCCGCCGACACCTGCGCCGACCGCCGCTCCCGCCCCGGCGCCGTCTTCGCCGGACGGGATCCTGGCCGCCATGCTCGCCCTCGCGCAGACCCGCCCCTCCCTTGCCCAGCCGCTGCGCACCGCGTCGGCGCGCGACGAGCAGGGGACTCTCGTCGTCGAAGTCGGCGCGGACTTCGCCGCGATGGCCAACCTCAACCAGGACGAGTACCGGCTGCTCGCGCAAAAGGCCGCCGGCCGCGCGGTGAAGGTGCGCATCGAGACCGCCCGTGCGGCCGCCGCCGTGGCGGACGCGGGCGAGGTGGCGCGCCAGCGCCAGCGCGTCTTCGAGGAAGCGTCGCGGGAGCCCGCGGTGCAAGAAGCGCTCGACCTGTTCAACGGCAAGGTCGTCGACGTCAGAAAGGAGCGACCGTGAATCCCCAGAAGCTCATGAACCAGCTGAAGCAGGCGCAGGAGAAGATGCAGCAGGAGATCGCTGCCCTCGAGATCGAGGCCACCTCCGGCGGCGGAATGGTGAAGGTCGTGATGGATGGCCAGAAGAACCTGAAGTCGCTGCGCATCGACCCCGAGGTCGTGAGCAAGGAGGACGTCGAGATGCTGCAGGATCTCGTTACCGCCGCCGTCAACGAGGCGGCGCGCAAGGTGGACGCCGCGCTGCAGGAGAAGATCGGCGGCCTCTCCGCGGGCATGAAGATCCCGGGCATCTTCTAGGCGTATAGTCGGCGGATTCGAGCCCCGGCATCCATCCCCCGGGGCCAAGGAGTCGCCGATGAAGTACCTGCTCGCCGGAGCTATGGCACTCGCGCTGGTCATTCCCTCCGCCGCCCTCGCGCAGTCCCAGGCCACCACGGGCGTCATCGAAGGGACCGTCCGCGACGAGAGTGGCGGTGCCATCCCCGGCGCCGCGGTCGTCCTGCGAAACGTCGCCACCAACTTCGAGCGCGCCGTCACGTCCGACACCGACGGGAGGTTCCGCGGCCTGCTCCTCCCCCTCGGCCCCTACCGGGTGGCGGTCAGCATGTCCGGCTTCGGCACCCACGTGCGCGAAGGGCTCGAGCTGCAGGTCGGCCAGACCATCAACCTGCCCGTCACGCTGAAGGTGTCGGCGCTGCAGGAGGAGGTCGTCGTCACCGGCGAGGCCTCGGTCATCGAGACCACGCGCGCCGAGGGCTCGGACCGCATCGACGAGCGGGCGATCGGGGGGCTGCCGAACAACGGGCGCAACTTCCTCGACTTCACGAAGCTCACGCCCGGGGTGGCCATCGTGCAGGGGCCGGACGGCGACGAGCTGTCGATCAACGGGCAGAAGGGGATCCACAACAACATCTCCGTGGACGGCGCCGACTTCAACAACCCCTTCTTCGGGGAGCAGCGCGGGGGCCAGCGCCCGGCGTTCACGTTCAATCTCGACGCGGTCAAGGAGATCGTGGTCGTGGCGGAGGGCGCCAACGCCGAGTTCGGACGGGCTTCGTCCGGGTTCGTCAACGTGGTCACCAAGTCCGGCACCAACCAGACCCACGGCACCGCCCACTTCTATCTGAAGAACGACGCGCTCTCCGCGCGCGCCAAGCGGTCCGACGGCACCTCGGCGGACAAGTTCGACCAGAGCCAGCAGCAGGCCGGATTCACCGTCGGCGGCCCCATCAAGCAGGACGAGATCTTCTACTTCCTGGCCGTGGACGCCCAGCGCGGCCGCTCCACCAGGCAGACCGACCCGTCGCGCATCGAGCAGCGCGTGGTGGACTACTTCGCGTCCATCGGCAGCCCGATCGAGAACGGCCCCATCGACCGCACCAACGACGCCCGCGTCTTTCTCGGCAAGGTGGACTGGCAGCTGTCCCGGAAGCACCTGGCGACGCTGCGCTACAACTACACCTGGGCCGAGCAGCAGAACGGGACCTTCGACGTCGATTCCTGGGGCCGCAGCGCGAACGCGGTGGAGGCAGGCCATTCCAACGCCGTGACCGGTGCCCTGATCTCGAGCCTGTCCGGGAGCGTGCTGAACGAGTTCCGGTTCCAGCTCGCACGCGAGGACCGCCCGCGCCCCTACGCCGGCCCCGACGTTGCCGGGCAGACCCGCCCCCTGCCCGACACCGCATTCGACTTCGGCCGCGGGTACCGGTTCGGCATGCCCTTCTTCATTCCCGTCGAGTACTACGACACGCGCATCCAGGTGAACAACAACGTCTCCCTGATCCGGGGCCGCCACGCGTTCAAGCTCGGCGTCGAGGTGAACCGCGTGAACTCCGTGCAGACCTTTCTCGGCTTCGCCAACGGGCGTTACATCTTCGGCTCCACCGACGGCTTCCTGAACTACGCGCGCAATCCCAACTACGTGGAGTGCTCGAACGGGGCGACGTCCCAGACAGGGGCCTGCCCCGCGGGGGCCAGCGTCACCGGCCCCGTGCTGCTGTACCTGCAGCAGGCCGGCGTGGGCGCGCTCTCCGTCGAGGACGCGGGGACGCAGTCGGTGCCCCAGCTCGAGCCCGCCGTCTTCATCCAGGACAAGTGGCAGCCCACGCGCAACCTCACCATCCAGTACGGCCTGCGGTGGGAAGCGCAGATCCAGCCCGACATGATCACGCCGGTGAGCGAGGTCTTCTACGCGCCCTTTCTCGGCACCACCCGCGAAGGCGTGGAATTCCCGTCCGATGGCTCGATCCCTTCGGACAAGAAGATGTTCCAGCCCCGGCTCGGCATCTCCTGGGATCCGAAGGGCGACGGAAAGACCGTGGTGCGCGCCAACGGCGGCGTCTTCTACGGCCGCATCCCCGGGCTCTCCGTGGCCTCGTCGCGCTCCACCAACGGCAGCCGGGGGCAGACCATCTTCCGCAACAGCGCCCTGACCGGGATCCTCGGCCCCGTGCCCGCGTACCCGAACCTCATCCCCCAGTCCCAGATCGGCGCGCCGTTCCTGCCCGACGTGTTCGTGTTCGACAAGGATTTCCAGAACCCGCGCACGTACTCGGCCAGCCTCGCCGTCGAGCGCGAGCTGGCGCGCAACCTCGCGATGCTCGTCCAGTACAACCATGCCAAGGGCGTGCACGTCACGCGCTTCGTGAACGGGAACGACCCCCTGCTGGGCGACGGCGTGGGGTCCGGCCCCTTCGGCTCCGGCCTCGCGCCGGGCGGCTTCAACGGCATCAACACCCTGACCGTGGTCGACTCCTCGGCCAAGAGCCTGTACCGCGGGCTCACGTTGGGGCTCACCAAGAAGTGGTCGCACAACTGGCAGGCCCAGGCCAACTACACCTTGTCGAAGGACCTGTCGGACGACGACAACGAGCGCGATCCCTTCTCGTTCCGGTACGCGCGGATCACCAACCTCGCCGCCGAGTACGGCCTGTCCGACCGCGATCAGAAGCACCGCTTCAACGGGTTCGTGCTCTGGAGCGCGCCCGGGGACGTGAACGTGAACGTGCGCTACTCGTACCGCTCGGCGCAGCCGCAGTCCCTGCGCCCGGACGGCACGCCCTCCCAGACCCCGTTCGTGGCCGGCCCGTCGGACCGCATCCGCGCCGACGGCACGGTGGTGCAGCGGAACACCGGGCGCAAGGACAACGAGCTGTCGGCCATCGACCTCCGGCTGTCGCGCGAGTTCGCGGTGGGGAAGACCGTGAAGCTGGAGCCGATCGTCGAGGTGTTCAACCTGGCCAACAGCAAGAACTTCCGCCGCCCCGAGGTCACGAACCTGATCTTCAACTTCGACGGCACGGTGCAGAGCGGCCTCGGCGACCCGCGACAGGCGCAGGTCGGCCTCCGCGTGATCTGGTAAGAGCTGGGGGGAGACACTAGACTCGCGGGGTGGAGCATCCCGCACCGCTGGCCCGGCTGATCGACGAGCTGCAGCGCCTGCCCGGCATAGGGCCCAAGTCCGCGCAGCGGATCGCCTTCCATCTCCTGAAGGGCACCCAGGCGGAGGCGGAGCGGCTGGCGCAGGCAGTAGCGGAGCTGCTGGGCTCCATCCAGGTCTGCGCGCGCTGCAACGCCTTTACCGACCGCGAGGTCTGCGCGACCTGCACCGATCCCACCCGTAGCGACGGTGTCGTGTGCGTGGTGGAGGAGCCGTACAACCTGCACACCATCGAGCGCACGCGTGACTTCCGCGGCCGCTACCACGTCCTGCACGGGGCGCTGTCCCCCCTGCAGGGGATCGGGCCCGACGAGCTCCGGGTGCGCGGGCTGCTCGACCGCGTGCGGGCAGGGGAGGTCGAGGAGGTCATCCTCGCCACCAGCCCGACCGTCGAAGGCGAGGCCACCGCGGTCTACCTCGCCCGCATCCTGAAGCCACTGGCGGTGAAGG
>Ga0136617_10002256_pt1 | contig 17220 bp, 21 predicted proteins | sample AntDrymUQ3222106_2_FD_129672 | JGI IMG/M metagenome (GOLD analysis project Ga0136617, IMG submission 129672) | Polar desert sand microbial communities from Dry Valleys, Antarctica - metaG UQ322 (21.06) | ecosystem: Environmental > Terrestrial > Soil > Desert | place: Antarctica: Dry Valley...
AAGACGCACAAAAAAGCGGCGTAGTTCTTCTGTAGCGGCGGTCTATGACCGCAGAAATTTTCGCCCGATCAGAGAGCGTGCGTAAGCAATCGTACGGCGGTCATAGACCGCCGCTACAGACTCAGTCGAGCTGATCGAGCGCATCGGTCATGGCTTTCTCGATCGCCGTTGCTCCCGTCCCGCCGAGTTTCGCGTCGACGTCCTCCAGCCTGCGAATCAGGTCGATCACTTCACGCCGCGCGTATGGTCCACCCGCGGCTGCACAGAAATGGGTCCGGCATCCGAACGGTCGTTCGTTGTAGATCAGACAATTTCCGGTCGGCCGGTCGAGTAACGGACACACGCCGTCGCTGCTCTCCGGTAGTCGGGTGCGGCCGGTGGCGCGGAGCGATTTTGCCGCGAGCAGCGCTTCTCCCCTTGTGAGATACGGGGTGCGTCCGGTGAGTTTAAAATGGCAACACTCTCTCAGGCGCGTGCAGGCGCGATCGATCGGCCGCCCTGCGAGATCCGCATAAATCTGTCGCACCGCCCCAAGCGCGGTCGCGAAAGAATCGGGCTGCTTCATATCGCTGCATCTGCCATTGCGCGCCCGGCAATCCAACCAGTGGTCCATGCTGCCTGGAAATTAAATCCGCCGGTGATGCCATCGATATCGAGCAACTCACCCGCGAAGTAAAGACGCGGCACGATCCGGCTCTCCATCGTTTTGAAATTCACTTCCTGCAGGCGAATGCCGCCGCAGGTGACGAACTCGTCTTTGTTTAGTGATTTGCCGTCGACCGGTACTTCGGTGCGGGTAAGTAGCCTAACGAGTGACGCGGTGTGCGCGCGTGAAAGTGTCGTCCCAAGCGTATCCGCCGGAATGGCGGCCGCGCTTACCAATTGTTCCCAGAGGCGAGTGGGGAGGGGAGCTATCGGCGAGCTGGCCACGCGGCGCTTCGGTTGTGACAAACGTCGGGATCGCAGTTCTTCGCCAAGAGCGCCCGCGGGTGTAGACGGAAACCAATTGATCCCGAGCGAAAACTTGTAATGCCGTGCCGCAAGAACTCTCGCCCCCCAGGCCGAAAGCCGCAGAACCGCCGGTCCGCTCACTCCATGGTGTGTAATCAGGAGTGCGCCGCGCTCACGCAGTTTGGTTCCCGCGACCGTGAGCTCGACTTCCTCTACCGAAACACCGGGGAGCGATCGCAACCAGGGAGTCGGGATGTGAAGCGAGAACAACGACGGCACCGGCGACTCGATGGTGTGGCCTAACGACTGCGCAACTTGCGCTCCGCTGGCGGCGCGTGCCCCACCCGTGGCCAGAAGCAATCGATCGCAGTTCGTCGCACTGCCATCGGAAAGCTTCAGGGTAAATCCGCCGTCCGGATTTCGCGCTGCGTTATCGACGCCCTTGCGTGCCACCAGCTGCACGCCAGCCGTGTTTGCCTCGTAAATCAGACAATCGATTACTGTGCCCGATGAATCCGTCACCGGAAACATCCGCCCATCGCTTTCGGTCTTGAGCCGGACCCCGCGTCGTTCGAACCATGCCGCCGTGTCTTCGGGCGAAAATCTGTGCAGCGATCCGATGAGCGCCCGCTCGCCGCGCGGATAACGACTGCTGAATGTTCGCGGATCTAGTGCGGCGTGGGTCACGTTGCAGCGGCCGCCACCGGAAATGCGAACCTTGGTGAGAAATTGCGAGCCGCGCTCCAGGATGATGACTTCGTTTTCCGGTCGCGCCTCTGAGCAGGCGATGGCGGCGAAGAAACCCGCAGCGCCCCCGCCGGCAATGACGATGCGCTCGCTAGCCATCGCATAGCTTGTGCGCTGTAGCGTCCGCTGTCTTCAGCGGATTTCCGGCCTGGCCACGCACTGCGCGGATGCGCTGAGACAGCGCACGCTACAGCGCCTCTACCCCCATCGCACGCAGTCGGCAGATGAGCGCGCGCGCGTTCTTGATCGCGAAGGCGTCGCGATCGTTGTCGAAATAAATCCAGGCTTCGCGCGCTCCGCTTTCGCGAATTTTTTCCGCCCAGCTTGCGAGTTCCTCATCAGAGTAATCATGCCGATACCAGCGACTGCTACCATGCAGCCGCGCGTAAATGACGTCGTTCGTCTTGATAAGATCGTCCGGTAAACGCGGCGCGCTCACGGTGCAGAAAATCAGTCCCCGCTCTTCGAAATGCCGATAGACCGATTCGCGCCACCAACTGCTATGACGGAACTCGACCGCATTACGATACTGTGGATCGAGCTGTCGAAGGATGCTCTGGAGTCGCGATGCGGTGTAGCGATAGCTCGGCGGAAATTGAAACAAAAAGCAGCCGAGCTTGGGCCCAAGGATTTCGGCGAAGCGATAGAATTCCTCGATCAGCATGCGGGTGTAAACCAGGCGCTTTTCGTGGGTGATGAGACGATTCACCTTCACCGAGTAGCGGAAGTTTTCTGGCGCGTTCCGCCGCCAACTTTTCGCGGTCGCCAGCTTGGGCCATTTATAAAACGGTGCGTTCAACTCCACGGTGCGGAAGTTTTCGGTGTAATGTTTGAACCAGGTGTCGGTGCGTTTCGTGTCAGGATAAAAGATCCCGCGCCAGTGCCAGTAAAACCAACCCGAGCAACCGACGTGCACCTGCATGCCGGACGCTCTCTCAGCGGAGGCGAGATGCAATCAAGGCGAAGAGTTCTTTTGCTCTTGCCTCGCCATCGGGTGCTCTTTTAGTGTCCGCCTAACGGAAGATCGCGAACAGATCAGGCCTATGAAAAACTCGTAGATGGACAGCAAAGGCGACGATCAGCCAAGCGATGCCACCGCAGCCGATGGCCGCGGAGACTCGGGTAAAAGCTTTAAGCCGGCACAAGCGTGCGACGAAGATGCTTTTTCGGTTATGCCCGCTACCTCCAGGTCGCGGCCCATCGGGCGTCCGGTGACGGCACGCGAATACGAAGAGCTGAAAAAAGGAGTCGCTTCAGATACTTCGCTGCCCGAGGGGAATCCAGCGCAGGAAGACTCTTCTGTTGAGGAAGGTAAGTAGAAAGAAAAATTATGCCCAAGAAAACAGCCATGGCGAGTTCTTACAAAACCAGTGCTCGTGAAGGAAAAATGCAAGGTCGAGGCCGCCTTTTTAATCCGGGCGCTGCATTGTCCTCCAGGGGGGCGGAAGCGGCGGTGGCGGAGTTAAATGTGCGCCGCCCGGGGACCACCCGTTACCCGATCGATTTGAAAGCTTTCGCCAAGCTCAAGGTTCAATCCAAAAAAGCCGCTAAACTCGCGAAGCCCGAGTCGACTGTCGCTACCGATAAGGCCCGGAGTAAACAAGAGCTTGCCTCCAGGGCAGGCGGCGGTGCCGCAATGCTCGAGGCCGCGCCTCCTGCAGCCGCCCCCTCATCTGCTGCCAACTTCGCCGGTATCGCTGCGACCGGATGGCTACCGCCGGATTGCACTCTCGCGGCCGGACCGCAGCACTTGCTCGCCTCGGTTAATTCTTCGGTCGCGGTTTATAACAAGACCGGCGGAGCGGCGCTCATTCGAAAGACGCTGACGGCTTGGTTCTCAAACGTGATTCAGCAGGCAACTATCTTCGATCCGAAAGCCCTCTACGATCAACACGCCGCGCGTTGGGTTTTGGCTGCGGTGGCGGTCGCGCAGAATCCGGATCGTTCATGGTTTTTGCTCTCGGTCTCGAAGACCTCCGATCCGGCCGGCGCCTGGACGAACTATGCCCTCGACGCGACGAAAGACGGCACCACGGCGACGAGGAACTGGGCTGACTACCCCGCTCTGGGCGTTGATAGCAAGGCCCTTTATCTCACCGCCAACATGTTTCGTTTCGACGGCGATTTCCAATACGCGAAGCTTCGCATCATTCCGAAGCAGGCGGTCTACGCCGGAGGCACGATTACCTTCAAAGACATCGTAAGGCTGAAGAACGCTGACGGCTCGATGGCATTCACGGTCCAGCCGTGTCATACCTATGGCGCGCCGCAGGTGCAGTACCTCGTAAATTCTTACTATCCCACTTCGGCCAATCCAACGCAGAACAAACTTTCGCTTTGGTCGCTAACGAACCCGCTCGTCACGCCTGCGCTTTCGCGCAGCACCATTACCACAAGTGCGTACGGGCTTGCCCCCGATGCCGCGCAGCAGGGCGGGGGCACACCTATCGACAGCGGCGACATTCGTATTCTTAACGCAGTCTTCCGCGGCGGGTCGGTCTGGGCCGGATTAACCACTCGTCACAGGTTTGGGAGTGGCTCCAACGTGGCCGCGATTCACTGGTTTCAAATTAACCCAACCTCCGGTGCTCTCGTGCAACAGGGGATCTACGGAGCGAATGCCCGCCACTATTTCAACCCTGCCGTCATGCCGGATAATAACGGGAATATGGTGCTAGGCTTTTCTCGCTGTGGTACGACCGAGTTTTGCTCAATCCACTTCACGGGACGGAAAGCATCCGATCCGCTCGGGCAACTTCAATCCAGCGCTCTTCTGAAAACTGGGACCGCGAATTACCTCGGACTCGATAGCGGCGGGCGGAATCGGTGGGGCGATTATGCAGGGATCACGAGTGATCCCGCGGCTGGACGGGTGGTTTGGTTCTACAACGAGTACGCCACGGCCGGGAATAAGTGGGCGACTTGGATCGGCTCGGCCTTCTTCTAGAAGCGGGTTCAAAGCCATTCGCGGCATTGTAGGGCGTCTGTGTCAGACGCTTCACGGGCCGGCGTTTCACAGAAACGCCCTACAAATCGCAAGTTTGGCGGATTTCGTCCTCGCGACGACAGAGCGTCGCGCTCCGCGCCCAAGACCACGCGAAGGAGAACTTGACACGCTGAACCGCAATCGCGCAGCTTGCCCACGTGAACTCACTCGGAAAATACTCAGGTTATGGTTACGCGATCATGCGCATCGTCGTCGGGCTGCTTTTTGCCTGCCACGGTGCGCAAAAATTGTTCGGGATGTTCGGAGGCAAAGGTGGCGCGCAAGGCTTGATGATGGTCGGCGGGGCGATCGAGTTGGTTGGCGGATTGCTGATTGCGCTCGGGTTGTTGACCCGGCCCGCGGCGTTTTTGAGCAGTGGCATGATGGCAGTGGCCTATTTCATGGCCCACGCTTCGGGCGGTTTGCTGCCGATCGTGAACAAAGGCGAACTGGCGGTGATTTACTGTTTCGTGTTCCTCTACATTTTCTTTCGCGGTGGCGGGGTTTGGAGCCTGGACAGCATGATCTTCGACCGCGACTCAACCGCCCCAGATGAAGTGGGTGGACCTGCTCGAGTCGGTCGCGATCTTTCATGAACCGGAAATTGCTGCTGGCGGCAGCAGCTCTCGGCGCGGTTGTTTCATCCGCTCCGCAGGTCGTGGCGCAGGAATGGGCTAAGCCACGGTTGAACAACTCGCCGCGTCACGGCGAATGGGCTGAGTTTAGATCCGGCGAGCGCACGCTCAAGGCGTTCATCGTGTTTCCGGAGCGCAAAGAGAAAGCACCGGTGGTTCTCGTCATTCACGAGATCTTCGGACTGACCGATTGGGTCCGCGGCGTTTGCGACCAACTGGCTGAAGCCGGTGTAATCGCAATCGCGCCCGATCTGCTCAGCGGCCAGACATTTCCCGATGTAGACGGAGCGCGCAAGGCGATCTCTGCGTTAACGAAGGAGCAAGTGATCGCGGATCTGAATGCGACGGCTGAATACGCAGCCAAGATTCTGGGATCGAATGGCAACCTCGCGGTTTCCGGCTTTTGCTGGGGCGGCGGCTGGACCTTCGGTTATGCGAGTGTAAACCCGAAACTGAAGGCGGCGTATTCGTTCTACGGGCCCGCGCTTACGGAGGCTGATCAGGTTGCGAAGGTTGTTTGTCCTGTCTACGGCTTCTACGCCGGGAACGACGAGCGCGTCAATGCGAGCGTGCCGAAGGGGGAAGAGTTAATGAAGGCGGCGGGAAAGACGTTCGAGCCGATTACCTATGCGGGAGCGGGGCATGGATTCATGCGCGCAGGCGAGGCGCCCGACGCTTCTCCTGAGAACAAGAAAGCGCGCGAAGATGCCTGGGCGCGCTGGAAGCTGCTGCTCAAGCAACTGTAGCGGCGGTCTATGACCGCCGAATCTGTTAGCTCAGCGGGAATACTGCGCGTTCGGCCGCCGCTACAAAAGAAAACTACTTCGCGCTCGTTAGCTCATTAGCTAGCGCACCGGCATCGTAGACATTCCGCAATGCCTCGATGATCGCCGCCGAGTGGGTGGAGACCGCGCGTGCTTGCTTGTCGGTGTAGATAATGTCGAGCGCGAGCGATTGGATATTTCCGTCGAAGATTATGCCGACAAACTCGCCCGCCTTGTTGATCACCGGGCTACCGCTGCTGCCGCCGATGATGTCTGCGGTGCAGACGAAGTTATAGGGCGTGTTCATTTTGATGCGATCTTTTCGCTCGATCCACCGTGGCGGCAGGTCGAATGGCACCTGGTTATCGTGCTCGGCTGCGCGCTGATAAAGCCCGGCATAATCAGTGAACGGCGCGACCCGTTTGCCGTTCTCCTCGTAGCCCTCCACTGCGCCATAACTCAATCGTAGAGTGAAGGTCGCGTCAGGCGGACTCGCTGCTCCTTCCGCCGCGAAGCGCGCGGCTGCGATCTGCGCGTAGGCTTGTTGCTTCGCTTCGGTTTGCTCCTGATGCACTTTCCGAGCGCTGCGTGCGGTGGCGTCGACCGCGCGCGCCAGGTCAAGCATCGGATCCTTCGCGGCCGCAATTGCCGCCGCGCCGGCTTGGTAGATTTGCTTCCTGAACGCAACGTCCCGCACCTTCGTCCCGGCGATCAATTCCTGCGCGCGTGCGGCAGGAGATTTGCCCGCGAGCACTGTTTTCACAACGGCATCTTCGGTCCCGAATTCGGTCGCCAGATCAGTTAACGAATCGGTCAAGCGGAGCTTCTCGTAATCGTCGTAGATCGGCTGCTCTGAGAATAGATCGAGCTCAAATGATTCACGCCCGGAATCGCGAAACTCCTCAAAACGGTCGCCGTTCGGCTTCGGCCTTTCGCCGGCAGCCCGCACCAGTTGACGCGCATACTTGAAGAGGGTGCCAGCAAATCCGCGCGAGGGACGATAGCTCTTTCCAACGGTTCGCTCCGACTCGAAGTATTGAAACATCCGCCAGTTTTTTGCCAGTGAAGCCTGTGCCGCGGCCACGCGCTCGAAGGCGGTTTTCGCGTCGCCCGATTTGAGCGCGGCGCGCACCTTTGCTTCTCGTTGCTTGAGCGTTTCGGTAATCTCTGGATCGAGCAACGCAGCCATGTAGCCGTCATAGCGTTTCCGATTGTTTTCAACCCCATGCAGGTCATCGCTGGCGCGGCGTGCGTTCTCGTTGCTGCGCTCGCCGAATGAAGTCAGGAGCGCTTCCCGCCGGTAATACATCTCAAGCAAACTCGGAATGATCCGGTTCCGCTGATCCTCCAGCTCGGCGATCGTGATCTGCCGAGCGGTTGCGCCTGGATGCCCGGAAACAAAAACCAGTTCCCTCTCTGCTCCTCCGTTCGCGCTCCATTTTAGAAAAGCAGGCGGTGTGGCCTGCTGGCCGTTCTCGTAGATCCGGAAAAGGCAAATATCGAGGTTGAAGCGGGGATACTCGAAGTTGTCCGGATCACCGCCAAAAAATGCCGCCTGTTGTTCCGGTGCGAAGACGAGCCGGACGTCATCATAGCGCTTGTATCGGTAAAGGTGATACGCGCCGCCTTGATAAAGTGTCACGACATCCGAGCGCTGCCCGGTCTTGTCTTTGCTCTCCTTCTCAATCGTCGCGATCGCTGCATTCCGGGCCGCAGTCGCCGCTTCCGGCTTCATCCCTGCCTTGACCGCGCCATTGACCGCGGCGGTGACGTCTTCGATCGACATCAGCACGTTCAACTCGAGATCGTGGCACTTCAGTTCCTCCTCGCGCGTCTTCGCATAAAACCCATCGCGCAGATAATTGTGCTGCTCGTCGCCCAACTTATCGAGTGTGTCGGAGCCGACATGATGATTCGTGAGGACGAGGCCGTCCGCTGAAACAAACGAGCCGCTGCCGCCGGTATTGAAGCGGACGCTCGCCTTTTGCACATGGTCCAACCACTGCGGCGTCGGCTCAAATTGATACTTCTCCTTTAGCTGCTGAAGCGGCGGGGCGGTGTAAAGCCACATGCCTTCATCTGCGACGACCGATGAAGGCACGACAGTGAAGCTGAGCAATAGAAGAAAAAAGAAACGCAGAAGGCGGTTGATCATGGCGAGCGAAGGTAGAACGGCGGGCGAATCTGCACCACGCATTTCCTGTGGAGGTGTCGGGTGCGTTGACGATGGTTCCGCGGAAGCCTTATCTTGTCCTTCGTGAGCACGGTTGAAGAAATTAAAGCCGCGATCGATAAGCTTTCCCCGCGCGAGCGCTGCGAATTGCACGCTTTGCTGAATCCATTACCCGAGGACGAGTGGGATACGCAAATGCGTGCAGACGCGGACCCCGGCGGGAAGCTTCACAGGTTGATGGTGGAAGCGGAAGAGGACGCCAAGGCCGGGCGTCTTCGCGAGTTTCCCACTCCGGAGTGATGCTATCCCGCGTCGCCGTTTCCTTTTGGAAACGGTTCGGGCAACTTCCTGAACCCGTTCAGCGCCTAACACAGAAGAATTACGAACTTTGGCGCAACGATCAGCATCATCCATCGTTGCGCTTCAAACCCTTCAAACTCGGCCAATGGTCAGTGCGGATCGGCGATCATTACCGCGCAGTCGGATATTGGCGTAACTCGCAGACCTTTGTTTGGACGTGGATCGGCACCCACGAGGAGTACAACAAACTCTAACTTCGGCCCCGCTTGGAATCCTCCGAAGAGCCTCATCGGACCAAAGCTCCGCCGCCATCTTTCGGCGAAGCCTTCCGCTTTTGGTTGAAGCTCGGCTTCATCTCCTTTGGCGGACCGACCGGGCAGATCGCAATCATGCATAACGAGTTGGTCGAGAAGAAACGATGGATCAGCGAAGCGCGTTTTCTCCACGCACTGAATTACTGCATGCTGCTCCCGGGCCCCGAGGCGCAGCAGCTCGCAATTTATGTCGGCTGGCTCTTGCACCGGACGTGGGGCGGCGTGGTGGCTGGGGCGCTCTTTGTCATTCCCTCGATCTTTATTCTTTGGGTGTTGAGCTACGTCTACGTCGCGTTTGGGAACCTGCCGTGGATCGCCGCCATTTTTTATGGGCTGAAGCCCGCTGTGCTCGCGATTGTCGCTGCGGCCGTGATCCGGATCGGGCGCAAGGCACTGAGAAATGACCTCATGTGGGGCATCGCGGCCATGGCATTCGTCGCCATCTACTTCCTCCATCTGCCGTTTCCGATCATCCTCATCAGTGCGGGCTTGCTTGGTCTGGTAGGTTGCAAATTCTGGCCCCTCAGATTCGCGATCTCGAATGGAGGTATGAAACAGGAAACGACTGAGGCGGCCCCGCCTCCCGACGCTTCTCTCTCGCGGGCAATTCGCGTCTGCGCGCTTTGGGTTGCGATTTGGTGGATACCGCTCTTGCTGGTCGGCGCGGCTGTCGGTTGGCAGCATACCGTCTTTCGCGAAGCAACTTTCTTTAGCAAAGCCGCGATGCTGACCTTCGGCGGGGCTTACGCCGTCCTCCCCTACGTCTCGCAACAAGCGGTCGAGACGTATGGTTGGCTGACGCCCGGTCAGATGCTCGATGGCCTTGGCCTGGCCGAAACAACGCCTGGGCCCCTTATCATGGTCCTGCAATTCGTCGGTTTTTTAGGCGGCTGGAATCACCCGGGTCATCTGCCACAACTCCTTGCCGCCACCCTCGGCGCACTCGTCACCACCTGGGCGACCTTCGCCCCCTGCTTCTTATGGATCTTTGCCGGCGCCCCATATATCGAGCGGCTACGGGCGAACGAGGCTATCTCCGCTGCGCTTTCTGCGATCACCGCTGCCGTCGTCGGCGTGATCTTGAATCTGGCGGTCTGGTTCGCGCTCCACGTGATCTTTCCCAGAGGGAACAGCGTCGATTGGTTCGTGGTGGTCGTGGCCACGACAGCGTTCATCGGAATGCTGCGCTGGAAGTGGAATGTTGTTCCCGTTGTTCTTGGGAGCGGCGTGCTCGGTTTGATTTTCACACTGATCCGAAACGCGTGGCCGATGTTCTGAGTCTCCGAAAAACGAAACCCCTGCCGATTTCTCGGCAGGGGCTCGTGAGACTAACTAACTATCGGTAGATGCTGTTATTCCAAACAGCAGCCGCTCTGTGCGCCGCAGCAACTGCCGCCACCGCAGCAGTCAGAAGCTGAAGGCGCCACCGCTTGCGCCGTTCCCATGACCAGCGCGAGCGAAGCGATCGCTAATAATATCTTCATGATATTCCTTTCCTAATGAATGGAACGAAATCCCACCGCAAAGCTGCGGCGGCCGACGCGATGAACTCGTTAGGCTCGCGGCGGCGGCACCGGCGGTCGATCCGACCGGCTGGTTTCGCCTGAAACGAAACTGCCCCATTCCACTTCGCGACAACCGGGATCGAGGCGGACCTCTCCCGTCTGAAGAAACAGCTGCACGCAAAATTGCATGTTACAGCACGAGCCACTCATGCCCTTTAAAGGCTGAGGTGGGCAATCTCCGGCTTCGTGCACCATGGTGGCACAGCAACTCCGGTCCGGCCCGGCTGGAACGTTCGACGTCGGCAGCGTCGCGCCCGCGATAGCCACGCCCAACACCGCGACGCACCAGATAAGGAAAAGCGCCCGCATTGCGGCTCTGAGTTCTGCAATCTTCATCTGAGGAAGCGCATGGATTATCCGAACAATCAGCGTCCTGCGCCAGGATAATGGGGCTTCGCTTTCGCTTCAAACGTAAAGGGTCAAGAAATCGCTTTTCCCAGTCCGCCTCGCTTCGCGTCGACTTGCGCAAGTCGGTGCCGCGAAAAACCATCGCCAGCTTTATTCAAGCCGAAAGGCGACGCCGCCTTGAGGGAGAGTTCAAAGGTGTGCCGAAGCCGAAGCGTTACTGTGCTTAACGCTATTCGGCACAACCAGCACTGGGGATCGGGCGTATCGCACGGTATGTTCTGCGACGCTTCCGATCAGGACATGCATGAAGCCCGTCCGGCCATGCGTGGATGTGATGATGAGGTCGATCCTGTCTTGTTCGGCGTAGGCGCAAATCTCCTCGGCAGGACGGCCCATCGTGATCTGAGTCTCGAAAGGAACCCCGCCAAAATCGAACCCTTTCACGAATTCCCGCATCTGATCTTCGGCTGCCATTCGCGCTTCCTCCGGCGTGTGTCGGATATTATATGGGCCATAAGGATCCGAGCTGATGAACTCCGGGATGTTGAAACAGTGGAAAAGCACCAGTCGCGCGTTGAATTGGCGCCCGAACTCCACCGCATAGTCCAACGCCTCGATCGACGACCCTGAAAAATCCGTTGGAACCAGGATCTTCTGGATCTGGAGTGACTTTCCTTCCGCGATCACTTCCTGCTCGCCCTGACGAACAACAAGAACGGGCGACGAGCTGTGCTGCACGACGCGCTCTGCATTGCTTCCCAAAAATATCCGTTTGAGGCCAGTGCGACCGTGTGTGGACATCACGATGAGATCGGCCTCAATCTCGCGCGCGAACCGACAGATTTGGTCAAACGCGCGTCCGGTCCGCCCGTGAAAGGTCGCAGCGATCGACGGACCGGTCTCGCCTTCGATCTGCTCCTTGACCGTCTGCGCGATTTCCGCGTCGGAGATCAGGGGTTCTTCGCCAAGCAGAGCGGGACCAGGAGCAGCAAAGTCGATTTCGCTGACATGCACGACGTGCAGCTTTGCACTAAATTTCCGCACCAGAGCTGCCCCGTAACGCAGCGCCTTAAAGGATTCCTGGGAGAAATCTGTCGGCACCAGAACAGTGGCGATCCTGCTGGGGCGCGCTTCCGTTTGTCGCTCCATGTTTGTCTTGCTAGATCAGGATAATCTCGGCTTGTCAGGCCTATTGTCCGCGCGGACCCGTAAATCTGGGCGTCATTCAAAGGCCCATGTTTGACAGAGCCGTAGCAAAACGGTTCACGATTCCGACGATCGTGGGATGTGACTCTTCCAGCCCCTGGATCGAAAGGCGTAACCCTTGCAACGCTGTGTCTGCGAGCTGTGGATTCTTTTCCGTGCGTGCGGCCTCGTGCGCCGACGCATCTGCAAAGCGAGTGATACTGGAGGCCTCTTCGTGATGAGTTTCAGCAAATCCTGCGACCTCGGATTTCAATTCCGAAACCAGCTTCAAGAGCTCGGCCTTCTGGTCACTCGGAATGTTCCGGGCTGACTCAATCGTCGACTCGATTGCCTCGATCCGATTCTCGATCATACCGTCTAAGCGTGACTCGCTGGAACGATTAGGCTCCGCTTGCGATCGAATACTCCCCGGCCACCGGCGAAAAGCCGGCTTCTGCTTTGAGTAAACGTGTGCGCGCAGACTGCAGCCGTTTGACCATTACCTCGCTCATTCGCTTGAACAGTTCAAAACCGAGCGATGGATCCGCGTCGCAATACTCGCGCAGAACCGTGCCGTAGAAGAAGATTGCGTTCGTCGATCGGATAGAAGCGGTTCGCCGTTTCGCCTTCGCGGAAGATGAGGTGGTCGGGTTCGAACGTGGTCTTGCTCGCACTATCCACGAGCAGTCGAATGTGATGCTCACTAATCGCGATCAAAAATGGATGGGCTGCAACTGCTTGTTCCAACGTTTGAGGATTCATGTGTTCTTCTCCTTTGGATGACTAAGCGCGCCGCCTTCGCACCATGCCCCTTCGGACAATCTCGCCTGGGCTGAAAACAACCTAAAATCGTCCACCGTCGAAACGTCGCACGTGTTCTTGAATCCTTCGTACGGTATCGCGAACTGTTTTCACAACTCATCTAGGCAAACCATCTGACTCGTCACACTCTCGTGTTTGAGAATCGGGACGCCGCGCAGATCACCCTCGAAGTCCTTCTTCGCGATGGCTTGCTGGATTTTCTCGAAGTTCAGCACGGTCGCGGTCGGTTGCAGTTTTCCGCCCGCCGAAATCCACTTACCCGTCGGGTCAACGTCCATGCCGTGCGGCGACTTGCCGACAGCAACGTAATAAAGAATGCCGGGCACTTTCGCCGGATCGAGCACCGGCACACCATCCAACGGCGTGGCTTTGCCCTCGGCGACTGCCTGCACCGCGGCTTTCCAGTTCACGACGGGACACAGGTCACGGTCTTTTTGCGTGGAGTTCACTTCGAAGAGATCGCCGGCGCGACATTTTGCCGAGCTGCAAAAGGCTATCAAAAGCGGAGCGGGATCGCTCTCGGAAACGCGTTTACTCAGTATCTCTTTCGATCCCGAAAATGACACCCCTGCCGTGTTGAAAGAACACGCGCAGCACGAAGGCGCCGATCTCGCCGTCTGGACATTCGCCACCGGCGTGCAGCCGCAGATCAAAGAACTGACGGGCCGCTTTTCCGTCCACTTCCAGCCGGAAGCGGGCACGATTTCGCACGGGCTGGCGACGGCGCTCATCAGCCGCGACGGCAAAATCGTGAAGCTGTGGCGCGGGAACGGTTGGACCCCGCAGGAAGTGATCGCCGCGGTATCGACATCGTTATGAGACCGCAGTTCCCCCATTCAGTGGGTAAAATCGGTTCCCACGCTCAACAGGTTTAATAACTAGGGCCACGTTCGCGTTGATCAACGATCCGTTAGTACTGCCGCGTTCATTTTTCCTTTAGTTCGTTGCTCCCGTTTGGAGCCCGGAGCAAAGGGCCTTTGCTGCGATCTCTGCAGCAATAAATTTCAAAACGAATGTTACCTCGACGCCTTTAGAATCTATGGACCCTCTTTGCTTCTTCGCGCACGTAGCCCTTTCGAAGGACACGCGCCCTCTTTCTAAACCCCAAGCAACCGCGAACCTGCTCATCGAAATAAATGATCAGACCTTGAGATCTGGCGGCGAAGAAAAACATCTCGAATTCTCGACGCTGTCGGATCGGCAAAAGGTGGATTTTGCTAGCGAGATTGGCAAAACCGCGGCCCTTGATTTTCTAGATCTAGAACCTGAGTTCAGCGATCTGCCAAGACGACGGTTCGTCGATTTCGATCTCACTGAAATGCCAACTTATATCTCGATCCGGCCCGCCCCGACCCGCACATTGCCCAACCATTCCAAGGTGTGGCGGCTTGCGCAGATCGAGTCAGATAAGCTCAGGACAAAGCCGCTCTCTCGCACTTTGTAGAACCTGCGCGCGCCAGACCAGAACTCGACGAATCAATCGAGATTCACTAGAAGCGCGGGATGAATACACCTTTAACCTCTCCCGCGGCGCGAGGTGGCAATCACCATTTGATCGTCTGCCAGACACCGACGAGCGAGGCGAGGACCGCAGCCCAAAAGCCAATCGAGTAAGTGTAAAAACCGGCCGAGCCAGTGAGCGCCGCGAGCGCGCCGGCCATGCGCGAGACGGCTTCGCGATCGGTGATGGCAATACCGGAGGAGTGAAAGACGCGGTTGGCGATGAGCATTACGGAAAGCCCGAAGACGGCGGTGAAGATGTAGGCGATCGTGAGGTCGAGGCGCACTGCGCGAAGGTGGCGCGAGTCCACTTTGCCTTCGTCGCGCAGCAGGTAGTTGTAGCTCAGCAGTGTGAGCGACCCCCAATTCCTCCGATGAGCGAAAGCACGTAAGTTCCGCTGCCGCGCGGGATCGTAGGAATGAACAGCCCGTGCAGCACTGCCACGGGCTCGCGAAATGTCAGCGCGGCGCAGGCCACGATGCTCACGAACATCACGACGATCAGCGGTTTCATCACTCGCGCCAAGCCGCCCGCGTGCGCCGACCAGATCAACGCGAACGCGGCGACCGCTTGCGCAAATCCGCCCCAAGTGCGCGGCACTGCGCCGCCGGTAATGCTCTCAATTGCCAGGCCGCAACCGCTGATCAGCGCGCCACTCACGGCCACGGCCCAGAGCACGAGATAGCCCGCAAAGAGAACCATCACCCATCGCGGGAGTTGGCGCGCCCAGCCTTCGAGCGCAGTCGAGCCGGTCGCGAGTTGCCAGCGAGCGAGACCTTCACTGAGCACGAACTTGAAGAACGCGCCGAGCGCCAGCGCCCAGAGCAGGGCGAGCCCGTAAGTAGCGCCGCCGACCGTCGCGGAGACGATGTCACTCGCGCCGATGCCACTCGTTGCCATGACGACGCCGGGACCGAACCAGCCGAAAGGCGGCCTCGGCGTCTTATGGGAATCTTCCAAATCTACTAGAGCGATTGAGTCTACTTCGGCTTCACTTCGAGGGTGAGTGTCGTGAAGTCGCTCTCCCAATCCGCATCGCTTCGGGTCGATTTGCGTAGATCGGTGCCGCGCAAGAGCCATGCTCCTGATTTGTTAAGCGGGAAGACAACGCGTCCGCCGGGGTCGGTTTTGCGTGTCTCACCTTTTGTCTCGTGGGCCGCTACAGCATTCACCGAGAAGTCGGCATGCGGAGCGCCATTTTTTAGAACACGGAGGGGAAACTCCTCACCCTCGTGCACGGTCGTGGGATCCTTTTCTGGCACGATCTCAAGCGCGGCTCCGACAGGCTCAGCCCAGGAGCGGTCTGTTTGCGGCTCGCCGACACGGACAAAGGTCTTCTGATGCTTCGTGTAGAGCTCGCGCCAACGTTGCGGTTTCATCTCCGCCCATTGCTTACGCAGGCCGGCGGGCGCAGCGATCTCCTCGAAATATTCCGCGACCTCCTCGGGCTTCAGTTCGATCGACCTAGGCGGCAGCTTCACCGAGAAAGTCGCAACGCCGGGTTCCGGAAGTTCTGCTTTGAAAACGAGCGCCTTCGGACCGGCGGTGATGTCGGTCACATCGATAATCCGACCCGCCACCCGCCACTTCGCGCTTTCCACGCGCTCCCGTTTCGGTCCCGTCTCCAGTTCCGGGAACGCCATGCCGCTTGTGAGGTCAACACTCACGCTTTCTTTGGGCGCGATCTTGAAGCGGTCGGGGAGAAGCCAGGTGTCGTGGGCGTGCAATGCCTTCGGGAGGAGAAAGGCGGCACCCGCCACGGCGATAAAAAATGCTGCGCTCTTTCTAGTGTTGATTCTCATGCTTGGTTTCCTTTTTTGCCGGGACGAGCGCCATGCCGCATTTCGGGCACTTGCCCGGCGTTGTCTGCTTCACTTCAGGATGCATCGGGCAGGTGAACTCGGCCACGGCTAACGGCGCAGAGTTCGATCCGGCCTTCACCTCCAGTCCGAACGCGGCATAGACCTCGCGTCCGCCGATCTGCGTTTGCAGAAAAAGCTTCTGGAAGCCCGGCTTCTCCGGCTCGACGTGGAAGCTCAGGTCCGGTCCACCGCGCTCGGTCGTCTCTGTCGGTTCTTTGCCCATCGGATGGACGTGCGTGACGGATTCGAGGTTTTCCGGAAACGCGACCATGTGCGCGTATGCGCCCATCACCGGCTCGAGCCCTGCGAAGTCCTTCCCATCGGGCGTGCTGGCCTTGATCTTCACCATCGTCGCCTTCCCCGCTTGCAGCGGCTCATTGTTCTCAGTCGTCAGGCCAAAGCGATAGCCCTCCGCGTCTGCGCTGGTATTGAGGGCTTTGTCCTTTGTCGCGAATGGGCCTTGCACCTTCACCAGCGTCTTAGCGTACTCCTGCTGGCCCGTTCCCGTCGGGACGACATCAGCCCAGACGTGGTAGGTGCCGCCATAGCGCGGGCTGAAGTCGAAGCGATATTCGCCCGGCTTCTCGCCCGCCACGGGATGCTCGTGATGATAGTCGGTCAGCGTCTCGTCCACGACCAGGAGGTGCAACTTCTCCGTGTGCGCGACCTGGAGCTGGTCGAGCGTGAGCGGTTTTCCATCCTTGCCCGTGAGACGCAGAACGGCCGCGGCAGTTTTTCCCGCCGTGTGCGTCGCAGACGCGACGAGCTCCGCTTTCACGGAGCCCGTCGTGGCCTGATGGCTGTGCTGCGCGTGCGCGGTGGGGATCGAGAACACCACCGCCGCCAGGAGGAGAGGCGCGTGATTGAAACAGTTGAATGCAGGCATCAAACTATTTGGCGGGGACGGCCAATTGCTTCTCAACCATGGCCATCGTGGCGACGAGCGTCTTCAGGCTCGAATCGACCTTTGCGAAGTCCTTTGCGTCCGCTGCCGTGTGCACCTTTTCGGAGGCTGCGATCGCGTTTTTGACCGCTCCGTCGAGGCGCGTCTTGTCCGCGCCGCCGCC
>Ga0136617_10002257_pt1 | contig 17214 bp, 17 predicted proteins | sample AntDrymUQ3222106_2_FD_129672 | JGI IMG/M metagenome (GOLD analysis project Ga0136617, IMG submission 129672) | Polar desert sand microbial communities from Dry Valleys, Antarctica - metaG UQ322 (21.06) | ecosystem: Environmental > Terrestrial > Soil > Desert | place: Antarctica: Dry Valley...
GAGCCGGACAGCTCGCTCGCGTAGCTCGTCGGGGTACTTCTTGGGTCGGGGCATGACGGGGTGTTCCTCTCTGCAGGACCGAAATCCTGGTTTGGAGGTCTCCGTCAGACCCGGGATGGCTCAGCTGTCCCGGTAGTCGGGAGCAGGCAGGATGACGTCGTAGCGCCCACCGAGGCTCAGGATGCGCGGGCAAGGATCCGCCGACCACATCGACGAGAGTTGGACTCATCGTGCGCGTCTGGGACGCTACGCGCCGCGCCGTGTGGCGAGTTTGACATCTGCTGACCGCTATGGAGGACACCCTGCGCCATGCCCCGCCGACCACTGCCGTCATCCGCCGCGCGTCTGTCGTTGCACCGGGGTCTCTCGATCGCCGGGGCGCTGGCTGCGGGTGTTCTGATGGCCTCGCCCGCACAGGCGGGCCTGATCCCACCGCCCGGCGCCTGGCCGGCCCCGGTCGGCGCGCCGAACCCACAGGCTGGCCTCGGGCCCGTCGGCAACGGCGTGCACGCCTCCGGCTTCGCGCACCTGCACGTCTGGATCGGCCGGCGACACCGCGCGGCCATCACGCAGACGGCCGGGCGCAGTGCCGTGATTCGGGGCTCCCTCGACAACGACCTCTCCGACCAGCCGATCACCGGCGCGATCGTCAACATCGTCACGCAGAACGTCTACGGCGGCGACTGGGTCGCCGCCGTCGACGCCACCACCAACTCGCGCGGCGCGTTCCGGGCGGTCCTGCCGCCCGGCGGGCATCGCCGCGTGGCGTTCGTGTACTGGCCCAGCGGCGACGCGCAGGTGCCGCTCTACAGCCGCCGGCTGCTGATCCGCGTCCGCAGCCGCGTGTGGCTGGGCCAGCCGCGCCACAAGGGCGCCGCGTACCGCTTCCGGGGCCGTGTCAGCGGCGGGCGAGATCCCCGCGACCGGCCTGCTGATCGCACTGCAGGTCCGTAACAGCCAGGGCAACTGGATCACGATCCGCCTCGCGCGCACCGGCGCGACCGGCCGCTTCGCGGTCCGCCGGCGCCTACCGCCCGGCCGCTTCCCGGTGCGCATCGTCGCGCCGTCGCAGGCCTCTTGGGCGCTGTACGCCGGTACCAGTCAGACACGGCGAGTCGGACGATGAGCTGCTGACGAGCCGGTGGCGTGCCGTGTCAGGCGCGCCCGGCCTCGACCACCGCGACGAGCCGCCCGCAGACGGCTGCGGTCTCCTCCTCGGTCGGCGCCTCGACCATGACGCGCACGAGCTGCTCGGTCCCGGACGGGCGCACGAGCACGCGCCCGCGGCCCGCCAGCTCCGCCGCCTCGCGCGACGTCGCCTCGCTCAGCGCGTCGCTCGCCATCGCCGCGTCGCGATCGGCGACGCGCACGTTGACGAGCTTCTGGGGCAGCTTGTCCATCGCGTCGCGCTCGGCGAGGTCGCGACCGGCGAGCGCCTCGAGCGTCAGCAGCGCCGATGCGATCCCGTCGCCGGACGGGACGAACCCCATGTCGATGATGTGCCCGGACTGCTCGCCGCCGAGGCCCCAGCCGCGCTCGCGCAGCGCCTCGAGCACGTAGCGATCGCCCACGGCCGTCGTCGCGACGGCGACGCCGGCCGCCTGCATCGCCGTGTGGAAGCCGTAGTTCGTCATCACGGTGACCACGACCCCGTCACCCGGCAGGCGGTCCTGCGCGCGTAGGTGCAGCGTGGCCAGCGCGACGAGCTCGTCGCCGTCGACGAGCGCCCCGTGGCGATCGACCGCGAGCACGCGGTCGCCGTCGCCGTCGAAGGCGAAGCCGGCGTCGTGGCCGTCGGCCCGCACCGCCGCGACGAGCGCCTCCACGTGCGTCGAGCCGCAGTGGTCGTTGATGTTGCGCCCGTCCGGGGCGTCGGCCAGCACCGTCACCGCCGCGCCGAGGCGCCGGAAGATCTCCGGCGCGGCGCGGTACGTCGCGCCGTTGGCGCAGTCCAGGACGACGTCGAGGCCGCTGAGGTCGAGGCGGTCGAAGCGCTCCTGCAGCGCCCGCAGGTAATCCTCGCGCGTGCCGTGCATCTCGCGGATGCGGCCGATGCGCCCCCCCGTGGCGGCCTGGCGCCGGAGCGGGGCATCCAGCCGCGCCTCGATCGCGAGCTCGGTGGCGTCCGAGAGCTTGAACGAGTCGGCGCCGAAGAACTTGATGCCGTTGTCCTCGTAGGGATTGTGCGACGCCGAGATGACCGCCGCCAGATCGAGGCCGTAGCGCCCGATGAGCAGCGGCGCCGCGGGGGTCGGAAGGACGCCGCCGAGCAGGACGTGGCCCCCGGCCGACGCGATTCCGGCCGCGAGCGCGGACTCGAGCATCTCGCCGGACTCGCGCGTATCGCGGATGACGAGCACGCGCGGCCGCTCGCCGGCGACCTCGCGCGTCGCCGCCGCGCCGAGGCGCAGCGCGAGCTCCGCGCTCAGGACCTCGCCCGCGACGCCGCGCACGCCGTCGGTCCCGAAGAGCTTGCGGGTCGCAGCTCCGCCCACGGTCACGGTCACGACGAAAGCGCTAGCGCTTCGAGAACTGCGGCCGCTTGCGGGCCTTCTTCAGACCAGCCTTCTTGCGCTCCTTCGCCCGCGAGTCACGGGTCAGAAAGCCCCGGCGCTTGAGCTCGCCACGGAGGTTGGGATCGGCCTCGAGCAGCGCGCGTGAGATGCCGTGGCGCAGCGCACCGGCCTGGGCGCTGACGCCGCCGCCGTGCATGCGGGCTACGACATCCATCCGGTCCTCGTAGCCGACGGCCTCCAGCGGCTGGCGGATGTTGCGCCCGAGCGCCGGGCGCGGGAAGTAGTCGTCCAGCGTCTTGCCGTTGATCGTGTACGCCCCGGTGCCGGGGCGCAGGATGACGCGCGCGACGGCGGTCTTGCGCTTGCCGGTCGCGCGGTAGCGCGCGCCCGCAGCGAGGTCGATGACCGCGGCGACGGGCTGCTCGTCCGCGCGGTCCTGCTCGGCCTCGGCCTCGGCTGCGGCGTCCTCTTCGGTCTCGGCGAGCGGATCGGTGCCCTCGAGGACGATGTCGACCTCGAGGTCGGCGCCGGGGATCGTGGGCTTCTCGCGCGGGGCGACGGGCTCGTCGTCCTCCTCGTCCTCGGGCTCGGCCACCGGCACGGCGGCGGTCTCCGCGGCGGGCGCCTCGGGCGGCTCGGCAGCGTCTTCCGACGAGCTCGTCGGATCGGGCTGCTCGGGCTCGCCTGCCGACGCTTCCTCGGGCGGCTCGGGGCTCTCGTCGATCACGAGGGGCGGATCTCCATCGGTTGCGGTTTCTGGGCCACGTGCGGATGCTCGGGCCCAGCGTAGATCTTGAGCTTCGTGAGCTGCTTGCGGGCGAGGCGGTTGCGCGGCAGCATGCCCTTGACGGCAAGCCGCAGGACCTCCTCGGGCCGGCGCTCGAGCATCTCGCCGAGGGTGCGCGTCTTCAGGCCACCCGGGTAGCCGGAGTGACGGTAGTACTTCTTGTCCGCGCGCTTGTTGCCCGTCACCGAGATCTTCTCGGCGTTGACGACGACGACGAAGTCGCCGGTGTCGACGTGCGGGGTGTAGACCGGCTTGCGCTTGCCGCGCAGCGCGTCGGCGATCTGGGTCGCCAGCCGGCCGAGCGTCTGCCCGGTGGCGTCGACGACGAGCCAGTTGCGTTCGCGGTCGTTGGCGTTTGCGACGTAGGTCTTCATGGCGCGAAAACGCCACGCGGGCGGCCGCGCGGCGACGACGAAGCATAGGGAATCGCGCAAGCGCGTGAAATTGCAGCGCTGCGTCCGGTCTTCCGGCCGCCCGATCCACTACAGTGCCGCGCAGCAAATGCCGAATTCACCGTGGGTGGGTGAACGGGGGCCATCGGCGTCCGCGTTTTTGCGCGGACGCCGTAGGGCGAATCCAGCGTTGTCGTTGGTAGGGCGGACCCTGTCCGCGCGAGCCCGGCCACCGGCATCCGTGCCGGCGGCGCCCCACTGACCCGTAGGCAGCACACGAGGGGAGCGGGTCGAGCTGAAGCGCACGGTCGTCACAGTGGCATGCGGGCTCGGTTTCGCCTTGGGCGCGGCCGCGTCCGCGGGGGCGAGCGCCGGCGGCGCATTCGCCTCCGACCCCGCCGCGATCACCGCGATCTCGTGTATCGCCGGCTGCGCCGGCACCGACGCCGCGCAGCCCGGCAGCCTGCTGCGCATCCGCGGCACGGGGATGCGCGGCGTCGCGAAGATCGTCTTCCTCGGGAGTTCCGCAGACGCAGACGACGCGACGGTGAAGGTCCTCGCGCGGCGGCCCACGAGCGTCGACGTCAAGGTTCCGCCGCAGGCCTCCAGCGGACGGCTGCGTGCGCTCAACGGCGACGGGGCGCGCTCGGCCCCGAGCCGCGCGACGGTATCGATCCAGCGCGGCGCTGCGGCCAAGGGCCCGCTCGACGTCCAGGTCGTCGGCCGCCGCGTCTTCTACGGCGCGGCGCGCCCGGCGCGCGTCGACGTGCTCGCGCGCCAACCGCTGTCGGTGACGGTCGCGCTCGTGCGCCTGTCCGCCGGCGCGGTCGTCGCGGGCTGGCCCCTCGGAGCGCTCGTACCCGGCGCCGTGCGCACGGTGACCTGGGACGGCACGGTCGAGGGCGTTGCCCAGCCCGCCGGCCGGTACGAGTTCCGCGTCTTCAGTGACGTCGCGGGAGCCCAGGCGGCGCAGGTCGCGCCGGCCCCCGCGCCGCTGGCGACACGCTCGTTCGATCTCGTCGACCACAAGTTCCCGGTCCGCGGCAGGCACACGTTCGGCAGCGCCGCCGCGGCCTTCGGGGCGGTGCGCGACGGGCACACGCACCAGGGCCAGGACGTCTTCGCCGACTGCGGGACGCCGCTCGTCGCAGCACGCGGCGGCGTCGTCAAGCTCAACCAGCACCAGGCCAACGCGGGCAACTACATCGTCATAGACGGCGCGGGCACCGACGTCGACTACGCCTACATGCACATGCGCGACCCGTCGCCGCTGCAGAAGGGGGTGCGCGTCTTGACCGGCCAGCCCATCGGCAACGTCGGCGATACCGGTGACGCGGAGGGCTGTCACCTGCACTTCGAGATGTGGAGCGGCCCGGGCTGGTACACCGGCGGCGCCCCGCTGGACCCCCTGCCGTTCCTGACGGCCTGGAGCGCCTACGGCTGACGTGAGGCGGCGGGCGCGACTCGGCCCGCCTCGCCGACGGGCGAGTCCGACGGGGCGACATACGGGTGACATGGATGGCGCCGCGCGCATGGATGTCATGCACCCCGCGCCGCCCGGCCGCCCGGCGCCGCCCCGCGCCACCGCGTCGCGCGACGCCGCCCACGACTGCGCCGCGCTCCGCACGCGCTCCGCACCAGCAGCCGCCCTCGCGCGGTTCACATGGCTGCGCCGCGCACCCCCAAACCCGCACGCACCCAGACCCCGCCGACCGAGCCGGGGCGACATACGCATGACATGGATGCATCACGCGCCCAACCCGGCGCACTTCCTCATCGCCGCCGTTCCCGAGCGGTCGCGGCACCTCCGCCCCCCGGGCGGTGAGATGGGCCGGTACCCAGAGGACGGCCGACGTCCGCCGTTCCCGAGCGGTCGCGGCACCTCCGCCGTCGAACGGTGAGATGGGCGGATGCCCAGAGGACGGCCGACGTCAGCCCGGCAGGTCGCAGTGCGTGCGACCGCCCGTGAAGCCCGCCACGAGCGCGCGCGTGTTCGCCTGCAGCGAGCCGATGTACGTCGCACCCGCCGAGCCCTGCGGTCCCAGCGAGTCGGCGTACAGCGCCGAACCCACGGTCGCGCCCGCGTCGCGCGCGATCGCGCGGGCGAGCTTCGCGTTCGCCGAGCTCTCGGAGAAGATCGTCGTCACGCCCGCCCGGCGGATCGTGCGCACGAGGCGCGCCACCTCGCCCGCCGAGGCCTGCGCCTGGGTCGAGAGCGCCGGGATGACGGTGCCGATGACCTCGATGCCGTAGCGGTCGGCGTAGTAGCCGAGGGCATCGTGGTCGGTGACGAGCCTGCGATCCCGCGCCGGGATCCTGCGCATGCATGCCGCGATCGCGCGATCGAGACGGCGCAGCCGCCGGCGGTACGCGGCGGCGTTCGCGACGTACGTCGCCCGTCCGCCCGGATCGGCGGCGACGAGGGCATCGCGGATCCGGCTGACGGCGATCGCGGCGTCGTGGGGGTCCTGCCACCAGTGCGGGTCGACTCCGCCCGCCCCCCTTCGCGTGCGGACGGCGTCGATGAGCTCGACGGTCCTCGCATCCGAGCCGGCGTTGCGCATGACGGCGTCGAGCCACGCGTCGAGGTCGCCGCCGGAGCGCACGACGAGCTTCGCGCCGGTGACGGCGCGGACGTCGCTCGGACGCGGCTCGTACGCGTGCGGGTCGGAGTTCGCGGTGAGAATCTGGCGCACGTCGGCGCGCCGTCCCGCGACGGCGCGCGCGAAGTCGCCCACCTGCGTCGTCGTCGCGACGACCACGGTGCCGCCGGCGCCCGCGGTGTCCCCGCCCGAACCGCACGCCCCCAGCGCCGCGGTGGCCACGGCGACGCTGACGGCGGCGATCGTTCGGCGAGGACGCAGCATGGGCGCCGACCGTAGCAGAGAATGATTCTCGTTTAGGCGCTACCCGGGCGACGGTCCGACGACGCTCGCGGCAAGCAGGCCGGCGACGAGCAGGCCGCGCGTCGCGAGGCGGCGGCGGCGCGGGGTCAGCCAGCGCGGCGCCCGCGCGACGAGCCAGGCACGCAGGCCGGCCGCGCTCGCCCCTGCAGCCATCGCGCCCGCCATGCACTGCATGCACATGGGCGCAGCGTAGTCGCCGCTCAGGCTCAGTGCTCCTGCGACTGGGTGCCCGCGGCGGCCGCGCCCTGCGCCGGCTCCGGGTGCGGCGCGTCCGAGCGCGCGCTCACCTCGTCGCCGGCAACCGCGACGGCCGCCTTGGCGGTCACGAGGTGGTAGAGGATGAGCACCTGCACGATCGCCAGCGACTCCGACCGGTGCACCTCGTCGCCGACCGTGAACTCCCCGAGGCGCTCGGTGCGCAGGTGGCTGGCGAACTGCATCTTCTCCCAGATCGCCTCCTCGATCGCGGCGCCGCGGTCACGGTCGACGCTGCCGGGGATGTAGAGGCAGCGCGTCTCGCCGCGCGTCTCGAGCGTGATGTCGTCCTTCTCCTCGCCGATGACCGACAGGTCGGGGTGCGGGAGACCCTCGCGCATCGTCAGCACCGCGTCGAGGTGATCGTCGTCGCCGACCGTGCCGGGCTGGAAGGAGACGACGAGGTCCGCCTTTTGCTCCTGGGGGCGGATGAACGCCGCGGAGTCCGGCTCGCGCCGCTCGAGCTCCTCGAGCACCTGCTCCTCGGTGTAGCCGCGCTTGGTGGAGTCGCGCTTGAGCTTCCAGTCGCGGCGCAACTCCTCCGGCGGCGCGAGGTAGACGCGTACGTCGTAGGCGGAGCTCAGCTCTTCGGTGGGGTAGCCGAGCAGGCCCTCGATGACGACGAAGCGCTTGGGCGCGACGTACTCCGGGCGGCCGAACGTCCCGTCGTGGTGCTGATAGACCGGCTTCAGGATCGGCTCGTCGTTGCGCAGGTGATGAACGTGCTGTGAGATGATGTCGATGAAGTTGCAGTCCGGATGCAACGGCGTGATGCCTTGCTCGGACCGCTCGGTCCGGTCGTACTTGTGATAGTCGTCGGTCCCGATGTGAGTCACGGCCTCCGAGCCGAGAATCGCGACGAGGCCCTTCGTGATCGTCGTCTTCCCACTCGCTGAGTCACCGACGACGCCGAGAATGATGGGCCGTGCCATGTCTGCTGCCTCCCTACTTCGCCGGCGAAGAGCCGCGAAAGATAGCGCCCGTCGGCCGATGCCGACCTCTGCGTCAAACCGGGCGCAGCCGCCCCGCGACCCACACGAGCGCTGCCACCAGTCCCAGCGTACCCAGGAGCGCCGGCAGCAGGCCCCAGGGACCGAATTGGCGCACGATTCCGGCCTGCCAGAGCGCGAGGTACCGGCGGTAGTCGTCGTCGCGCGCCGCCGTGCTGCGGCCCGCGCGCAGCGACCGGCGCGTGAGCTCCGGCAGCTTCGCGTACTGGCGGACGAGCTGCGGACCGTCGCCGGCGGGGCGATCGAGCTGCTGCAGGCCGGCGGGCGCGAGCACCGCCGAGAACGACAGCACGAACCCGGCCGCGAAGAGGAGCGCGGCGATCCGCAGGCGCGTCGCGTGCGTCCCGATCCACGGTCCGACGAGCGCGAGCGCCACGACGACGCCGGGGATGACGAGGCGCGGGCCCCAGCTCCAGCCGCCCTGCCACGAGTGCCATGTCGCGGCGAGCGCCCATGTCGCCGCGAAGAGCGCGAGCACGAGTGCCACCGTCGCCCGCTGCCGGCGCCAGAGCGCCACGACCGCGAATGGGACGAGGACGATCGCCGGCGCGAACAGCAGCACCGACTTCTCCGGCGAGACGAGCAGCCCGACGGTGCCCTCCAGCAGCGGCGTCGTGAAGCCGGGGTCGACCGGCGGGCGGTAGCCGAATTCGAGCGGGTCGGCGAAGCGCAGGAGGTTGTAGGCGACGGTGACGGCGGCGGCGGCGGCGAGCGGCGGCATGGCGCGCGCGGCCGCGCACAGGCCGCCGCCGTTCAGCACGAGGAACGCCAGCAGCAGCGGCGCGAAGACCGCCGACTGCGGCCGCGCCAGCACGGCGAGCGCAAGCGCCGTGCCGGCTTGGAGCTCGCGTCGCGCGAGCGCGCGCTCGATCATGACGACGAGCCCGAGCGCCACGAGCGGCTCGGTGAAGAAGTCGCGGCCGTAGGGCAGCACGTAGGTCCCCAGGACCGTGCCGACACCCACGACCGCCGCGGCCGGTCGCGGCGCGCCGAGGCGCCGTCCGAGCGCGAAGAGCGCGGCCGCGAGCGCCCCGCAGATGAGCGGCATGAGCGAGGCCGCGGCGGCGGCTTCGAGCAGGTCCAGACGCCCCGTGATCGCGCCGATCGGCTGGACGAGCGCGACGGGCACCGTCGCCAGCAGCGGCAGCAGCAGCCCGTACTTCGAGTAGAAGAGGCCGTCGTGCCCGGCGACGCCAAGCGTTGGCGGCACCGCGAACGACCCGTCGTGGACGAGCGAGTGGGCGACGGCGAGCATCGAGCTGCCGTCGAGCACCGTCACCTGTGCCTGCCCGACGAGCGCCAGGAACCGGGCCACCGCGACGCCGAGCCTTACCGCGAGCTTGCGGTCGTCCCGCGCCGGAGCCATCGCGGGCGAATGTACTCCACGCGACGGGTCCCACAGCCCGCGCCCGCCGTCCCGTGCAGTTGAATGCGCCGATCGGCGTCTCCTTCCTCATCCCGGCCTACAACGAGGCCGCGACGATCGGCGAGGTGCTCGAGCGCGTTCACGCGCTGGACCTCGACAGCCAGATCGTCGTCGTCGACGACGGCTCGACCGACGCGACGGCCGCGATCGTCGAGGCGTTCGCGGCCGCCCATCCGCAGGTCGAGCTGCTGCGCCAGCCCAACCGCGGAAAGGGCTCCGCGGTGCGTCTCGCGGCGACGCGGATCACGAAGGACATCGCCGTCATCCAGGACGCCGACATGGAGTACGACCCGTCCGACGTCATCGCGCTCATCGCGCCGATCCAGCGCGGGGTCGCCGACGTCGTCTACGGCTCGCGGCTGAGCGGCGGCGCCCCGCAGCGCGCCTACCTCTTCTGGCATCTCATCGGCAACCGCTTCCTCTCGCTGCTGACGGGCGTGCTCTTCAACACGACGCTGAGCGACATGGAGACCGGCTACAAGGCGTTTCGCTCCGATGTGCTGCGCTCGCTGCGGCTGACGCAGGACGACTTCGGGATCGAGCCCGAGATCACCGGCGAGGTGTGCCGGCGCAAGCTGCGCATCTACGAGATGCCGATCGCCTATTACGGGCGCACGTACGCCGAGGGGAAGAACATCACGTGGCGCGACGGCTTCAAGGCGATCCGCGTGCTCCTGCAGGTCCGGCTGCGGCGGGGGTGACGTCCCGGCGCGGCGTGCGGCCGCTGCTCATGGCGGTCGGCCTCGCCGTGACCGGGGCGTGCACGTACCTCGCGGTGCGCGGCGTCGCGCTCGACGACGCGATGGACGCCCTCGCCGCAAGCGACCTGCGCTGGCTGGCACCGGCCAGCGCCGTCCTCGTGCTCGCGATCTGGCTGCGGATCGTGCGCTGGTGGGTGCTCTTCGATCGCTCGTCGCGTCCGCCGCTGCGGGCGGTCGCCCACGCCCTCTTCGTCGGCTACTTCTTCAACAACATCCTGCCGGCGCGCGCCGGCGAGGCCGCGCGCGTCATCGCGCTGCACAGCAAGGCGCGGACGCCGCGTGCCGAGGCGATCGGCACGGTCGTCATCGAGCGCGTGTTCGACCTCCTCGCGCTGCTTCTCCTGCTCCTCGCCTCCTACCCCCTGCTGCCGGAGATCTCCTGGCTGCGGGCGGCAGCGCTCCTGGGGAGCGTCGTCGTCGCCGGGCTCGTCGTGCTCGTCGTCGTGCTCGTGCGCTATGACGATCGTGCGGTGGGCTGGCTGCTGTCGCCGCTGCGACGCCTGCCCGGCAGCGGCGTGTCCGAGCGCGTCGAGCACGCGGTCGCCAACGCCACGCGCGGGCTCGTCGGCCTGCGCGAGCCGCGCGTCGCGCTGCGCGGGATGGCGCTCACGGTCGCCTCGTGGGTCGTGCTCGGGCTCTCCTACTGGATCCTCACGGCGGCCTTCGCCCTCGACCTGCCGGTCGTCGCCGGGATGCTGGTCGTGGTGGCGATCAACCTCTCGCTCGTGCTGCCCTCCTCGCCCGCCGCGCTCGGCGTCTTCGAGGCGGCGACGGTGGTCGCGCTGCGGCCGTTCGACGTCTCGCAGGCCGAGGCGCTCTCCTACGCCCTCGTCCTGCACCTCCTCAACCTCGTGCCGTTCCTCGTCATCGGCGCGGCGCTGCTCGGGCCGGGGGCGTTGCGGGGCAGGCTGCACGAAGACTGACCGACAGGGTCGGCCGATCCGGGCGTGCGCCATCATCATCGTGGGATGGCAGACACGTCAGATCGCGACCCCGCCGCGCCGCCGAGCATCACCGAGGCGATCGGCGGTCCGCTCGGCGTGGCCGAGACGTCGCTGCCGGCGATGGCCTTCGTCGTCGCCTACACCGCCTCCGGCTCGGACACGAACACGGCGGCGACGGTCGCGGTGGGCCTCGCACTCGTGCTGAGCGTCGCGCGACTCGTGCGGCGCGAGTCGCCGCGCCACGCCGTGTCGGGACTCGTCGGCGTCGCGTTCGCGGCCTTCATCGCGACCCGCAGCGGCAGGGCGGAGGACTTCTTCCTGCCCGGCCTGCTCGCCAACGCCGCGTATGCGTCGGCCTTCCTCATCTCGCTGGCCGTGCGCCGGCCGCTCGTCGGGATCATCGTGACGGCGCTCGACGGCGAGGAGGACGGCTGGCGCGAGGATCCCCGGCGGATGCGCGCCTTCGAGCGCGCGACCTGGCTGTGGGCAGGCCTCTTCCTCATGCGCCTCGTCGTGATGCTTCCGCTCTACCTCGCGGGCGCCGTCGTCGCGCTCGGGATCGCGAAGACCGCGCTGGGCCTCCCGGTGTTCGGGCTCGGGCTGTGGCTCTCGTGGCTGCTCGTCCGGCGGTCGCGTGTTCCTGCGCCGGCGACGACCTGACGCGGCGCCGCGCGCGGTACTGTCCGCCTCCACGCAACCGAGGAGGGGACTCATGGCGGTTTCGAGCAGCGCGACAACGGTGTGGGAGGGCGGACTGGCCGACGGCGCCGGCGTCACGACACCGCAGAGCGGCGCGTTCCCGGCGACCGACGTGAGCTGGGCGTCGCGCACGAAGCGCGCCGCCGGCAAGACGAGCCCGGAGGAGCTGCTCGCGGCGGCGCACGCGTCCTGCTACAGCATGGCGCTGTCACACGAGCTCAGCGAGGCGGGCACGCCGCCCGAGCGTCTCGAGGCGACGGCGACCGTCGACTTCGTCCCGGGCGAGGGCGTGAAGTCGTCGCGCATCGTGGTGAAGGGGCACGTGCCCGGCATCGACCAACAGGCCTTCGCCGCAGCTGCGAAGGCCGCCGGCGAGGGCTGCCCGATCTCCGGTGCGCTGAAGGGCAACATCGAGATCACCGTGGAGCCGACGCTCGAAGGGTGAGCCGCCGCGGCGGCGCCCCGCTACCAGCTCGCGCGATCTACTCCCACTCGATCGTGCCCGGCGGCTTTGAGGTGATGTCGAGGACAACGCGGTTGATGTCGCGCAGCTCGTTGATCATCCGCGACGCGATCTGCTCGAGCAGGTCGTAGGGCAGGCGCGCCCAGTCGGCCGTCATCGCATCGTCGGAGGTCACGGCGCGGATGACGACGACGCTGCCGTACGTGCGCTCGTCGCCCTGCACCCCCACCGTGCGGATGTCCGGCAGGACGCAGAAGGACTGCCACAGGTCGCGGTACAGCCCGGCCCTGCGGATCTCGTCCTGGAGGATGAAGTCGCATTCGCGCAGGAGGTCCAGGCGCTCCTTCGTCGCCTCGCCGCCGACGATGCGGATCGCGAGGCCGGGTCCGGGGAACGGCTGGCGCCAGACGAGGCGCTCGGGCAGCCCCAGCTCGGCGCCGACGGCGCGGACCTCGTCCTTGAACAGTGCCCGCAGCGGCTCGACGAGCTCGAACCGCAGGTCGTCCGGCAGCCCGCCGACGTTGTGGTGAGACTTGATCGTCGCCGCCCCCGCGCCGCCCCCGGACTCGATGACGTCAGAGTAGAGCGTGCCCTGGACGAGGTAGTGCGCGTCGCCGAGCTTCACAGCCTCCTCCTCGAACACGCGGATGAACTCCGCGCCGATCGCCTTGCGCTTGCACTCGGGGTCGGTGACGCCGGCGAGCCGCCGCAGGAAGCGCTCCTCGGCGTCGACGGCGACGAGCGGGACCTTGAAATGGTCGCGGAACGCGGCGATGACCTGCTCGCCCTCGTTCTTGCGCATGAGCCCGTGGTCGACGAAGACACAGGTGAGCTGGTCGCCGATCGCGCGGTGCACGAGCAGCGCCGCGACGCTCGAGTCGACGCCGCCGGACAGGCCGCATACGACCTTGGCGCCGCCGACCTGGGCGCGAATCCTGGCGATCTGCTCGGAGACGATGCTCTCCGGGCTCCACGAGCCGTCGACTCCGCAGATCTCGCCGAGGAAGCGCTCGAGGATCGTCTGTCCATAGGGCGTGTGGACGACCTCGGGGTGAAACTGGATCCCGTAGATGCCCTGCTGGACGGACTCCAGCGCCGCGACCGGCGAACCGGTCGACGAGGCGAGCGCGGTGAAGCCCGGCGGCGGAGCGAAGACCGTGTCGCGGTGCGACATCCAGCAGGTCTGCTGCGCGGGCAGCCCCGCGAAGAGCCGACCCGGCTCGCGCACGGTGAGCTCGGAGCGACCGAACTCACCGACCTCCGCACCCTCGACCCTGCCGCCGAGCTCGGTCGCGATGAGCTGCATGCCGTAGCAGATGCCGAGCACCGGAATGCCGAGCTCGAGCAGCTCGCGCTCCAGGCGCGGCGCCCCCGGCGCATACACCGATGCCGGGCCGCCGGAGAGGATCAGGCCCTTCGGCCTGCGGCGACGGACCTCCTCGGTGCCGACGTGGTGGGGCAGCAGCTCGCTGAAGGTGCCGAGCTCGCGCACGCGGCGGGCGATGAGCTGCGAGTACTGGCCGCCGTAGTCGAGGACGACGACCTCGTCGACGGCACGCGGGCTGGTGATATCGAGGACGTCCTCCGTCGCGAGCTCGGTGGCCGCGCTCGAGGAGGTCACGAGACCGTCACTCATGAGGCTCGGAACGTGCGTTGGAAGGACGCGGCGAGCGATGCGTGCGCCGCGAGCACGTGAGCGAGCGAGGACGCCGCAAGGCGCGTTCGGAGCCCATGAGTCATGCGTCGTGCAGCACGGGCTCCTGATGCACCCCGTTGCCGTTCGTCGGCTCCGGAGCGGCGGCCGCGCCCGCGCCGCGCGCGCCCATGCCGACGCCCTGCGCGACCTGCAGCTGCTTGCCCTCGGTCTGCAGCGTCGGGGCGATCATGAGCTCGGCGCGGTTGAACTCGGCGATGTCCTGGTAGCCGCAGGTGGCCATCGACGTCCGCAGGCCACCCACGAGGTTGAACGTGCCGTCGTTCTGGTGCACGGGCCCGATGAGGATCTCCTCGAGGGAGCCGTTCTGGACGGTCTTCACGCGCGCACCGCGCGGGAGCGTCGGGTGGAACGTCGCCATTCCCCAGTGGAAGCCGCGACCCGGGGCCTCGTAGGCGCGCGCGAGCGGTGAGCCGATCATGACCGCGTCGGCGCCGCAGGCGATCGCCTTGGAGACGTCACCGCCGTTGCGCATCCCGCCGTCGGCGATGACCTGGCAGTACTCGCCGGTCTCGAGCATGTTCTGCGAGCGAGCACCCGCGACGTCGGCGATCGCCGTCGCCTGGGGCACGCCGATGCCGAGCACGCCGCGCGTCGTGCAGGCGGCGCCGGGGCCGACGCCGACGAGCACGCCCGCTGCGCCGGTGCGCATGAGGTGCAGGGCCGTGTGGTAGCTCGCGCAGCCGCCGACGACGACCGGCAGCGGTACCTCGCGGATGAACTCCTTGAGGTTCAGCGGCGGGCGCGATTCGTCGCTGGAGACGTGCTCGGCGGAGACGACCGTGCCCTGGATGACGAGGATGTCGAGGCCCGCCTCGAGCGCGAGCTCGTAGTGCGTGCGCACGCGTTGCGGCGTCAGCGATGCCGCGACGACCACCCCCTGCTCCTTGATCTCGGCGATCCGCCGGGCGATGAGCTCGGGCTGAATCGGCTGGCGGTAGATCTCCTGCATCTCGCGCGTCGCGGTCTCCTTCGGCAGGCGGGCGATCCGCTCGAGCTGCTCGTCGGCGTCCTCGTAGCGCGTGAAGATCCCCTCGAGGTTCAGGACCGCGAGGCCGCCGAGACGGCCGATGATGCCGGCGGTCGTCGGCGAGACGACGCCGTCCATCGCGGAGGCCAGCAGCGGAAGCTCGAAGCGATAGTCGCCGAGCTTCCACGAGATGTCGACGTCGTCGGGGTCGCGCGTGCGCCGGGAGGGCACGATCGCGATGTCATCGAAGCCGTATGCGCGGCGAGCCTTCTTCCCGCGGCCAATCTCAATCTCCATTTGCGAATCCTAGGCGTGAGGGCGGACAAGAAGACCCCGCGGGGGCGGGGTCGGGGACGGCGAAAACGCGGACGTTGCGGACGACGGCAGCCAACGTATATCCACCTTAGCAGCGGGTTTTGCGCGCCCACGCGGGTTGGTGTCACATCGGGGCACGCTGTGTCGTCTGCTCTGCAGATACTGCAAATTCGTGCCTGAAGGAGGTGATGGATCGTGGAGATCGCCGTGGTCGGAGGTACGGGGACGCTCGGTCGCCCCGTGGTGCTGGAGCTCGTCGCGCGCGGGCACGCCGTGCGGGTGCTCACGCGCAGCGCGCCGGCGGTCCTGCCGCCCGGCGCCGAGCACCGCGCGATCGACCTGGAGACGGGCGCCGGGCTCGGCGACGCGCTCGCCGGCGTGGACGCCGTCGTCGACGCCGCCAATCGCACCGGGAGTGGCCGCACGGCGGCGCCGGTGATCGTCGCGGGTACGCGCCGGCTGCTCACCGCCGCCGCGCACGCGGGCGTCGGCCATCACGTCGCGGTGTCGATCGTCGGCATCGACGCCGTGCCGCTCTCCTACTATCGAGCCAAGCTCGCTCAGGAGGATGCCGTCGAGCGCAGCGCGGTTCCCTGGAGCATCGTGCGCGCGACCCAGTTTCACGAGATGCTGCACTGGGGCTTCGGCCTTACGGCCCGTGCGGGCTTCGTGCCCGGCCTGCGCTTCCCGGTCGCGCCGCTCGACCCGCGCTTCCTCGCCGGTGTGCTGGCCGATGCGGTCGTGCGCGGCCCGGGCGGCCGGCTGGCGCCGGTGGCCGGACCGCAGGTCGCGCCGCTGGGCGAGCTCGCGCGGACCTGGGCGCGGGTGCGAGGACGCCGGGCCGTGCCGCTACCGCTGCCGCTACCGCGTGGCGCGCGCAGGGCACTCGCCGCGGGTGCCCTCGTGCCAGGTCACGGTGCGGTCACGGGCGGGCCGAGCTTCGGCGACTGGCTGCGCGCCGCCGGCGAGCCGGGGCCGCCCGCGAGGGCGCGGGCGGCCGAGGTCGTCGGGTGACCGCCGCCGCCGCCGAGTTCGAGGCGCTGCGCCCGCGGCTGCTGCGCGTCGCCTACAGCCAGCTCGGCAGCCTGGCCGAGGCGGAGGACGTCGTCCAGGAGGCGTGGCTGCGCCTGGAGCGCACCCACCGCGAGACGATCGCCGACCTGGCCGCCTGGCTGACGACGGTCATCAGCCGCCTCGCGCTCGACGCGCTCGGCTCGGCGCGGGTGCGCCGCGAGCGCTACGTCGGCCCGTGGCTGCCGGACCCGCTCGTCGACGCCGCCGCCGACGACCCCGATCCCGCGGACCGCGTGACACTCGACGAGTCGGTGAGCCTCGCGCTGCTGTTCGTGCTCGAGCGGCTGACCCCGGCCGAGCGGACGGCGTTCATCCTCCACGACGTCTTCGACTACTCCTTCGAGGAGGTCGGCGACGTCGTCGGCCGCACGCCGGCGGCGGCCCGCCAGCTGGCGTCGCGCGCCCGGCGTCACGTCGTCGAGCAGCGTCCGCGTCAGTCGGGAACGCCGGAGCAGCAGCGGCGCGCCGTCGAGGCGTTCGCGACCGCCAGCGCCGAGGGCGACGTCGAAACGCTGCTCGCGGTGCTCGATCCCGACGTCGTCATGCGCTCGGACGGTGGCGGGCGCGTACACGCCGCGCGCAAGCCGCTCGTCGGCGCCGATCGCGTGAGCCGGGCGCTCGTGCGCCTGGCGCGCAGGTTCGCGGGTCGGTCGGAGACGAGCATCGTCGACGTCAACGGGCTGCCCGGGTTGCTCGTGGTCGGGCGCGAGGACCGGCAGGTCTCGGTCATCGCGTTCACCGTCGACGACGGGCGGATCACGACGATCCACATGCAGCGCAACCCGGACAAGCTGCGCCATGTCGCCGCGTCCGAACCGAGCACGCCGTGACCGGCCGCGGCGTGCTGCGCGTGACGCTCGCGACGGTCGCGGTCGCGAACGCCGTCACGGGACTGACCGCGCTGCTCACCCCGCGCGCGTTCTACGACGACTTCCCCTTCGGCGCGGGCTGGGTCGCCACGCTGCCCCCGTTCAACGAGCAC
>Ga0136617_10002258_pt1 | contig 17205 bp, 11 predicted proteins | sample AntDrymUQ3222106_2_FD_129672 | JGI IMG/M metagenome (GOLD analysis project Ga0136617, IMG submission 129672) | Polar desert sand microbial communities from Dry Valleys, Antarctica - metaG UQ322 (21.06) | ecosystem: Environmental > Terrestrial > Soil > Desert | place: Antarctica: Dry Valley...
AGGACTTTACCGGAAAAATGTAAAAACATAAATATTGACTTGAAAACAATTTGCCAAATTTGTTAGCAGTAAATTGTTCGGCGTTGATGTTTCAAACAATTGACTAAAATATTTTTGCACTACAAAATAATCCAAACAGACACCTAAAAGGCTCAAAAAATAAGTAATCAACGCTGAAAAATTGAGTGATTTGACCGTGAAATTAAACAGATTACAAACATTGAAAGATGCCAATGTCGGTGGATTCTAGTGCAGCGAAATCATATTTTATCGATGATTTATCAATGATATCATTATGATTGTTTTTAAGGAAAAAATGTCAGAATCGGTGAGACAGTTTATCAATTGAAATAATTCTTACCACTAGATTACCACTAGCAAAATTTGAAATTTGGTTTTCCTTCTCTGCATCTCGGCAGTAAAAACTTATGTTAAACGATAAAATTTTAGAAAAAAAAAATGGCGAAAAGGTTTGGCTGCATTCTCCGCAAGTCAGCATCATTATTCCGGCTTACAATTGTGCTGAATTCATTTGTGAAACACTCGATTCCGTTTTTGTCCAAACATTCAAAGATTACGAAGTCGTTCTGGTAAACGACGGCTCCCCCGACACCGAAGAATTAGAAACAGTTCTCGAAAATTACTTGGACAAAATAATTTATCTCAAACAAAAAAACGCCGGGACAGCAGCGGCGCGAAATACGGCGATTGAAAACTCGTGCGGCAAATTTTTGGCATTTCTCGACAGCGACGATGTATGGTTGCCTGATTATCTCAAAGAGCAAATGAATGCGATTAATGCAAAAAAATGCGATTTAATTTACGCGGATGCTTTAATGTTCGGAAACGTGCGCAGTAAATCCGAAACCTTTATGACGCTATGTCCATCAAGCGGAACGGTTACGACTGAAAGTCTAATAAGCGGAAAATGCATTGTTATTACGTCAGGAACGATTGTGAGGCGCGAAAAGGTTTTGAAAGCGGGATTGTTTGACGAAGATTTGCCACGTATCGGAATGGAAGACTTCGATTTGTGGTTTCGGTTAGCCAAATCGGGCGCAAAATTTGATTATCAAAAAAAAATTTTGCTTAAATATCGCGTTCGTCCTGCAAGTTTATCAGGCAGCAACATCCAGCGCGCCGAACGATCTGTCAAGCTTTTTCAATTGCTAGAGAAAAAATACGTGCTCACTAATGCGGAAAAAGAAAGGCTAAAAAGTCGATCAAACTTAGCGATTGCTGAACTTCATATTGAAAAAGGAAAATACAATATCATTCAGGAAAACTTTGCCGAAGCACGCGAAAATTTACGCGAAGCAAATGAGTATTTCCAAAAATTTAAGTTTTCGGTGTTGATTTTTCTCTTGGGAGTAAGTCCGAAATTGGTTTTGAACCTTTTCAAAAAAATTCGTCCCACTGAAGTCACGTTTATCAGTCCACCGGTAGGTCAAGATTGAAAAAGTTTTCCGCGAGAATCGGAACAAACGGTAAAATCGGTACAAAGATAGTGAACGAAACAAAACAGAAAGAAATTTCGCTCACTAACCAAAGTGTGTGGATTTTATTTGCCAAAATTGTCGGTTTTGGCTTGACCATTCTGTTGCCAATTTTGACCGTGCGCTATCTGACAAAAGATGAAGTCGGCGTTTATCGGCAGGTTTTCCTTGTGATAATGGGTGCTATTCCGGTTTTGCCGCTGGGATTTTCGATGAGTGCGTATTACTTTCTCAGCCGCGAACCAGAAAAACGTTCGTCCACGATTTTTAATATTCTGCTGTTTAATTTCACGATGGGCGGTTTGGCTTTCCTGACGCTTTTATTCTTCCCGCAAATTCTAGGAAATTTGTTTCAAAATCAGGAAATAACGCGCCTGGCTCCGTTTGTCGGCATTATCATTTGGTTTGGGATTTTCTCGAATTTTCTGGAGCATGTCGCACTTGCCAATCAAGAAACTAGGCTGGCGACATTTTTCATCATTCTCGCGCAATTTACCAAAATGCTTTTAATGGTGGGCGCGGTCATGTTTTTCTCAACGGTCGAGGCATTTATCTGCGCCGCAATTTTGCAGGCTTTCTTACAAACATATGTTTTGCTCATTTATCTGAATCGGCGTTTTCCGCGTTATTGGAAATGTTTTGACCTTAAATTTTTCCGCAAGCAAATCATTTATGCATTGCCGTTTGGAATTGCCGGTCTTTTATATATGGTTCAAACGGATATTCATAATTACTTCGTTGGTTACCGGTTTAGCGCAACGGAATTTGCGATTTATTCGGTGGGTTGTTTTCAACTTCCTTTAGTTAGAATTCTCTACGAATCAATCAGCGCGGTGATGATTCCGCAAATGAGCCGATTGCAAGCGCAAGGCAAAAAGCGCGAAATGCTTTTGACGACTGTCAACGCAATGCAGAAGCTTGCACTCGCTTATTTTCCGCTGTTCTTTTTCTTGATGATTGTGGCTGAAGTATTTATCACGACGCTTTTTACGAAGAATTACGCGGAGAGTGTTCCGATTTTTCGGATAAACCTTCTACTTTTGCCGTTTTTTTGCTTGATAATTGACCCGATTGGTCGAGCTTTCCCAGAAGTCGGCAGATTTTTGCTCAAATTGCGCATCGTTTTGTTTTGCACGCTTATTGCAGCTTTATGGTTTGGAATTCGTTACTTTTATTTGCGCGGAATGATCGCGATTTTTGTCGTCGTCTTTATAGTTGAAACGATTGCTTCGCTATTGAAAACTCTGCGAATTCTCAAAGCAAAACGCGAAGACATTTATTTACTGAAAAACGTCGGCAAAACGGCAGTTTCGGCGGCGCTTGCTGGAATGTTTCTGGCGGCGTTTTACTGGTTTGCCAAAGATGCTCTGCTCGACGTTTGTTTGAATTTCAGCCGCCGCGTTTTAACCTTAATTAATTTTGAAAAGGCATCGGAATTCTTTGGCGGAAGTTTATTTTTAGGTATTTGTTTTCTCATTTTTGCGGCAGTATATTTGTTTTTGGCAAACCGCTTCGGTGCAATCGAAAGCGAAGACAAAGAAAAAGTCGTTGATGCTTTCCAAAAAACATTACGGAGAATCGGTTTAAGGAAAAAAAATCAGAAACCAAAAACCGGCGAAACATTAGCGGCGGCTGAATGATGACCGCCAAACGCGGCAAAAGCGAAATGCTTGGAAAACTCAAAAAATTCAAAAAACTCAAAGGCAGAAACCTCGACGAATTTAGAGAACGTGGGCGACAGAGCGCTAATATCTTCGCGGAAAGATTCGGCGTGTCCTCGCAGATAAAATTGCCGTCGGACGCTCAATTATTGCAAAAATTTGATTTACGAGCGAAAAATGTTTCAGCCGCAAGCCTTCTCCAGCATTTCCGCTCACGGAAAACCGTAAAATTCTATGCTTCGTTTGAAAACCCGGAAGCGACTATCCGTGAATTGCGAAAACGTTTTCCCGCTGAAGAAGCTGCAATCATCAAACGAGCCGACCGTATTTGCGAAGGATTTTTCGATTTGCTCGGTTACGAAAATATATACTTTAAAGAAAAAATTCCCGATTGGCATTTTGATCCGATTTCGCAAAAAGCCTCGCCTAAAGTTCATTGGTCAAAGATTAATGAACTTAGCGCGGAGCAGACGGGCGACAAAAAAATAATCTGGGAACTTAATCGGCAACAATATTTTACCAGTCTTGGTCGTGCCTATTGGCTGACGAAAAATGAGAAATACGCCGAAACATTCGCCGCTCATTTAGAAAGCTGGTTTGCCGCTAATCCGCCGAAAGTAGGCATTAATTGGCTTTCCAGTTTAGAGATGGCGTTTCGCTCGATTTCCTGGCTATGGGCATTTTATTTTTTCAAAGATTCGCCAAAATTGACCGCTCAACTTTTTGTCAGAATGTTAAAATATCTGTATTTGCACGGGCGACATCTGGAAACTTACCTTTCCACTTATTTCAGTCCGAACACACATCTAACCGGCGAAGCTCTCGGTCTCTATTTTCTCGGCACGTTTTTGCCTGAACTGAAAGAGGCAAAACGCTGGAAAGAATTGGGTTATAAGATTTTGCTGAACGCGCTCGATTTTCAAATCCGCGCCGATGGCGTTTATTGCGAACAAACCAGTTATTATCACCGTTACACTACCGATTTTTACACTAATTTACTTATTTTGCGTCAATTAGAAGATGCTCCAATTGAAAAGAAGCATCAAGAAAAACTAATACAGTTATTCGATTTTTTACTTTTTATCACTCAACCGAATGGCGAAACTTCGTTGTTCGGAGACGACGACGGCGGACGGTTTTATTTTCTCGACGAAAAAAATGTAGCGGATTTTCGTCCGTCTCTAGCTGTCGGCGCGACGCTATTTAATCGCGGTGATTTAAAGTTTGCCGCAGCCAATACGAGCGCGGAACTTCTGTGGTTGCTTGGGGTAGGAGGCTTGCAGAAGTTTGATGAAGTCGAAGCGTTTGAGCCGAAAGAAATTTCAAAGGCGTTTAAGACGAGTGGATTTTTCGTAATGCGCGATTCGTGGAACTCTAATGCAAATTTTTTGTTGATTGATTGCGGTGAACACGGTTTTTTTAACGGTGCGCACGCGCACGCCGATGCCTTAAGTTTTGTTTTGTCGGCGAACGGCGAGTCGGTTTTTGTTGATTCGGGGACTTATAATTACACTTCAGATTTAGCGGCGCGACAGTTTTTTCGCTCTACTACGGCTCACAACAGTCTGACAGTCAACGGCGAATCTTCCTCAATCACTGACGGCGCATTTTCTTGGAAATCAACTGCCAATGCCGCACTTCTCGAGTGGCGTGAAGACGAAGAGTCCGTCTATTTTCGCGGAACGCACGACGGTTTCGTCCGCTTCGGCGTTAGTTATGAACGCGAGATTCTACTGAAAAAACACAGTACGGTCATTTTAACTGATTCGATAAAAAGTGTAGACTTAAACTCTTACGAACTGAATTTCGTGCTTTCTCCGCACGTTGAGGCGGAAATTAAAAATAATTCGGTGACGATCTTTGACAAAAAGAACAGAGAACGAACGTTCTTAACTATTTATACTGAAATAATTGCGGAAAACGTCGCCAGCAAAGGCAATTGGACGATTGAAAAGTGGTATGTTTCGCCGCGCTACGGCTTGAAAATTAAATCAAAAAAATTGGTATTTACGGCGCGGATAAAAGGTAATTTCAAATTTGAAGTATTTTTGTCAAAATAACCTTCTAGCATTTTAATTGTCTAATCAAAGCAAATTATGCTTAATTCGGTTGCGAGATGATTACTTGTCTCAATATATTTGCTTCTGATACGAAAGAGAAAGTTTGAATTCGCAGCTTGCTGGTCAAGGCAACGGACTTCTGACATCAGACGAATTGCCGTTGGGATTGATTTTCGCAGGCGCAAACGTCAGCGGTGGATTGGATCGGCGCTCAACTTCTCAATTATGACTCGCGGAAAATTTCGCTCCTCATCTGGCATTTACAAATTTTTACTGGCAAATCGTCGATTTCGAGCAGCAGAAAATTAAACTTTTAGGCGATTGGAGCGGGAATCTGACGGCGGAAAGTTTACTCGAATTAGCAAAAGCGCAGATAGTCGTTCATCCGGCGGCTGGGACGCGCAAGCATAAAAAAGATTTTTGGAAATCAGCCGTTATAACAACTCATCTTATGAAGACTGCCGAATTAAATTCGGCACTAGGAATGATAAATTTACTATCATTCCTAAATGGCAATTAACGAACCGATTGAAAAATGACTGAAATTTAAGGCGCAAATGATGAAAATGACACGCGGTTTCTAAGTGAAAGCCGACTTGTTTTTCTTGACCTCTAAAACATTAAAAATTTCTAATTTCAGGTTTACTTTTATCTGAATGAAAAAAAACGTTCTTCAATTTATAGATAGTTTTCGTCAGGGAGGTGCGGAAAGCCAGACCGTACAACTCGTTCGTTTGTTGAGTGAGGAAGGAAGTTTTCGGGTTTTCGTCGCTTGTTTAAATGGCGAAGGAGTTTTGCGCGGTAAACTCGAGCGATATGGTTTTTCCGACATTTCCGAATTTCCTTTGACTTCGTTTTACGACGCGAATATGGCGCGGCAAACAATGAGATGCGCGAAATTTATCCGCGATAACAATATCGAAATCATTCAAACGCAAGATTTTTATACGAACATTTTCGGGATGGCGGCTGGTGCGTTGGCGAAAGTTCCGGCGCGAATTGCGGCGAAGGGCGAAACCGGAATGAGAACCAAGGCGCAAAGATTTATCGAACGCCGCGCTTTTGATTTGGCTCACTCGATCGTGGTTAATGCCGATGCCGTAAAAGATTACCTGGTTGAATCGGGCGTTGCAGTTCAGAAAATCGTAACGATTTACAACGGTTTGGATTTGCAGCGATTTGCATCGGCAGATACCAACCGCCAGCAAATTTTGCAAGAATTTGGGTTGCCGATTGATGAAAACATACAGTTTGTGACAATTGTAGCAAACCTCAGAAGTGCAGTGAAAAATCACCGAATGTTTTTGCGGGCAGCTCGAAAAGTGAAGGAGAAACTTGAAAACGTTAATTTTATTGTGGCTGGCGAAGGTGAGTTAATTGCCGAAACGAAAGCGTTTGCCGGCGAACTCGGTTTGGAAAAAAACACGTTTTTCATCGGTAGATGCGCTAAAGTTGCTGAATTGCTTTCGATATCAGACATCTGCGTTTTAAGTTCTGAATCGGAAGGGTTATCCAATTCGATTTTGGAGTATATGGCGGCAGCAAAACCGGTCGTCGCAACTGCTGTCGGCGGCGCAAGTGAAGCGGTTTTAGAAAACGAAACGGGGTTTTTAGTCGCCTCAAACGACGACGAAGCGCTGGCGCATCGTTTGATTGAACTTATCGAAAATCCAGAAAAAGCAAAAGCAATGGGCAGAAAAGGAAAAAAAATCGTCGAAGAAAAATTTTCGCTGACGAGTAAGACCGAACAAACTCTATTACTTTACAAAAAGCTTTTAAAATGTTGAATGTTATTTCGTTTTTCTATATTGTCAATCAAATTTACTCAAATTATTTAAAAACAATCAGATATGAAACAAGTTATCCGTCGAGGTTTGAAAGAAATTATCGTTGACGAAGTTCCCGACCCTATTGCCTCAAATAATCATGTTTTAGTCCGCCCTTTTTATTCGCTCATCAGTCCGGGAACGGAAACCGCCGATATTCACACCGACAGCATCGTGAAGGAAGTCGCCGACAATCCTTCACATCTGCAAACCGTCTGGAACGTGATGATGAAAACCGACCCGATTGCCACATACCATGAAATTCGCGCGAAGTTCAAGGATTATGCGGTTCTGGGTTATTCGGGCGCGGGCATAATTATTGATAAGGACGAAAAAGTGACGGATTTACAAATCGGTCAGCGCGTCTCTTACGGCGGCGAAGGAACGGGACACGGCGAAACGATTAATGTCGGGCGCAACCTCATCGCCCGCGTCCCTGACGCGGTTAGTTTTCAGGAAGCGTGTTTTACAACGCTCGGCGCGATTGCAATGAATTCCGTTCGTTTATCGGAAATTAACATCGGCGAAAATGTGGCGGTTATTGGTCTTGGGTTAGTTGGACAATTGGTCGCACAGCTCGTTCGCTGTCAGGGCGGCGTCGTGATCGCGATTGATTTAGACGGAAAGCGCGTCGAAACGGCGCTGGAAACCGGCGCGGATTTCGGTTTAACGGCGAGCGAAACAATTGTTCAGGAAGTTAAAGCGCTGACGAACGGACGCGGCGTGGACTGCGTCATCGTCGCGGCGGCTTCTCAATCTCCGAAACCTCTTCAACAAGGCGTTTCAATGTGCGCCGACCGAGGCAGAATCGTGATGGTTGGCGCATGTCCGATTGAAATTCCTCGCGCGGAAATGTATGTCAAGGAACTCAAATTTATGATTTCCCGCGCCTACGGTCCGGGAAGCTACGACCCGACTTACGAAAAACACGGCGTTGATTACCCAATTTCCTACGTGCGTTGGACGGAAAACCGTAATATGGAAGAGGTTCTGCGACTGGTGTCAATCGGAAAGGTAAACGTCAAGCCTTTGATTTCGCACGAATTCGCTTTAATTGATGCGCCTCGCGCTTACGAAACGATTATGAACGGCAGCGGCGGAAGTTTGGCGGTCGTTTTGAAATATCCGGTTAACGAAGCGTCAAACGCGATCGAATCTTTTCAGCCGACGCGAAAAATCGTCGTCAATTCCGCGCCGATCAATAAAGACGAAATAAAATTCGCGCTCGTAGGCGCCGGAAACCTGGCGAAATGGGCGCACTTGCCCGCACTGCAAAAAATTGACGGTGCGCGTCTTCACGCCGTTCATTCCAACAGCGGCGCACGCGGCAAATCATATGCGATGCGTTTTAATGCGAATTACGCAAGTTCCGATTATGCGGAAATTTTAAACGACCGAGACGTTGACGCGATTTTGATTGCGAGCCGTCATAAAGACCACGCGCGACAGGCAATCGACGCTTTAAACGCCGGAAAGCATGTTTTCATCGAAAAGCCGATGGCGATTACCGTTGAAGAATGTCAGCAAATTTATCGAGCCGTGCAATCGAGCAACAAACAATTGATGGTCGGATTCAATCGCCGTTTCGCGCCGTTTTACGTCGAGATGAAAAATAACTTAAAAGGGCGCACTTCTCCGATGGTCGTGTCGTGCCGAATGAATTCGCCCGGCATCGAGAACGGCTGGGCGGCTGAACCGTCGCAAGGCGGCGTCATTTTGAGCGAAGGCTGTCATTTCATTGATTTAATGTATTGGCTGACCGAAAGCGAGCCGGTTTCGGTTTCGGCTTACGGCTTTGGCGAACACAACGTTGCCGCCAGCTTAAAATTCACCGACGGCTCAATCGGCAATTTTATTTATACGGTCGTCGGCAGCGAATCGTCCGGCGGCGAGATGGTCGAAGTTTTCGCGCCCGGCATCGGCATTTTGAGCGAAGATTTCAAACGCCTCGTCGTTAAGGGTAAAAAACGCGCCGTTCGTTCGAAATTTTTCGCGGCAAAAGGTTATCAGGAGCAGTTGGAATCGTTCGTTCATAGCGTCAAAACCGGCGGAGAAACCGCGATTACGGCGATTGACGGAACGCGCGCGACGTTGGGCTGTTTATTAATTTTGGAAGCGGCGCGGACTGGCGAAGCGCGAGAATTTAAACTGAACGAATTTTTGACTTGATATTAAAATTTAACACTAAGATACGGAGAGAAGAAAAAAGACACGAATTGGACGGAAAAAACTTATTGACGCGAATTTTTATTAATGATTTATCAGTGCTAAACCGTGTTTTTGTCCGTCAAATTTGTGTCCTATTCTATACTTTCTATTCCTTCTCTGCGGCTCCGCGCATAAAGAACCACCTGATATGCACGTTCTTCAACTCGGACCATATCCGCCGCCCGAAGGCGGAATCAGCCGAAATTTTCTGGCGATTCGTGACCAACTACGCCGCACCGGACATCGCTGCTCGGTCGTCCCCGTCCCTCAAAGCAGTCGAATTGTGCCTGAACCGGACGTTTACCACCCGCGCAATTCGCTTGAACTTATCAAACTGCTGCGTCGGCTCGATTACGACGTGCTGCATCTGCACATCGGCGGGGAAATTCCAGCGCGCGTTCTAGCGTTAATGGCGGCATGCGGCGTTCTGGCGAGAAATAAAAATGTTTTGACGCTGCATTCCGGCGGTTACGCGCTAGCTAACGTCGAAAACGCCAAGCCTTTTTCGCCCGCCGCAGCGGTTTTTCGCCTTTACCGAAAAATTATCGGCGTCAATCCGCTGATGCTCGAATTATTTGAAAAAATCGGCATCGAAAAAAACAAAACGCATTTAATTTACCCGTTTGTTTTGCAAAATCCTGATAAAAAGGTTGAAATTCCGTCGCGGTTTAAAGAATTTGCGGAAAAACATTCGCCGTTTCTACTGACCGTTTGCCTTTTGGAAGATACATACGATTTACCGATGCAGATTGACGCGATGGAAAAGATTTTGGAACGATTGCCAGATGCTGGTTTGATGATTATCGGTTCGGGAAGTCTGGAGGCGGATTTGAAACGCTCCATCGCTGGAAAATCTTATCGAGACCGCGTTTTTTTAACAGGCGATGTCGAACACAAAATTACGCTTCATTTGATAAACCGCGCCGACGTTCTGCTTCGCACTACGAAATTCGACGGCGATGCGATTGCGGTGCGCGAAGCATTATTTTTAGATACGCCGGTCGTCGCCACCGACAACCGAATGCGTCCCGCCAACGTTCATTTGATACCGATTCACGACCGAAACGCTTTGGTCGAAGCGATTGAAATCTTGGCGAAACGCGGAAAACCGGCAAAAATCGTCAAACCCGACGATTGCAGAAATATCGAAGCGGTCGTGCGAATTTACGAAGAAATTGCGAATGTTTTTTCGCCGCAAACGGCGATTTCCCAGACGAAGCGCGTAACGGTCGAATAAAATTTCTTGTTAAGCCGCCGAAAAAATGTAAAATAGTTTCGAGCCTTTCGGCTGGCTGCATTTCTCGCCTTGAAACGATTCTCCAAACGTTCTTTTTTCTTTTTTATGTGCGGAATCAACGGAATAGCATTTTCATCCGGTTCAAAAAGACGAATCAACGAATCGGTTTTGCTGCGAATGCGCGACTGCATTTTTTATCGCGGACCGGACGACGGCGGAATTTTCGTTGATGAGAATGTCGGTTTCGGGCATCGCCGACTATCAATCGTTGACATTTTGCACGGCGCGCAGCCGATGTTTAACGACGACAAATCAATCGTCATCGTTTACAACGGCGAAGTTTATAATCACGCCGATCATCGCACGAAATTAGAAGCGAAAGGTTATCGATTTCAAACACGCTGCGATACAGAAACGATTCTGCGTCTCTACGAAGAATACGGTGTGCGATGCGTCGAATATTTGCGCGGAATGTTCGCCTTCGCCGTTTGGGACAAACGCAAAAAACAGCTGTTCATCGCCCGCGACCGTCTCGGCGTCAAACCGCTTTATTACGTTTTCGACGAACAGAGAAATTTGTTTTTCGGCTCGGAAATAAAGACACTTCTGGAAGCGGGCGCGGTCAAGCCCGAACTCAACTACAACGCTCTTCCAGACCAACTCGCTAATCACGGCACATCTTTCGACGAAACACTTTTTCGCCGAGTCAAACGTCTTTTACCCGGACATTTTTTGATATGGCGCGACGGCGATTTGAAAATCGAAAAATATTGGGACGTTTCCTTCGAGCCGAAACACACTGCAAGAAGCGACGCCGAATTCGTCGAGGAATGGCGCGCGCTTTTCCGAAAATCCGTCGAACTGCGCTTGATGGCTGACGTTCCGCTCGGAGTGTTTTTGTCCGGCGGCATCGATTCGTCGGCGATTTGCGCGATGATGGCGGAAATGATCGATGAGCCGATAAAAACTTTTTCGGTCGGATTTAAAGAACGCGAAGCAAACGAATTTGCCTACGCCCGAATCGTTTCCGAAGCATATAAAACCGAACATCACGAAATCACCATCACCCCAGAACAGTTTTTCAATGAGCTGCCAAATCTAGTCTGGCACGAAGACGAGCCGCTCGGATTTATCGCGTCCGTGCCGCTTTATTTCGTCTCGCGCCTTGCGCAAAAGCACGTCAAAGTCGTTCTTACTGGCGAGGGCAGCGACGAAATTCTCGCCGGTTATGGGCGATACGCGAAGACTTTGCAGCTTTTACAATACGGCGAAAAATACGAAAATTTAACGCCGTCCTTTGTGCGGCAAGCCGTCAAATCCGGCGTGTCGAGCTTGCCGAATTCATTAAACAGCAAACTCAAACGCACTTTTCTCGTTCGTCAAGCCGACATCGAAAATCTGTTTTTCGATAATTTCGCCGTTTTTCCGCGAACAATGCAGGAAAAACTTCTTTCAAACGAAACGAAAGCGCGAATCGCCGAACAAAATCCGTATTTTCATCAAAACCGTTTGATTAAAAACGCGGACGCGGAAAATCTGCTCGACCGGCTCCTTTATGTCGACACGAAAACTTATCTGCACGAGCTTTTGATGAAGCAAGACCAAATGAGTATGGCGGCTTCGATTGAATCGCGCGTGCCTTTTTTAGACCACAAGCTCGTCGAATTTACAGCGAAATTGCCGGAGAAGATGAAACTACGCGGTCGGACGACGAAATGGATTTTGCGCGAAGCAATGCGCGATTATTTGCCCGCCGAAATTCTGACGCGCTCGAAAATGGGCTTTCCCGTTCCAGTCGGAAATTGGTTTCGCCACGAATTTCGCCACATCGTTGACGAATATGTAACGAGCGAACGCAGTTTGTCGCGCGGAATTTTCGACACCGTTTTTGTGCGCGAAATCGTCGCGAGTCATAACGCGGGCGAAAATCACGACGAAAGATTATGGTTTCTGGTTAATTTTGAAATCTGGCAGCGACGTTTTTTTGACAAAGAAGATTTCGTCGCTAATTAACGAAAATATGCTTGTTGCGGAAACCGAAAATTTGCAGAGAAATAGCGATTCATCAAAAATTTTGCGCGGGCGCGATATTTTGTGTTTTTCGCACGATTGGACGGGCGACCCGCTCTCGAAAACTCATCTGATGCGCATCTTGTCAAAAGAAAACCGCATTCTGTGGATAAACGCGATTGCCAACCGAATGCCGACCGCTTCATCGAAAGACGTTTCGCGTATTTTCAAGAAATTAAAGAGTTTCGCCGAGCCGATATGCGAAGTCGAGCCGAATATTCACGTTTTGAATCCGCTGGCGATTCCGGCTTACGGGACGAAAGCAGTCAGACAATTCAACGAAAAATTTCTCGTCCGTCAAGTGAAAAGAGCGATGCGGAAACTCGCGTTCAAAAATCCGCTCAATATGGTTTTCAACCCAGCAGCTGGACTTCTGGCAGGAAAATTGGGTGAAAAGCAGCTCATTTATTACTGTGTGGACGAATATACAGCGTTCACCGGCGCGGCAAAAGGTTTACGGGAAATCGAGGAAGATTTGTTCCGCAAAAGCGATTTGGTGGTCGTTTCGGCGGAAAAATTGTTGGCAGATAAAAAGAAATTTAACACGAATACATTTCTGATTCGACACGGCACGGATTGGGCGCATTTTCGCAAAGCGCTCGACGCGGACACGAAAATTCCCGCAGAAATCAAAGATTTGCCGCGCCCCGTTATCGGTTTTCACGGTCTTCTGGCTGATTGGGTTGATTTTGAATTGATAAAAAAAACAGCGGAACATTTTTCAAAAGGCTCAGTGGTTTTAATCGGGAAAATCGCTGTTGATGCGGAAAGGAAAATCAAAATTCTAAATGATGTAAAAAACATTCATTTTCTCGGTCGCCAGCCTTACGCGAAATTACCTGCTTACTGCAAAGGCTTCGATGTCGCGCTCAACCCGTTTGAAATCAGCGAATTAACATTGGCGGCAAATCCGCTCAAAGTGCGCGAATACCTGGCCGCCGGTTTAATGACCGTTGCGACCAACATACCGGAAGTGCGCGTTTTAGAAAATTGTCTGGTCGGAGAGAACCACGCGCATTTTATCGAGCAAATTGAATATGCACTGCAAAATCCGAAGCCGCGCGCGGAGATTTCCGATCGTATTGAGCGCGAAAGCTGGGAAGCGAAAATTGACGAATTGCGCGAAATTATGAAGGGAATTGAACTGATAGGATGCGGAGGCGTATAGTAAAAAAGGCGGGGAAAACTGGGAAGAGGAGATATTAGTTTTTGCTTTTACCTTTTATCTTTTTCTTCTCTCTATGTTTCTGCTTCTCAGCGGTAAAAAATTCACTAAAATGAATCGACGATTTAAGATTTTAATGGTTTTTCTCATGTCGCTCGTCGGCTGGATTTTCCTCGCGCCTTTTTTAGCCGAAAAGTTAATTGTCGAAAAACCTTTGGACAGAGCCGACGCGATTTTGATTCTCAGCGGTTCAGCCGCATATATCGAGCGCACGCAGGAAGCGGCGGTAGCTTTTAAAAAGGGGACTGCTCCGAAAATTTTTCTGACAAATGATGGCTTACAGGGCGGTTGGAATCAAAAGGAAAAACGAAATCCATATTTTGCCGAACTCGCTCGTTGGGAATTGATTCGGCAGGACATTCCTGAAGGGGCAATTGAGATACTGCCGACGGTCGTCAAAGGAACAAATGATGAGGCGAATCTTTTGGCTAGGGTATCAGCCGAAAGAAAACTGAAATCGCTTTTGCTTGTAACATCGGCTTATCATTCGCGGCGGGCTCTCTGGACTTTTGAGAGAACCGTGTCGAGAAATAATTTATCGCTGAATGTTGGTATTAAATTTCCGCCGAGCGGACAGCAGACTTTGTCGCCATTTGTCTGGTGGCTCGATATCCAAGGTTGGGAAATGGTGGGCTTAGAATATGTGAAAATAGTTTACTATTGGCTAATTTATTAAGAATACGGAGAAAAGCCATAAGTTTGGAAAGCTCACGATATTGGTCGCAAAAGCATAAAGAGCGTCAAATAGAACACTGATTCTTGTTGTTGTCACTGCCGAAAATAATAACTGGTTCAGCTTTATTGTTGTTTGTAGTACTTCCGTTGATACGGCTAACCCAACTCGAGCCACTCCACTATTGAACGTCAAAACTTATCAGACTATAGAGACTGAAAGTAATATTTTCAGTTGGAGCAAGCGGGTTACTAAAGTCACTTGTACTACAAAGACCTAATTTCATCAATTAGAAGACACTGATTGTAACGGGAGAAGATGTTGCCAGTCTTGTGAATCCATCATTGCTGTAGAGACGTAGCTCATACACTCCCGGTGTTGTCGGAAAAGTAATCGAGATAGTTCCCGAACTTAAAGCTGTCGAACCCTGACTCTGATTCCCGCTACTGGTGTAGACCCACGATAAAAAACTGTAATCGCCTGTACCAACGCTGTAGACTCCAATCCAATCTGTTGGGCTGGGATAATTCACTCCGCTCCAACCGGCGTTCAATGTACCGCCCGGAACAATGGTCGAAGAACTAGCACTAACAGTGGCTACGCCATTTGTTGGTGTCGGCGTTGCAACTGGTGTCGGTGTCGCATTCGGCGTGGGAGTTGGCGTTGGGTTTGGGGTGGTTGTCGCTGAATTCCAAACTCCGCTCGTTGCTGAAACTGTTGATGAATTGATTGTCGCCATATCCGCGCCAATGTCCTTGCCGTCGGTTGCTGCGCCTTTATAAGGCGAATTAGATTTTAATGTGTAATTGCCGCCAGCATAGTCTACAAATTCAGGCTTTACGCTTGCCGGATAAAAATTGTTAGGCGGGTGGTTGCTTGCGGTGGTTGCTCCGAATACATTCTTTCTCACATCCCAATCGGCAGTTAAATGCTCATTCAATGTACCTGTTCCCCTAGCGTGATCACAGCGCAGAGCAAAACCATACGCAGAGTCGTAAGTTATATTGTTCAGTAGTTTATAACCTGGAGCTTTGTAGTTAGCAGGAACACCTGATGAACCAGGCTCATAGTGTATAAAAGAATTAACAGGATCGCCTGGCACATTATTAAGAGCAACAAACGTATTGTGTATCATCTCAAAATAATTTGCTCCCATAGAGAGATTACCTCTTCCGTGTGTCTGCTCCCAAAAATTATTGACAAAACGGATATGATTGGCGTACGGCGGATATGGGAGGTTAAATGCCTGCATATTTATAACGTTGAATCCTGCTCTTGTATTTAAGATTTTATTGTTTCTAAAATCTAAATTTGCCACTTCACAATAAGCACAGCCTTCATCGGTCATTGATTTAATTACAATCGCCTCTCCAGCCTGTCCGTCCGCGTAATTGTTCTCAAAAATGTTGCCCACAGCTACTGTATTGTAGCCCTGCTTTAGCTCAAATGAATTTTTGACCACGTAGCCAATCCACGAAGGACTTTTCCAAACGTGATTGCCGCGAAAAACAAACCCATCAAGAACTTCATCCACTCCTGAAATGGGTGCGCCTCCGATGAGCGCATTAATTGAAGCGGCTTCGACTCGGCAGTTAATAACCCCTAACGCGCCGCTTCCAGTCCAATTTGCCACTGCTTTTGTCTCGACTCCTAGAGCTTTTATATTAAGAATTGAGGAGTTAATAATTGATAGTGTCTTCCCGTTCATAGCAAGAGCGCGGCGAGTTTCAAAACCGTTTCCGTCAAAAAGATTACGGTCAAGAATGATATGACTGGCATCGGTTTTCCCGTTGGCAGTAAATTCTATGCCGAACATTTCCGTGCTGACTTCACTTTGGACATGGCGGATTTCCATTCCGATTATGCGGTAATAATTCGCTCCTACTGACGCTTGGAGGGCGTAGTATTTCCCTGAAGCACTTATTCCGCGCATATTCATTCGAAAAAGTTTAGCTTTATCATTTGCCGTGACCCGTGTGTTTGCGGGGAGGGTGCTTAAATTTGCAACGCGGATTGTTACATAGTTTGAAACCGAACGAGCACGGAGAAGAAGGGCATCGTTAAACACAAATCCTGCCGGAACAAGAATTTCATTCGTTGCCGGATTTGTTGCTGCCTTGTTAACCGCCGCTTGCAGATTTGCTTTATTTGTTTCGGGATTGCCTGAATCGGTTAAGGTTTGCACGTTGCTTCCCGTTGCTGCTGGTATGTCAACGACTGTGACTCGAATTGAAGAAACAGAGGTTACGCCTGAAGCATCCTTAACGGTCAGCGTTGCTGTATAAACTCCCGCAACGGTGTAAACGTGCGGGCATTTGATAATATTCTCAGCATCATACCCATCGCCTGTCTGCCAACGAACTGACCAAGTTCCATCGGCTTGTGATTCTCTTTTGTAGCCGGTTGAAGCAGAGCCGTCAAGCCTAATTGCTTCACCAACCATCACCGTCATATCGCTTCCAGCGTTGGCGACCGATGCCGCAAATGTTGAAACTGTAAAAGCCGTAATGAAAGGACTATCAAAATAAAGTTTTTTAATTTACTGTTACGGATGTTTGAATTTGTTGAATTGGCTTCCCCAATTCTTATATTGTTTTTTAAATCCAGAATAGTAACGGACAGGCTTCGGCGTTGCGTGATATTAAGTTTATTCATTGATTTTCCCTTCAAAGTGAGCTATGAATTTCAGAGGGTCTAGTGAATCCAGATAGTCTGAGAATAGGGTAAGCAAAACTCTATACATTGTAAG
>Ga0136617_10002259_pt1 | contig 17188 bp, 13 predicted proteins | sample AntDrymUQ3222106_2_FD_129672 | JGI IMG/M metagenome (GOLD analysis project Ga0136617, IMG submission 129672) | Polar desert sand microbial communities from Dry Valleys, Antarctica - metaG UQ322 (21.06) | ecosystem: Environmental > Terrestrial > Soil > Desert | place: Antarctica: Dry Valley...
CAACCGCTCCGGCTGGTTTTCGTGCACCCGACTGATCTCCACGATTTCTCCAATCGGGACGTCTGATAACGCGATGCAGGCCAGCTCCCGAATTGACCCGTCCGCAGCGGGAATGGGATCGCCATGGGGGTCGACACTGGGATTGCCGAGCGCTCCTGCCATTCGCTCTATCATGGTTTCAGAGACAGCATGCTCCAGCCGCTCCGCCTCTTCATGGACCGTGTCCCACGAGTAACCGAGGAATTCAACCAGGTAGGCTTCGATCAGACGATGACGCCGCACCATCCGCAATGCCGCGCGCCGTCCAGCGTCCGTGAGCTGTACACCTCGATAGGGGACATGCTCCAGTAGGCCGTGCTCCGATAACCGTTTAACCATGCCGGTGACCGAGGGCGGGGAGAGAGCCAGGAGGTTTGCGATTTCGCTGGTGGAGGCGGGACGACCTTCGGGCGACAGTTGATAAATGGCCTTCAGGTAGTCTTCTACCGATCGGGTCAGCGGTTCGTGGGCGACTGCCGCGCTCATAGTTTGCCGAGATTTTAGGTTAGCCTAAGACTGTATTGAGAACCTCCTAATGTCAAGTTTATCAGGTGCGAAAGGGGTCTGGAGCGCAATGACGGCCGCAGGAGCCTTCGACCTAATCCCGCAGGTACTCCAGGAGATTGGACAGAATTCTCTCGGTCAGCCCCCAAACTACTCCATCATCGAGCTGAAACGCCTGCACCTCCCGCGACTCTTCGGCAACTTCCAGCTGAACGGTGTTATGCCGCTCCGGCTGCAAGAGATCATCGAGTGCTATCCAGGTAGCGGACGCCACCTCCCCATTCAGAACGAGAGCAGGCCGAGCGGACAGTAGAAAGACAAAAGGGCGAACCGCGATAGGCGGAAGGACCGGCGTCCGCGGCATAACATCGTTGAGGCCCCCGAGTAGTTGCTTTGGCCCCAGTTCGAACCCTACTTCCTCGTGGGCTTCTCGAATGGCGGTTGCAACGAGATCTACATCAGCCGGTTGGCGGCGGCCGCCGGGCAGGGCCATGTGTCCCGACCACGGGTCTCCCATGCGGTGGGCGCGGCGGATGAGCAGGATGGAGTCTGGATCCGGCGTGATGACCACCGTCACTGCGGCCCAGATCAGCGAAGGGTCGTCAGCGGCGGCAGGACGGTGGTTGTCCAAGTGCGACCTGAGACGGCTAAGGCGGCCGCTCAGTGCGAGTGGGATCCGCAACCGCCTCCGCAGCAGCCGCCCCCGCCGGGCGGAGGCCCCAGACGACTGTAGTCTGCCTCCCTGCCGCCGGTGGCGGGGCGTGCGGTCAGAGACAGGAGCCGTTCGAGGTTTTGCCCGCCGCAGTGCGGGCAGGTAGCCGTCTGTTCGCCACGAACCAGTTGTTCGAACCGATGGCCGCACCCGCCACAGCGATAGTCGTATATGGGCATGCATGAGCTTGGCCCATGCTGCCTTTGGGGTCAAGAGCCGGATAACGCCGTCGCGCGTCCGCCTCATCGTAGGATGGTCGCGACGCGCCGCCGCCGCTTCGACAATGGTAAGACCCTGCGCCACTCCCCTCTCAAAACCCCGCGGCCACGACGTGGGATGCTGGTGACGCTTGCGGAGTTTCGCGCTGGCACCGAAGGTGCTACACGCCTCCTACTTCAGGCACAGCGCCAGCCAATCGAGGGTGGCGTCGAACACTACTTCCAGTTCCGGCGTGCTGGATTGCCAGGGATGCACAGCGCCGAACGTGTGCCCGCCGCCTTGAACTCGGAGCATGCGCGTGGTCTCTCCAGGGCTGGCGGACTTGAGCAGCTCAGCCTCGGCGATGCGGACCGACTCGTCCTCGGTGCCGTGGATCAGCAGCCAGGGCACACGTATTCGTCCGGCGGCAGCTTCGATGTCGAGTGCCGGGCCGTTCTGCTCGATGTCGTCGAGCACATCGGTGTAGAGTGGAAGCACCTGGCCGGTTCGGGCGTTGCGCACCTCGAGTCTGCCCGCCTGTCGCCAAGCAGCGCGCTCATCGACGCACCACCGCATCGGGCTGGCAATGGCGGACCAAGTGACGAGCGCGCAAACCCTGGGGTCCGGAGCAGTTGCGAGAATGGCGACGCCGCCACCCCGGGAGTGACCGATAAGAGCCACGCTGGTCGGTTTGGAAACGCCCAGCTTCTCGCTGAAGAGCGCATCCAGCACCAGCCGCGTGTCCCGCAGCTCAGCGGAGAAGGTGTTGTGTCCGAACCGCTCTGAAAGGGTAAAGTCGCCGGCATCATCTACGCCGCTGCCGCTGAAGTTGGGACTCACCGCGGTGAAGCCGGCACGGGCCAGGCGTTCAGCCAGAGGCGGGAACATTCCCCAGTCCTTGAAGCCCTTGAAGCCGTGCAGGATTAAAGCCGCGGGACGCGACGAAAATCTGCCCCCGGCACGGACATCGATAAGAACAGGCCCGAGCGCGCCTGACAGAGAGTGTTTGGTGAGAGTCGGTGTGGCCATCAAGGCCGAGCAGTGGAAAGTTGGGGGCTAAACAACAGCGGGCTCCAGCAGCTCGACTTCTCCAGCGTCGGCGTCGAGCCTAGCCCGGACGCCGAGCGGAAGGGTCCACTGTGAGTCGATGTGCCCGACCGGGAAGCCGTAAGCGACTGGAATGCCCAGGGGGTCGAAGTAATTCGCGAGCACTTCGTCGAAGCCCAGCGCCCCATCCCGGCTGGAGCGTTCCAGGCTGGTGAATCGCCCTATTATCACCCCGGCCAGGCGTTGAAGCGCCCCGCTCAGCCGAAGATGGGCGAGCATGCGGTCCACCCGGTAAAGGTCCTCGCCCACGTCTTCCAGAAATAGGATCGTACCGGCGAGATCTGGAAGGTATGGCGTACCGATCAGGCACTGCAGCAAGGTGAGGTTGCCGCCGGCAAGCCGGCCTTCGGCCACGCCACCGTGAAGAGTGACGATTCGATTTTCACGAGGCACGAGCACATCAGGGGCCTCCGGTATACGGCCGAGGCGGCCGGCCGGGTCATTGCGAGTGAGAACCCGCTCGAAGTGCCAGCGGCTGAATGCCGGCATGCTCGACCGCGCGACGGGACCGTGAAAGGTGACGACTCCGGCCAATTGGGTGATTGCGTTCAGCAAGGCTGTGATGTCGGAAAAACCGATGAGTGGTTTGGGTCGCCGGGCTATGGCCCTGTAGTCCAGCCGTTCGAGAAGTCGGATCGAGCCATATCCACCTCGGAGGCACCAGATGGCATCGATCGAGGGATCGGTGAACGCAGTGTTGAGGTCGGTGAGTCGCTCCTCATCACTGCCGGCCAGAAACCCATGACGTGCAGCAGCGCTTTTGCCTAACACGGGAGAGTAGCCCAGCGCACGGCAAAGCGTCTCAGCCCGTGTTAGATCGTCTTTTTCCAACAGTGGGCCGGCCGGCGCGATCAGCGCGATACGGCTGCCTGTGCTCAATTTTGGAGGTCGTACAACCGTTTTTGACCCCATAAACTCTCGAAGTAGATTGACGAACCTTTACCGGGAGAACACCGGTGCGTGCTTCGGAACCCGTATTGATTGACGCTGGACGTGTGATCGCGGAGATGCGCGAATCCATGGTCTCTCAGTGGGCTGATTGGCTGGGAGACCGGGTGACCGCCTCCACGATACCGCGTCCGGTTGTCGAGCGGGAGTTCCGACTGCTTTTCGACGTGCTTACCGAGATGGTTGGCCCACTGCGTCGGGAAGCCAATATCGTATGGTTCCACGTTTGCGAGCACTACGGCAGGATAGCGTCAGCTCGCGGGTTAGCGGCCGGCGAGGTGGTCGAAGAGCTGGCATATCTGCGCGAGCTCCTCACGCGAAATCTGGCGCCGGTTCTCGTTGCCATGCGGGCAAGACAGGGAATGGCCATCATGCTCAGACTCAATCGAGCGATCGACAAGGGGATCGCGGTGGCAGTAGTGGGATACACCGACGCGCTGGTAGCAACCCTCTTCTCTCAAAACGGAGTTCCTTCCTACAGCATTTCCAACGATTTCGGCCAGGTCGGGCGTCAGCTCACCACTCTGGAAAGGGAGCTGCAAGCCGTCGCCAAATCAGTGAAGTAACCGGAGCGCCGAGGACCTGGCTCTGGCCCGCCCCGCGGGCGCTCCGATGATTCTGATCGTGGGCCCGGGCGGTCGAGCTACCGGCGGTCTACCACTACATCCTGAGAGGGTATCCGGCCACCAAGCACCCGGCCCAGGGAATCCACTCGCAGGTGGTATCGCACCTTGCCGATGTCGAGCAGCAACGAATCTGTGCCAAGCGGGGAAAGCTTGGCAACCACCGTCTGCCCGCCACCGAGGTTGAAGAACGCTACCTCGGCCTGCTCGGGCGCTCCGCGAGCCAGGCGAACAGCCTGCTCCATGAGCGCGAAGGAGAGATTGAGATACGGCACGGCACCCCGCTCCGTGGCGAAGAGTCTGGTCTGAAGTCCGTCACCCGCAAACACGTCCACAGCAGCGCTGTCCTCCTTGAAGATTACCCTGGCACGCTGAATTACCCTCATCTTGCCCGGGCCATCGACGCCTTCCCACACTGTCACATCGACTAATGGAAGCGTGCCGTCTGGCCCGACCACGGCTGTCCATCGTTGGGACGTCCGCTTCTTGTTGTGTATAGCGAGAGTGCCTTCAAGCCGGGTCGCGGTGCGGACAAAGTGCTCGGTGGCGACGGTGTCTCGGCCGTGACGGACGAAGTACTTGCCGCTATCCGGCAGCATTTGGGTCATGGCCGACGTCGGAGCCGCCAGTGCAAGTAGCGCTAGGTGCAAGGCACGGATGGGCATGGGTATTAGGAGAAATTTAGGGTGGGGGGTGATTCAAACGGTGAATAGTACCGCTGATCCAATGCGTGTGTTCGACCAACCGCCACGCTCGACCCGCAACTCCTGGCCCACTCAGCTCCATTTCCGCCACTTGTCGCGGCATTCTGATGCAGTAACCCCGCCTCCGCCAGCCTACAGTGGGGCTCCGCACTGCCAGGAGCGCCCCGCGAATGGATCTCGAGACACTCCTCCCCGCAATCCGGTCGCTGCAAGACCTCCCTGCGCTGGTGGCCGCCCTGGGTCACCAGCCGCTCTGGGAGGAAGTGCCCGCAGAAATACGGAGGGGCACCAAGGCAGCCGCTCCCAAGATCACGGTGGTCGGGAGGACCGGGGACCTGCCCTGGTTTGCCTTCGAGAGCTCGAGCGCTGAACCAGCGGCGGAGAAGCTGGCACGGCGCCTGAGCAATAGGGGGCGTGTATGCCTGGTGCTCGCCCTCGATCTCGTGACTCGCCGCTTGGACCTTGCCGTTGGACTCAATGGATGCCCCACCCTACAATTGGATCTCGACAAGCCAGGCTCGGAGGCACTGGCCTCTCTGATCAGGTTGATTGCCACATCAGACAGTGGGGCACTCGCCTTCGCGGTAAGAGCGGCAGACGCACTTAACGCTGAGGTGGTGGGGCGCCGTTTCTTTCGTGAGTTTCGCGCCACACTGGAGAGCCTCGCCGCCGGCTTCCCCGGTTTAATGCGGCCGGAAGACAGGCACAGTCTGGCTCTGCTCCAGCTGACACGAGTCCTATTCCTTTACTTCATCCAAACGAAGGGGTGGCTGGGCGGTCGTAAGCAGTTCCTCGCCGAAGAGGTAGACCGTTGCCTGAGGAGGGGTCGCCGAATACATCGTGACCTTCTCCGCCCTCTCTTCTTCGGCACCTTGAACCGGCCGGGGGAGGCTCGCAGCCGAGCTGCCACAGCGTTCGGTTCCATTCCCTTTCTCAACGGTGGCCTCTTCGAGCCGCACGCACTGGAGCGCCGATTCCGGGCAGACATTCCCAACAATCTCTGGCGTGACGCATTCGACCGACTATTCGAACGATTTCACTTTACAGTGGCGGAGGGCGAGAGGCACGGCGGAGTAGCACCGGACATGCTGGGACGGATTTTCGAGGGGGTCATGACTCCGGAAGCTCGACACGTATCGGGGACGTTCTACACGCCAGCGTCGCTGGTCGGCAGTGTGCTGGATGCCGCCATCACCGCACTGCTCGCCAGGCGTTTAGGGTGCACCGAGGCGGCAGCCGAGCGAAGGTTGAACGATCCCGACCCAGAAGTGGCGGGAGTTCTTGCTACTCTGAGCTTGCTTGACCCGGCTGTGGGCTCAGGTGCTTTCCTGCTGGGAGCTCTCGATCGCCTCTCCAGCCTAGGTAGCGGAGGAACTACCTCGGAGAGAAGGCGCCGGGTCCTGCAGCAGAATCTCTTCGGGGTGGATCAGTCCGGCGCGGCGGTGCGACTCACCGAGCTCCGCCTCTGGCTGTCGGTCATCGCCGACGACCCGGCCGACCATGCCCGGCAAGTCGCCCCACTGCCGAATCTCGACTGCCTGATCCGGCAGGGCGACAGCCTCTTCGATCCTATCGATGAGGGCGTTGGAGCGTTACCGCAAGGATCGGAGCTTGTTACCGAGCTGTCGGCGCTCCGTCGGGAGCTGATAGCGGCTAGCGGGGCCGCGAAACGCGGGCTGGTTCGACGTCTCCAAGCGCTGGAGGCTCGTTCCCTCGCCATGTCTCTAGCCGCGGCTCAACAGCACAATAACGCCGATGTTGCCGAGTGCCTTTTGCATGCCCGGGGACTCGATCTGTTCGGCAGGATACGGGGATTGGATCGGGAGCTGCGGCAGCGGCTCGACCAGCTCCGGAGCCGGAGCCGGACGCTCAGAGCCGCCCGCAGGCGCCTGGCGCGCGACGGCGAGGTACCCTGGTTTCACTACCAGAGCCACTTCGCCGATGTGTTTGCGAAGGGTGGATTCGATCTGGTTGTCGGCAACCCGCCGTGGCTCCGCTCGGAAGACATTCCCCTCCCTATTCGCAGGCGGCTGGTGGGCCGATACCGCTGGTGGCGGACCACGGGTCCCGGCTTCGGCAACAAGCCCGACCTTGCGGTTGCCTTCCTCGAGCGCTCTCTCGAGCTCGCCGCCCCCGGCGGAGTTCTGGCGATGCTGGTTCCTGCGAAGATTGCCAGCGTCGGTTACGCCGCCGCCGCCCGGCACTCGCTTGCGAGTACCACGACGCTGAATGCGGTGGTCGATTTGACCCAAGAGGCCGGGTCTCAGTTCGACGCGACGGTGTATCCCATGGCCCTCGTGGTCACCAAGGCTGTTCCAGCGCCGCTGCACCGCGTACGCACGAGGCTCTCCCTCTCACGCAACCAGGGTCCACGGCAATGCGTCCTGGCCGGTGGGGGGCCCTGGATCCTGGTCCGAGATCGGCTCCGGGACGCGCTGGCGATGCTGCAGGGCGACCACCCGAGGGTGGGGGAAACGTTTCTTTGCCAGCTCGGCCTCAAGACTGGAGCCAACCGGATATTCCTCAATCCTCCTGAAGGCCTGGAACCGGAGGTGCTACGCTGGGCGGTGCGGGGGCGAGACGTTACACCATTTCGGTGTACCGCACGAGCACGGCTGCTCTGGACGCACGACGCCGCCGGCCACGTCAGACGGGAGCTCCCGGTTCATTGCACGGCGTATCTGGCAGACCATCACGCGGCGCTTCGAAGTCGCAGAGACTACACCGGGGGTCCGCCCTGGACGGTGTACAGGGTGCGTGCGGCTACCGCAACGCATCGTGTGGTATGGGCCGACTTGGCACGCAGGCTTGCAGCCGCGGCACTCACCACGCCAAGCGACCAGCAGCGGATACCACTCAACAGCTGCTATGTGGCCGCGGCACAGAATGCCCCGACAGCGGAGTGCCTGGCCGCGTGTCTCAACTCAACCTGGTCGAGAGCAGCCGCACGACTGGCAGCGGTGCCCGCCGCGGGTGGTTTCTCCCGCTTCAACGCACGGACCGTCTCCCTGCTTCCTCTCCCATCCTCCGCAGGGAAAGATCCAGAGCTGCTCCGCCTTGCCCGTGAAGGAAGAGCCGGCGCTCCTGTACAAGGGCAGCTCGACGAGCTCATGGCCCGGCACTTCGGCCTCTCCGGCGACGCACAGAATGCACTTCGTACCGTGGTGGACAGCGCCGCCGGCTATCGTCGCTGAGGCGCTCACCGCAGTCCCGGACCCACTTTTTACCGCCCTGCGTCCCGGGCCGCCTGCATCCGCCGCTTCAGTGGCCGCTTCGCTGGCGCGGAGCCTGGTGCCGGCGGAGGATGACGCTCCGGCACCTGCCTGGCTGCTGGAGGCACAGCAACTGAGCTTCCGCCGAGTGCTCGCGGCGGTGCGAAGATATCACGGAGCGATGCTGGCCGACCCGGTCGGTAGTGGCAAGACGTATATCGCCCTGGCGGTAGCGGCCACGCTCAACCGGGGCAGTCCAACTGCCTGCCTGGTGCCGGCGACTCTGCTTTCCCAGTGGGAGGCTGTCGCCAAGCTTATGGGGGTTCCCCTCGCGCTCTGCTCTCACCAACAGGCGAGTCGTGGCCGGCTGCCTGGGGGCACCAGGGGAATGGTCATTGTCGACGAGAGTCACCACTTTCGCAATCAGCTAACCAAGAGGTACGCCAATGTGGCGAGCTGGCTGTTGAGCCGCCCTGCCCTCCTGGTTACCGCCACGCCGGTCGTGAATCGTCTCTCGGACCTCGGCAACCAGCTTCTCCTCGCTGTCAGGGATAACGCGCTAGCCATGGACGGCATCTCGTCGTTGCGAGGTCTGTTTGCCAGCGGGCGGCCTCATCCAGCCGTAGGACAGCTGGTGGTGGAGAACGACGGCGCGGCCGATGCCCGGCCGCGGAAGGTCATCAGAATCAGTGCTCCGGCATCCGAGGAATGCATTGCGCTTGACGCCTCAGCCTGGCTCATCGACCGGCTGCGTCTCTCTCGTAGTGAGTCGGTCGCCACCCTGGTTCGCGGTGTGCTGCTACGGGCTGCCGGCTCCAGTCCAGCAGCTCTGATCGGCTCGCTCCAGCGATATCGCCGGCTGCTCTTGCATGCGCGGGACGCCTGGCGGGCCGGGCGGGCCCTGGAGCGGTCGGAGTTACGCCGCTTCAGCGCGGAGTTGGGGGATCAGCTGGTCCTGTGGGAGCTGCTGCCGGCGGCCACGGGCGCGAGCGATCTGGACTTGTCCGATATCGACGTGCTGGAGGAGGTCATTCCAGCGGCTAGAGCAGCGATGGAGGAGGAGGATGCAAAACTATGGCGTTTACGTGACATCCTCGAGGAGGACAAGTCGACACTCATTTTCACCGTTAGCCGGGACACGGTACGATACATCCGCGGAAGGCTCGATGGTCTGAATCTGGCTTGGTGCACAGGAGACAGGGCCGGTGTTGGTGCTGCCCTGCTGCCTCGGTCAGCGGTATTGGGATGGTTTCGGGAGGGGGCCTCGCAGGCCCCAGGTGCACGGCACCTCGTCGTGACGGATGTTGCCGCTGAAGGGCTCGATCTTCAGCGCGCAGCCCGGGTGATTCATTACGACCTGCCGTGGACACCGATGCGGCTGGAGCAACGAGAAGGAAGATCCGTACGGTTAGGCTCTCGCCACGCGGAAGTGGAGGTGGTGCACTTCTCTCCTCCTCCGGAGCTGGAGCGATCTCTGCACCTCGAAGCCACCCTGGCGCGAAAAGCTATCCTCCCCGCAACAGCAGGGGTCGGTCCCGGAGGCCGTCACATTTGGCGCTGGAGAGCGGATGTAGCCAAAGAGCTGGGCAGTTGCGATGCGGTAGCGGGAGTGGCGAGCGTCCGATCGCGGCACCAGGGTATGCTGGCGGGAATAGCGCTATATCGCTCCACCGACGCCGCCACTTGTCTCTCCACGGCGGTGGGGTGGCTCGGCCCCAGCGGCGGGTGGGCCGAAGACGCTGAGATCCTTACTCAACGCCTGAGGTCCGCCGCAGCGCAGGACCGGCATGAGGTGGTACCCGCCGATCAACTGCGGATGTACCTGGAACTGCTCACGCCTCTGATCCGGGACCGGCTTGCGCTGACCCGGGGCCGGCGATGGGTTGTGCCCGATCCTGCTCCTTTCCTGCGGGCTGTTGCAGCGCGCCTGAGCGAACTCGTTCGCCAAGCTGCGAGGCTACGTCAGGAAGGCTCTTTGTTACAGCTGGAACAGGCGCTGCAGTTCGTGGCGGGCGGTCACACGGCCGGCGAGGAGATACTCCTGGAGAAGCTGGCTGAAGCGGATGATCTACAGCTCACAAACGGGCTGAGACAGGTGCTGCCTCAACCCGACTGGGATGGAATCGAGGTCCGGCTGACCGGCTTGATCATATTCGGCCCGGAAGCATAGATCTCCGGAAGCGTAGATCTATCGTGGCGAGGCCGGCCTGGCGCCTCCTGCCTCACCCCCTCGGAATTCGAAATGAGCCGGATCAAGAACCCGCTGCGGCAAGTCCTGGTCCGGGACCCCATCGCGCAGCAGCTGGGTGATAAGCTGCTCCGCCAGTCCAGCGGCACTGAACCAGACGTCCGGCTCGATGCCGGCGTACCGCTCGGTGAATTCCGGACGCAACTTCGCTTCCCGGATCGATGGAACGGAAGGCGGTACGGCGTTTATGGTTACCGGATCAGACGGAGAGGCCATAGCGCTTGCTCGATCCATCCCTCTGTTATCAGCCATCCTCATCCTTGCCTCTCAACTGCGGCCTGCAGGTTGTTGATGGCTGCGAGCCCTGGTGGCGGCCGCAACGTTTGATAGATGACGGAGATTAGAGGTTACCCGACGGCTGCGCAAGCAGCTTATTACCCGCTAGCTTCACGCGATGCCGAATATCCGCACCGTTCTCTTCGACCTCGACGGGACTCTGATCGATTCCCTCCGGCTGATTCTCGATAGCTATCACCACACCCTGGCACAACATGGGCTCCCCGCCCGAACCGATGATGACTGGCTCAAAGGAGTCGGAACCCCGCTCACCGTGCAGCTTGCCGAATGGCGAGACGAGATCGGAACCATTGAGGCTATGATTGCCACCTACCGGGAATACAACCTGAAGCATCATGACGGCATGGTGACGGTGTATTCCGGCGTGCTCAACGTGGTGCGGGAGATCAAGGCCGCTGGTCTTCAAACGGGACTTGTTACCAGCAAAAACCGGCACGGCGCCCTCAGAGGACTTAACCTGGTCGGGCTGGAGGCGCTTATGGACGTGCTGGTGTGCGCCGATGAAGTGACTAATCCGAAGCCACATCCCGAGCCGGTGGAGAAGGCCGTGACCCTGCTCGGCGCCGACCCTGCTACTACCCTGTACGTGGGCGACAGTGTACACGATATGAACTCCGGCCGTGCGGCGGGAGTGCTGACAGCCGCAGCGCTATGGGGGCCATTCCGCCGGGATCAGCTCGAGCTGGCCAAGCCGGATTTCTGGCTCGAGACGCCGGGGGATCTGCTTAATCTGGTCACAATAGCGTGACCTTGTTCACCCTTCCAGCACTTCCCGAAGGCGTTTCATCAGGGTGTTGACACTGAATGGCTTCGCTACGTAACCGGTACCACTTCCCAGCACCCCGTTGCTGCCCAGCGGCTTCTCGGCATAACCGGACATGAACAGCACTCGGATGTCTGACTGTCGAGCGCGGAGTTGCTGCACCAGCTCGTACCCGCCCATGCCCGGCATGGTCACATCGGTGAGCACGAGATCTATTCCCGTGGTGTTTAGATCGTAGAGCTGGAGTGCGTCGGCACCATCCCGAGCCTCGATGACCGTGTAGCCATGGGCTTCGAGCAAGCGCCGAACCGATTCCCGAACCGGCGTCTCGTCCGCGACCAGAAGAAGCGTCTCCTTGGCTCCTCGAGCTGCCATACCGTGGGCTGGCAGAGCGGCCTGAGCGGGTCCGTTGTATCGGGGAAAGTGGATTCCGAAGGTGGAACCCTGGTCCGGGGCACTCTCGACCGTGATCGTTCCGCCGCTCTGCTCCACGATTCCGTAGACGGTGGACAACCCCAGCCCTGTCCCGGTAGTTCCCCGCTTAGTGGTGAAGAAGGGCTCGAATATGTGGCTTTGGGTGACGGGATCCATACCTATCCCCGTATCACTCACCCACAGCGACACATGGCCCTGAGGGGCGCTTTTAGCCTGGCTCCCTTCGGGTGGCGAGTTTGCGGTGCTTATTCCAATCCGGCCGCCCTCCGGCATGGCCTCCTTGGCGTTCACAACGAGGTTCACCAGGGCCTGCTCCAGGACAGCGGGGTCAAGTAATACGCTGCCGAGCCCTGGGTCGAGCTCGAGCTCCAGCCTTACGCTCGAGCCAGCTAGTCGGCTGAGCATCGGTTCGAGCTCGGTGACCGCCGCACTGAGTGATAGCGCTCGCGGCTGTAGTACCTGGCGGCGGCTGAAGGCCAACAGCTGCCGGGTCAGGCTTGCCGCGCGCTGCCCGGCGTCGCGAATCTGCTCAACATCGGCCCTTAGGGGATCGGCCGGCCGGAGATCCTGCAGGATGAGATCGCTGTAACTCAGTATGCCAGTGAGGAGATTATTGAAGTCGTGGGCCACACCGCCGGCAAGACGCCCGATAGCGTCCATCTTCTCCGCCCGGAGACTTTCCTCTTCCTCGCGGGTGCGCGAGGCTTCGGCAGCCCTGGTCGAGGTGATGTCCTCGCTTACGTTCACAGCCCCCACGATTTCTCCCGTGTCGTCCAATATCGGGGTGGCGGAGTTCCGGATGATCTTTTGAGCGCCATCCGGGGTCTCGATGGTGACCTCTTCGTCCGCCGAGAACTCGCCCTGGATGGCACGCGCAGCTCCCCACTCCTCCGGCCGAACCGCCTCTCCGGTGTCAGCCCACCAAGCCTTGTGATCGCCAAATTCCTGAGGCTCCGCAGCACCGCCTCCCCACAGCTGCTTTTCCGAGCTGTTCGTAACCACAATACGGCCGTGTTTGTCTATCACCGAAACACCGACCTGGAGGGCGTCGAGTACTTGTTGCAGGTGGCGGTGGGCGCCATGGGCGTTGGACAAGCCGGACATGGCGCTGATCGCCCGAACCGGGATACCGGCATCGTTCAGACCGATGTGCACCCTGTCCTGCATCACGGCATAAGAACCATCCGCCCGGCGAAAGCGGTACTCGTCAGTCCAGGCGACCGCGCTTTGGCTGATAGCTGCGTCGATGCTCGCCACCACGCGCTCACGATCGCTGGGGTGAATGCGCTCGTACCACCATGAGGCGGTGTCGCCGAGCTGGGAGCGATCGTAGTCAAGGAGGGGCCCGGTAGCGGGATCCCAGGTGACCTCATCAGTGATCAGATCCCAGTCCCACACTACCTCGCCAGAGGACTGTACCAGCAGCCGGTAGCGCATTTCACTTTCACGTAGAACCATCTCTGACTGTTTACGCTCGGTGAGGTCCTGGATGCCTGCGATGAAGTGACCCGGCTCTCCTTCAGATGAGGGTATCAGTGAAACATTCAACAGTGCCCATGCTACACCGCCTGAGGGACGAACGTAGCGCTTCTCCATAGTGTAGGTTCGACACTCGCCGGCCTGTAGCAGCCGCATGGCTTCCTGGCCGGCCAGAGCGTCGTCCGGATGGCTTACGCCTTCGACGGACAATCCAACCAGATCGTCGGGAGTGCGGCCCAGAAAGTCACAGAGCGCCCGATTCACCCGCAGCCACCGCCCGTCGGTCGAGATGAGCGCCATCCCGATACCCGATTCCTCGAAGCTGCTGTGAAACTGCTCCTGGCTCTCGCGGCGACCATGCTGGGCCTGCCGGCGCTCGGCGATCTCGCTTCGCAGCTCGATTTCGGTGACGACCGACGCTGCCAAGTCCTGCAGCAGCGCGATGTCTCGCTCAGACCAGACTCGCGGCGCCTTGTCGGCGACGCACAGGGCCCCGATTGTGTGGCCCTGTAGGGTCACGACCGGAGCTCCGGCGTAGGCCACCCACCCCAGTTCAGTGATAACCGGGTTATGACGCAGCAGCGGATGACGCCGGGCATCCTCCAGAGCCAGTGGCTCACCGGTGGCCACGACCTGCCCGCAGAAGGAAAATGATATTGGCGAAACCCGGCGAGAGGCCCAAGGCTCGGGCAGGCCAAGGGCGCTCTTGAAGAATTGGTGGTCGTCGGCCACAAGGGAGATCACCGATACGGGTGTGCCCAGCAGTCTTGCCGCCATGCGGGTAAGACGGTCGAAGCCCTCCTCGGGTGGGGTGTCGAGGAGTGCGGTGCGGCGGAGAGCGGCCAGCCGGTCGGGGCGGGTGAGCAGACTTTGGGTCATATGCCCCGAAACTGCGGTAGCAAATCCCGATCCTCTGCAGAGAGTCAGAGGTATTGAAAAAATTGCCTGCAAAAACAGGCCGAGTCAAGCAGTCGGTGTCTTGCCAAGCATGTGAGTGGGACTATCTTCCCGCCGCTTATACTGCGAGGGGTTTGCGTGCGTCTTCTGCCGCGTGACGAGAAGTTTTTCGACCTCTTCACCTCGGTCGCTGCTCTCAGTGTCGAGGCGGCCAAGCTACAACTCGACCTTCTTCGTGCGGATATGGCCCGCCGGGGACCGATCGTGGACGCAATCAAGCGGCTGGAGCATGCGGCCGACCAAGTCACCCATGAGGTGGTGACCCGATTGGATCGGGTATTCATCACCCCGCTCGACCGGGAAGATATTCACCTGCTGGCTTCACGGCTCGACGACGTCGTCGACTTGATCGACGGAACCGCCCACAGAGTTCAGATGTACCACGCAGGCGAGGCTCCCCAGGGAGCTGTTCTGTTGGGCGATGTAGTATTTCGCGGCACCCAGGAACTTCTCGTTGCGGTCCAGAGTCTTGAGAAGAACAAGGACCAGTCGGTTTTGGAGGCGTGCGCCCGGGTCAAACGGTTGGAGGAAGAGGGCGACTCGCTATACCACGAATGGGTCGCCCGGCTCTTCGATGGGACCCCGGACCCTCTCCTGGTCATCAAGTGGAAGGAGATATACGACACCCTCGAGAAGACACTGGATCACATGGAAGACGCGGGTAACGTCCTGGAATCGATCTCCATCAAGCACGCCTGAGCATGGATCACGTCGTACTCTATGTAGTCGTCATAGTAGCTGTAGCGCTCGTCTTCGACTTCATCAACGGCTTTCACGACAGCGCCAACTCCATCGCCACGGTGGTCTCGACCCGGGTTCTGAGCCCGGGGAAAGCCGTCTTTTGGGCCGCTTTCTTCAACTTCGTGGCTGCCTTTGTCGTGGGTACCGCAGTGGCCAAGACGATAGGCCAGGGTTTGATCGACATCAGCATAGTCGATCCGGACGTTATCCTCGCGGGCCTGCTCGGCGCCATTATCTGGGACCTGGTCACCTGGTATCTGGGGCTACCCAGCTCCTCGTCGCACGCCTTGCTGGGAGGTTACGCCGGGGCCGCCATCGCCAAAGCCGGTTTCGGTGCACTGATTCTGAGCGGCTGGATACTCCCGGTGGCTTTTATCGTCGTATCACCGGTGCTTGGAATGACGATCGCCCTCATGCTCACGGTGGGCCTGTCGTGGTTGCTGCGCCGGGCACACCCCGGTCCCGTGGACCGGATCTTCCGGCGTCTACAGCTTCTCTCCGCTGCTCTCTATTCGTTGAGCCATGGGGCTAACGACGCCCAGAAGACGATGGGTATCATCGTCAGCCTCCTCATAGCCAGTCAGGCAAGCTTCGCCGGGCAAACCGGGTGGCTGAGCCACTTTTATCTTCCCTCGGCCGACCACATCCCGCTCTGGATCGTCCTTGCGGCTCACACTGCCATCGCGCTGGGTACGGCCGCTGGCGGGTGGCGGATCGTGAAAACGATGGGGACGCGGATCACCAGGCTGCGACCATTTGGCGGGTTCTGCGCGGAGACCGCAGGCGGAATCACGGTGCTTCTGGCTTCAAACCTCGGAGTGCCGGTGAGCACCACGCACACGATCACCGGTGCCATCATCGGAGTGGGTTCGGCTCAGCGCCTCTCGGCCGTGCGATGGGGAGTAGCTAAACGGATTGTCCTGGCGTGGATCCTCACCATGCCCATGAGCGCGGCAATCGCGGCCTTGGCGTATCTGGGGCTTGGGGTCATGGGTTAGCTCCAGGCACTACAATTTTCAGGCTGCCTGGACCAACCTTCGACTCTCGATAGCGGCGTAGTAATCCTGGATGAGCCCATCGTAGACTTCTTCCCACCGCCTCTCATGGGCGGTTCGGAGCGCCCCCTCCGCCAGGCGGCGCCGGAGCCCAGCGTCTTGCAGCAGCCGGTGCAACCCCTCGGCGATGGCAGATACGCTGTTGGGCTCCACCAGCCAGGCATTCCCGCCATGCTGCGAGAACTCGAGGACTCCTCCGGCCGCTGCCACCAGCGAAGGCAGGCCGGAACCCATCGCCTCCAGGAGTGAGTTACCGAAGGTCTCGGTGGCTGAAGGAAAGGCGAATATGTCGGCCGAGGCATAGGCGGCGGAGAGCGGCCGCCCGTCCATCAGGCCGGCCACATGCACTCCCGGGATCTGCCGGCGGCGAATGTCCGCCTCCAGTGGACCGCGACCCACCAGTGTGAGCTTGGCTGAACCTCGCTCCGGAGCGAGCAGGTCCCAAGCTTCCAGCAGAAGGGCGATATTCTTCTCGCGCGCGATACGCCCGATGTAGGTTACCAGCAGATCGCCAGGTTCGACGCCGAGCGACCGCCGGTAAGCTTCACTCCGGAAGCGAGGGTGAAAGCAGTTGGGATCAACACCGCGGCTCCAGAGTCCGGTGTGAGTAACCCCGCGGCTGTGGAGATGCTCCTCATGGATGCGCGAGGGGCACAGGACCCGGTGAGCGTGTCCATAAAACCAGCGCATGTAATGCCAGCCCACCCGGAGCGCCCACTCGACATTATAACGGGCGGCGTACTTGTCGTAATCGGTGTGGGATGATGCGATGACCGGTAGCTTGAGCTGCCGGGCGACTTTGATCCCGGCGACTCCCATGGTGTACTCGGTAGCCACGTGGATGACGTCGGGACCGAATCGAACAACATCCTCCACCACGTCCCGCAGCCGGGGAAAGGCCCACTGGACATCGGGGTACAGGAACAGCGCGGTACTGGGGGAGCGGTGCACTTCAGGCCGGTCGGCTTGCCCCTCGGGCAGGGGGTAGGTGGCGGAGTAAACCCGGACTTGGTGGCCTCGCTCCTCCAGTGCCCGGGTAAGGCGCAGCAGGGTAACCCCCACGCCGCTGACCATGGGCCAGTAAACCTCAGAAAACAGGGCGATCCGCACGGAATAACGCTAGGTGCCCAGTAAGCAGCCGACAAGGCCAACGGAATCCTTCCCTC
>Ga0136617_10002260_pt1 | contig 17187 bp, 20 predicted proteins | sample AntDrymUQ3222106_2_FD_129672 | JGI IMG/M metagenome (GOLD analysis project Ga0136617, IMG submission 129672) | Polar desert sand microbial communities from Dry Valleys, Antarctica - metaG UQ322 (21.06) | ecosystem: Environmental > Terrestrial > Soil > Desert | place: Antarctica: Dry Valley...
ACTGGCAACTGGCAATCGACAACTGATTATGGACGAATGGCACGAAACAGAGATCCGCGTCCGATACGCCGAAACCGACAAGATGGGTATCGTTCACCATGCGAACTACCTGATTTGGTTTGAGTCGGGGAGAAGTGATCTTTGCCGTTCTCGCGGGTTTTCGTACAAGGAAATGGAAGAAAACGACAACGCTGTGATGGTCGTCGCCGAAAGCTATTGCCGGTATAAATCACCCGCCTATTACGAAGATGTTCTGATTGTCCGTACGCAGGTCGCTGAAATTCGAAGCCGCGCGATACGGTTTATTTATGAGATCATTCGCCCGGTTGACGACGCTTTGCTCGCCGAAGGAGAAACTCTTCATCTTGTCACCGATCAAAACAAAAAGGTCCGCCAAATTCCCGACATTTACAAGGAAAGACTGCTTGCCGAACCGCTTGCGGACGAGGAGGCTTTTCCCGCAAATCAAGCGCCGAGCTGAGGTCGAGAGTCTGGAGTCGTGAGTCGTGAGTTTGAATTAAAGTCCTACTCATGACTTATGACTTACGACTCCACGACTATATTGCGACTTGAAACTTGGAACCTGGAACTCTAAACTCGATACATGCCCGGTTCCGCATCCGCTGAAATCTATTTTATCGCGGCGATGATGATATTGATCGTCATCCTCTCGATCGCGGCTGTGTTTTTTTTCTTCAAAACCTACAAGAAGGAAATGCGGGATAAAAGAGAAAGAATTGCGAGAAAGGACGAAAAGAGGCGCGTTTCCAAAACCGGTTCCGATGCCTAACGTCGCATAAACTATGACGCACTCTGGAATTCTAGATGGTTCGAAAGCGGTCCTGGTCGTTGTCGACGTTCAAGAAGCCTTTCGCAGTGTGATCGGCGATTTTGCCTTAATTGCGGCGAATATATCCATCGCCTTGCGGGGCTTTCAAATTCTCGCTTTACCCGTGATCGCGACCGAGCAGTACCCGAAAGGCCTTGGCAGAACCGCCGAAGAAATACTGCTGACGCTGCCCGACGATTTTGATTTCATTGAAAAGACTGCGTTTAGCTCGTGCGGTTCCGATTCGTTTTTAGAAAAACTAAAGAGTTTTAATGCGAGCCAAATCGTTCTGTGCGGGTTCGAAACTCACGTTTGCGTCAGCCAGACCGCCCACGATTTACTGGATCGAGGGTACGATGTGCATCTCTTAACCGATTGCGTCGGCTCTCGCAGGGAGTCCGACAAGCAAGCCGGCCTTGCCAAAATGCAGAACTCTGACGTTGTCCCTTCGAGCTTTGAAATGGCGTTGTTTGAACTGATGCGGGATGCCAGGCATGAGAAGTTTAAGGACATTCAGGCACTTATTAAATAATTTGAATGATGGTCGAACCACGCCAGTTACAATATCAATTATAAATGGACATCCTCTCATCTCTCAATCCTCAACAGATTGAAGCCGTCAAATCGACTGAAGGGCCATTATTGATCCTCGCGGGAGCCGGTTCGGGCAAAACGCGTGTTATCACGGTTCGTATTGCGTATTTGATTACGGAAAAACAGATTCTTCCATATAACATTTTAGCCGTTACCTTTACGAACAAAGCCGCCGGTGAAATGCGGAGTCGCATTGAAAGCCTTTTAAGGGATCAGAAACTAAACTCGTTTCCTCTTATCTCTACCTTTCACAGCCTGTGCGTAAGAATTTTACGCCAGGATATCGAACGTCTCGAAGAAGGTTACAAAAAGTCGTTCACTATTTATGACACCGACGATTCACAAAAAGTTATTAAGGCGAGCATTAAGGACCTCGGCATGGACGAAAAACAACTTCTGCCGCGAGTGGTGCGAAGTGCGATAAGCTCAGCGAAAAATGCGGGAGACGATATCGAGCTTTTCACATCTCGGGTTGACCAAGCGGACGAACGGCGCGCTGCGATTGCCAAGGTGTTTAGGATGTATGAAGACCGTCTTAACAAAGCGAATGCTCTCGATTTCGACGATCTTTTGATAAAGACCGTTAAGCTTCTCCGAAAGTCACCTGAGGTCCGTGCGAAGTACAACGATCGTTTCAAATATATCCTTGTAGATGAATATCAGGACACGAATTCGCTCCAGCTCGCGCTTATTACATTTCTCACGGAAAAGCAGCAAAATATCTGTGTGGTTGGCGACGACGCCCAAAGCATTTATGGTTTCAGACAGGCTGACATCAAAAATATTCTCGACTTTGAGCAGCAATTCCCGAATGCGAAAGTTATTCTTCTCGAACAGAATTATCGTTCGACGCAAACCATTCTGGACGCGGCTCATGCCATTATCGAGAACAACATAAACCAGAAAAAAAAGAAGCTCTGGACAATGAATGCGGGCGGCGAAAGAATCCTTTACTATCAGGCACCCGATTCGGACGGCGAGGGAAGATTCGTTGCTTCGAGGATCGAGGATCACCGCCGCCGGGATGCAAGTCAGAGAATCGCAATTCTGTATCGGACCAACGCACAATCGCGTGTCTTCGAGGAATCGTTGCGGCGTCTGCGGATCGATTACAATATTGTCGGCGGATTTTCGTTCTACGAGCGTGCTGAGATCAAGGACATTATCGCGTACCTCAAACTGGCGTTAAATCCGTTCGACGATATAGCTCTGCTGCGTGTAATCAATACGCCGACGCGTGGGCTTGGCAAGACTTCGCTCGACGAGGTACAGAGGCGCGCTCGGCAGGGCGATGTTTCGGTGTGGGAAATGATTTCGGCGATTACCGATGGTAAGATCGAACAGCCTGTACATCTGACGCCGCGAGCGAAGACTGCACTAGGGAATTTCAAGAATGTCATCGAAAAAATACAGCGGAAGGTCAGCGAAAGTTCGCGGACGGAAAAGCGGGTATCGGATGTGGTGATCTCCGCGATCGAGGACACTGGTTACTCGCTAATGCTGCGAACCGAAAATTCCGACGAACCTGACATACGGCTTGAAAATCTAGAGGAGCTTGTAAATGCTGCCGTTGATTACGATAAGTCGGAGGAAAACGGCCTTCGCGAGTTTATTGACCACGCTGCGCTTACATCCGATACCGACAAATTTGACGGAAATGCCGGAGTTACGATGATGACCGTTCACTCTGCAAAAGGCCTCGAATTCCCGATCGTTTTTATTGTCGGATTGGAGGACGGGATTTTCCCGCATTCCCGAAGCATTAACGATCTGCAGGAACTCGAGGAAGAGCGGCGGCTGGCCTATGTCGCGATTACGCGAGCCGAAAATCTATTGTATGTCACACATTCCATGCGGCGGCGCGTCTACGGTGAGGAGATCGCGGCCGAACCGTCGCAATTTCTGAATGAATTACCGCTCGAGTTAATCGACGATCTTTCGCGAGGCCCGTCGTGGTTGTCCTATGCACGAGGTGCGACGGTCAAAGATAATAAATATGCCGTCAGCGCTTTGCGCGGTGAGCGAGTACCTGAAAAACCGCGGGCCGTTTATACCGGGAAGACTTATGATAGCGCGGATTCGGTCGCGGAATTTTTTAATAAACAAGGCATTAAACAATCAGCAATCAGCAATCAGCAGGAGAAAGCGGAAAAGCCGCTGTCCGGGTTTGATAAGCTGAAATCCCTATCTGCTGAAAAATCGCAAATCGCAAATCGCAAATCGCAAATCGAAAATGGCTTCGTTGCCGGCTCGCACGTTCGCCATACAAAATATGGCAAGGGTCTCGTACTCCGACGCGAGGGTACGGGCGACAACGTAAAACTCACCGTAAGCTTTCCCGGATTCGGACAAAAAAAACTCATCGAAAGATACGCGAATCTCGTAAGGGCATAGCTCTTGCTTTACTAGTGAAGTCAAAGAATCTGTACTATTCTAATCCAGCTTTTATGAAGGAGATTTATGAAATGAAAATATTTACACTGCGAAATTTGTCTGTTTTGGCCGGCTCTACTGTAATTTCTTTTATTTTGATTGGATGCGGGGCTCAGCCGGGCACGACCAACATGAATCTTGTTAATTCCAACAGAAATACTTCCAATTCTGTCGCCAACCTTTCGAACGTAAATTCGACCAATTCAAATACGATGTCGTCGTCGATGGCTGAGGCAAAAGAACCGGATGAGTATCAGGCCACGGTCACATTGAAGCTAGAAGCGATCGGCGACCAGCAAAAAACGACCTTGCCGACTTTGAACGCGAACGTCGCACGAAGCGGCACTGATCGTCGGATGGAGTTTGCCATGCCTGCTGGTGGAAGAGTAGTGTATCTCGATAAAGCAGGGACGAATTATTTGGTTCTGCCTGAGAAAAGGCAATACGCGGAGCTAAACCGTGACTCGTTAGGTTTCGACGTTCGCCGAATGCTTATGCCCGAACAAATTGTCGAGCAAGTGAAAAATATGCGGGGTGTGGAGCGGGTCGGCGAAGAAAAGTATAATGGGCGCGATGTCATTAAATATCGTTACGCCTCCGTCGCGAATACCCAAACCCAGGCAGGACAGGTCGGAGCTGAATCGTTTTTGCTTGTCGACAAGGAAACCGGGTTACCGCTGCGTTCGGAAACCGTTTCGCAGTCACAGACGGGTGGAAACGTGCAGGGTTACACTGGTCTGCGTATAATCACCGAGATCACCGACATCAAAACCGAAATATCGCCCGAGCTTTTTAGCGAGCCGAAGGAATTTCAAAAGATCGAATCGGAGCAGGTACGTTCGCAAGTAAATATGGTTTTCAATTCTGTTGCAATGTTATTAGCTCAAATGATGAGACAAGCTCAACCGGCGGCGAGTCCCGCGACTTCGCCTGCGATGTAGTATTAAATTATGGGCAAATTAATTATCGGGATATTGATCGGTTTGATCATGGGCGGCGCGTTAACGTTCTATTTTTTCGTGGGTGTGCCGCGTGCCGCCCAATTTCCGGGCATCCCTATTCAGCCGCCTGATCCGAATGTTGCGGCCGGAGCCGCCCAGATCGTTCTAAGACAGGATTTCTTTAATGAGGTTTTAAATACGATATTTCGCGACATGAACGACCCGGCTTTTCCTCTTGGGTCCGGAGGAAATCCTAATGGCGCCGATCTCGATGGTTTCCACTACGCCGCCTTCCAGGACTCACCGCCCTGCGACGGAAAAATTACTATGCTTCCGGAAGGGAGCGGCGTGCAGACCGGGTTGCGTTTTGAGAATAATCGTATAACGGCGCCTTTGGCCTTTTCCGGTAGCTATAACTCGCCGTTCGGCTGTCTTCAATTCACTGGATGGGCCCAGTCCAATCTTGAGCTTCGCTTTGATCAATCGCAGCAGGTCGTTTTCGGACAGATTAACGTTGAGACCGTCAATCTTGACGGTGTAAATCCTATTGTGAGTGGTTTTGTCACCCCCCTTGTGCAAACCACATTGAATAGCCGCGTTAATCCAATTCAGATCCTGCAGGGAAAACTGATCGCCCTGAACTTGCCGATTGCATCGACCGGTGGAACTTTACAGGCAAACGTGAAGGATGTGCGTGCCGAGGTGAAGGATGACGCGCTGAATTTGTACGTCATCTACGAGTTTAATGGAACACCGATGCAATAGATTTTCCACGCTGCTCTGGCTCGCGTAAATTATCTGTTATCGCGTTTGTATTGTAGGTCCGGCACCGTACTTTTATGAAAAACAAATTTTTGGTCATCTTCACAACTTTGATTATCCTCACGGTCGGCCTCGGGTGCGGACTGATGGATCGGGTGGAGAAAACGGCCACGGGTTCGGAGAACACCAACACGAACAAAACATTGAGCGATAGAGCGATAGACACGGTAGCTGGCGAGGACCGGATCGGTGTGCCCGAATGTGACGAGGTGATGGATTATCTTTCCGCCGAGGCTAGCAATCCCGATGATAATTTTGTGACAAAGGCCGTCAAGAAAACCGCTCTCAATAAATTTCGATCTCAGATAAAGAAAGGAGTCGAAGAAAACAACACCAATAAGGTTGAGCTCGCTAACACCTGTAAGGATTTCAAGAAGAATTTGGATACGTTTAAGTCAGAGGAAGAAAGCAACAGCAGTAGCTGATTACACGAGATCCAGACGGTCGGAGCGAGGCTTGAATTGCCTCCGGCTGATTTGAAAAGATCGGCGACGACAATGAGGCTATACATTTTTTGACGAGTACGACCGTACCTTGACGCATTCGCATCGGTAGTAAAGGTTGAAAGTTTGACGATTGCTTTGCAATCTTGATGGATGCTTGGGCTCCAGTCAGACGCTCATGATCTCGTGTTCTTTGTTTTTCAGGAGTTCGTCGATCTTGGCGATGTAATTGTTGGTGAGTTTTTGTACTTCGTCGAGGCCGCCGCGTTCTTCATCCTCGGAGATCGTCTTGTCCTTGAGTAGTTTTTTTAGAGCGTCGTTTGAGGCATGCCTCACATTTCTGACCGCAATACGGTGTTCCTCGGCGATCTCGTGGATCTGTTTGGCAAACTGCTTGCGGCGCTCTTCGTTGAGTGCCGGAACCGAAAGGCGGATGATCTTGCCGTCGTTTGAAGGATTCAGGCCCAAATTCGCGGCCATGATCGCTTTTTCGACCGCGGCAAGCTGAGTCGTATCCCAGGGCTGCACCGTCAACATTTGCGGTTCAGGAACGGCTACGGACGCCATTTGGCTCAAAGGTGTCGGCGTGCCGTAATAATCGACCATCACTACATCGAGCAATCCTACGGTCGCCCGTCCCGTGCGAACATTAGAAAGCTTTCGCTTAAAGTCCTCAACGACCGCGTCCATTTTCGGTTTTGTTTCGTTTGTTACAGTGTTTACGCTCATTATGCCCTCGGAAAATTAATATAAGGTCGCTGAAAGGGTGCGTTGCTTCCTCGTGATCCGTCTCCGTCTCTGATTCATATATTTCCGGCAGTTGTCGCCGTGCCGCTAACGGTAACAAGAGTTCCGATACTTAGATCGCCGCTCACGGCCTTAAGAATATTGCCTGATTCCTTCATATTGAAAACCATGATCGGCAAGTTGTTGTCCATACACAGCGAAATTGCCGACGCATCCATAACCTTAAGCTGTTTTTCCAACACCTCTTGATATGAGATCCTTTCAAAACGCGTTGCATTCGGATCCATCAATGGGTCAGCCGAATAAATTCCATCGACCTTGGTCGCCTTAAAAATAACTTCGGCTCCAATCTCGCACGCACGCAGCGCAGCGGCCGAATCGGTTGTAAAATAAGGGTTACCGGTCCCCGCTGCGAAAATGACAACACGCTTTTTTTCGAGATGTCGGATTGCACGGCGGCGAATAAAAGGCTCGGCAAGCTGAGGAATATCGATCGCCGACATAACGCGCGTGTAAACATCGATCTGTTCGAGAGCATCCTGTAAAACGACGGCGTTCATTACGGTCGCCAGCATTCCGATATAATCGGCGGCACCTCGATCCATATTTCCGGCGGATTTCGAAACCCCGCGAAAAATATTGCCGCCGCCAACGACGATTGCGATTTCGACACCGAGCTGATGAACCGCTTTGACCTCGCGGGCTACCGATTCGGCGACCTGCGTATCAATGCCGTAGTTCTGCCCACCCATGAGGGCTTCGCCGGAAAGTTTGAGCAGGATGCGATTGAATGCAGGCGTCATAAATTCCAGATTCCAGATTCCAGATTCCAGATTCCAGCTCACTTATTTGGAATTTGAAATTTGGAATCTGGAATTGATTATCCGACCATTGACGCGACTTCCGCGGCGAAGTCGTCCGAGCGTTTTTCTATGCCTTCGCCCATTTTATAACGAGTGAAACGGCGAATCGTAATATTTTCCTTTATCGAAGCGATCTTTTCCGCGACCAACTCACCGACCGTTTTGCTGGGATCTTTGACGAACGGTTGATCGACCAAAACATTGTCTTCGTAGAATTTATTAAGACGGCCCTCGATTATCTTGTTTAAAACTTCTTCCGATTTTCCGGCGTTCTTTGCGTCGGTTTTAAGCTGGCCGCGGAAGATCTCGCGTTCCTTTTCAAGTTCACTTGAAGGAACTTCATCGCGATTTGTATAACGCGGGTCCGATGCGGCAATGTGCATCGCAACGTCTTTGACAAGCTGTTGAAACTCCTCGCCGCGGGAAACGAAATCGCTTTCGCAATTAATTTCCACCATCACTCCGACCTTTCCACCCATGTGAATGTATGAGCCGACAGCTCCTTCAGCGGTGATGCGGCCCGCTTTTTTACCCGCCGTTGCGATTCCTTTTTTTCTCAAAAGTTCGATTGCTGCCGTCTCGTCGCCATTAGCTTCGACAAGGGCGTTCTTGCAATCGCTCATACCTGCCCCGGTTTTTTCACGCAGCGACTTAACTAAAACTGCTGTAATTTCTGCCATAACTTACTCCAAAAAATAATTATACTGAGTTCAAACTTCAGTTTCATCACGGACGAAGACACGATAAACCGCGAACTCAAAACTCTGCTTATAAAAAAGCATAGCCAATTCGCGGTAAACGGAAAAGAACTACGCTTTTACAAAATAAAATTTTCTAACTTGCGGTTGCTTCCGTGATTTCTTTCGTATCGCTTGTTGATGCTTCGGTCATGTCTTCCGAACCCGAAGTCTCGACTTCCGATCGGACTACCGCTGCCTCATCGCCCGCTCCGGGAACAATCGGACTGCTTTTCTCGATACTCGTCTCAGGCGAGATAGGATGAGTTGCCTCGGCCGTCTCCCAGGTTTGATCGGCCACCTTAACTTCAGGTTCCGGCTGGGCGGCGGTATCTCCATTCGCCGCAGTTTCAGCCGGAGGAGCCAATGCAGCACCCAGATCGACATTTTCACCATCGGCCGTCTCCGCGCCTTCTGCCTGTGTCGAACGTCCTTCCGTTCCTACCTGCTGTCCTTCAAGAATTGCATCCGCAATACGCGACGTAAACAGGCGAATGGCACGCAACGCATCGTCATTACCTGGAATTACCTGATCGATCCCTTCGGGCGAGCAATTTGTATCAACGACTGCAACGATCGGAATTCCTAGCCGATTTGCTTCCTTGACGGCGATATCTTCCTTGCGGACATCGATAACGAAAAGCATATCCGGAACCCCACCCATATCTTTAATCCCGGCGAGATTCCGCATGAGGCCTTCGTGCTCACGATCGAGTTTGAGACGTTCCTTTTTGGTAAGCATTTCAAAACGCCCGTCTTCGCGCATCGTCTCGATCTCTTTCAATTTAACGATAGATTTCTGTACAGTCTGATAGTTTGTAAGCAGTCCGCCGAGCCAGCGATTATTGATGTAATATTGTCCGCAGCGTTCCGCTTCTTCCTTGACTGCGTCCTGCGCCTGGCGTTTTGTACCGACAAAAAGAACCTTTTGATCCGGCTTTTCCGTGAGCGATTCCGTCACGTAATTCAGCGCGTCGCGGAACAGCTTCTGAGTTTTCTGAAGGTCAATAATATAAATGCCGTTGCGCTCACCAAAGATGTATTCTTTCATCTTCGGGTTCCAACGGCGAACCTGGTGTCCAAAGTGAACTCCCGCTTCCAGGAGTTCTTTCATCGTTACTGTTGCCAAAACTTAGTGTCTCCTTAACTCATTGGTTTTTGTACTCGGTAAAATCATTTCTATAAACCAATGAATTTTACCGATGGATTAATGTTCTAAGTTCAGATCTTCGAAGCGCACGCTTGAAGGTGAACTCAAATGAAGTTCAACGTTTAGAGAACTGAAATCTCTTTCTCGCGCCCTTCTGACCGTATTTCTTACGCTCCTTCTGTCGCGGATCGCGAGTTACAAGTCCCGCTTTTTTCAGTGCCGGACGAAGATCGGCGTTAAATTCCATCAACGCCCGCGTGATGCCGTGACGGACCGCACCGGCCTGCCCGGCAGTTCCGCCGCCGTCGACATTAACTAAAATATCGAATTTGCCGGCCGTATCCGTAAGCCGAAGCGGCTGGCGAATAATCATCTGCAAGGCCTCGTTAGGAAAATACGAGTTAAAATCCCGGCGATTTACAATTATATTGCCGCTGCCCGGACGAAGGTAGACCCGTGCCGTCGATGTTTTTCTGCGGCCCGTGCCGTAATATTGAATGTCTGCCATAAACGTTATTTAACGTTCAAAGTTCCAGGGTTCCGACGCATTCAACTTTGAACGGTGAACCTTGAACTTTGAACTATTTTAGATTTCGATCGCCTCCGGTTTCTGCGCCGAATGTCTGTGATCGGCGTCTGCGTAAACCTTTAGCTTCTTGACCATAGCTTTACCGAGTTTGGTTTTCGGAAGCATTCCCTTGACGGCAAGTTCGATGACCTTTTCGGGCTTCTTTTCGAACATTTCCTTGGCCGACGTTTCACGCAGCCCGCCCGGATAGAGCGTGTGGCGGCGGTATAATTTCTCGTCGGTTTTAGCACCGGTGAAAATTGCGTGGCGGGCGTTTATCACGACGACGTGATCGCCCATGTCCAAAAATGGAGTCCATGCCGGATTGTTTTTACCCGACAGCATTCTCGCAACTTCAGTCGCCAGACGCCCAACCGTTTTACCTTGGGCATCGACCACAAGCCATTTGCGATTTTCTGCTAAACCCTTCCCGCTCGGAAAATAAGTACTCATAAATGCATATAATTATAGAAATAGTCGCCAAAAAGCGAACTGATAGGATATCGAAAAGGGGAATAAAGGTCAAGTGGGTGTTTGGGGTTTCCCAGGTCGCCAACGGCGACGAACATTAAAGCCTGGGGTGGAGCGGAGCCGGTACCCCAGGCATGGAAAGCAAAAGATACCGTCGCTGAAGGCGACGAACACTCGGTCGGGTTGTTGGTCGCCTTCAGCGACGAGGATTCGCCTCCCGGTCTGTCTGGGGTTTCGCTCATTTCATTCGCTCACTCCAGGCTATTATCTTTGTCGCCTTCAGCGACAGGTGCGATGAGGAAAGAAATTGTTGAAACAGGCATAACTAAGCCTCACTTATTTGAATTCGTATCCCAGCCTCGAACCGGCCATAATTAGCCCGACAATCGTCTTTGCATCCTCTATTTCACCGGATTCAATCTTCAAATATGCATCGGCGAAGGTTATCCGTTCGATTGAAAGCAACTCGTCTTCTTCAAGATTTTGCTGGGTTACGGTAAGCTCCGTCGCAAGAAAAAGATGCATTTTCTCTGTCAGAAAACCAGGTGAAACATAGAATTCGCTCAGCTTTTCGATCTTTGCTGCCGACACACCGATCTCTTCTTCAAGCTCGCGGGCCGCGCCCTCCATCGGGTCTTCGCCTTCGTTCAAACTCCCGGCGGGGATTTCGAGAAGATACTTTCCGGCTGCATGGCGATACTGCCGAACCAAGGCAACCGTTTTGTCCGCAAAAAACGGAACGATCACCGCACTGCCATGATGCGCAACGATCTCGCGCTGATATTCGACATCGCCCTCGCGAATGTCGTCATGCAAAACGTCAAAGACCTTTCCTTTATATATTGTTTTGGATCGTAGGATTTCAGGCAGCGTCATTATTGAGAGGGCTAAATGCTTTACAGCCTTTGTTTGCGGTTTCCAACGGAATAGTTATTCGAAAGGGATGCTTCGCCACATAATTCGGAACCACGACGACCTTGACACCGAGATTTTTTAATCCTTCAACGATCTGCTCGTCGGGTAACTCCTCAATTCCAAATTTTGCGAACGCTCGACTAAAAGTCCCTTGAAGGCGATTCAATGCAAGTTCCCGGTCAACCAGAACTTTACCGCGCGACTGAAAGTCGCCGAGAGCGTAGAGAATCACATCTTCTATTGCGACGGTTTCGGTGGTGTTTTCGAAAAGTTTCGGCTGCATATTGTAAAGCTAAGCGAAAATTATTTTCAAGCTTGAGAATTAGTTCGTGTTCTTTTGTGTCTTTTCGTGGTTCCTCCTTAAAAACCAATAAGACCGGAACCACGGAATCGCACGAAAAAGCACAAAAAAAGAACGGAAAGACAACGAACATTAATTCAGATTGAGCCGCTGTCTTAACAGTGGGATTTTACCATAGCTAATGGGAAGTTTTGATGTAAAATCGTAGTGGTTAATAAAGACGCAGTGATACTTCGGAATAATTGATAGCTGATAATTTAGGAGAGCTTTCGATTATCAGTTTTCGGTTATCAGTTTACGGACGGTTCGATTACAGATGGAAAAATTTCGTGTGGGGTTAGGCGTGAGCGGCGGGATCGCGGCTTATAAAGCGGTCGAGATTTTGCGGTTGCTGCAAAAATCGGGGTGCGAGGTAACGGTCGCGATGACGAAGCACGCGACGGAGTTCGTTCAGCCTCTGACGTTTCGGGCTTTGACGGAGAGCTATGTTTTGGTCGACGATTACGATCCTGAAAATCCCGATCCAATCGCGCATATAAATTTTTCGCAGAATATCGATCTGCTTTTGATCGTTCCTGCTACTGCAAACATCATAGGCAAATTCGCAAACGGCATCGCCGATGATTTTCTGACTTCTACCTATCTTGCCTCGAATGCACCGGTGCTGGTTGCTCCCGCGATGAATACATCCATGTGGGAAAATCCCGCGACTCAGAGGAATGTCGAGCAGTTGAAAAATGACGGCGTGCGGTTTGTCGAGCCGGTGGCGGGCGAACTGGCGTGCAAGACGGTCGGGACCGGGAAACTTGAGGACGTGGCGAATATCGTGGAGCAGGCTCTTTCGCTGATGGACGGGGAGACTCTAAGACGCCCGGGGTCAGAATTGGGGACGGTAGCGAGTGGGTTTTTAGGCGCGGAAAAGACTGGAACCACGAAAAAACACGAAAAAACACGAAAGGAAAAAGATGCGGAAAGTCCGCAATCCGCAATCCGGAGTCCGCATTCGCAAGATTTGGCTGCAGAGCGGATCCTGCTAACCGTCGGCGGCACACGAGAAGCGATCGATCCGGTACGGTTTATTTCTAATCATTCGTCGGGCAAAATGGGTTTTGCGGTTGCTGACGCCGCACAGGCCAGAGGCGCGAAAGTTACGGTCGTGGCGGGGGTTACAAGCGTTGAGCCGCCAAAAAATGTGACCTTGATCAGAGCGATCTCGGCGGATGAAATGCACGCCGCCGTAATGAAGGAATTACCGAACACAACAGTTTTTATCGGTTCGGCCGCGGTTGCGGATTATCGGCCGACTGACATTGCCGGTGCGAAGATAAAAAAAGACGGTAACGATACAATGACTTTAAAGCTTATCAAAACGCCGGATATTTTGGCGGACGTATCAAAGAACCGTACAAATGGAATGTTCGTCGTCGGATTTGCGGCCGAAACAAACGATGTCGTCGGTTACGCTCGTTCAAAGATGCAGAAGAAGAACCTCGATCTGGTAGTCGCGAATGACATTACCGCTGAAGGGGCTGGTTTTGACAGCGACACTAATATCGCGACAATATTAATGAATAACGATGAACAGATCGAACTTCCGTTAATGCCAAAACGCGAAATGGCCGATAGAATTCTGGATGAAATTTTGAAACTGGAAAGGAACTAATTCTTATGCGTCCGCAAACGGAAATCGTCGGATTATTAAACGACGTAAAAGAGCAAATCCTCTACTTGCAGGAACTTGGAGTCGATACGTTAAGTGTGAATATGCCTGTGTTTCCAGGTCCGAGCTTGCCAGTTTCGAGTTCCAGACCGAGAGAAAAGTTTGTTTCGGCCGATCCTTCGTCGATTTCCGTTTTTCAGCCGAAAGCTCTGGAGCAAAATCCGATTGAGGTTTCGCGGCTTTCAAATCTGCCTACTCTGGCAAAAAGAGATTTTGAACCTTCGGGTCCTTTAACTTCGACCTCATCCGATCACAAGGAAAAAGAAATCTCGAAAATCACGAATAGAAAAATAAACGAAACACATTTTGGTGACATCAAACAGACTTTGCCTTCAGCGGCGGAAACCATTGAAGACATTCGTGCGGATATCGGTAATTGTGTTAGGTGCCCGCTTCACCGGGGACGGACACAGATCGTTCACACGACAGGGAATTTTCAGGCCGATCTGATGTTTGTCGGTGAAGCTCCGGGGGCCGATGAAGACTCGAAAGGTGAACCGTTTGTCGGCCGTGCGGGACAGCTTCTAACAAAGATAATCGAAGGTATCGGGATGAAACGCGAAGAGGTCGTAATCGGAAATATCAACCGCTGTCGCCCGCCGCAAAACCGTCAGCCGACACTGCCGGAAGCCGAGACCTGCAGACCATTTCTGCTTCGCGAAATCGCCGTGATCCGTCCGAAAGTCATCGTTGTAATGGGAAATACGGCTCTTCACAACCTGATGGAAACAAAGGTCGGAATAACAAAGATGCGGGGCGAATTTTACGACTATTTCGGTGTGAAAGTAATGCCGACGTTTCATCCGGCCTATCTGCTGCGCGATCCGCGAAAGAAGCGGGAAGTTTGGGAAGACATGAAAAAGGTACGTGATTTCCTGACGTCGGGAAATTAAGGAACGGGATCGGAGCAAACTTCGCTCCTTATACAGGCCAAGAAATTCTTGAGTAACGGCAACATGCTTTTACTTGTGATAATCTGTTGACATTCGATCCTTCTCCGTGGAGTAAACACATGAAAAAATTTCTTTCGTTCTTTTTCCTGATAAGTTTTGTCGTACTTCCTTCGCTTGGCGTTGCGCAAAAGGCGGCGGGAGTCGAGATTAAGCAGCTCCAAGGGCCGCAGAATCCGCGTCTCGGCTTTGTGATTCACGGCGGCGCGGGTGTAATAAGACGAGGTTCGCTTTCGCCGGAGAAGGAGAAGCAGTACCGCGCGAAACTCGAGGAAGCGCTGCTTGCTGGCTACAAAACTCTCCAAGATGGTAAATCGGGGCTCGACGCAGTTGAGGTCGCGATCAAAATTCTCGAAGACTCGCCGCTTTTTAACGCCGGCAAAGGAGCAGTTTTCACGGCCGACGGCAAAAATGAATTAGATGCATCGATAATGGACGGCAAAACATTGGCAGCCGGTGCGGTTGCGGGACTTCGCCACGTCAAGAATCCGATAACCCTTGCACGGGCGGTTATGGAAAAATCACAGCACGTTATGATGATCGGCGACGGCGCCGAGAAATTTGCAAAGGAGCAGAAGATCGAATTGGTCGACGAGAAGTATTTTTGGACCCAGGAACGCTGGGATTCGCTGCAGAAAATTCTAAAGGAAGAAAAAAACAAAGCGTCGGAAACCGAATCGGCTAAGCCGGGAAAGGCCGGTAGTTTTGCTGCTATCATGACTGAAATGCAAAAACTGCCCGAAAACAAATTCGGTACGGTCGGTGCAGTTGCTCTGGACAAGAACGGCGACCTCGCTGCCGGCACCTCAACTGGCGGAATGACTAACAAAAAATACGGCCGTGTCGGCGATGCACCCATTATCGGCGCCGGAACTTATGCCAATAACGAAACCTGCGCAGTTTCGGCGACCGGCTGGGGTGAATATTTTATTCGTCTAGGAGTCGCACGCGATATCGGAGCATTGATGGAGTATCGCGCTCTGGCCGTGCAGCAGGCGGCGGATCTCGTAATTAAACAGAAACTGCAAAGCCTCGGCGGCGACGGCGGTGTAATAGCAATGGACAAATTCGGCAACATCGGCATTTCATTCAATTCAGAGGGAATGTACAGGGCTTATATCGACAGCGCGGGAAAGCCGGTTGTTGAAATTTACAAGAATTAGCGACGTATGCTTTCAGCCGAAATTATTGCCGTCGGATCCGAACTTCTTACACCCGAAAAGACGGATACCAACAGTCTTTGGCTGACTGGAAAATTGAACGAAATCGGCGCTGAAGTGAAGCTCAAGACGATCGTCGGCGATGATGAAGCACGCCTTGAAGAAACGATTAGTGACGCCCTTAAACGCTCGGACATCGTCATTACGACCGGCGGGCTCGGGCCGACCGAGGACGATGTTACGCGGCAGGTTTCGGCCCGGGCCGTCGGCCTTGAGCTAGTGTATCACGAAGAGCTTGAAATCGATATGCGCGAACGGTTCCGTCGTTGGGGGCGGGAAATGCCGGAGATCAATAAACGGCAGGCGTATATTATCGACGGAGCCGATATTTTGCCGAATCCGAACGGTTCGGCCGTCGGCATGATGCTGGAAAACGTAACGCTACCGTCCCGGCGGCTCTCTCGAGGGCGTCCCACTCTCGATTCGGCGGCTGAAAGCTACCGAGACAGTCGGCAGGATGCCGGCGTTACACGGGTTGCGGGCGTTACGCTGGTAGTGCTGCCGGGGCCGCCGCGTGAGATGCACCCGATGTTCGAAAACTTCGTGCTGCCGAAGTTAAAGGAGAAATCTGGCGGGATTTATGTAAAACGACGTATTTTGCGCGTTTCGGGAATGGGCGAATCGGCGGTGGACGAAGCGATCGCGCCGATTTACAAGTCTTTCAAAAGGGTCCAAACCTCGATACTCTTTAACAAAAGCGAAATCGAGATACATCTATCGACCCAGGCCAAATCCGAAGATAACGCGGACGCGATGCTCGAGAAATTGGCTTTAAGGATTGCAGAATCGTTGGGAACTGCCGTTTTCGCATCGAACGGCGAAACAATGGAAGAAATTATCGGCAAGATGCTCTCTGAGAGCGGTAAAACGCTGGCGGTAGCCGAAAGCTGCACCGGCGGATTGGTCGGAATGAGATTAACTAACGTTCCGGGTTCATCCAGGTATTTCCTCGAAGGCGTAGTTGCTTATTCCGACGACGCCAAAAAGCACGGGCTTTCTGTTTCTGAAGAAACGCTCGGTAAATACGGTGCCGTTAGCGCGGAGACGGCTGAAGCTATGGCGGCCGGGATGCGGTCAAAGGCTTCCTCCGATTACTCGGTATCGGTAACCGGCGTTGCCGGCCCGGATGGCGGGACCGAAGAAAAACCGGTCGGGACAGTATTTATTGGTTTTGCAGACAAAACGGAGGCGAAATCGATTAGGCTAACCCTACCGGGCGATCGGTATTTGGTTCGCTGGCGATCGAGTCAGGCTGCGTTGGATTATCTGCGAAGACAGTTGCTGAAAAACGGTCAGGGATTAGGTTGAATATTTTGACTAAGCTTGGTTGCTTCTTGCCAGAGCCGGCATTTCTGAAAATCCTAAGCTACTCCGAATCGAGTTTTTCGTTTACTTCTTTTGCTAAAGCGTCTTCGTGCTTTATGTCGACACGCAGACGCCGATAGAAACTCATCCATTGATTTGCGAGCCAGGGAAGAAGAAA
>Ga0136617_10002261_pt1 | contig 17185 bp, 15 predicted proteins | sample AntDrymUQ3222106_2_FD_129672 | JGI IMG/M metagenome (GOLD analysis project Ga0136617, IMG submission 129672) | Polar desert sand microbial communities from Dry Valleys, Antarctica - metaG UQ322 (21.06) | ecosystem: Environmental > Terrestrial > Soil > Desert | place: Antarctica: Dry Valley...
AGCGGGCGTAGCTCAGGGGTAGAGCACAACCTTGCCAAGGTTGGGGTCGAGGGTTCGAATCCCTTCGCCCGCTCCAATTTCCTTTATCGCGATTCCGCGCTCTCCGTGCGAAGGACTCGCCTGGCGACGGCGCCTTCGATAGGGTCGGCACGCATGACATCGCCGCCGTCCACGCCGCCGACACGGAGCGCGCTCAAGCGGTGCGCGAGGAATTGAAAGCGCGCGAGGGCGACAAATGGCTGAAAGAGGCGAGCGTCGCCGTGGCCGAAGCGACCAGGCGCGACTGGAAGGCCTATCGCGGCGGCTGAGCGCGTGTCGGCTGAGCGGGGGGCGGCGTCGCCGGCTGCATCGCCGGATTGCGCGGATCGAGCAAAGCGGCGGTTTCGATCGTGTCGAGCGCGCGCCGCGCGCCATTGTAGCGGCGCGCCTTGGCGATCCAGTCGGCCGCCTCCCCGCGGCCCGGCATCCGCAATATTTCGGCGAGCGCGACATCGACCTTGCCCGCCTCGAGCCGCCGCGTCGCCCGCCGCAGCCGTTCGGCCGGCAGCGTCGAGGGCGTCCCCGCCTTGCGCACCGTGATCAGCCCGCCCATCTCGCCGCGCAAAGCGGTCCACCAATTCTGGTCGGCGCCGCCGCCGCGCAGCTGGGGGCCCACCTGCAACAGGCCGTCCTGCAACTCCTCGAGCGTCACCGGCTGGCGCGAGGCGGTAATGATCGTCGCCACCGCCTGCCGTTGGCTGTCGCCGAAGCGCTCGCGCAGCAGCCCCTCGATATAGCCGAGCGTGACCCCGCGATCGAGCGCGCGGCGCGCCGCGAACGCGACCAGCAAGCCCTCGGCGCGGTCGGCGTTGCCGACCGCCGCGCGCGACTGATAGTCGATCTGACCGATCCTTCGCTCGAGCTGGGTGACGCGGCGCATCGTTTCGGGGTCGATCACCAGCCGCTGGGTCTCGGCTTCGAGCGGCGCTGGCGACGGGGCCGGCGCGACGGGGAGCGGCTGCGTGAGAACCGGTTGCGGCTTGAGCGGCGCGGGCCTCACACCCACGAACGAGGCGGCGGCGCCCCAATTGGCGAGTAGCCAGCCCATCGCCGCGATGCCGAGCAGGAAGAAGATGCCGGGGAGCAGCAGCAGCGAAAGCGGCGAGCGCTGCGGCTTCACCCTGGTATCGACGCGTTCGTAGTCCATCTCACCTCGCCTCGCGCTCAGTCTGGCACAGCTTGGCGGCAAGCTCCAGCAATGCCTCGTCGCGCGGGTGGGCGGCGACGGCGACCGATTTCCAGCCCGCGCCGGCTGCTTGCGCGACCGCTTCGCTGAGCGCGGCGAGGCGAATTTCCGCGCGCGGCCCCGCCAACGCGGCGAAATGAGCCGCGGCGCGGGGGGAGTGGAGCAGGACCAAAGCAGTCAAATCCGCCTGCGGCGGCAGCGACGGCACGGGATCCGAGGCATAGACTATCCGCCTCGAAAGCCCGGGGCGATCGAGCGCGGCGTGGTCGCGTCCGCACAGGTGGAGCAGGCGCCGCACATCGGCCATCGTTTCGATCAGGGCGGCGCCATCGCTCGGCCCGGCCATGACGTCGTCGAAGCCCGCCGCGCGCGCCGCGTCTTCGGTCGCCTCGCCCACCGCGTAGCAAGGCAGATGCGTGAACCCCGTCAGCCTTGCTCCCCCGAGGCGCGCGGCATTGGCGCTGGTGAGCAGGATGGCGTCGAAGTCCCCGGCGCCAGGCGCTTCCCAGTCGAGCGCACGGACCGTGAAGAGCGGCGCGACAATCGGCTCCAGGCCCAGCGCCCGCGCGCGCTCCGCAGTCGCGTCGGCCCCCGGCTGGGGCCGGAGGATCAGCAATTTGCTCACCCCGCGAACAACGCCCGCAACGCCGGGCTCGCGCGGTCCAGCAGGAGGCGGGCGAGCGCAAGCGGCGCGTCGATGTCGCCCGCCGCGAAGCACGCTTGCTCCGCTACGATCTCGCTGCCGTCGGGCGCGAGGATCTCGGCGCGGAGGCGCATCCGGTCGCCGTCGATCTGCGCCAGCGCCGCCACCGGCGACCGGCAGTCGCCGCCGAGCCCTTCGAGCAACCGCCGTTCGGCCGCGACGCACAGGCTGGTCGGTTCGTGATCGATCGCCGCGACCAGCGCGCGGACCGCTTTGTTCTCCGCCAGCACTTCGATCCCGACCGCGCCTTGCGAGGGGGCGGGGAGCAGATCCTCGAGCACCGCGCCGATCCCCGGATGGCCGAGCCGGTCGAGGCCCGCGGCCGCCAGCAAGGTCGCGTCCGCCTCACCGGCCGCGATCTTCGCCAGTCGGGTCGCGACATTGCCGCGGATCGGCACGAGCCGCAGATCCGACCGCCGCGCCAGCAATTGCGCGGTCCTGCGCGGCGACGAGGTGCCGACGGTCGCCCCGCGGGGCAGCGCGGCGATGCTGTCCGCGCCGATCAGCCGGTCGCGCACGTCGGCGCGCGGCAGCATCGCGGCGACGCACAATTGGTCGGGCCGAAAGGTCTCGACATCCTTCATCGAATGGACCGAAATGTCGGTGCGCCCGTCGAGCAAACAGCGGTCGAGCTCCTTGGTCCACAACGCCTTGCCGCCCAGTTCGGCGAGCGGCCGGTCCTGCACCCGGTCGCCGCTGGTGGTGATCGGCACGATCGCGATCCGGTCCTCGCCCCAGCCGTGCGCGGCGCGCAATGCGTCCGCCGCCAGCCGCGCCTGGGCGAGCGCGAGCGGCGATCCGCGGGTTCCAAGGCGCAACGGGCGATCCATCCGGCGCTTGTGCTAGCGGCTCGGGCAATGGCAGGGAAGCCGGATGAGCCTGATCCTCGGCATCGAATCGAGCTGCGACGAAACGGCGGCGGCTTTGGTCACATCGGACGGCCGCATCCTTGCGCACATGCTGGCGGGGCAGGAGAGCGAGCACCGCCCGTTTGGCGGCGTCGTCCCCGAAATCGCCGCCCGCGCGCATGTCGAGATCTTGCCCGCCTTGATCGTCGATGTGCTGCGCGAGGCCGACATCGCGCTCGACGAGGTCGATGCGATCGCCGCCACCGCCGGGCCGGGGCTGATCGGCGGGGTGATGGTCGGGCTGGTCACCGCGAAGGGGCTCGCGCTGGCGACCGGCAAGCCCTTGATCGCGGTCAATCACCTCGAAGGCCATGCGCTCTCGCCGATGCTCGCCCAACCCGGCCTAGAGCTCCCATATCTGCTGCTGCTCGTCTCGGGCGGCCACTGCCAATTGCTGTTCGTCGAAGGCGTCGGCCGCTACCGCCGCATCGCGACCACGATCGACGACGCCGCCGGCGAGGCGTTCGACAAAAGCGCGAAATTGCTCGGCCTCGGCTTTCCCGGGGGGCCGGCGGTGGAGGAAGCCGCCAAGTCCGGCGATCCCCGCTCTGTGCCGCTGCCGCGGCCCTTGCTCGGGTCGGACGAGCCGCATTTCTCGTTCGCCGGCCTGAAGAGCGCGGTCCTCCGCGCGCGCGATTCGGGGCGCTATAGCGCTGTCAATATCGCCGCCTCGTTCCAGCAGGCGGTGGTCGATTGCCTGGTCGATCGCACGGCCCGCGCGCTGCGCGAAGCGGATGGCGCGACCGCTTTGGTGGTTGCGGGCGGGGTCGCCGCCAATCAGGCGGTGCGCGCGGCGCTGACCGGCCTTGCCCGTGCCCACGGCCTCCCCTTCGTCGCGCCGCCTTTGTGGCTGTGCACCGACAATGCGGCGATGATCGCCTGGGCGGGCGCCTTGCGCTTCGAGGCGGGTTTGACCGACGGGCTCGATGCGCCGGCGCGGGCGCGCTGGCCGCTCGATCCGCACGCCGAGAAAGCGCGCGGCGCGGGGGTGAAGGCGTGAGCATGAAAATCGGGATTGTCGGCGGCGGCGCGTGGGGCACCGCGCTCGCGCAGGTCGCGGCCGAGGGTGGCGACACCGTGCTCTGGGCGCGCGAGCCCGAGGTAGTCGAAAGCATCAACGCGGCCCACGAAAACGCGCTCTTCCTCGCCGGCGTCCCGCTCAATCCGGCATTGCGCGCCACATCCGACCTCAGCGATCTGTCCGATTGCGGCGCGTTGCTCGTCGTCACGCCCGCCCAGCATATGCGCAGCGTGCTGTCCGGGCTCGATGCGGGCGGCAAGCCGCTCATCCTGTGCGCCAAGGGGCTCGAGGATTCGACGATGATGCTGATGCACGTCGTCGCGCACCAGGAGCAGCCGCGCTCGCCGATCGCGGTGCTGTCCGGCCCCACCTTCGCGCACGAGGTGGCGGCGGGGCTTCCGGCGGCGGTAACGCTCGCGGTCGAGGATCGCACTGTCGGCGAAGCGCTCCGCGCCCGCCTGGCCCGCCCCTGGTTCCGGCCCTACCTTTCGGACGATGTGGTCGGCGCCGAGATTGGCGGCGCGGTCAAGAACGTCCTCGCCATCGCCTGCGGGGTGGTCGAGGGCAAAGGCCTCGGTCTCAACGCCCGCGCCGCGCTCATCTCGCGCGGGTTCGCCGAAATGACCCGTTTCGGCCTCGCCCGCGGCGCCCGCGCCGAGACCCTGGCCGGCCTGTCCGGCCTGGGCGACCTCGTCCTCACCTGCTCCTCGACCAATTCGCGCAACTTCAGCCTCGGCAAGGGCTTGGGCGAGGGCCGGAATGCAGCCGAGATGCTCGCCGGCAGCCGCACCGTCGCCGAGGGCGCCTCGACCGCGCCGGTGCTGCAGCGCGCCGCCGCCGCCGCTGGCGTCGACATGCCGATCGTCGATGCGGTCTGCGCTTTGCTGTCCGGCGAGGCTTCGGCCGACGAGATGGTCGGGCGGCTGCTGTCGCGCCCGCTCCGCAGCGAGGGCGTCTAGAAGTCCCGGCAGATCCCTTCATTTTCCCAGTCGCCGTAGCGGGTCGGCTCGGGCCCCTTCGGCCCGCCATGCTCTTCATCGCTCCCGGCGGGCGGCAGCGGCTCGGGCTTGGGCACCGGCGGGCTTTTCGACAGATAGGCCGGCGGTTTGACATGGGCTGGGCGTTGCATCGGGCTTTCCGGTTGAAGTGACGCGCGATCCGGCCCACTTCGCGCCGGTGACTCCCGAACGCAACATGGATTCTATCGGCACCGGCTCGCGCCGCGCCGCTTTGCGGCTGCTCGATGCGGTGCTGCGCAAGGGGCTGCCGCTCGAAGCCGCGCTCGATACGGCGGCGCGCGACCTCGAACGCGCCGACGATCGCGGCTTCGCCCACGCGATCGCCGCCGAGGCGTTGCGCCGGCTGACCGATCTCGACGCGTTGATCGACAGCGCCACCAGGAATCGGCTCCCCGACGACGCCAAGGCCCGCTTCGCGCTGCGGATCGCGCTCGTTCAGGCGCTGGCGATGGGCACCCCGCACCATGCCGCGATCGCGACCGTGCTCCCGCTCGTCGACGGCGGCCCGCGCAAGCTGGTCCACGGCGTGTTCGGCGCGCTGATGCGGGGCAACGCGACCTTGCCCGAAATCCCGACCTTGCCGCCATCGGTCGAGGAGCGTTGGGAGCGGGCCTGGGGCAGCGCGGTCGCGCGCGAAGCCGGCGACGCGATGGCGGTGCCGCCGCCGCTCGATATCGCGTTCGCGCCCGGATCGGCGCCCGAGGGGCTGGCGGGCGTGAGCCTGATGCCGGGCCATCTCCGGCTCGAGCGCGGCGTCGCGGTCGCGGGGCTCGCTGGTTACGGCGAAGGCCAATGGTGGGTGCAGGACATCTCCGCCTCGATCCCGGCGCGGATGCTCGGCGCGGGCGCGGGCCGGAGCGTGCTCGACCTCTGCGCCGCGCCCGGCGGCAAGACGATGCAGCTCGCCTCGGCCGGGTTCGCCGTGACCGCGCTCGACGCTTCGCAAAGTCGTCTGGCGCGACTTCGCGAGAATCTGGAGCGCACCCATTTGTCGGCCGAGATCGTCGCCGGCGACGTGATGCTCTGGTCGCCGCCCGCGCAGGTCGATGCGATCCTGCTCGACGCGCCCTGCTCGGCGACCGGCATTTTCCGGCGCCACCCCGACGTCCTCCACCGCGTCCGCCCGCGCATGATCGCCGAGCTCGCTTCGGGCCAGCAAAAGATGCTCGCCCGCGCCGCGGGCTGGCTCAAGCCGGGCGGAACCCTGGTCTATTCGGTCTGCTCGCTCGAACCCGAAGAGGGCGAGCGGGTCGCGGAGGCATTTCTCGCCGCGCGTTCGGACTGCGCGCTCGACCCGATCCGCCCCGACGAGCTGCCCGAAGGCTTGCGCCCGAACGACGGCATCCTGCGCATCCTCCCGGGCGCGTTCGCCGCGCACGGCGGGGCCGACGGATTCTTCGTCGCGCGCTTCCGAAAGATCGCCGCCGGCTAACGCTTCCTTGCTCCGCGCGAATCGGCGGATTAGGGTTTCGCGGTGCAACAGCCGGTCCGCATCGCCCCCTCCATCCTCTCCGCCGATTTCGCGCGGTTGGGCGAGGAAATTCGCGCGATCGACGCGGCCGGGGCGGACTGGATCCACGTCGACGTGATGGACGGCCATTTCGTCCCCAATTTGACGATCGGCCCGGCGGTGGTGAAGGCGCTGCGTCCCCACACGGCCAAGCCGTTCGACGTCCATCTGATGATCGCGCCGGCCGATCCGTTCCTCGACGCCTTCGCCGAGGCCGGCGCCGACATCATCACCATCCATCCCGAGGCGGGGCCGCACCTCCACCGCACGATCCAGCGGATCAAGGCGCTGGGCAAGAAGGCCGGCGTCTCGCTCAACCCCGCGACCCCCGCGAAGATGCTCGATTACGTGATCGAGGAACTGGACCTCGTGCTTGTGATGAGCGTCAATCCCGGCTTTGGCGGGCAGAGCTTCATTTCCAGCCAACTCCGCAAGATCGAGGCGATCCGCAAGCAGATCGACAAGGCCGGGCTCAATATCGACCTTGAGGTGGACGGCGGGGTCGATACCGAAACCTGCCGCCAGGCGATCGACGCCGGCGCTGATGTGCTGGTCGCCGGCACCGCCACGTTCAGCGGCGGCCCCGAGCGCTACGCCGCCAATATCGCGGGCCTGCGCGGGCGATGAGCCTGCTCGAACGGATCGACGCCAGCGGGCCGCCGGGTGAGATAGAGCCCGGCAAGAGGCTGATCCGGGTCGGCGACGATCGCGGCGTCTCGCTGTCCGAGCGGCTCGCCTACCGTCTCCACCGTCTCGCCTGGCGTACGCCCTTCCACGCGCTGCGCCTGCGCGGCCGCTTCCCGCTCAAATTGCTCGCCGTCCCCAAGGATCCGATCGCGGGCGACAAGGCGGCCGGCGAGGCGCTGTTGCGCGGCTTTTTGGTCCATCGCGGCAATAGCCTTGCCGTCGAGGCGATCGACTTCGCCGACCCCGCGCTCTCCGCCGATCTGTCCGACCATCTCCAGAGCTTCGCGTGGCTGCGCGATCTCGCCGCCGCCGCGACCCGCGAGAAAGGCGCCAAGATCGCCGAGAAGCTGGTCCGCAAATGGCTCGATGCGCATGCCGAGCAGATCAGCGAGCGCGGCTGGCGCGCCGATCTGTGGGGCCGCCGCATCCTGTTCTGGACCGCCTACGCGCCTTACGTCCTGTCGAGTCCCGACATGGTCTACCGCTCGGCTGTGCTGAACGCGCTCGCGCGCGGCGCGCGGCATCTCGACAAAGGCGCGGACAAGGCGCCCGCCGGTCTGCCGCGGCTGGCCGCCTGGGCGGGCGTGATCGCCGCGGCTTTGGTGGTCCAGGGCGGGCCCGCCCGGCTCGGCGCGGGCGAGGCCGGGCTGATCCGCGCGCTCACCACCGCGCTGCACGAGGATGGCGGCCTCGTCAGCCGCTCGCCGATCGAACAACTGGCCCTGGTCGAACTGCTCGCCCAACTCCGTACCACCTATTCCGCCGTCCGCCGCGACATGCCCGACGCGCTCGCCGAAGCTCTCGAAGGCGCGGTCGCCGCCTTGCTCGCGGTCACGTTCGGCGACGGCGGGCTGTCGAGCTGGCAGGGCGGCAACATGGCCTCGGTCCGCCGTATCGCCGCCGCGCTCGAAGGCGCCGGCGTCGATGCCCGCGCGCTGCGGCAGGCGCGCGGCTGGGGCTATCAACGGATGGAAGCGAAGAAGAGCGTCGCGATCTTCGACGCCGCGCCGCCGCCCGCGAGCCGCGCGCTCAGCGGCGGCTGCGCCTCGACGCTGGCGTTCGAATTCAGCGACGGCGCCGACCGGCTGGTCGTCAATTGCGGCGGCGCCCGGCCCGACCGCGTGGCTTTGCCCGCTCAGCTGGTCCAGGGCCTGCGCACCACCGCCGCCCATTCGACGCTGACGCTCGGCGACCGCAATTCGACCGCGGTCCACGGCGATGACAGCCTCGGCAAGGGCGTCGCCCAAGTCGAATTGTCGCGCGACGAAGCCGGCGCGATTCTGGTCGAGGCGAGTCATGACGGCTACGCCCGCCGCCTCGGCCTGCTCCACCAGCGCCAGCTCACTTTATCGGGCGACGGCCGCGAGTTGCGCGGCGAGGACAGCCTGATCCCGCACGGCCGCAGGCGGCGCGGCGTGGTGACGCCGTTCGCGGTCCGCTTCCATCTCGCCCCGGCGGTAGAGGTGACCAGCACCGCAGACGGGCAGGGCGCTTTGCTCCGCATCCGCGGCCACACCGTCTGGCAGTTCCGTTGCCGCGGCGGCCGGCTCGGGATCGAGGACAGCCTCTGGATCGACGGCGATTCGCGGCCGCACCCGACCCTCCAGCTCGTCATCGCCGGCGAGACCCCGCCCGACGGAATGAGCATCAGCTGGCTGCTCAAGCGCGCGGGCTGAAGCGTCGGCCCGCCTGTTTCAACAAGGAAGACCATGTCCGACGTGAGAATCGCCCGCGCCTTGCTGTCCGTTTCGGACAAGACCGGGCTTGCTGAATTGGGGCAAGCGCTCGCCCGCCACGGAGTCGAACTGGTCTCGACCGGCGGCACCGCGCGGGCGCTCCGCGACGCCGGGCTCGAAGTCCGCGATATAGCGGATTTGACCGGCTTTCCCGAGATGATGGACGGGCGGGTGAAGACGCTCCACCCCAAGGTCCATGGCGGGCTGCTCGCCGTCCGCGATGACCCCGGCCACGCCGCGTCGATGGCGGAGCACGGGATCGGCGCGATCGATCTCGTCGTCGTCAACCTCTACCCGTTCGTCGAAACCGTGATGCGCGGCGCGGGCCGCGATGAGGTGGTCGAGAATATCGACATTGGCGGCCCCTCGATGGTGCGCTCGGCCGCCAAGAACCATGCCTTCGTGACGATCGTCACCGACCCTTGCGACTATGCCGAGCTGATCGCGGCGCTCGACGCGGGCGGCGGCATGACGTCGCTCGACTTGCGTAAGCGCTTGGCAGGAAAGGCTTTTTCCGCGACCGCCGCTTATGATGCGATGATCTCGTCCTGGTTCTCCTTCGCCGACCGGCAGCAGATTTTCCCCGACATGCTGCCTTTGATCATGCACCGGCGCGAGGAGCTGCGCTACGGCGAGAACCCGCACCAGAAGGCCGCGCTTTACGTCCCCGCCGGGCCGCACGGCCGCGGCATCGCCCAGGCCGAGCAGGCCCAGGGCAAGGCGCTCAGCTTCAACAATTATAACGATGCGGATGCGGCGCTAGAGCTGGTCGCCGAGTTCCGCGGACCGGAGCCCGCCTGCGTCATCGTCAAGCACGCCAACCCATGCGGCGTCGCGACCGGCAAGACGCTCCTGGAGGCTTATGCGGATGCCCTCGCCTGCGACACCGTCTCGGCTTTCGGCGGCATCGTCGCGTTGAACCAGCCGCTCACCGCCGAGACGGCCGAAGCGATCACGCAAATCTTCACCGAAGTCGTGATCGCGCCCGCCGCGGACGCCGCCGCGCGGGCGATATGCGCGAAGATGAAGAATTTGCGTTTGCTGCTGACCGGCGAGCTGCCCGATCCCGCGCGCGGGGGGCTGTCGGTCAAGTCTATCGCGGGCGGCTATCTGGTCCAGTCGCGCGACAATGGCCGCGTCACCGAGGCCGATCTCAAAGTCGTGACCAGGCGCGCGCCGAGCGCGCAGGAGCTGGCCGATTGCCTGTTCGCCTGGAAGGTCGCCAAGCACGTCAAGTCGAACGCGATCGTCTACGCCAAAGACGGCGCCACCGCCGGCATCGGCGCCGGCCAGATGAACCGCCTCGAATCCGCCCGCATCGCCGCGTGGAAAGCCAAGGACGCCGCCGCGAAAGCCGGCTGGCCGCAAGCGCGGACGATCGGCTCGGCGGTCGCCTCCGACGCCTTCTTCCCGTTCGCCGACGGGCTGCTGGCGGCGGTCGAGGCGGGCGCCACCGCGGTGATCCAGCCGGGCGGCTCGATCCGCGACGACGAAGTGATCGCCGCCGCCGACGCGGCCGGCCTCGCCATGCTCTTTACCGGCATGCGCCACTTCCGCCACTAAATTGACGGCGGCAGGCTCGGCTCCTCGCCTTTCTTGAGCCGGAACAGCATCCGGTCCTCGTCGGTGAAGCCGCGATACCAGATGATCACGAAGAAGGTGACGAGCACCGCCGGTATGCCGACGATCAGCTCGCCCCATTCGGGCACCAGGGTGGCCAGATAGCCGACCACCGCCGCCGCCGCCGCCGCCCATACCAGAGTCCAGCGCCACCCCGAGACCGGCGCGCCGAGCAACCGCCCCAGCAGCCGCGCCTTGACGATCGAGGCTACGCCCAGCGCCAGCATCAGCGCGATCGCCGGCCCGGTCGCGGCAAGGATGTTGTCGCGTAGCGGCACCTCGGCGCCGCGGCTGAGCAAAAGCTCGTGCGAGCCCAGGACGAATGCGAAGCTCAAGGCCGCCTGGACAAGGATCGTGCACGTCGAGATCAGCAGATTGCGGTGCCGCGCGATATAGACGAGTGCCGCTTCCGAGACCGCCGCGGTCGCCGCGACGACTTCGGCGGCGAGCAGGAAGGCCAGGATGCCGACGCCCTTGAGGAAATCGGCGCCGACCAGGCCGAGAACCGCCTCGGCGCAGATGCCGAGCGCGAGCGCGATCGAGGCCTGTGCGGCGATGATCCAGAAGCCGACCTGGCGGACCTGCCGCGCGACCGCCGCTTTGTCGCCCTCGGCCAGCCGCTGGGTGATCACAGGGCCGAGGATCGGGTCGAAGCTGGTCTTCAATTTCTGCGGCAGCGAGGCGACCTGCTGCGCGACGTAGTAAACGCCGACGATGGCGGGCGAGAAGAACAGGCCCAGGATCGCGATGTCGATCCGGCGCGAACCCCATTCGATCGCGTCGGCGGCGGCCAACGGCGTATTGCGCCGCGCCATCCACCACAATGCGCCCGGCTCGGGACGCCAGCCGCGCGGCAGCCCGTAGCTCCGGATCAACGGCACTAACGACGCCACCAATGCGGCCACCATCGAGAGCACATAAGCGATGATCAGCCCGTCGCGCGACGACAAGGTAAAGAATAAGAGCGCGGCGGCGATGCTGATCGTCCACGGCTCGACGATCGCGCGCGCCGTCACGGTCGCGCCGATGTTGCGGCGATAGGCGAGCGCGGCCAGCGCGACGTCCGAGCCCGCGACCGCGAACACGATCAGCGGGAGCAGCCATTCGACGCCGTTGATCGGGCTGTTGGGGAACATCGCCTGCGGAAAGGCGAACAGGGCGATGGTGCCTACGGCGGAGGCGAGGAAGGCGACCAGCATCGCGTCCCACACGACGCAGACATGCGGCTTGTCGGTCGCGGACAATTGCTCGGCGAGTCCGCGCTTCAACCCCAGGGTCGCGAGCTGCGCGGCGAACTCGACGATCAGGATCGCGTAAGCGAACCTCCCGAGCGCCTCCGCGCCATAATAGCGCCCCGCGACGAACAGGAACGGCAGCCGCGCCGCGAGCCGCAGCAGGAAGCCGAGGAAGTTCGTCCGTCCGCCCTTCGCGAGCGCCGCGATGTCGCTTCCGCCCGGCTCGGGCTGGCTCAATGCGCGGCGCCCCAATTGACGCCGGTGCCGATATCGACGCCGAGCGGCACGCTGAGCGTCACCGCGGGCTCGGCGGCGCGCTCCATGACGTCACGGATGACCGCGCTCGCCGCCTCGACATCGCCGGCCGGGACCTCGAACACCAGCTCGTCATGGACCTGCATCAGCATCCGCGTCGAACCCAGCCCCTTCGCCTCCAGCGCCGGGCAAATTCGTGCCATCGCGCGCTTGATGATGTCGGCGCTGGTGCCCTGGATCGGCGCGTTGACCGCGGCGCGCTCGGCGCCCTGGCGCTCGTGCTGGATCTTGCTGCGAATCCGCGGGAAATGCGTCTTGCGGCCGAACAGGGTGGTCGTGAAGCCGGTGTCGCGCGCCTTGGTCAGGGTTTCGGCGATATAATTGGAGATGCCCGGGAAGCGCTCGAAATAGCGGTCGATGATCGCCTGCGCCTCGTCGGCGGTGACGCCGAGCCGTCCCGCCAGCCCCCAGCGCGAGATGCCGTAGAGGATCGCGAAGTTGATCGTCTTGGCGCTCGCCCGGGTGTCGCGATTGACCTCGCCGAACAATTCCTGAGCGGTCAGATTGTGGATGTCCGCGCCATCGGCGAACGCCTGCTTCAATTGCGGCACGTCGGCCATGTGCGCGGCGAGGCGGAGCTCGATCTGGCTATAGTCGGCGGCGAGGATGACATTGCCGGGTTCGGCGATGAACGCATCGCGGATGCGGCGGCCGAGCGCGGTGCGGATCGGGATGTTCTGCAAATTGGGGTCGGTCGACGACAATCGGCCGGTCTGCGCGCCCGACAGGCTGTAGCTGGTATGGACCCGGCCGGTATCCTTGTTGATCTGCTGCTGGAGCGCGTCGGTATAGGTCGCCTTGAGCTTGGACAGCTGGCGCCATTCGAGCACCAGATTGGCGATCGGCACGCCATCGCGGGCGAGCCGCTCCATCTCGGTGACGTCGGTCGACCAGACACCCGATTTGCCCTTGCGGCCACCCTTGAGCTGCATCTTGTCGAACAGGATGTCGCCCAATTGCTTGGGGCTGCCGATCGTGAACTTGCAGCCGGCCTCGCCGCAAATCCTCTCCTCGAGCCCGGCGATCGCCAGCGTGAACTCGGCGGAAAGCTTCGAGAGCTCCTCGCGATCGACCTTGACGCCCTCGCGCTCCATCCGCGCCACCACCGCCACCAGCGGCCGGTCGACCATCTCGTAGACCCGCGTCACCCGCTCGTGCGCCATCCGCGTCTTGAACCGGGTCCACAGCCGCAGGGTCACGTCGGCATCCTCGGCCGCATATTCGGTCGCGCGGTCGAGCGGCACCTGATCGAAGCTGATCTGCTTTTGGCCCGTGCCGCATAGCTCCTTGAAGGTCAGGCAATCATGGTCGAGATGCTTCCTGGCGAGGTCGTCCATGCCGTGGCTGGCGAGCCCGCCGGCATCGAGGTCGAAGCTAATCACCAGCGTGTCGTCGAGCGGCGCGACCCTGATCCCGCGCCGGTCGAGCACGACCCAGTCGAACTTGAAATTGTGGCCGATCTTGAGCGTCGCGGGGTCTTCGAGCAGAGGCTTCAATTTCGCCAGCACCGTCCCGGCGGCGAGTTGCGGCGGGCGCTCGGACAGCAGATCGTGGCCGCCATGTTCGAGCGGGATGTAGCAGGCCTTGCCGCACTCGGTCGCCATGCTGATCCCGACCAGGGTCGCGCTGACGCAATCGACCGAATTGGTCTCGGTATCGAGCGCGACCAGGCCGTTGGCTCGCGCGTCGCCGATCCAGCGGTCGAGCGCGGCTTCGTCGACCAATGTCTCGTACGCCGACCGATCGATCTTCGGCTCGGGCCGAACCTCGGCTTGGACCGGCACGGCCGATGGCGCCTGGACCTGCGAGTTGCCGTTCAGCTTGGCGAGCAGCGACCTAAAGCCCTGCTCCTCGAGGAATTCGCGCAACGGCGCGTCGGGAATCCCCTTCATCGCCAGGCCCTCGATCGGCTCGGGCAGAGGCGAATCGCAGACCAGCCGCACCAGCTCGCGCGACAGCCGCGCATTGTCGGCATGCGCGATCAGATTCTCGCGCAGCTTGGGCTTGGCGATCTCGCCGGCATGGGCGAGCACATTTTCGAGATCGCCATATTGCTGGATCAGCAAGGCCGCGGTTTTCGGCCCGATCCCCGGCACGCCGGGGACATTGTCGACGCTGTCGCCCATCAGCGCCAGCACCTCGCCCAATTGCTCGGGCGGCACACCGAATTTCTCGATCACATAGTCGCGGCCCATCCGCCGGTCGTTCATCGTGTCGAGCATGTCCAGCCCGGGCTCGATCAGCTGCATCAAGTCCTTGTCGGACGAGACGATCGTGACGCTCCACCCGCACGCCAGCGCGGCCTTGGAATAGCAGGCGATAATATCGTCCGCCTCCAGCCCTTCCTCCTCGATGCAGGGCAAAGAGAAAGCTCGCGTGGCGTCGCGGATCAAAGGAAATTGCGGGACCAGCTCGGGCGGTGGCGGCGGGCGGTTCGCCTTATACTTGTCGTACATGTCGTTGCGGAACGTCTTGGCCGACGCGTCGAAGATGACGGCGAGGTGGGTCGGCCCCTCCTCCTTGTGCAGGCTTTCGGCCAGTTTCCACAACATGGTCGTATAACCGTAGACCGCGCCGACATTTAGCCCGTGCCGGTTGGTCAGCGGCGGCAGCCGGTGGAAGGCGCGAAAGATGTAGCTCGAGCCGTCGACGAGATAGAGATGCTGGGAGGCCATCGTCTCGGTCTAGTCGAAGCCTGCCTGGTGTGAAACAGCTTCGTCATCCCCCGTTCAACCAGCCCGTGGCAGCGCGCGCCGATGAAACGCAGGGACTTCCTTTTCGCCGCGGTCGCCGCCGGGCTGATGCCGCGCGCGCTGTTCGCCCAGCGGCCGTTCGCGTCGAGCCGCCTGTCGGTGGTGGTGCGCGGCAGCGGGCGCGACGTGATCCTGATCCCGGGCCTCGCCGCCGCGCGGACGATCTGGAACGGCACCGTCGTCGCTTTGCCGGGCTATCGCTATCACATGATCCAGGTCGCGGGGTTTGCGGGCGATCCCGCGCGCGGCAACGCGTCGGGCGCATTGGTGGTGCCGCTCGCCGGCGAGATCGTGCGCTACATCGCCGCCGCCGGCCTGCGCGCACCGGCGATCGTCGGCCATTCGATGGGCGGCACGATCGCGATGCTGCTGGCGGCGCGCTGGCCGGCGCGCGTCGGACGGCTGATGGTGGTCGACATGTTGCCCGCGCCGGCCGGCCTGCTCGGCTCGAACGCCGCCGCGCTGCGCCCGTTCGCCGATTCACTGCGCGACATTTTTACTTCCTCGCCCGGCGGACGCCGCCTGTTCGGACAGCTGATCGGCGGCAATGCAGGCGGCGCGAACGGCAGCGACCCCGACGTCGTCGGCCGCGCCGCGCACGAGCTGGCATTGCTCGACCTCACGCCCGAGCTGCCTAGGATCAAGGCGCCGATGCATATCGTCTATGCGACTCCGCCCGCCAGCGACCGCGTCGATCCCGCCCGCATCGTCCGGGACTATAAGGCGGCCTATGCCAGGGCGCCGGCCGCGACCCTGGTCCGGGTCCAGAACAGCGGCCATGTCATCATGCAGGACCAGCCCGCGAAATTCCACGCCGCGCTGAAGGCGTTCATGGCCGATTGAGCCGCTGCGCTGGCATTCCGCCGATCGCCTCCCATGTTGCGGGCATCCCGCATGTGAGGAGAAACCCAGATGAAATATTATTACGCTCCCGGCGCCTGCAGTCTGGCCGGCCATATCGCGCTCGAAGAGGCCGGCGCCGATTACGAGGCGATCCGCGTCGATCTTTCCGCCCATAAGACCGAGGCCGGCGAGGATTTCTACGCGATCAGCAAGCGCGGCTACGTGCCGGCGCTCGTTACCGAAGACGGCCTGCTGACCGAGAATTCCGCCGTCCTGGCCTATCTCGGCGAGCGCTACGGCCCCAAGCTTTCGGACTGGGACCGCTACAAGGCGCTCGAATGGATCGGCTTCACCGGCACCGAGCTCCATAAGGCGTTCACGCCGATCTTCATGGGCATGAAGAGCGGCGACACGCAGGCCGGCGAGGCGGCCAGGCCGCAGATCGCCAAGAAGCTCGCGCTCGCCGCGGACCTGCTCGACGGCCGCGACTGGGCGGTCGGCGATGGGCCGAGTGTGGCCGACAATTATTTGTTCGTGATCACTTTGTGGGCCGACAAGTTCGGCGTCGACATGCCCGATGCGCTCAAGGCCTATAAAGCGCGCAATCTGGCCCGCGGGAGCGTCCGCAAGGCGATGGCGGCGGAAGGGCTGGCCTAGGGCGTCAGCACCGTATCGACCGGGTCGGGCAGCATTTCGGGATAATCGAGCGTGAAATGGAGCCCGCGGCTTTCCTTGCGGGCGAGCGCGGAGCGGACGATGAGGCCGGAAACTTCGACCAGATTGCGCAATTCGATCAGATCGGGCGTGACCCGGAAGTGGCCGTAATAATCCTCGGTCTCGCGACGCAGCAGTTCGACGCGGTGGAGCGCGCGTTCGAGCCGCTTGGTGGTGCGGACGATGCCGACATAATCCCACATGAAGCGGCGGATCTCGCGCCAATTGTGGTGGACGACGACTTCCTCGTCCGAATGGGTCACCCGGCTTTCGTCCCACGGCCGGATCGCGGGCGGCGGCGGCAGGTCGCTCCAGCCGGCGTTGATGTGGCGGGCGGCGGCGAGGCCGAAGACGAGGCATTCGAGGACGCTGTTCGACGCGAGCCGGTTGGCGCCGTGCAGCCCCGATTGGGTGACCTCGCCGACCGCGTAGAGCCCGTCGAGGTCGGTGCGCCCGTCGAGGTCCACCACCACGCCGCCGCACGTGTAATGGGCGGCGGGCACGACCGGGATCGGCTGCTTCGTGATGTCGATGCCGATGTCGGGCTCGGCGAGCCGGGCGGCGATGGTCGGGAAATGTTCGGCGATGAAGGCGGGGTCGCGGTGGCTGATGTCGAGATGGACGAAATCGAGACCGAGCCGCTTCAATTCGTGATCGATCGCGCGCGCCACCACGTCGCGCGGCGCGAGCTCGGCGCGAGCGTCGAAATCGGGCATGAAGCGGTGCTCCGTGCCCGGTATCTTGAGCTGCCCGCCCTCGCCGCGCATCGCCTCGGTGATCAGGAAGTTCTTGACCTCGGCGTTATAGAGGCAGGTCGGGTGGAACTGGTTGAACTCCATGTTCGACACCCGGCAGCCCGCCCGCCACGCCATCGCGATGCCGTCGCCGGTGCTCCC
>Ga0136617_10002262_pt1 | contig 17183 bp, 18 predicted proteins | sample AntDrymUQ3222106_2_FD_129672 | JGI IMG/M metagenome (GOLD analysis project Ga0136617, IMG submission 129672) | Polar desert sand microbial communities from Dry Valleys, Antarctica - metaG UQ322 (21.06) | ecosystem: Environmental > Terrestrial > Soil > Desert | place: Antarctica: Dry Valley...
CGCCACCACGGGGCTACCAACCTGCACAACCTGACGATGCTGTGCTGGGCCTGTCACCACAACGCGCACCACAACAACTGGACCATCACCCGACAACCCGACGGCCACCACACCGCCAACCCACCCGACCGACCCCATCCGACCGCCCCGACCGATCCGCCCGACCCGCCCGGTCCGCCCCACCACCGACATAGCCCCTGACCCGCCACCCCGACCCACCCGGTTGGGGACACCGGCCTGCGCACTTGAGACATCAGGACGACGCGACGGCGTGCCTGCAGACATCAAGGCGGCCAGTGACGGCGTTCCTTGGATTTTGCGCACCCATCAAGTCCACGGTGTGGTTCACCGGAACGGGAAAGTCCGGGAGTGTCAGGAGCCCTGGGCCGCCCCGGCACGGCGCGCCATCTTTGGTAGGGGCGGCGCGTCCAGACAGGTGAGGGCGTGCGGGTCCAGGCCTTTGAGTGTCAACATCCGAGCGGCAGCCTGATTGACCCGCGTCGCGTCCAAGCGCCCGGAGCGCACCGCCTCGATGATGGCATCGCGCATCGCTCGCGCCTGCCTGCCGTCGGTGGCCAGCAGCGCGTCGGCACCCGCCCGCACCGCAAGTACGGCGGCCTCGGGCAAGCTCCAACGACCGTTGATCGCGCCCATGCCCAGCGAATCGGTCATGGCCACGCCGGTGAACCCCAGCTCCCGCAGCAGCTCGTAGGACGCCTTAGATAGACTCGCCGGCCGGTCGGGGTCCAGGGCGTCATAGGCGACGTGGCCGAGCATCACGATGGGCACGCCGGCATCGACCATGGCCTCGAACGGCCGCACGTCGGTAGCCATCAGCTCGTCCAGCGAGACGTCGACCGACGACGGCTTCAGGTGCACGTCGCCGGGGGCACGGCCGTGGCCCGGGAAGTGCTTGGCCACGGGCAGCACGCCAGCATCAACCAGCCCGTTGGCGAAGGCGGTGGCGTACTCCCCCGCCGTCACCGGATTCGCCGAGAAGGAGCGGTCGCCGATCACTCCCCGCCACGGTCCGGCGTCGAGGTCGGCCACCGGCGCCAGGTCGGCCGTCAGACCCATGCCCGCCAACTGGCTCCCCAGGTCCTGCGCCCTCGAACGCACCGTGCGAGCAGGACCCGTTGCCGCCAGCGTCCGCGCGGATGACGAGGGACCGACCAGGTCCCGAAAGCTCGACACCCGGCCCGACTCCTCATCGGTGCTGATCAGCAGCGGCACCGCGGATCGACGCTGCAAGCCGTCGGCCAAGGCCCGCACCTGCCGGGTGTCGACGGCGTTGACCTCCGACAGGAACACCCCGCCTACGCCGACCTCGACGACCTCTCGCGCCAGCGGGTCGTCGGCGCGCGTGGTGTCGGGCAGGCCGACGACGAGGAGCTGCCCCGCCCGTCGCCGCAATGACGCTGGCCGACATGCCTCATCGGGAGCCGCCCGTCGTCCCACGGGACGCGCGTCGGCCGGCGAGGAATCCGCCGGCAGCGCCTGAACTTCGCGCGAGGCCACGCGTTCAGACATGCTCGCGGCGGGTGGAGCCGGTCCTGGCGCGAGGGTGGCGCCGAGCAGACCCACCGCCAGACCCGCGACGAACAGCGCGCCAGCCAACCCGGCCGGCTTCGCCGAGCGCGGAGGGCGCGGCGCGCTATGGGCTCCTCGGGGGCGGCGGCGCATGCGCAACGACCTTAGCCGATGCCGGGCTTGCCCCGCTCCGCCAGGCTAGCCCTCAGCTGGCGCGGCGCAGGGCCGGTTCGTCGAGGAGGCCCCCGAGCTCTTCCAGGTCACCGGAGCCGATGGTGACCTCGCCGGACTTGACCTTGGCGGCGTACTCGTCAATGTACTCCTGGCCCGACAACAGCATCAGCTCGTACATCAATTCGTCGGTGGCGCTGCGCAGGGCGAAGTGGTTGTCCTCGGATCGCCCGTACCGTCCGGCGATGTGCAAGGGGCGACCGATGCGCAACGTCACCTGGTGCATCCTCGGCAGCTTGGCGCCGGTGGGCAGCACCCGGTCCGTGCCAACGATCCCGACGGGGATGATCGGGGCGCCACTGCGCATGGCCAAGCGCGCCGGGCCGGTCTTGCCGCGGTAGAGCCGTCCGTCGGGCGAGCGGGTGCCCTCCGGGTAGATGCCCAGCAGACGGCCCCGGCGCAGCACCTGCAAGCCCCTGCGCAGGCTTGCCTCCCCGGCGTCACCACCTTGCCGAGCGACCGGCATCACGCCGACGTTCTCATAGAAATACCGCTGCCAGCCACGGAAATAGTCGGCTTTGCCCAGGTAGTACACGGGGCGCTGCAGCGCGGCTGGCAGGAACACGGAGTCCGAGAAGGACAGATGGTTGGCGGCGATGATCGCCGGTCCGGAAGCCGGGACGTTGCCCAGCCCTTCAACACGGGGGCGCCACACCGCGTTGATGACAGGGGGCAGCATCGCGTGCAGCATCCGGTACAGCACCGGCCCACGGTCTCCCGATCGCATGCTTGCCCTCCTTCCCACGGCTGGACGGGCTGTACCCGGCCGGCGGCCGGCGCAGTGTATGCCGCTGCCTGGTTCAACCCCGCTGTTGGGTCCTGACCTCGGCGGATGTCTTCCCGCCCGTTGGCTTTCCCGCCCCGGCGGATACCCTCCGTGCGCATGAGCGACCAGCGACCGGAACGCCCTTCCGAAGTTGTCGAGCTGCGGGGTCACGTCATCGACTCGCGACTGCTCGGCCAGGTGCTCGACGAGGTCATGGAACGGGGTGCCGACTACGAGATCGTGCGCTTCGACGTCGGCAAGCGCCACGAGGACCCCTCCTACGTCGCGCTGCGCGTTGAGGTCGACGACCCCGACCAGCTGGTGTCCCTGCTGGAGCGGCTGCAGTCTTACGGCGCCAACCCGGCAACCGACGAGGACGCCACGGTGCTGGCCATCGAGCGCGATGGCGTCCTGCCGGAGGGCTTCTACTCGACGACGAACCTGCCCACCCGCATCCGTGTCGAGCGGCGCTGGGTGGACGTGGCCAACCCCGAGATGGACTGCGCCGTGGTGTACGACCCGCAGACTGCAACGGCACGGACGGTCCCGATGGACGACACGCGGGCCGGCATGCAGGTGGTCACGGGAGTCGGTGGCGTGCGGGTGACGCCTCGCCAGAAGCCGCGTGTCGACAACTCGGGCACCACCTTCGAGTTCATGACCTCGGAGATCTCCTCAGAAAAGCCTCAGGTCCTGCTCGTCGAACGGGTCGCACAAGGCATGCGCGATGCCAAGGCCGCCGGCCGGAAAGTGCTGTGGGTCGCTGGACCCGCGCTGGTGCACACCGGCAGCGTCGAGCCGACCTGCGCGTTGATCCGCGCGGGCTACATGGACGTGCTGTTCGCCGGCAACGCCCTAGCCACCCATGACATCGAGGGCAACCTGTTCGGCACCTCGCTGGGCGTGTCGCTGTCGCACGGCATACCCACCGAGCACGGCCATGAGCATCACGTCCGCGCGATCAACCGCATCCGCCAGTGCGGGTCGATCCAGGCGGCGGTCGACGACGGCACGCTGACCGGGGGGATCATGTGGCATGTCGTGACCCACGGCGTCGACTACGTGCTGGCGGCCAGCGTCCGTGACGACGGTCCGCTGCCCGAGGTCATCCGCGACGTGATCGCCGCGCAGGGCGAGATGCGCAAGCGCATCCCCGAGGTCGGCTTCGCGCTGATGGTCGCCACCCTGCTGCACTCGGTGGCCACCGGCAACATGCTGCCAGCGCACGTACCGCTGGTCTGCGTCGACATCAATCCCGCCTCGGTCACCAAGCTGGTGGACCGGGGCTCGGTGCAAAGCGCCGGGATCGTGACCGACGTCGGGCTGTTCCTGTTGCAGCTCGCCCACCGCCTGGCCCCCGAGGAACTCGCCGACCTGCGCGCCGACACGGCGACCTTCGAGCCGGGCACCACCGAGGCGGCGCAGGGCTGAGGCGAGCGCCTACCCGGCGTCGCACTCCACGGCGAATGTCAGCGCATCGCAGACCGCACTCATCCGTTCGGCACCCAAGCGCACGATGCGTTCCACCAGCAGCGCGGCCGCCAGCGGCCGGCGCAACGTCGGTAGCACCGCGTCCCGAGACACGACCAGAACGGGGCGGTGCACGGCCGTCCCCGGCGCGATTGAGCACTCGTTAGCCGCTGACAATGCGCGTGCCGGCGTTGCCGCGCAGGGCCTCGGCAGCGCGGCCGAGGCTGGTGATGACCGCGAGGCCGCCGCGCTCGGCGACGTCAGCGGCGGCGCTGATCTTGGGGCCCATCGACCCGGCCGGAAACTGCCCCGCGTCGAGCAGCTTGCGCGCCTGCGCCACGCTCACCTCGCCCAGTGGCCGCTCGGAGTCCGTGCCATAGTCCAGCAGCACCTGCTCGACTTCGGTGAGGATCAGCAGCACCTCGGCGTCCACCAGCCGCGCGAGCAGGGCGGCGGTGCGGTCCTTGTCGACCACGGCCTCGACGCCGGCGAACTTGCCGTCGTCACCGATCGCCACGGGACAGCCTCCTCCGCCGGCACAGATCGGCAGGATGCCGGCGGTCAACAGGCGCCGGACCGCCTCGGCCTCGACGATGTCCAGCGGCTGCGGGCTCGGGACCACTCGTCGCCAGGTCCCGCCGTCGACCAGGCGGTACGCCTCCTCGTCGACTTGCCACCGCTGGCCGTCCCGGCTGTCCTCACCGTCAGCGCGCTGGACGCGGAACTCCAGCTCCGTCTCGGTGTAGTGCGGACCGACCGGCTTGTCGGGCGTCCCAAAAGCTGGATCCCCTGGATCGACCACGACCTGGGTGACGACAGCGGCGACCGGGTGGTGCAACTGCGCAGCGCGCAGCGCGTTGCCCAACTGTTGCGCCAGCAGATAGCCGATCTGTCCCTGGGTCTGGGCGTCGAGGACGTCCAGCGGCATCGGCGGCACCTCCAGCTGCGCGGCGCGCTGCTGGACCAGCATCCGCCCCACCTGCGGCCCGTTGCCGTGGGTGACCACGAGCTCGTGGCCGTCGGCGACGAGCCCGACCAGCTGATCGCAGGCGGTGCGGACCGTCTCTCGTTGTTCGGCGACCGACCCGCGCGCTCCCTTGGCGAGGATGGCGTTGCCGCCGAGCGCCACGACGATCCGGGTCACGCAGGTTCCGGCTTCATCGCCAGCAGGGCCGCTCCTACCAGGCCGGCCTCGTCGGTCAGCTGCGCGCGCACGACCGGCGGCAACTGGCGATGTCCCCTGCCGAGCAGGCGAGCCTGGGCAGCCGCCCGGGCGGGCCGCAGCAGCAGCTCACCCGCCTGCATCGCTCCCCCGCCGACGACTACCAGCGCCGGGTCGAAGGCGTTGGTGACCGACGCGATCCCCACGCCGAGCCAAGTGCCGACGCAGTCGAGGACCTCGCGGGCGTAGGCGTCGCCGGCATGCGCCGCCACGGTCACCGACTTCCCGGTCACCTCGGTCGGCTCCAGATCGTGCAGGACGGTGTCGCGCGGTGCCGAGCCGTCGGCTAACCCCTGCAGCGCGAAGCGCCCGACCGCGGTGCCGCTGGCCACGGTCTCCAGGCAGCCGTGGTTGCCGCAGCCGCACAAAAACTGCCCGCCCTCGTCGACGATGAGGTGCCCGAGCTCTGCCGCCAAGCCGTGGGAGCCACGCACCAGCCGATCGTCGAGGACCATCCCACCGCCGACGCCCGTGCCGACGGTCAGCATCACCACGCAGTCCGCGACCCCGGCTCCGGCCCCCACGCAGTACTCGCCCCAGGCGGCGACGTTCGCGTCGTTGTCCACGATGACGGGTGCGTCGATGCGGGCCAGCAGCTCGTCGCGCAGCGGATAGTCCGCCCAGTCGATGTTGGGAGCGAAGCGCACGACGCCGTCTCGGTCGATCAGGCCCGCCGCGCCGACGCCGACGGGCACGACCGTGCCGCGCTGCCGTGGCGTCAGCTGCCCGACGACGTCGGCGACCAGCTCGGTGATCGCCTTCGCGTCGGTCGCCGGCGTGTCGCGTCGCAGGCGCTGGATCACCGACCCATCCGCGCCCACCAGGCCCGCCGCGATCTTGGTGCCGCCGACGTCGACCCCGACGGCCAACGTGGCAGTGCCGGTGACGGCCACCGCGGAACCCTAGAAGCGCAGCAGCGCGGCGACGGGATGGCCGTCGAGGCGGACCGGGTCGCGAAACAGCTCGATGTGGGCGTTGGCGCGAACGGCCTCCTCGATCACCTCATCGATGAGATCGTCGACGACCTCGACCGGCTCGCCATAAGCCGCGGCCTCCTCGTCGTGTAGCGCCAGCGCCCCGTTGGAGCTGCGGTATCCGGGTTGGCCGGCACCCTCGACGACGAACAGCACCTCCACGCGCTTGCCGTTGACCGCCTCCAGGACGTGGCGCAGTCCTCGAGCCGCCTTCGTTCCCTGGCCTTGCGCGCCGGCCAGCCGCCGCAGCAGGGCGCTGCGCCTGCCGGAGACCAGCGACTGCTCGACCTCGACCAGACGGGTGCAGACCTCGCCGGCGCTGCTGTGGCCGGGCAGGCTCAACGGCTCGCCGTGCACAACCTGCTGCAGGTACGGGTGCAGCTTCTTGGAGAACTCGGCGGCTTCGGCGGGCGGGCCAGCCAGCACCAGGGCGTCGACGGGCTGCTCGGCGTGCAGCTGACGCAAGACCTCGACGGTGTCCTTGTAGTGCAGGGCGACCTCCTGCTCGATGCCTTTCTCGAAGCCCTTCTGCGACCAGCCTCCCTGCTTGTGCTGCCCGTGCACGTCCGCGGCGATGCCCAACCACTCCCGGCAGCGGCCGAGCTGATAGCGGAAGATCCGGGCCTTGTCGCGCTCGACGATGACCAGCGCGATGTGATGATGGCGCCCCAGCAGTGCCTCCAGCGGGACGACGTATGGCCGATCGTTGACGCGAGCGATGTTGCGGACACCGATGCCCGACTGCACGGTTTCGAAGACCTCCCCCGCGGAGGCGAACACCCCGACGCCGCGCACCTGGTCCCGCTCGAAGTCGTTGCGAACCCACGAGCTGATGGCCGCGGCGTCGGCCAGCGCGGCGCTACGGCGGCGCTCAGGCAGGGTGTCGGCGGTCTTACGCACATCGCGCAGCAAGCCGTCCAGCCGCGCTTCGTAGTCGCCCGTCTTCGGGAAGCGAGCCCCGTCGGTGTTCAGGTACACCGTCGTCACGGGCTCCTCGGTGACCGGCCGGTTCACCAGCTTGCGGATATCAGCGGCGGTGACGTCCACGAAAGCGATCCCTTTCGTCCATGTCGACTGTCGGACTCGGCTGCGGTCGGCCGGTCACTCACCGGTCCGATGGCGATGAGCGGCAGTGTATCGGGGGGCTGCGACGGCGTCGGAGTGACGCCAGCGACAGACACCACGCGCTCGTCCTCGCTGTCTGCGCGCTCGTCAGATGCGCTGCTTGAGCGCGAGCCCGTCATCGCGAGATGGTGACGAAGGCGCCGAACAGGCCGAGCAGCGACACGCCGACCACGGCCACCACCAGCCACAAGAACGCCCGGTTGCTCAACAGCACCGGCCGCCCTTCCCGCAGCCGCTGGATGTCGACCAAGCCGGTGACCCACAGCACCGTGGCGCCGAGCAATAGCGGTGCCGCCACGAATGCCGCACCGGAACCCGCCCCGCTCAGGAGAGCGAAGGCTCCCAGCAACCACACGACGAACAGCAGCAGGCGCGCAAGACCGCTGCCGTAACGTCCGAGCGCCACGTGGCCGGCGCCGGGCGCCAATGCCGACAGCACCAGCGCCAGCTGCCAGTTGACCGGCGGTGCTTCGGCCTCGACGGGTCGGTAGCGGTCAGCGAACGATGCACCGCAGACGTCACAGGCCAGCTGATCCATGCTGTGATACTCGCCACACCGCGGGCACTCCCACTCCACCTCGTCGCCACGCCGGCGCATGCCCGGCGTCCGCAGTTGCTGGATCACCTGCGGAGGCGACGCAGAAGATGGGCCGCCGGCCGGTTCTGCGGGAACGGACACCACCGGCGAGGCCGGCGCGACAGGGGTTGGCACCGGCTCAGTGTCGGGTTCGGTCTGCTTGAGCGGGACGAAGCACTGACCGCACCAGCGGGCATGCTCCGGGTTGGTGGCGGCGCAGTTGGGACAGCGCATCACCTGGCCTCCGGCGGCGTGGGGGTGACGCGGCGGCGCTCAGCTGCCGCAACGCGGGCACGGAACTCGGCGATCGCCAGCCGCTGGTCGGCCAGCAGGGCGGGATCGGGCTCGGCGCCGGCCTCCCGGCCGGCCTCCAGCCGATCCTTCAGCGCGTTGAGCCCGGACCGGGCGGCGGCGCGGTGGTCGGCGACCAGGCGCGGCAGCGGCGCGTGTGGCCCTGCCTGCGCGTGCACCAGGTAGTGGACGACGCAGCCGCCGGGTTCGTCGAGGTAGTAGAACTCGGCTTCGCCGTTCAGGTCCCCGCGGTAGTGCAGCTTGACGCCGAGGTCCGGTCGCACCGTAGCCAGGCGCACCGAGTAGCGCTGCGGTCGGCGGCGGCCGCCCGGTGGCTGCAGCACGACCGACAGTGTTGAGGTGTGGGCGGTCGCCCACGGGGCGCAGATGTGGGCGGTCGCCCCCGGGACTGGATTGTGGGCGGTCGCCCCCGGGACTGGATTGTGGGCGGTCGCCCCCGGGACTGGATTGTGGGCGGTCGCCCACGGGACTGGATTGTGGGCGGTCGCCCACGGGGCCCGGGTGTCGGCGGTCGCCCGCGGGCTGCCGCCAAGGGTTCGCGCCTGCAGGCCGGGCCACCAGCGGTGCCATCCGCCGAGGTCAGCCAGCCAGGGATGGACGTCGCGCCGGCGCGCCCGCACGAACACCGAGTCCCAGGTGTCGATGCGCATCACCGGCACCCTAGCCCAGCGCCGCCGCTGCCAAGGCGACGGCGGCCACGGCCGCCGCGACGGCGGTTCGCCGCGCGGCGCTGTTATGCAGCTGCGGCGCCGACCAGGCAAGGGCGATCAGGAAGCCCGCGACCAGCCCGCCGGCGTGCGCCTGCCAGGCGATGTTGAAGCCGGGAGCGAAGGCCAGAGCCATGTTGATACCGAGCAGCACGAGCAGCTGACGCAGGCTCGCCGCCCCCGCTGCGGTCCGCCGGCGCCGGTAGGACGCCGCCAGCCAAGCCCCGAACAGCCCGAAGATCGCACCCGATGCGCCCACGGCCACACCGCGAGGCGCCAGCAGGTAGAAGGCGACGCCACCGCCGAGCGCGGCGGCGACGTACAGCGCCAGGAACGCCGCCGACCCGACCTCGCGCTCCAACTGCGGTCCGAAGACGTACAGCGCCCACATGTTGAACGCGATGTGGACGATGCTGGAAGGGTCGTGAAAGAACGCCGCGGTCAGCAGCCGCCACCATTGCCCGTCGGCGACCAGCTCGTTGGCCTGCACGCCGTAGAACAGCAGCAGGTCGCCCAGCGGCGGCGCCACGAACCCGATGACGAAGATCGCGACGCACACAGCCAGGATCGTGTAGCTGACGATCGCTGTCCGCGTTTGCCCTCGGCGCACGTCGTTCATGTCAAGGGTGCGGGCGCCCGGCAACGGCGCCGAGCACTCCGGGCATTTCTGGCCGACCGACGCGGTGCGCACACAGTCGATGCACACGGGGCGCTCGCAGTTGGAGCACGACAGCCGCGTCTCGCGGTCGGGATGGCGGTAACAGGTCGGCAGCTGCTCGATGCTCACCAGGCCCACGCTAGCGCCGGGCCGCCGGCTCGGATGCCCGGTTGGTGGGTAGGTGGCACTCCTGGCCCACCCCGCTTTTGGGAAGGAACGCAGATGACGACACTTGACCGAGCCTTGGTCGAGCAGCCGGGCGCTGTGGCGCTGGCGATCGCTCGCTGCCGCATGCTCATCGGCGTGCTGGGGTTGCTGCGCACCCGGCGGCTGCTGGATCGTGCGTTGCGCCACCCGCTGGCGCCGTCCGACGAGGCGGTGGTCGGATTGCGCATGATCGCCTCGCGCGATTTGGCGCTTGGCCTTGGCGCCGAGCTCGCCGCCCGGCGCGGTCCTTCCGCACTGCGCGGCTGGGTGGAGGCCGGGAGTCTGGTGGACGCCACCGATGTCGTGTCGCTGGGTCGTGCGCGCACGCTGCGCCCCCTCGTCCGCTGGGGCGGGGCGCTGCTGGCCGCAGTCGGGGCCGTGCTAGGGAACCGAGTCGCGCGCAACCTGACCTGATCAGCGAGCGCTCAAGCCGCCGGGGCGGCCCGAGCGGGCCGGGCGGGGTCAGCGGTACAGCCCCTCGATCTCGTCGGCGAAGTGCTCGGTGATCGCCGAGCGCTTGAGCTTGAGCGTCGGGGTCATCTCGCCGTGCTCGATGGTGAAGTCGCGCGGTAGAACCGCCACCTTGCGGATCGACTCGGCCTTGGACACGGCCTGGTTGGCGTGCTCGACCGCCTTGTCGACCTCGGCGCGCACGGTCTGGTTCTCGGCGAGCTCCGCCGGCGAACCCGACAGCTCGTGCTCCTTGGCGAAGGCCGCCAACTCGTCGGGTTCCAGGGTCACCAGCGCCGCCACGAAGGCCCGGTTGTCACCCACGACTACCGCCTGGGACACCAGGCGATACGACTTGAGCCGCTCCTCGAGAACGGCCGGAGCGACGTTCTTGCCCCCCGCGGTGACGATGATCTCCTTTTTGCGACCGGTGATCTTGATGTACCCGTCGTCGTCGATGGCACCGAGGTCGCCGGTGTGGAACCAGCCGTCGTCGTCGAGCACCTCGGCGGTGGCCTTCGGGTTCTTCCAGTAGCCGGTAAAGACGCCCGGGCCCCGCTGCAGCAGCTCGCCGTCGGCGGCGACGCGGAACTCGCTGCCGGCGTTGGGCCGTCCGACGGTGCCGAGGCGCCTCTTCGACGGCGAGTTGAGTGCCGAGGCCGCGCTGGTCTCGGTCAGCCCGTAGGCCTCGAGGAGGGTGATGCCGCCTGCGTTGAAGAAGTGCGCGAGATGCTCGGCCAGCGGCGCCCCTCCCGAGACGCAGTAGCGCACACGCCCGCCAAGCGCGGCGCGCAGCTTGCGGTAGACCAACCTGTCAGCCACGGCCCGTTTGAGGTTGGTAACCGGCCCCGGGTGCGGGGCGGTCGCCCACTCCCGTGATGTAGCCACGGCGAAGTCGAACACCTTGCGCTTGGGCCCCTCGGCCTTGCGCTGGGCGGCGTTGAAGACCTTCTCGAACACCCGCGGCACCGACAGCAGGAACGTGGGGCGGAACGTCGCCAGGTCATCCACCAGCGTCTCGACCGAGCGCGCGAAGCCCAGCTCGGTGTTGCTTTCCAGACACGCGAACTGGCCGATCCGCCCGAACACGTGCGCCAACGGCAGGAACATCAGCGTCGACTCGTCGGGACCGAACAGCTCCGGCATGATCGTCTCAGTCTGACGGGCGGTCGACAGCACGTTGCCGTGCGTGAGCAGGCAGCCCTTCGGGTTCCCGGTCGTGCCCGACGTGTAGATGACCGAGGCGTGATCGTCGCTGGTGGTCGCGGCGACGCGCTGCGCAACCTGCTCGGCCGTGTTCGTATCGCCACGCTCCGCCAACGCGTCAAGGCCACCGTCGTCCAGCACGAACACGCCGAAGTCGTCCTGGTTGGCGGCGCCCTCTCGCGCGGCGTCCATCTGCTTGGCCTGGTCGGCGGACGCGACGATGGCCGCCTTGGCGCCGGAGTCAGAAAGGATCCACGCGCACTGCTCCACTGACGACGTCTCGTACAGCGGCACGGTGACGGCACCGGCGGACAGGATGGCGAGATCGGCGACCGTCCACTCCACCCGGGTGTTGCTCATCAAGGCGACGCGATCACCGGGCTGAATGCCAAGGGCGATCAGCCCGGCCGCAACGCCGCGCACGCGGGCCGCCAGCTGCGGCCAGTCCATGCCTCGCCACTGGCCGTCCACCGACCACCGCAGGATCTGGCGAGCATCACCGGCCGCCGAGCGTTCCCACAGCCGCGACGTCAGGTTCTGGTCGTCGACGATCGCGACCGGCGTGTCACCTTTGCTGTATTGCGCCATGCCTGGCTCCTGTCGCCTGTCGTGCACGCCGCCGCGACGGGGCCTTGGACCCGCCGGGTGGTGCTCCGCCGGGCATCGTAACGGTGACGCTGCGCGGGCGGGGGCGGCGCTCAGGTCGCCGAAGGCGGTCGCGCCCCGATATCGTCGGCTCGGGCCAGAAAGTCAGCGACGGTGGCCACCCAGGCCTTCGGGTTTTCCAGCTGCGGGCAGTGCGCCGCAGCGGCGATTACCGCGTGCTCAGCACCGGCGACGGAGCGCACCAGCAGCGCCTGCTCGACCGCATTCCACGACTGGTCGTCCTCGCCGTGCAGCACCAGAACGGGGATGTCGATGCCGCGCAGGAACGCCCCGAGCGGCGCGGCGGCGAGCAGGGCGCGCACCTCGCCGATCACCGCGGCGGGGTTGAGCGTCAGGAAGCGGTCGCGTTCGAAGGCCTGGCGCTCGGGGTCCTCGTCGATCGAGTGAGGCGACGCGGTGCCGAGCGGCTCCTGCGCGACGGTCAGGGCAGCAGCCAGCCCGGCATCGCGCGCGGCGACGGCGATACGGATCTTGTGGTCGGCACGCTCCTGGCGCTGGGCACCCAGCCCGGTGTCGGCCAGGATCAGCGAGCGCAGCCACTGGCTGGCGACCGCCGCGGCGCGTTGCGCGATCAACCCGCCCAACGAGTGCCCGAGCAGATGACACTCCCCCAGCCCCAGCGCGTCGGCCGCCCGCAGGACCCACCCGGCGACCGTCTCCAGGCTGTACGCGGCCGGGTCGTCGTGGCCCGGCGTGCCACCGTGCCCCGGCAGATCTACGGCCACCACGCGACGTGCGGCGGCCAGAGCATCGAGCACCGGCGCAAAGTCCTCCTTGGAGCCGGTGAACCCGTGAACGCACAGCAGCGGTGCCCCAGGGCCGTCGCCCCGGTCGAGCGTCGCCACTGCCGCGCCGTCCACCGCGAGGTCCATTTGCGCGAGGGTATCGGCGCAGCGCTACCCGGATGAAGCGCTGCATGGCGCATCCGGAGGTAACGCACCTTGCTCCATGCGCGCGAGGGCAGGCCCGCCGCGGCCGGCGGCGTCTACCCTGGCAGCATGCCAACCTCACCTGTCACTGCCAGCCAGGGCTGGGGCGTGCTGCACCTGTTCTTCCACGTCCGCCGCGAGCTGCTGGAGGACGCCACCTCGGCGGCCAAGGACTTTGCGGCGCGGCTGCAGGCCTTCGACGCCCGCGACGACTACCAGGTGCTGGCCTTCAGCGTGCTGGGGCAGAAAGCCGACCTCGGCTTGATGCTCCTGGGGCCGGACCTGGCCGAGTTGGATCAGCTGTCCACCGAGCTGGTGGCGTCACCGCTGGGCGCGGCCCTGTTGCCGGCCGCCTCCTACCTGTCGCTGACCGAGCTGAGCGAGTACACCTCGACTCGAGAGGACGAAGCGCAGCGTCTGGTCGACGAGGACGGCCTCGTCGAGGGCAGTGCCGAGCACGCCGCCGCGCTGGCCTCGTTCGACGATCGCATGGCCGGCTACGCCAAGCATCGGCTGCACCCACGGCTGCCGCAGCGCAAGGTCATCAGCTTCTACCCCATGAGCAAGCGCCGCAGCGGCGCCGACAACTGGTACGCGCTGGACTTTGATGAGCGCAAGCGGCTGATGGGCGGCCACGCCAGTGTCGGGCGCGGCTACCGCGGCAGGGTGCTGCAGCTGATCACCGGCTCGGTCGGTCTGGACGACTGGGAGTGGGGCGTCACCCTGCTGGCCGACGACCCCAAGGCGATCCGCGACATCGTCTACGACATGCGCTTCGACGAGGTCAGCGCCCGCTACGGCGAGTTCGGCCCGTTCGTCACCGGCCTCGTCCTCGAGCCGGCCGACCTGCTGCACCACCTCGGTCTGCTCTAGCCCTGGGTCCCGCGACGTTGTCGTCGCTGCGTTGACAACGTCGCGGCACCCCGGTCGTGCTACGTCAGTTGACGGCGTCCTTGAAGCTTTTGCCGGCCTTGAAGGCGGGGGCCTTGGAGGCCGGGACCTGCATCTCGGCGCCGGTCTGGGGATTGCGGCCGGTGCGGGCGGCACGGTCGCGGACCTCGAAGGTGCCGAAGCCGGTCAGCGACACCTTGTCGCCGCCCTGCAGCGCCTCGGTGATGGAGTCAAGGACGGCGTCGAGGGCCTTGGACGTGTCGCCCTTCGAGAGGCCGGACTTGTCGGCCGCGGCATCGGCGAGCTGGCTCTTGTTCATCGTTGCTCGTACTCCTCGTCGTCGGGTTGTGGAGAACATCTCGGAGCGCTCCAGCCGGCGGGAAACGTACCTCGGGGAGACCGAGAGGGGCGCTCGACGGGCTACCGTGCCCCACGATCGACCGGATCGCAAGCACCACTCGCGCCGATCGGGCCGCCGCCGGCCGAAGTTGCGGTTCGCCGCGGCTCTCGCGATGCGCTAGACATCGCTCGCGTGGACGGTGCAGCGGCGGCGCAGGAGCTTGGCCGGCAGGGCCGGCATGGCCGGGAGCAGCCCCGCTGGGTGTGCCTCGACGTCGGCGAGACCCTGATCGACGAGACGCGCGTCTGGGCGGTGTGGGCCGACATGCTCGGGTTGCCGTACCTGACGCTGGCGGCCGCGATCGGCGCCACGATCGCCGAGGGCAACCCGCACCAGTCGGTCTTCGACTTCCTCGGCGTGGACGACTGGCAACGCCTCGCCCCCGAGGTGGAGCGGCGCTATGGCGGGTTCCAGGCCGAGGACCTGTATCCCGACGCCCTGCCGGCGCTGGACGCTCTGCGGGCTGAGGGTTGCTCGCTGGCGGTGATCGCCAACCAGCCGGCACAGCGGGCCGCCGAGCTGGTCGCCTTGGGCGTCACACCCGACGTGCTGGCAATGAGCGACGCGATGGGTGTGGCCAAGCCGGACCCCGCCTTCTTCGAGCAGGTGCTGGCGCGCTGCTGGAATCCTCGGCCCGCGGACTTGGCCTATGTCGGCGACCGTGTCGACAACGACGTGCGGCCGGCGGCGGCCGCGGGGCTGCGTGCGGTGTGGTTGCGACGTGGCCCGTGGGGCGTGGTGCAGCGCGACGACGAGCACCGGGCGCATCTGGTGGTCGATTCGCTGGCCGAGATGGTCGAGCGGCTCGACGAGGTGTGGGCAGCCGGCTGAGCGCCAACCCACAGGACGCGCCGTCCGGGACTCGCACGTCAGGATTGTCAGCCGTTGGCCGCCTCGACGAAGCGCTGCCAGGCGGCCTCGTCGTCGCCGACCGCCAGGTCGTTGCCGCAGCGGACCAGCGGCAGCCGCAGCACCGCCGGCTGGGCCACCATCCGGTCGATCCAGTCGTCGTTGGACGCCGACACGTACTGCAAGCCCTGGTCGCGGTAGGCCTTGGCGGCGGGGTCGAGGACGGCTTCGGGGCCGAAGCGCTGCACGAACCGGCGCAGCTCGCCGGGTGACGGGGCACGCTTGCCGACGTCCACGAAGTGCACCGGGACCCGCCGCTCGCTGAACCACCGCTGGGCCTTGCGCGTGGCCCTGGAGCCGGCGAACCCGAACAGCTGTACGTCCATGGTGGGGCATGCTATCGACCGATGTCCGCCGACCTGCTGACCCGTCCGATCCGCCACCTCGCCGACCTCATCCGCCGCCGAAGGCTGTCACCGGTCGAGCTGATGGAGACGTGCCTGGAGCGGATCACCGCGGTGGACGGCCGCTTCAACAGCATCGTCACGCTGGACGCGGACGGTGCGCTGGCCGCGGCCCGTCGCGCGCAGGAGGCAGCCGGCAGCCGCGGCGCCCCGCCGTTTCTCGGCGTCCCTCTGGCGGTCAAGGACCTGGCGATGACGGCGGGGATTCGCACCACCTTCGGCACCGCCTCGCTGGCCAACTTTGTCCCCGACATCGACGAGGAGCACGTCGCCCGGCTGCGTCGCGCCGGCTTCATCATCGTGGCCAAGACCAACGTGCCGGAGCTGGGCACCCTGCCGATCACCGAGTCACGGCTGCTCGGACCGTGCCGTAACCCATGGGACGTCCAACGCACGCCGGGAGGCTCCTCTGGCGGTGCGGCAGCCGCGCTGGCCGCAGGCTTGGTACCGGCGGTGCAAGGCTCCGACGGGGGCGGCTCGCTGCGCATCCCGGCCGCCAACTGCGGCCTGTTCGGCCTCAAGCCGACGCGGGGGCGGGTCTCCAGCGCCCCGCTTGGTCCCGACATGGTCAGTGGCCTGTCATCGCCGGGCCCGCTGACCCGGGACGTCACCGACGCTGCGGCGATGCTGGACGTGATGCGCGGCTACGCGTTGGGTGACCCGCACTGGGCACCCGACCCGGCACGGCCCTACGCCGACGAGGTGACCCGCGAGCCGGGGTCCCTGCGCTGCGGGCTGGTCACGGCCTGGCCCTACGGCACCTTCGACGCCGAGGCGATCACCGCCGCCGAGGACGCCGCCCGGCTGCTGGAGTCGCTGGGCCACCGCGTCGAGCCGCTGACCCTGGCGCTGGATAGCAGCTTCAAGGACGCCTTCCAGATCGTGTGGGCCGCCGGCCTGTCGGCGACCCCGGTGCCGCACGACACGCTGGAACCGTTCAACGCCGGGTTGGCGGCCATCGGCCGGAAAATCTCGGCGGCCGGACTGCTCCAAGCCACCGCCATGTTGCAGCTGCAGTCACGGGCGCTGATCACCGCCACCGCCGGCTATGACGCGGTGGTGTCGCCCACGCTGATGCGGGGGCCGTTGCGGATCGGCGAGCTGGACCACCTCGCCGACGACCCCGCGGCCATGATGGAAGCCCTCGCCGGCTACGTCGGCTTGACCCCGCTGGCTAATGTGACCGGTCAGCCCTCGATGAGCCTGCCACTGGGCAGCTCCCGTGACGGGCTTCCGCTCGGGGTGATGGTGACCGGCCGTCCCGCCGACGAGGCGACGCTGCTGCGACTGGCGGCCCAGGTACAGGCTGCGGTGGACTGGACCGGCCGGCGTCCCCCGGCCACAACCTCAGCGACCAGGACCGCCGGGACCACGACCCCAGCGACCACGACCCCAGCGACCAAGGAGCCCGCGGCATGCTCGTCGACGCCACCGTCCTCGTGAGCGGTGCCTCCAGCGGCATCGGACGCGCCTGCGCCGAGGCCTTCGCCCGCGCCGGCGCCCGCCTGGTGCTGTGCGCCCGGCGGCACGATCGGCTCACCGAGCTGGC